>Ga0123336_10002123_pt1 | contig 17537 bp, 17 predicted proteins | sample SSSSmetaG_FD_96466 | JGI IMG/M metagenome (GOLD analysis project Ga0123336, IMG submission 96466) | Glacier valley bacterial and archeal communities from Borup Fiord, Nunavut, Canada, to study Microbial Dark Matter (Phase II) - ​SSSS metaG | ecosystem: Environmental > Aquatic > Freshwater > Ice... | reverse complement strand
TGAACGTCTGGCTGGCCGCGCAGTGGGGGGCGATCGAGAAGGTCGAGAAGGTCGAGAAGGTCGTGAAGGTCGTGAAGGTCGCGAAGCCCGCGACGGCGACCGCGATCCCGACCCCACCGGTTGGGGTTCGCTGTGATCAAGGTCATGCTCTGCGACGACCACGCGTTGATACGGCGCGGCATTCGCGACACCCTGTCAGACGCGGTCGACATCGAGGTGGTGGGCGAAGCCGGCGACTACGGCGAACTGCGCAGCCTCATGCGCAGCCACACCGCCGATGTGCTGGTGCTCGACATCAACTTGCCGGGCCGCAGCGGCTTGGATGTTCTGAGCGTGCTGAAGGACGAAGGCACTTCCATGCGCGTGCTGGTGGTGTCGATGTACCCCGAAGATCAGTACGCCATCCGCGCCTTGCGCGCCGGGGCGTTCGGTTATGTGAACAAGGGCGGCGACCCGGCGCTGATCGTGGCGGCTGTGCGCACCGTGGCGCAAGGCCGCAAATACGTCACGCCTGAAATTGCACAAATGCTGGTGGAAAGCTTGACCACACCCACGAACGGTCTGGGCCATGAAAAGCTCAGCGACCGCGAACTGCAAACGCTGGTGATGATTGCTTCGGGAAAACGGCTTTCCGACATCGCCGAAGAACTCACCCTGAGCCCCAAAACCGTCAGCGTCTACCGCGCCCGCGTGCTGGAAAAATTGGGCTTGACCAACAACTCCGAGATGACTGTTTACGCGATACGCAACGGCTTGGTGGGCGAGTAGTGTTTGCTCGGTTTTTGAAAATCACCACTCACACCCCGTTCATGCTGAACACCCCCAAACCGTTCGGGCCAAACACACCACCCACCCCGTTCGGGGTTAGGTATCTCTACCGACCGTCGTGAGGTATCGAAGGAAGCATTGCGAGAGTCACAAAAATGGACCAAATACCTTGAACTGGCCTTACGAATTGCAAGTGGGTTGGCGCTACACCCGCGCGGGCCGGGCAGGTCGGCGCAACGGCTTTATTTCCTTCATATCGGGCGTTTCGATGTTCGGCATCGCGCTGGGTGTGGCCGCGCTCATCATCGTGCTGTCGGTGATGAACGGCTTCCAAAAAGAAGTGCGTGACCGCATGTTGTCGGTGATCGCGCACGTTGAAATTTTCGACGCCAGCGGCAACGGCCTGGCCGATTGGCGCGCCACCGCCGACCAAGCGCGCGCCGTCAAAAACGCCGGCTCGCAGATCGTGGCCGCCGCGCCCTTTGTGGCCGCCCAAGCCTTGATTGCACGCGGCGACGACATGCGCGGTGCCATCGTGCGCGGCATTTCGCCAAATGAAGAGGCCACCGTCACCGACCTGGCCGCGCAGCTCAAAGACAGCACCCTGAGCAAGCTCACGCCGGGCGGCTGGGGCGTTGTGCTGGGCGCCGAATTGGCCCGCACTTTGGGCGTGAAGGAAGGCGACAAAGTCACCCTGGTTGCGCCCGGCGGCCAAGTCACACCGGCTGGCGTGGTGCCGCGCTTGAAGCAGCTCACGGTGGTGGGCACCTTCAACGCGGGGCACTATGAATACGACAGCGGCTTGGCGCTGATGCATGTCGATGACGCAGCCAAATTGTTCCGCGTGGAAGGCCCCACTGGCGTGCAACTCAAGCTGCGCGACGTGCAGCAGGCGCGCGAAGTCGGCAATGAATTGAGCGTGGCACTCGGCCCGCAACTTCGCGTCAGCGACTGGACGCGCACCAACCGCAATTGGTTTGACGCCGTGCAAATCGAGAAGCGCCTGATGTTCATCATCCTCACCCTCATCGTCGCCGTGGCGGCGTTCAACTTGGTGAGCACCTTGGTGATGACGGTGACCGACAAGCAGAGCGACATCGCCATCCTGCGCACCTTGGGTGCCAGCCCGCGCTCCATCATGGGCATCTTCATGGTGCAAGGAGCGGCGTCCGGCGTGATCGGCACGCTGGCAGGTGTGGCGCTCGGGTTGTTGGTCGCGTTCAACGTCGACGTCATCGTGCCCTTCATCGAACGCCTGCTGCACACCAGCTTTCTGCCGGGCAGCATCTACCTCATCAGCCGCATGCCCAGTGACCCGCAAAGCAGTGACATCGTGCCCATCGTCATCATCAGTTTGATCCTCGCCTTCGTGGCCACCGTCTACCCCAGCTGGCGCGCCAGCCGCGTGCAACCGGCCGAGGCGCTGCGGTATGAATGAGCGCGTTGAATCTGCTTTTGAACCAGCTCCCTCCACCCAAGGGCTACAAGGGCGACCTTCCAGGTCTCTGGACGAGGGCGGGCGAGGAGGTGAACTCGCCAAACACATGCCAAATTCGGCCACCGCCACCACCGTCATCCGCGCTACCGCCCTCCACAAACGCTACACCGAAGGCCCGCTCGACGTTCACGTCCTGCAAGGCATCCACCTGCAAATCCAAGCCGGTGAAACGGTGGCCATCGTCGGTGCCTCCGGCTCCGGCAAAAGCACCTTGCTGCACCTGCTGGGCGGCCTGGAAGCGCCCTCCGAAGGCGAGGTCGAACTGGCAGGCAAAAACTTCCAAAGCATGGACGCAAAAGCCCAAGGCGAATGGCGCAACCAGCACCTCGGCTTCATCTACCAGTTCCACCACCTGTTGCCCGAATTCACTGCCCTCGACAACGTCGCCATGCCCCTGCGCATACGCCGCATGCCGCAAGCGCAAGCGCGTGAGCAGGCGGCAGCAGTGCTCACCCAAGTGGGATTGGCCCAGCGCCTGCACCACCGCCCCTCGCAGCTCTCCGGCGGCGAACGCCAGCGCGTGGCCATCGCCAGGTCCATCGCCGGTCAACCCGCCTGCGTGCTGGCCGACGAGCCCACCGGCAACCTCGACCGCGAAACTGCCGACGGCGTGTTCGAGTTGATGCTCAGCTTGGCCCGAGAACGCCACATGGCCTTTGTGTTGGTCACGCACGACGAGTCGTTGGCGGCGCGTTGCGACCGGGTGCTGCGCTTAAGGCTGGGTCGCTTCGAGTAAGCGGCTCAAACCTTCTTTGTCAACAGACGTTTGATCGCAAACCACAACCACAACAGCCAAGGGAAGGCGGCGTATGCCAACAAGCGCGTGCGCACCGTCCAGCGAAGTTCACGCGCGTCGAGCGCCAAGTTCACTTTTTCACTGATGCTGGGCGCAGTAAAAATATCGCGTATGAGCACTTCTCGAGCCAGTCGCTCAGTGAGTGGTTTTTGCACCGCATCAAGTTGACCCGCTTGCTCGGCATCGCTGAGCAGTTGGGGTAATTCCGCCAACGCGTTGCGATTATTTTTCAGCAAGCGGCGCGTCACGTCTTGGGCCGACAAAGTTCGCTCGCGCCGTGAGATGCCGCCGCGTCGATAGTCCACTAGGGCGTCGCTCAAAGTGATGGCGCCGCCGCTCAGAACCGCGCGAAACACCATCAACATGTCCTCGCCCATGGTGTCGGCCGGCAAAGGGCCGAAGCGGTCGTAGACCCGACGCGTCCAAGCCTGCGCGGCACCGATCACGTGGGGCGGCCTTGCCAGCCAATCGGCTGCGTTTTTGTAGGTCGATAAATCAGTGGGCGCGATTGCTCTGTGCAGAACCCCGGCTTCGTCCATGTCTGTCAATCCGGTGGAAATCAGATCGAGCTTTTTGCCTGATTCGAGCCAAGCGTTCACGACGCGTTCGCAGCGCTGAGGCTTGGAGATGTCGTCACCGGCGGCGATAAACAGCAATTCGCCGTATGACAAATCGACCATGCGGTTCAAGTTGCCGCCGATGCCCAAATTGCGTGGGTTGCGGTTCAGCACCACGCGGTGCGGCCCGGAATAGGCTGCCACGGCCCGCTGAATTTGCGCAAAGGTGTCGTCGGTTGACGCATCGTCTGAGATGACGATTTCCAAATTGCTGTAGGTCTGCGCTAGCACACCAGCGATCGCATCGCCAACAAAGCTACGCTGGTTATATGCCAGCAGCAACATGCTGACCAGCGGCGGCGCGTCAGGCTCCAATCGAGTTAACTTTCGGTTCAGGGTCGCGAGCGCAGATCGCCGAAGAGTTTGGTCTTGATGCCTCGTCGCAATGACTTAGCCGTTGCCGTCATCGCGTAGCGCGCATCAAAGTTGGCTTTCATGGTGTGGTTCAGCTTGGATTCGCCGCCGTGGCGCAAGCCCACAAAGTACAAATCGCGAGACACAAAATTTACCCAGCTTGACCAGTCAGACAACCAACCATCCAGGTTCAGTGAAGATTCCAAATCGCCCGCAGTAAGGTTTTGGTAGTAGTCCCATTTCTCGGCCGAAGTGAAGGGCGAGGCATCTGGATTGGTGCGTGTGGTGCCGTGCTCGAAGCGGCCTGTGGTGGCGCAGCTGATGAGTACCAAACCACCTGGGCGCGTCATGCGCAGCATGTTGGCAACTGTTTCGCGCCAGAACGGGTTGTGCTCTAAGCATTCGGCAGAAATGGTGGTGTCGAAATGCCCGGTTGGGAATTCAACCAACTGCCCTTGGCAGGCCAAATCGACGCCAGGTCCCAATTGCAGATCGACCCCGGTGTACTGGCAGTTGGCGAACAGATCGCGCACCGAGCCGTTGATGTCGAGCGAGCCCACCTCCAAGACTTTGGACTTGGTAAACGAAGCCGGGTAATGCGTGCGCACCTCGGTAAAAAACTCTGCCTGTTCTGAATGCGCCATGTGGTGATCGCCGCCGAGCTGTCGCGAGTTTGCGAAGCACTAATGATAGAAGACGCTTGCGGGCGCTTGAGCTATTTCAAGCCGGCTTGCGCGCGATGAAAGTGACCAGCGCAGGGTTGTTTGCTTCGCGTAACAGCGTGAGCTCGAAGCCCGCGTTTTCGCAGCGCGCTACGAAGTCTTTGCCGAATTCGTTAAATACCAAAAAATCAGATTTGCCTTCTGCGCCAACACCGTGATAACTCGGCGGCAAATGATGCGTGAGCGTTCCTTTCTCAAGCGTTGCGCGTTGGCGCGTAGCACGGTCCCACACGACGGGCACTGAAAAGACGTGCGCACCGCCACGCCGCAGCACGCGGTGGATTTCGCGAAGCGCGCGGTCGGTGTCGGGCACGTGCTCCAGCGTGTCGGATGTGATGACGACGTCGAAGCTGGCATCGACGTAGGTCAGTGCCGTCAAGTCTTGTGACGGCACGCTGGGCGAGGTGCTTCCAAACTCGGAATACTTCAGGCCGTGGCAGCGGGCCAAATGCCGGTGCAGGTTGCCCGCTGAGTTGATTTCAGCGATGTCGAGCGCCTTTGCGCGACGACTGCTAAAGAGCTCGTTCAAGCGCCGCGCCTGGTCACCCGTTTGCGCGTTGGCCACAGTCACGATGGCGTTTGCCAATTGACTGCTGCGCAGGCTCGAGCCACACCACGCGCAGCGGCTTCCTTCGCGTTGGTTCATCCATCGTGCCCATTCGGGCGTCAGCTCCCACTCTTGGATCAGACCTGGCCACAACGCGTCTCGGTGCAGCGGTACACCGTTGAATCCGCAGGTGCCGCAGCGGTGCGCGCCCGCCGCCGGCGCATCACTGTGTCGGTAGCTACCAAAAATTTCACGCGCCCGGCGTGTGGTGCGCGGCAATCGTTGCAGAAGGTTGGCCATCTTTGGCGGTGGTCTGCTGGAGGTGAAAGATCAGTGCGCCAAAGACTCGACCATGGCTGTCAAGGCTTGAACATGCGTAACCACACGTGGGTCATAACGCATTGATTGAGTGGGGCGAGCAAGCCGGTGTGCTCCGACTTGCCAACGCGCTATTGCTGCGGTTACCGCGCGCACTAAGCCGTCGGGCTGTTTGGTGTCGTAGGCGATGCCGGCGGGCTCGGCGATCACCTCAGCGCAGCCCACACCCTTGGCCAACAGCACCGGCGTGCCGCACAGCACCGACTCCACACCCACCAAACCAAAGGGCTCGTAGGCCGAAGCCATGATGGTGAAGTCGACCGCCCGGTAAACGTTTTCGATGTCAGTGCGATAGCCGAGGTAGCGCACGTTGGGCAGCGCTGTTTTAGGCGGTCGGCCCGCCACCACCAGCGTCACTGGCAGCGATGTGCGTCCAAAAAAATCAGCCAGCGCGTCCAAGCCCTTGCGCTTGTGACCGGTCGATGCCAACAGAAATACCGCGCGGTCAACTGGCAGGCTCAAATCGGCACGGAGCCGCGCGCGGGTGTTGTCGTCCACGATGGAAAAACGCAGGGTGTCGCTGGGCGGATAAAGCAGCACGATCTTGGCGGGGGAGATGTTGTAGTGGCGGATGATCTCGTCGCGCATCAAAGCCGAATGCGCCACGATGATGCGAGACGACTCGAAATGAGAACGCTCCAATTCGATCTTCCAGCAGTCGCTCATGCGCATCGGTTTGCCCATCGCGACCAAGTAGCCAGGGTGGGTACCGCCGCACACTGCAACGTCAGCCCAACGGGTTGGGTTGCAAGCAATCAGCGGCCCCATGCGCGTGCCCAAACGACGCTTGACGCGGCCAATGCGCCAGTCAAAAAACTGATCTCGCAGCTTGCTGGGCAAGCCCAACATGCGCAATCGAATGGGGTGGATCCAACCGTACTCGGGCAGGGATGTGTCAAACGATTTGGCAATGAAGGTGGGGCGAATCCCGGCCTCGTGAAAGCCGCGCACCAGCGTCATGGCGTAGCGCTCAAAGCCGCCGCTGTAGCGCAAGGCGTGATTGCTGATGGCCAGCGCAGTCGGCATTTGCGGCTTGGGTTTGTTATGCGCCGGAAGCCCGGGTCGCGTTTGGTGATTTCGGCACGCGCCCCATCAAATAAAACTCATCGTTCGGCCGCATCGCCGTGAGGTTGGCCATGCGGTTGGACAAGCCGAACACGGCCGTGATCGCGCCGATATCCCAGGCGTCTTCGCTGGTGAAGCCGTGCTCGCGCAGGGCTGCAAAGTCAGCTTCGGCCAGCGCGGCTGAATCAAGACACACCTTCATCGCAAACGCCAGCATGGCGGTTTGACGCGGCGTGATGTCGGCCTTTCGGTAGTTCACCGCCAGCTGATCGGCGAGCAAAGGTTTTTTCTCATAGATGCGCAAAATCGCACCGTGCGACACCACGCAATACAGGCAGCCGTTGGCCGCACTCGTGGCCACCACGATCATCTCTTTCTCACCCTTGCTCAGCCGGCCCGGCGCAGTGTCTCGGTTCATCACGGCGTCGAGGTAGGCCACAAACGCGCGCCACTCCTCGGGACGGTGTGCCAGGGCCAAAAACACGTTGGGCACGAAGCCGGTTTTCTCTTGCACGGCCAAGATTTTTTCGCGGATGTCTGCGGGCACATCGGCGAGCTGGGGTACGGGGTAGCGGCTTATCGCTGAGGTCAAAGGTGCGTTCATGGGGTTGTCCCTTCAAGTTCTGAATTGCATGGCGTGCAAGCGAGCGTACAGGCCGCCGCGCGCCAGCAGCTCGGTGTGCGTGCCTTGCTCGATCATGCGTCCGGCGTCCATGGCCACGATGCGATCAGCGCGCGCGATGGTGGACAGCCGGTGCGCGATGACCAAGCTGGTTCGGCCTTGCATCAAACGCTCAAGCGCGTCTTGCACCAAGCGTTCGCTCTCCGTGTCGAGGGCCGAGGTGGCTTCGTCCAAGATCAGGATCGGCGCGTCTTTGAAGATGGCCCGGGCAATCGCCATGCGTTGGCGCTGGCCGCCCGACATCTGATTGCCGTTGTGGCCGATGACAGTGTCCAGGCCCTGCGGCAAACCCAGCGCGAACTCGAGCAAATTCGCACCTCTCAGCGCGTCCACAACGCGCTCGCGTTCGTTGTTGGACGCCGCAGCGCCCAGGCTCACATTGGCGGCAACGGTATCGTTGAACAGCACCACGTCCTGGCTCACCAACGCAAATTGACGGCGCAGCGCGGCCACATTCCACTTTGACAGCGGTATGCCGTCCAGCAGCAACGTGCCGCTGGTGGGTTCAATAAAACGCGGTAGCAAATTCACGATGCTCGACTTGCCCGCTCCCGACGGCCCGACCAAGGCCACGGTCTCACCCGGACGTAAATCGAGGCTGACGTTTTGTACGGCTGCGTCCTGGTCAGTTCGGTACTGCAAGCTCACGTCCACCAATTGCAAATGTCCAACTGAGCGGCCCGGATCAAAGCTGCCGCTGGTCTCGACCGGGCTGTTGTCGATCAAGTCCACGCCGCGCTCGAACGCTGCCAAGCCGCGCGTGATGGGGCCGGCCACTTCCGACAAATGTTTGATCGGCGATATCAACATCAGCATGGCCGTGATGAAGGCCGCAAAGCTGCCCACCGTGCCGCCCTCAGAGCCGCTTTGCCACAGTGCCGCCACGATCACCGCAGACAGCGTCACCGCCGCCAGAACCTGCGTCACCGGCGTCATCGTGGCCGCCGCTACCACCGACTTGGTTGACAGGCGGCGCAGCAATTCGGTGGCTCCGGCAAACCGCGCCGACTGCATTGGCGCGGCGTCATGCAGCCGCACGATGCGCCATGCCAACACGTTTTCTTCCACCACATAAGCCAGCTCGTCGGCCGCCGCTTGGCCTTCCAAAGTCAGACGGTGCAAGCGTTTGCTCAGCACGCGCATGACAACGGCCACCGCCGGAAACAACACCGCCACGAACAGCGTGAGCTTCCAGTTCAGCCACATCAAATAGCCCAGCATCGCCAGCAAGGTGAGAGAGTCCTTGACCAGCGAGGTGATCGAAGACACCAGCAAGTTAGCCGCGTTTTGCGTCTCGAAGCTCAAGGTGTTGGTCAGGCTGCTGGCGCTTTGTTGTGTGAAAAGTGCTGGCTGCGCATTCAGCAGTCGCTGGAACATGACGCCCCGCATGATGGCCACGCCGTTGTTGGCCGACCACGACAAGGCGTACTGCGCCACAAAGCCCACCAAACCGCGCACCGCAAACAAACCGATCACCGCCACCGGCACCAGCCACAAATTCAACTTGCCAGCTTGAAAGCCGCTGTCGAGCAGCGGCTTCATCATGGCCGGAATGAGTGGTTCGGTCAGTGCGCCCAAGGCGCTGGCCACCATGGCAACCACCAGCGCCCATCGACTGGGTGCCACATAGGGCTGCAAGCGTCGCAGGCGCTGCATGAAGGGCAGGGCAGGCCGGTCGTGCAGCTCAGCGCTCATCGGCCACCTTCATCCGGAAAAACCGGTCGCTTGGGCGGGTGCGCCAAGAACATCAGCTTGATGTATTTGTAGTAGGCGTACTCGGCGTTGTAGATGGCCAGCATCAGGCCGTGCGAGCCGTCCAAAAAACCGCGCCGCAGCACGTAGCTGCGCAAAAACGCGAACACCCCATGAACCACCGCACGGCCCACGCCACCTTGTTTGCCCCGAGTCTGCATGTCGCGCGCGGCACCGGTGGAGTAGCGGTCAAGTTTTTCCAACACATTGGCGACGTTCGGGTAGCTGTAGTGAATCAGGCTCGATTTCAGATCACCCACGACACCGTTCAGCGTCATGTGGGCGTGCAAAAAATGGTCGGTGAAGCCCGACTTGTCGCGCCGGCCCAAGCGCAGCGTGTGGTCGGGCCGCCAGCCTGAATGGTGGATGACCTTGCCGCAAAACTCCGAGATGCGCGGGATGCGAAAGCCGTCGAACTGGGCGGCACGAGTAGACGCCAAGATTTCATCGCGCAGGCGTGGCGTGATGCGCTCATCGGCATCGAGTGACATCACCCAGGCAGTGTCGGTCATGCCAAAGCCGCGCGCCACCTGGCTGCCGTAGCCCGGCCAATCGGTTTGCACCACGCGCGCTCCGGCCGCTGCTGCGCGGCTGGCGGTGGCATCGGTGCTGCCCGAGTCGAGCACCAGCACCGCGTCGGCAAACGCCGCGCTCGCCACACACTCGGCAATGTTTCTTTCCTCGTTTTTCGCAACGATCACCACCGTCAACGAATGCGGGTTTTGCATGGGAAGTGTGGTTGCGCCATCTATGATAGATATTGTCTTCGATTCAAATGCATGCCTTGAACCCTCTGCCGATCCCCATTTGCTCACTCACATTGCGGCTGCAACGCGCCTTGATGGTCTTGGTTGCAGCGATGGTTTGTGCAGTTCCTGCACGTGCACAGTTCCGCGTTGAAATCTCAGGCGTTGGGGCCACGCAAGTTCCTATCGCCATCGCCAAATTTCGCGACGAAGACAAAGCGGGCCAAGCGCTCGCCAACATCATTCGCAGCGACCTGGAGCGCAGCGGCCTGTTTCGCAACATTGACGCGCCTGCAGTGGTGGATGAGACCGCCCAGCCCGCGATGAGCGAATGGCGCAGCCGCAATGCCGACGCGTTGGTGGGCGGTTCGGTCACCAAACTGGCCGACGGCCGCTTCGATGTGCGCTTCAAGTTGTGGGACGTGGTCAAAGGCGCCGAGTTGGGCGGACAAAGCTCGGTCGTCGACGCCACAGATTTGCGCTTGGCAGCCCACCGCGTTGCAGATTTCGTGCATGAAAAACTAACCGGTGAAAAGGGTGTTTTTTCTACCCGCATCGCCTATGTCACCAAAGGCGGCGGCCGCTTCACCCTGCGCGTGGCCGACTCAGACGGCGAAGGCGGACAAGTCGCCGTCAACAGTGCCGAACCCTTGATCTCACCGGCCTGGTCACCCGACGGAAAAGAGCTGGCCTACGTGAGTTTCGAGAGCCAAAAAGCAGTGGTCATTGTGCAAGACGTGGCCACCGGCAAGCGCCGCACGATCGCGGCGTTTCGTGGCTCGAACAGCGCACCGGCCTGGTCTCCCGACGGTCAGCAATTGGCACTGACCTTGTCGCGCGATGGCGGCGCGCAGTTGTACTTGATGAACCGCTTCGGCGAAGGCGTGCGCCGCTTGACCAGCAGCAGCGCGATCGATACCGAACCGGTGTTCTCGCCAGACGGTAAGACGGTTTACTTCGTCAGTGACCGAGGCGGCGGCCCGCAGATTTACCGCGTGCCGGTGGCCGGTGGCAACGCAGAGCGCGTGAGTTTTTCTGGCAACTACAACATCAGCCCCGCCATCAGCCCGAACGGCCGCTCGCTGGCCTACATCACACGCCAAGGCAACGCCTTCAAACTGGCCTTGCTCGACTTGTCGGCTGGTGCCACGCCGCAAATGCTCAGTGACACCAGCGACGACGAGAGCCCCAGCTTTTCGCCGAACGGCCGCTTGCTCATTTACGCCACCCGCTCGCAAGGCCGCGATGTGTTGATGACCACCACCTTGGACGGCAAGATCAAGGCGCGTTTGATGTCCACCACCGCCGATGTGCGTGAGCCGACGTGGGGTCCATTTGGTCGTTGAATTTGATGTTGAAGTTGCTTGAACGTTTGCTGTATTCGTTGATCCATTTGTCTTTTGAAAGAAAAAAGCCATGAGCACTTTGATTTCTTCAAATCGCCGAGCACTCGGCGCCTCGGTGTGGGTGGCCGCGCTGGTTGCGGCCTTGTCGGGCTGCGCGTCCAGCGTCAAGCTGAATGAAGACGCTCCGGTGGAGTCGCGTACGGGTACGGCAGTACTGCCAGCGACCAGCGGGGCGGCCAACGCTGGCACGGCCAGCACGTCGCAAAGTCGCGTCACGCCGGTTGACCTGACAGGTTCGAGCGGTGCGAATGCCGTCGGCAACTTGGCGCGTGTCATTTACTTCGACTACGACAGCTTCGTGGTCAAAGACGAGTTCCGCCCCGCAGTGGAAGGGCATGCCAAATTGCTGTCCGCCGACCGCAAAAAGAAGTTGTCCGTTGAAGGCCACACCGACGAGCGCGGTGGCCGCGAATACAACTTGGCGCTGGGGCAAAAGCGTGCTGAATCCGTGGCCAAAGCGCTGACGCTGCTGGGAGTCACGGACTCGCAGGTCGAAGCCGTCAGCTTTGGCAAAGAACGCCCCGCGGTGACTGGTTCTGACGAAGCCGCTTTTGCGAAGAACCGCCGCGCTGAGTTGAACAACCGTTGATGCTTTCCGGGTCTGCGTTCATGTCCATATGCATGTCCATTTCCATGTTCACGCCGCGTCTGCGTACGTCGCGCGTTTTGACGGCGGCGGCTTTGGGCCTTTGTTTGCTGGCGGGCCCGGCGCAAGCCGGTTTGTTCGATGACGACGAAGCACGCAAAGCCATTTTGGATTTGCGTCAAAAGCTCGAGCAAAGCAACGAGGCGCAGCGCACGCGCCAGGCCGAATTGAATGCGCAGTTGTTGGAACAGATTGCGCAAATCAAACGCAGCCTGCTCGACCTCAATAGCCAACTCGAGGTGCTGCGCGCTGACAGTGCCAAACTGCGCGGTCAAAACGAAACTCTCAGCCGCGACGTGGCCGAACTCCAGCGCAAACAAAAGGACGTGCTGCAAGGAGTGGAAGATCGCGTGCGCAAGTTAGAACCGCAAAAAGTGACCGTAGACGGGAAAGAATTCTTGGCGGACGGTGAAGAAAAACGCATCTACGAAGACGCGATGGGCCCGATGCGGAAAGGCGAGTTTGCGGCCGCTGCCAGCGCCTTGTCGGCATTTCAGCGGCGCTACCCGGGCAGTGGTTACAACGACTCGGTATTGTTCTGGTTGGGCAATGCACAGTATGGCAAGCGCGAATTCAAGGAGGCCATTGCCTCGTTTCGCACCATGGTCGGCAACGCACCTGACCACCCGCGCGCGGCCGAGGCGTTGCTGTCGGTGGTGAACTGCCAAATCGAGCTGAAAGACAACAAGTCTGCCAAGCGCACCGTCGATGAGTTGGTCAAGGCCTACCCCGCGTCCGAGGCTGCGCAGGCAGCCAAAGAGCGGGCCGCACTACTGAAGTGATGATGGCGCTGATCATTGTCTTGAAACGCAGTGATTGAGGGCGATTCAGAGCGCCGCTTTGGCGGTTTGCGCAGGCTTTACGGTGAAGCGGGCTACGGCCGCTTGCGCGCTGCTCACGTGGTGGTGATCGGTTTGGGAGGCGTGGGTTCTTGGGCCGTTGAGGCTCTGGCTCGCAGCGGTGTCGCAGAGCTGAGCTTGATCGACTTGGATCATGTCTCCGAGTCGAACATCAACCGGCAGATTCAGGCATTGGGCGCTACGCTGGGTCAGTCGAAAGCGCAGGCACTGCATGAGCGTATCGCCGACATCCACCCGGCTTGCTTGGTCAATATGGTGGAGGAGTTTGTGGACGCAAGCAACTGGCCTGGCCTGTTGACGCGGCCTGTTTCTGCGGTGATCGACGCATGCGATCAAGTGCGCGCCAAGGCCGTTCTTGCCGCTTGGGCGGTTGCAACCGCCACCCCGCTGGTCAGTGTGGGTGCCGCCGGAGGAAAGCGGCAAGCGCAAGCGGTAGAAGTGGCCGATCTGTCTGAGGTCACGCACGATCCTCTGCTGGCTTCTGTTCGACAGCGTCTGCGTCAACATCACTCAGCACCGCGAAAAGGTTCGATTGGCGTGCGTTGCGTGTTTTCTCGCGAGGCCGTGACCGGTCCTGCGGCGTCGCCCACTTCGCAGACGCAGCCCGCAGGGGCTGATGGCACGCTGAATTGCCACGGCTACGGATCCACAGTGACCGTCACCGCCACCTTCGGTATGGTCGCTGCCGGCGAGGTGTTGTCGTTTTTGACTCACGGCTGATGCGATCCCATGGTTCACAGGCGGTTGGGCTCGAGCCAAACGCAGATATAATCATGGGCTTGATATGGGTTGTTAGCTCAGTTGGTAGAGCAGCGGACTTTTAATCCGTAGGTCGTGGGTTCGAGCCCCGCACAACCCACCACCCATTCGGGTTTAAACATGAGCCATTGCAGGCTCTGAAACAGGACGGGGCTTAGCGAAAATTCGCTAAGCCCCTTTTCACTTGAAGGGCCGCGCTTCAAAAGTTCTGCGTCAACCAGCCATGCCCTGCACACCAGTTCCTGATTTCTCCAGCGCTCACGCGGTTTTGCAAGCAGCGGTAGACGCTGAATTGTTGCCGGGAGCTTCGGCCATCGTTTGGCGTGACGGCGAGGTCATTGCCGACTTCTGCACAGGCTATGCCGACATCCAGCGCGGCGAGTTGCTGCAACCCAGTCATATCCATCGCGCCTTTTCCAACACCAAACTGTTGACGTCTGTGCTGGTGCTGAAGTTGGTTGATGAAGGCTGCTTTGCCTTAGACGATCCCATCAAGACATGGTTACCCGCCATGGGCCACTTGCGCGTTTTGCGACGGGGTGCCACGCAACTGAATGACACCGACGCTTTACAAAAAGACATCACGGTGCGCCAGTTGCTCAGCCACCAAGCCGGCTTCAGCCACGGCGTCTTCGATCCGGGCACGGTCATTTTCGATGCTTATCAAGCCGCTGGCTTGCGGCGCTCAGATGCGGCCTTGGACGAGCTGATGGCTCGATTGACCACATTGCCGTTGCTGTACCAGCCGGGCGACGCCTGGGAATACTCCATGGCACCGGACGTGCTGGCACGTCTGATCGAAATCGTCACAGGCAAATCGTTTGCGCAGGCGCTGCAAACTCATTTGCTCGAACCCCTGGGCATGGTGGACACCGCCTTTGTGCTCCGTCCGGATCAAGCTCCGCGCTTGAGTGCGCTTTATGGCGGTGACCGACTCAACCCGACAAGTCCAGGCTTGACACAGTTGCTCGATACACCTTGGCCTCAGGCTCATTTGCGTGCCGTACCGCGCGAAGGTGGGTCCAGCGGTTTGTGCACCACACAACGGGACATGATCGCATTGCTCAAGGGTTTGTTGCCTGGCCCCGACGCCTATTTGTCTGCGAGCAGTTTGGCCGAGATGTTGAAAGACCAAGTGCCGCCCGAAAGATGCGTTCAATTCGCGCTGGGCGGGCCCATGCCTCACATGGGTTTCGGCTTGGGTGGTGCCATCACGCGAGTCGTCGCCCCGGGGCAGAGTGACCTGGCTGTGGGCGAGCTCCAGTGGGGCGGTTTGGCAGGCACACATTGGTGGGTTTCGCCTGCCGCCCGATGTGTTGGCGTGCTGATGACGCAGCGCCATTTCGGATTTTGGAATCCGTTTTGGTTTGACTACAAACAGCAGGTTTACCGGGCGCTGAGTGCATGAAATAAGCGCGGCTTCAACCGATCCGCCCCAGCAGCAAATACTCCATCAACGCTTTCTGCACATGCAGACGGTTTTCTGCTTCCTCCCACACCACCGACTGCGGTCCGTCGATCACCTCGGCCGCCACTTCTTCACCGCGGTGCGCGGGAAGGCAGTGCATGAACAAAGCATCGGGCTGTGCCGCCGCCATCATCTCTGAATCGACGCACCAGTCGGCGAAGGCCTTCATGCGTTTTTCGTTTTCAGCCTCATAGCCCATGCTGGTCCACACGTCGGTTGTTACCAGGTGGGCCCCGCGGCAGGCGTCGAGCGGGTGCTTGAAAGCCTTCACGCAATTTGTATTGCTCACACCGGCCACCACGGCGTCGATCTCGTATCCACTGGGCGTGCTGACGTGCAGCGTGAAGCCCAAAATATCAGCCGCCTGCAGCCAAGTGTTGGCCATGTTGTTGCCGTCGCCCACCCAGGTCACCACTTTGCCCGCAATCGGCCCGCGCTGCTCTATGAAAGTGAACACATCGGCCAAAATTTGGCAGGGGTGGTTTTCGTTGGTCAGGCCATTGATCACGGGTACCCGCGAATGCGCCGCAAAGGCGTCGAGCTTGGTCTGCTCGTAGGTGCGGATCATCACCAGATCGACCATGCGGCTGATGACGCGAGCGCTGTCTTCAATGGGTTCAGCGCGGCCCAACTGACTGTCACCGGTGGTCAGATTGACCACTGAGCCCCCCATTTGGTACATGCCCGCTTCAAAACTGACGCGGGTGCGCGTGCTGGCTTTTTCGAAAATCATGGCGAGCGTGCGGTCCACCAACGGCGTGTATTTTTCGTAATTTTTGAAGCGTTGCTTGATGTTGCGCGCACGCTCGAACAGGTAGGCATATTCCTCGGCCCGAAAGTCCTTGAACTGCGTGTAGTGCTTCATCAGCTTGTAGCCAGGCTTCATGGTCAAGGATGGGGCGGTACGGCCAAGAGTTCTTTAATCAGCGGGCACAAGATCGCTACGATTTGCTCGGCCTCAGTCACGCTCAAAATCAGCGGCGGAACCAGCCGCACCACGCGGTCCGCCGTCACGCTGATAAGCAAACCTGCGTCAGCGGCGCGCCCCAGCAACTCACCGCAGGGGCGGTTCAGCTCAATGCCCAGCATCAACCCCAAGCCGCGAATTTCGACGATGCCCGCGACGCCTGCCAGCTCGCGGTGCAGTGCCGCCAGCAGCGCTGCGCCTGTATGAGCGGCGTTTTCCATGACGCGCTCTTCTTCCATGATGCGCAGCGTCTCGATGCCCGCCCGCATGGCCAACTGATTGCCGCCAAATGTCGTCCCGTGATTGCCCGGCTTGAGCACCTGCGCCGCCTTCGGCCCGCACACCACGGCTCCTACCGGCACGCCCGAGCCCAAGCCCTTGGCCAGCGGCATCACGTCGGGCTGGATGCCGGCCCATTGGTGCGCAAACCACTTGCCGGTGCGGCCTATGCCGCACTGAACTTCGTCGAGCATCAGCAGCCAGCCGTGCTCGTCGCAAATACGCCGCACGGCTTGCAGATACTCCGCCTTGGCCGGGTTCACGCCGCCTTCGCCTTGGATTACCTCAAGAAATACCGCCACGACATTGGGGTGGGTTTGCGCAACTTCTTCCATGGCAGCCACGTCGTTCAAGGGAACGCGTACAAAACCTTGAACCAGCGGGCCAAACCCTTCGTGGATTTTTGGGTTTCCCGTGGCCGACAGCGTAGCAATGGAACGGCCGTGAAATGCTTTTTCGTAAACGATCACTTCGGGGAAGTCGATGCCTTTGTCATGCCCGAACTTGCGCGCGATTTTTAGCGCCGCTTCGTTGGCTTCCAGGCCGCTGTTGCAAAAAAAGGCATTCGTCAAACCTGACAGTTCACAAAGCTTTGCGGCCAATTGTTCTTGCAGAGGCGCGGCGTAGTAATTCGAGGTGTGGATCAAGCGGCCAATTTGCTCTTGCAGCGCGGGCACCAGCTTGGGGTGGGCGTGGCCTAACGTGTTGACGGCAATGCCGCCCAGGCCGTCCAGGTATTTTTTGCCGTCGGTGTCCCAAACCCAGCAGCCTCGGCCGTACGACATCGCCATAGGAAGGCGACCGTAAGTCGTCATCACGTGAGGTTCGCTGTTGGCGGAAATTTTTTCCGGGGCATTCATGGTGTGGCTCCAGGCGAAAGCATTAAAAAAGCCCGCAAACAAAATAGTCGCGAGCAACAAATTCTAAAGGTCGTCCTGAGTTCAACAAAAATCAAATCGGCCGGTGCCTAGCTGCGGACTCGATACGGCTACGACCATAGAAAAAGGCGGCCCAATACTAGGGCTTACCCGGTGCTAGGTTTTTCCATCACGCCCACGAATGAATCTCTCCAAACCTCGCGAACTATTCATTCAAGGCATCACAACAGACGGCAGACCATTCAGACCCAGCGACTGGGCGGAACGCTTGGCGGGAGCCATGTCGTGCTTTCGTCCAGAAGGATCAGCCAGCGGCATCTCTGCGTTCATTGGCTACTCGCCGTATTGC
>Ga0123336_10002122_pt1 | contig 17537 bp, 13 predicted proteins | sample SSSSmetaG_FD_96466 | JGI IMG/M metagenome (GOLD analysis project Ga0123336, IMG submission 96466) | Glacier valley bacterial and archeal communities from Borup Fiord, Nunavut, Canada, to study Microbial Dark Matter (Phase II) - ​SSSS metaG | ecosystem: Environmental > Aquatic > Freshwater > Ice... | reverse complement strand
GGGCTGCCGCGCTCGGTGACCGACGAGGAAGCCCGTAGCGTAGAAGGCGACGGACTGCGCGGGGACGCGGATGGTGGCGTCGCCTTCTACGCTACGGGCTTCCTCGTCGGTCACCGAGCGCGGCGCTGCGCGCGGGCGTCCCGGCAGGCCGCGCAGCGTCGCGAGCGCAGCGTCCGGCTCGTCGACCAGGCCGCCCAGCACCGCGCGGTACCTCGCGACCTCCTGCAGCGCGGCGGTCGCGGCGGCGGCGGTGGCCGAAGCTCCGCGCAGGCGCTCCTCGAGACCGTGACAGAACCACGCCATCGGCTCGTCGCCCACGGCGCTGGCCGCGCCCTTCACCGTGTGGACGTGCCGGTACACGGCCGACGCTGCGTCGGTCGGGTCCCCCGCGCGCCCGAGACACTCGTCGATCTGCGCGAGGCGGTCGGTCACCTCCGCGAGGTACTGCGCGCGCAGAGCGGGGTCGATCGCGGCCGGCAGGAGATCGGGCGGCGGCTCCGGCCAGGCGACGGCGATCGCCGGCTCACCCGCGGACAGGCGGCGGATCGCATGTTTGACGGTCTCGACGATGTCGCCCAGCGCCGCCTGATCACCTTCGCGCAGGCGTCGCTCGAGGCGCTGCATCGCGCTCGCGAGCTCGGGCTCGCCCGCGAGCCCCGCCGACCCCTTCAGCGCGTGCACGGAGCGGCGCGTCGACTCGAGCGCCTCGGGATCACCCTTGCCGGCGTCCGCCTCGAGCGCGACGAGATGGCGCTGGAGCTCCATCGTGAGGAGCCGCGTGAGCTCGGGGTCGCGGGTGTTCGGCATGGCGGCGCGGGCCCTTCAGGTGGGCTCTTCGTCGTCGCCTTCGAGCATCCGTGAGAGCGGCTCGAGCACGGGCCGGAGCGCGCTCACCACGAGGGCCTGGGGGACCTTGCCGCTCAGCGTGCCAAGCGCGCCGACCAGTGCGCGCGCGTGCTCGGTGGCCTCGGCGATCGCTCGCGCGGTCTCGGGGTCGCTGCCCGTCGTCTTGCGGAAGCGGTCGCCGATGTCGGTGAGCGCGCGCTCGGCATCGGCCGAGGCGCCGCCGACCCGCGCCGCCTCCTGCGCGACCTCCGCGGCGGCTTCGCGCGCGCGGTCGAGGCTGGCGTTCACCTGCACGAGCTCGCTGCCGATCTCGGCGAGCGCGGCGGAGAGCTCACGTGCCGCCTCGGAGCCGCGCGTGGCCTGCGCGCGGACCTCGTCGGAGACGAGCCCGAGCGCTTGCCCGCCGCCCTCGCTCATGCGCGCGCCCTCGAGACCGGCGTTGAGCGCGACGAGCTCGAGGCGCGCGAAGGAGTCGACGATGCGGCCGAAGCTGGTCGAGAGATCGTTGGCGCGCGCCGAGACGGCGCGCGCGCGATCGGCGAGCGCGTCGACGGTGCCGCGCTGCTTCGCGACGTGCGAGGCGATGCGCTGCGCCGCCTCGCCGGAGTCACGGACGGCGGTGGCGGCGCGCTGGTGCGCGGCCCAGAGCGCACTCTCCTCGACGGCGCTGCGCCCGACCCCCTCGGCACGCGCGCCGCGGCGGAGGAGCCGGAAGAGGCGGCGCTTGGGGTTGTCGGTCGCCATACGAGGAAGGCTACCAGCCTGAACGGGAACAGGAACGGGAACAGGAATCTCGAGTCGTGAATCAGCCCCATTGCGTGCGAGGCTGTCAGCTCGCCCGACCGGGGAGGCCAGAGGAGAACAGGAACAGGAATTTCCAATTCCGACCCGCTGATCGCCATCCTCAGCGCGTCGATCCGCACGGTCCGATTCCCGTCCCCGTCCTCTGTTCTCCTCTGACCTGACGGGTGGTACGAGCCCAGCGAATCGCGGCGAGCCGACAAGCTACACCGCCCAGCGGTGCTCCCTCAGGCCGCTGAACACTGCGCCCACATCGAAGACCTCCGCGTCGCCATCCGTCGGGCTGACCTTGCCCGTCGCCACGATCTGCAGCCCCACCAGGCCGACGCGCTCGCCCATGTACGTGCACACCAGCATCGGACGGTTATCCGCGCGCGGGCGCTCGCCCGACGGCGGACGGCGCGAGCCGCGCGCGTCGAGGTCGCCGATCGCGACCACCGGCACCATCTCGCCGTCGACCAGCGCCACGCCCACGAGCGAGGCCGGCGCGCCCGGTACCCGAGCCACGCGCGGCATCGGCAGCACCTTCGTCGCGATCGCCGCGGGCAGGAAGTACAGCCGCTCGCCCACGCGGAACAGCACCCCGCCCGAGCCGCTCGTCACCGCCGCCTCAGGACGCGCGCCTCGAGGAACTGCACGAGCGTGCGGCACGCGTCGAAGCTCGACATGTGACTGGCCGCGATGATCGCGCGCACCGTGCGATCGCCGTCCACGGCGTCGAGCACGGCCTTCTCCTTGGCGGGCAACGTGCCCATGTCGACCGAGCGCAGCGCGATCTCGTCGCGCACGAGCACGCCGTCGAAGCTCCCGAGGGTGCGCTCGAGCACGCGCCACTCGTCGACGCGGCGGAAGCCCTCCATGACCACCGACACCACGGGCAGCCCGAGCTGCGCGCTCTCCACCGCCGCGCTCAGCGGCACCGCGCGGAAGTCGAAGCGCCCCTTGGGCCAGCGCAGCACCTCGTAGAGCAGCTCGCTCGACTGCCGCGTCAGGGCCGTACGCAGCTGCGAGTCGGTGATCTTGCCGTAGGCGAGCAGCGCGGCGCCGAGCAGGCGCCTCGGCACATCGCTCACCGTGGGCGGGCCCGAGCCGGGCAGGTACGAGCGCCGCGAGGGCACCGACGACGGCAGCCCGGGGATGGTGATTCGCGCGTGGGGATCGTCGGGCGTCGTGTCGGGCGACTTGAGCGTGATCACGGGATCGCTCGTGTGCCCCGCCGAGAGCTCCCCGGTGCGGAGCGTCACGCGCGAGAGCGGCGCGGGGTCCTCGCCGGCCTCTGCCGCGCGCATGCGCGCCATGACCTCGTCGATCTGCGCGGGCGTGAGGATCCCCTCCTCGACGAAGAACCGCCCCAGGCGGAACTCGTCGCCAGCACCGCTCGACTGGACGAAGTCGATCATCCCCTTGCGGAACGACGCCACCACCTCGGCTGCGCCGCTGCGGCACACCAGGTTGCCGGACTGGTTCTCCACCTGGAGCAGCTGGAAGATGGCGCCGATCGGGACGACGCCGAGGTCCCCGCTGAGGATGTGACCGCCACCCTCGCCGCCGCGCTCCAGATCGCGCACCGCCTCGACCATCTCGAGCAACGCGTCCTTCGCGAGCTTCTCGGTGAGGGCGGCGGCAAGCTCGCCCGGCGTCGCGCTCGGCCGGTCGGCCATCGTGCGCGTGACGATGTGCGCGAGCTTGGTCGCCACGATCTGCGCGACGTGGGTGCGCCGCGTCTCGAACTCCACCGACGGCGGCGGGACCGGCTCGTGCTCGTCGAGCTCGGGCAGGCGCGCCGAGCTGGTGCGGTGATCGTTGAGGCGCCGCAGCGCGTTCTCCACCACCGCCACGAGAGCCTGCGCGTCGAACGGCTTGGTGATGGCGTCGATGGCGCCGGTCTGCTGCACGAACTGATCGCGGATGCGGTCGCTCTTCGCGCTCATGAGGACCACGGGGGTCATGGCGAGATCGGCGTCGGCCCGGAGCGCGCGGCAGAACTGGTAGCCGTTCATGCGCGGCATCACGAAGTCGAGGAGGACGAGGTCGGCCTTCACCTCGCCGCTCTGGAGCGCCTCCATCGCGTCCATGCCGTCGGAGGCGACCGGCGCCTCGTACCCGTGGCGCTCCAGGATGGCGGACACCACCCGGCGGATGGTGGGGCTGTCGTCCACGACGAGGATGCGCGAGGTCATGGGCGAGGCTGTCGACGTTACCATCGCGACAGCTCCGCCGGAAACCGCGTAAGCTCTCCGCCGCCTTGGGAACGCTGATCAAGGGCGGGCGGCTGGTCACCTGCAGCCCCGAAGACGACGCCCTCGAGGGTGATCTGCTCGTCGAAGACGGCATTATCACGGCGATCGGCAAGATCCCGGCGCGGGCGCTGGAGGCCGCGAAGCGCCGCGGCCCCGTACGCCTGCTCGACGCCCGCGGCTGCGCGGTCACCCCCGGCCTGATCCAGGCCCACGTCCACCTCTGTCAGGTGCTGTTCCGGGGCCGCGCCGACGATCTCCCGCTCCTCGAGTGGCTGAAGCAGCGCATCTGGCCCTTCGAGGCCGCCCACGACGAGCGCTCGCTCGCGGCCAGCGCCGAGCTCGGGCTCCTGGAGATGATGCTCGCGGGGACGACCACCATCCTCGACATGGGAACGGTCCACCACTACGACGCCGTCTTCGACGCGTGCGCACGGGCCGGCATCCGCTGCTTCGGCGGCAAGACGATGATGGATGCCGGCGAGGGCGTCCCCAAGGGCCTCCGCGAGACCACGAAGGGCAGCCTGCGCGAGGCCGACCGCCTCCGCGAGGCCTGGACCGGCAAAGCGGGCGGCCGTCTCGGCTACGCGTACGCGCCGCGCTTCATCCTGTCGTGCACCGAGGCGCTGTACCGCGCTACCGCGGAGCGCTCGCAGGCCACCGGCGCACTGCTCCATAGCCACGTCGCCGAGCATCCCGACGAGCGCACGGCAGTGCGCGCCGCCCTCGGCGACGACGACCTCGCGATCCTCCGGAAATGGGGGTTCTCCGGCTCGCGGACGCTCCTCGCGCACGGCGTGCAGATCCGCGACGACGAGGCCGACGTCCTCGCGAAGGACGGTACCTGCATCGTGCACTGCCCGAGCGCGAACCTGAAGCTCGGCTCGGGCATCGCGCGCGTCCACGAGCTCGACGCCCGCGGCGTTCGCCTCGCGCTCGGCGCCGACGGAGCGCCCTGCAACAACAACCTCGATCCCTGGATGGAGCTACGCCACGCCGCGCTCCTCGCGAAGGTCCGGACCTCGACCACCGCGCTCCCGGCGCGCCGGGCCTTCCGCCTTGCCACCATCGACGGCGCGCGCGCGCTCGGCCTGGGCGACGAGATCGGCTCCCTCGAGCTCGGCAAACGCGCCGACGTCGTCGTCACCCGCATCGACGGCCCGCACGTGGAGCCCGGAGGCGACGTCTTCTCGCGGCTCGTCTACGCGTGCACGGCGCGCGACGTCGAGCACGTGCTGATCGACGGCGAGCTCGTCGTGCGCCACGGCGAGCACCTGCGGCTCGATCGCGAGGAGGTCCTCCAGCGCGCGCGCGGCCAGGCGAAGAAGCTCGCGGCACGCGCGCGCCTCTGACGCGCCTCCGCCTAGGACGCGCGCGCTTCCGCTTCTTCGATCTGGGTGAGGGCGACCGCGAGGGCGTCCTTCGCGCGGTCGAGCGAGGAGCGATCCGCGTCGATCTTCGCCGACGCCCGCTCGAGGCGGTTCGTCTGCGTCACGAGGTGGCCCTTCGTCTCGTCGAGCGAGTACCGGTTGGCTGCGAGGTCGGCCTCGAGCGTCGCCACCTTCTGGCGGATCGCGTCGAGCTCCTTCTCGAACGCGTTCCGGGCGGTGATGGTCGCCGCGAGCTGCGTGGCCTGCTCGGCGGCGTTCGTCTCGACGGTCGCGAGACGGGCCTTCGTGGCGCGCAGGTCCTCTTCGAGGCCGGCGATCTGCGCGTCGGCGGCGCTCTTCTGCGCAGCGGCGGTCTCCTCGGTGCGCGTGAGGCGCTCCGCGGCATCGCGCTCGACGGCGGCGACCCGATCGGCGCTGGCCTGCTCGGCCGCGGCGATCTTCTCTGCGGCCTCGGCCTCGGCCGCGGCAGCCTTCGCGGCCCCGTCCTGCTCGGCGGCAGCCACGCGCGCAACGGCGTCCTGCTCCGCAACAGCGGCGCGCGCCGTGGCGTCGCGCTCCGCGGCTCCGATCTTCGAGGTCGCGTTCTCCTGGGCGGCGGCGATCCTCTCCGCGGCGTCGTTCTCGACCGCGAGGATCTTGCCGGCGGCATCGGCCTGCGCCGCGCCGATGCGTGCTTCGGCGCCGGCCTGCGCGGCCGCGAGCGTCTCGAGCGCTTCGGTGCGCGCCGCGGTGAGCGAGGCGTTGGCCGCGGCATCGGCGAGCGCGAGCCTCTCGGCCGCCTCGTCGTTCGCAGCCGAAAGGGCCGTTGCGCCGCTGGACTGCGCGGCAGCGACCTTCGCGTCGCGATCCGACTCGAGCTCCGAACGGAGCGACGCCAGCGCGCTCTCCTGCGCCGCAGCCGCGGCCGCGATCGCCTCGGCGTGCTGCGCGGTGAGGGACGCCAGGCTCTCCTCGTGCTCGGTGCGGGCCTGCTGCAAGGCCTCCTGCTGCGCGCGCCGCAGGCTCCCGATCTTCGTCTCGTGCTCGCTGCCGAGGCTCCTGGCATGCTCGGCGAGCGCGGTGGCGCGGGCCTCGTCGGCGGCGGACTGCGCCTCTTCGAGCGCCGCCTGGTGCTCGCTCGCGGCCTTCTCGAGCTCCGCGGCGCGCCGCTGCTCGGCGTCGGCGAGGGCGGTCTCGTGCGCGGACTGCGCGGCGGCGCTCGCTGCGGCGTGCTCCTCCGCGAGCTGGGCCTTCTCGGCGGCCAGGGCTGCGAGCCCGGCGACCTGCTTCTCGCGCGCCTCGGCGAGCTCCCGCTTCGCGACCTCGGTCTCGGCCTGCGAGCGCTCGGAGCGCCGCTTGAAGTCCTCGCCGGCCTTCTTCGCCTGCTCCTTGTCGGCCTGGAGCGAATCGAGCTTGTCTTGCTGCTCGGCGAGCTGACGCTCCTGCTCGAGCACCTTGTCGTCGAGATCCGCCTTCTGCCGCTCGAACACGAGCGACTTGTCGCGAACGTCGACGATCTCCTTGTCCTTCTTCGAGAGCCCTTCGCGAAGCGAGAGGATCTCCTTGTCCTTCTTGTTCAGCGCCTCGCGCAGGTCGAGGAACTCGCGGCTCGAGACCCCGCCGCCCTTGCCCGCGCTGGCCGCGGTGAGGCGGGTCTTGAGGTCCTCGTTCTCCTTGAGCACGCGCTCGAGCTCGACGGCGTCGGCGCCGCCCGTCGACGCGGAAGAGGAGGCCAAGGCGTTCTCGGCCTCGGCGCGCGCGGCGTCGACGTCCTGGCGAGCGCTCGCAAGCGCTTCCTCGAGGACGTGGATGCGCTCGTTTGCCTCCTCGAGCTCGTGATCGTTCCGCGGCGCGGGATGATCGCTGGGCGCCACCGGCGCCTCGCTGGCGGCGCGCAGCGCGGCCTCGAGCGACTCAGCGGTGCTCGTGCCGTTAGAGGGATGCTGCGAGGGCATCTCCTCGATGACGATGTCCTGCTCCTCGGGCTCGCCCGCGCGCGCGGGCGGATGGCCGGGCGGATGGTCGGGCGGATGGCCGGGCGGATGGCCGGTCGGATGGTCGTCGTCGTCGTCGACCCCCGGGGATGCCGGCGCGGGGCGACCGCCTCCGAGCGCCACGAACGGGTTGATGCGCGCGAGCAGCTCCTCGAACGAGATCGGCTTGTGGACGTAGTCCTCGGCGCGCGTCCGCAGCTTGCGGTGCTGCTCGAACGTCTCGTCGCTCGACTCGCTCGACATGATGATGAGCGGGACGTCCTTCAGCGAAGGGTCCTTCTTCAGCTTGTTGCAGACGGAGAACCCGTTCATGCGCGGCAGCTCGATCGACAGCAGGATGAGATCCGGCCGCGCCGACGTGGCTTGCTGCAGGCCTGTATTACCGTCGTCCACCACGCGAACGTCGCAGCCGAGCTTGGTCAGCTCGTTGCGGAGGTCGCCGGCGAAGTTCGCATCGCTCTCGAAGACGAGGACGTTCTGTCCCATGGGTCGCCGAGGGTATCATCCTGCGGCGTCACGCGAACGCTTCTCGTCGTCACCGCTCGTTCCTGCGCGGCGATCGAGCTCTCGCAGCACGTGCTCGACGCCGAGGCCTCGCGATCGCAGCGCGCCGATCACGGTCGAGAGCACGTCTGCGGCCGCGGCGGTGACGCGATCGTCCGGCCCGTCGGCGACCGCGCGGGCAAGCCGGGCCAGCGGGACCGCGGCGGGGGCGTCCTCGTCGGCGAGGCGCGGCTGCCCGTCCTCCAGCCGGACCCGGCGGTAGAAGCACGACGGCCTGCCGGTATGGCAGGTCGGTCCCTCGGGCGCGACCACGTAGATCAGGCAGTCCGCGTCGCAGTCGGCGAGCACCGCCGTGACCGGGAGGCCATTGCCGCTGGTCCGGCCCTTTTCCCAGAGCTCGCCGCGCGATCGGCTCCAGAACGTGGCTCGCCCCGTCTCGAGCGTGAGCTGCACGGCGCGCTCGTTGGCGAACGCGACCATGCGGATCTCGCCCGTCACGTGGTCCTGGGCGACGACGGGAAGCAGGCCGTGCTCGTCGAATTGCATGTGAGGTCTCCGCGCTCCGGGTTCTTGGCTACAGTAGCGGTCCCCGATGATCCGCGCCGAGCTCGCCTTCGCTACGCCCCGCAAGCTGCCCAAGGCGAGCACGGTCACGGGCCGCGTGGTGGTGGTGGACGTCGCGTTCGCCTCCGAGGCGTCGGGCGGCGGCTTCGAGAAGATCACGAAGCCGTTCATCGACGGCCTCGGCAGCCGGCTCGCGGCCTGGGTCGATCATCACGACCACCTGTTGCATGCAGAATACAAAAAGGACGCGCGCTTCGTCCTTGCCACGAAGGCCGAGCACGGCGCCTGCCCCGAGATGGTGACCCCGGAGCTCTGCGCGCGCATCGGGAAGATCGACACCATCGTGTGCCACACCGACTTCGACGGTCTGTGCAGCGCCGCGAAGTGGCTCCGCGAAGGCCTCGAGCCGTACCCCGGCTCCGACGACGACGCGCGCGCCATCGACACACGCCTCGGCGTGCCGTCGAACACCGCGAAGCGGTTCGACCGCGCGATCCGCGCGCGCGGTCGCGACCCGGCGCTGCTCGGCCTCGTCGTTCGCCATCTCGCGAACGGCCTCGCCGACGACTCGCTCTGGCACGACATCGACGCCGCGGGGAGCGAGCTCGATGCCGTGGAGAAGGCGACGAGCGAGCTGGCCCGGAGATACCGCAAGATCGCGCTCGCGAAGCCGACGTTGCAGGCTTGCACATCGATCGCATTCCTGGATGTGACCGGAGGTCGTACCAGGTACGACAAAACGATGCTCCTGCTCCTCGGGCAGGAGCGCGCCTCGATGGCGATGCTGCTCGACGGCGACACGCTGACGCTCGCTGCGCCCTTCGACAGCGGCCTCAACTTCCTCGAAGTCCTTGGTCTTTCCGGGGGAATGCCCACGATCGTCTCGGTGAACAAGGACCGCCTGGAGGACGCCCTCGCGCACCTCGGCGTCCCGCGGTCCGAGATTGACGCGCTACGCAAGGATTGACGCACCTTGCAGTCCTGTCAGGTGCGACTTTCATCGGTGGAAGTCGGTTGACCGCTGCGTGTGCCGGCATGATAACGGCCTCCTTCCAACGTTGAAATGAGATCCCGGCAACGTTGCAGGGACGAAACGAGGGTGGGGGTGCATCACATGGTCGCAAGAGCCTGGGGAGAGCGGGAGCGGACGGAGGCCAAAAAGCCTCGACCGTCGCAGGGCGTGGCAACGCCGACGACGCCGACGATCAAGCGCGGCGTCGAGGAGATGTTCGTGCAGAACGAGACCGCCTCGCTCTGCCTCCTCTTGAATCGGCGAACACGGACCATGCGCGTGATCGATTTCCGCGCGGGACCGAGCCATGCGAAGCGCGCCTTCGTCCTCAAGCTCGCGAAGCGCGAGGGGATCGAGAAGGTCTACACGCTCGTCGAGCGCGACGAGGTGAGCACCTGGGTGAAGCTCGGCTTCGCGAAGGAGGCGAACATCGCGGGCTTCTACAAGCGGAGCGACGCGTTCATCCTCGGCTGCTCGGCGCTCGAGCAGCAGCTGCGTGTGCCGATCGGCATCGAGGAGGACGACGATCCCTCGGCGCAGGAGCCCTCGCCCGCGCACGACTTCGCGGAGAAGACCCTCGTGCATGCGAAGAAGCACGCGAAGGAGCTCCACGATCGCTCGCTCCCGGTCACGAAGATCGCGATCGTCAAGGAGACGGACGCGTCGGTGAAGAAGGCCATCGAGAAGGCCATTCGCGGGGGCCGCGCGCTCACCGCGTTCGAGGCCTTCGGCCGTGACGTCGAGCGCCGCTTCTTCCATCTCACGAGCCGCGGCGGCTTCGAGCTGATCGCGTCGACCGAGTCGCAGTCGTGCTTCGGCAACGCGTTCCTCGAGCTCCTCGCGGGCCCGAAGACCGAGGCCGAGCGCATCGCGACGGTCTCGGCGCTACGCGCGCTCTGCGACAAGCTGCTCGGCGAGGGCGTCGTGAGCTGCTTCGCGTTGGCCCCGAGCGACGACGTCGCGCTGGCGACGGCGTTCGTGTTCAACGGCTTCCGCCGCACCGGCCTGCTCCAGAACCACGTCACCGTGGGCGGCGCGCGCAAGGACGCGATCGTGTTCTCGAGGAAGCTCGCGAACCCGTCTGACGAGTAGGGACGACGAGCAAGGTCAGGGCGAGAGACGGTCGATGCGCCACGTTGCATCGACCGTCCGCGTGTAGCGCAGGCGATCGTGGAGCCGGCTCGGCCGGCCCTGCCAAAGCTCCAGGCGCTCGACGGAGAGGCGGTAGCCGCCCCACTCCGGCGGCGCCGGGATCGGCTCGTCGCCGAAGCGCCCGATCATCTCCGCGAGGTTCGACTCGAGCTCCTCGCGGCCGCTGATCACCGCGCTCTGTTGCGAGGCCCACGCGCCGAGCTGGCTCGCGCGCGGGCGCCTGGCGAAATACGCCTCCGTCTCCTCGCGCGAGACCTTGGTGATGCTGCCGGTGACCCGGATCTGCCGCTCCAGCAGCACCCAGAAGAAGCACGCGCACGCGCGTGGGTTCGCGGCGAGCTCGCGCCCCTTGGCGCTCCCGTACCCGGTGAAGAACACGAGGCCGCGCTCGTCGAGCTCCTTCAGGAGCACGATGCGCGCATCGGGCTCACCGTCGGCGGTGGCGGTCGCGAGCGTCATCGCGGTCGGCTCCGGGTGCTTCGCGGCGACCGCCTCCTTGAGCCATCGGTCGAGCTGGCCGGTGGGCGACGGATGCGCGTCACGCTCGTGGAGGCCAGCCTGGGCGTAGTCGGTGCGAATCGCGGTCAGATCCATCGTCGGAGCATTGTAGCGCGCCTTTCAGCGCGCCTCCCTTCTGGTAGCCTCGGGGCCGGGGACGCGCGACCACATGACGGAAATGCACAGCGTCGGTGCCAGCGCGCCGCCAACGAACGGCGAGGCGACACCGCACCTCGTGACGAAGATGAACCGGCTCGCCGAGCTGCTCGCGAACGACACGCGCCTCGTCAACGAGACGATCTCGCGGCCGCACCCGCTCCTGGTCGCAGTCACCCGCGACGATCTGATGGTGGTCCTCGCCCCGGCGGCGGTCTGGGATCGCGGTCGCGAGCTGCTGAAGCCCTTCTCCGCGCGCTTCGCCGACTCCACCGCGATGCTCATCTTGATGGGCTACCCGAGCGACGTCGATCTCCAGCAGGCCATGAATCGCGGCCTCGCGAGCATCGTCGCGGAGGAGGCGTCGGTCAACGAGATCTTCCTGGCCGGCATCCGCGCCTTCGAGCTGCTCGAGGCGAAGGGCCGCGCCGAGAGCCGCGGCAAGTGGCTGCGGCGCTACCGCTACGAGCTCGGCGAGCTCATCAACATCGCGCGCGCGATGACCACCGAGCGCGACGTCGACAAGCTCCTCGGGATCATCCTCGAGAAGAGCCGCTTCGTCACCGGCGCCGACGCGGGCAGCATCTACGTCGTCGACGAGGACGGCGGCCCCGAGGCCGGCGAGAGCGGCCCCGTGAGCCGCGCCCGCGGGCCCATGCTGCGCTTCAAGCTCTCGCAGAACGAGTCGGTCAGCTACGACTCGCGCGAGTTCGTCATGCCGATCTCCACGCGGTCCATCGCCGGCAGCGCGGTCGTCGGGAAGAAGGCGATCAACATCGCCGACGCTTACGACATCCCCGCCGGCGCGCCCTACGGCTTCGACCGCCGCTTCGACGAGAAGATCGGCTACCGCACGAAGTCGATCCTCACCGTTCCGCTCATCTCCCGGCGGGACGAGGTGATCGGCGTCATCCAGCTGATCAACAAGAAGAAGGATCCCGAGAAGAAGCTGTTCGGCTTGGAGGACGTCGAGGAGCAGGTCGTCCCGTTCGACGAGCGCTCCGAGGAGCTCCTCGGCATGGTGGCCGCGCAGGCCGGTGCGTCGCTCGAGAACGCGATGCTCTACGTCGAGATCCGGAAGCTCTTCGAGGGCTTCGTGAAGGCGAGCGTCGAGGCCATCGAGTCCCGTGACCCGACCACGAGCGGTCACTCGCGGCGCGTCGCCGACCTCACGGTGGAGCTGGCGAAGGTCGTCGACTCCGAGAGCACTGGTCCCTACAAGATCGCGAGCTTCTCGCGCGAAGATCTCCGCGAGCTCGAGTACGCGAGCCTCCTCCACGACTTCGGAAAGATCGGCGTGCGAGAGAAGGTGCTCGTCAAGGCGAACAAGCTGTACGAGGAGAAGGTCGAGCTGATCCGCGCGCGTTTCGACTTCATCGCGCGCTCGCTCGAGGCCGACATGCTGCGCCGCAAGCTGACCACGCTGGAGCGCGGCGGTCCGAAGACCGAGCTCGACGCGCTGGAGCGGGAGTACGTCGAGCGCCGCGCCGAGCTCGATGCCTCGTACGCCATCATCATGGCCGCGAACGAGCCCACCGTGATGGCGGCCGGCGACTTCGCGAAGATCGAGCTGATCGCAAAGGAGACCTACTTCGACATGCGCGGCGACACGCGCTTCCTCCTCGACGCCGACGAGGCGACCGCGCTCTCCGTGAAGCGCGGGTCGCTCACGCCGAAGGAGTACGACGAGATCACGAGCCACGTGACCCACACCTTCAAGTTTCTCTCGAACATCCCGTGGGGAAAGGCGTTCCGGGGCGTCCCCCAGATCGCCGGCGCCCACCACGAGCGCCTCAACGGCACCGGCTACCCGAACCGCCTCCGGGCCGAGGAGATCCCGGTGCAGTCGAAGATGATGAGCATCTCGGACATCTTCGACGCGCTCACCGCGAGCGACCGCCCCTACAAGAAGGCGGTGCCGGTGGAGCGTGCGATCGACATCCTCGAGTACGGCGTGAAGGACCAGCACCTCGATCCCGAGCTCGTGCGCATCTTCCGCGAGGCCCGCGTGTGGGAGCGTCCGAAGGCATGACGGTGACGACCACGGCGCCATCGTGACGTCCGGGTCACGATTGCGGCCGGTCCGTTTCGGAATTGTCACGTTCGGGTCCGGCGATCTTGGTATCCCAACCGATGTGAAACGCAACAGCCCCCGCGCCGTCGCCCTGGCCATCGCAGTCCTGCTCCTCCTGAGTGCGCCCGCCGCGCTCGCGCAGCCGCGCGTCGAGCCGACGCCCGCGCAGGCCGCCGACCCGCCGCCGATCCCGGCGCCCGGCTCACAGACGCCGATCTCCAGCTCCGGCACGGACGTCGCGCCCCCCGGGCCCACGCTCGGCGCGGCGCTCCTCCCTGCCGCAGATGCCCCGCTGGGCGACGCCCGCCGCCGTGATCTCGACACGCGGCTTGCGCTCGACGAGGCCCGCCTCAAGACCCTCGAGGACGACCTCGGGCCGCTCCGGCACCTGAAGGTGCAGGGTTACGTGCAGTTCCAGTACCGTCTCCAGTCGTTCAACGCGGCGGCGTCGCCGAACCTGATCAACGGCGCGCTGCCCGCCGGCATCTCGTCGAACGACGTGGTCGCCAAGGCCGACGGCACCACCACCAACACGAACCTCTTCCGCCTGCGCCGCACGCGCCTCCGGACCATCTACGAGACGGACATCATGAGGGTGTTCCTCCAGGTCGATCTCCTGCCCGCTGGTGGTCCCACCGCCACGCAGGGCACGATCGCGCGGAATGCCGAGGCCACCGGCATCGCCCACTGGACCAAGGACCTGAAGACCGAGTTCACCGGCGGCCTCTTCCAGATCCCGTTCCGCGCCGAGGTCATCGAGTTCTCGATGTACCGGCCGTGGATCGAGCGCACGTTCGCCTCGCAGAGCCTCTTCCCCTCCGAGCGCGATCTCGGCGTCCACGCGAAGACCATCTACGGCAAGGATCTCGTGGCGCTCGATCTCGGCGTGATCAACGGCCATCGCATCGGCGAGAAGAGCTTCGTGCTCCAGCCCGACCTCAACAGCTCGAAGGACTTCTTCGGCACCGTCACCACGAAGGTCGGGCCGTTCTCCGCCAACCTCGCCGGCTACCTCGGGCGCGGTCAGGTCGTCGACGCTACCGCGCTCCGCGTGAAGAACTTCAATCGCCTCGGCGCGAACCTCGGCGCCCAGTGGGCGCAGACGTTCACCGAGAAGCTCGGCGAGACGAAGGTGCTCGCGGAGCTGATGTTCGGCACGAACATGGACACCGGCGTGCTCGCCGCCTTCGCAGTGCCCACCATCCCCAAGAACTTCAGCGACGGCGTGCGTGATCTGAACGAGCGCGGCTTCTACGTGCGGGTCGATCAGGAGGTCACGAAGTGGGGCATCGCGGGCTTCCGCTACGACACGTACACGACCGACTCGTCGATCGCGAACAACGGCCGCGACACCTACACCTTCATGGCGGGCGCGCGGTTCTCGAAGCTCCTGCGCCTGATCAACGAAGCCAGCTACGCGATCGACAACCTCCGCGCGGAGGGCGCCGCCGCCCCGTCGAAGCACATCTTCGGCTACACGGCGTGGCTCCAGGGATCGTTCTACTAGGCTTCATCCTGGCAGCGGGCGAGGACGTCGCGGAGCGAGCGGAGGGAGCGCACGCCGAAGAGCGCTACGCCGGGGGCGCCGAGGGTGGCGTCGACCAGCTCGCCGAGCGCCGCTGCATCCGCGGGGCCGGAGGCGAGGGCCGCTTCGAGGTCGGCCAGCGCATCCCGTGAGACCATCAGCTCGCCGCCGACCCGCAGGCGGCCCGCGCGGTCGCGGCCTGCGCCGACGAGGCCGATCGCTTCGGTCGCCGTCGCCGCCCACGGCGGATCGTCGAGCGCCGGCTCGTCGGCCGCGGGCGCGCTCGAGATCTCGCCCTCCGCCGCGCCGTAGGCCTCCTCGTACGAGGCGAGGACGAGGCTCGCCAGCGCACGAGCGTCGACCTTCGCGCCGAGCTCCGCGAGCGTCGCAGGCTCCTTGCCCATCGTGCTGGCGCGCGTGCGAACCGCGAACGGCGTCGTCACCGCCACGATCGCCTCCACGAACGCGCGGCCCGACGTCGCGTCGTGCGCGAACGCGATCGCCGCCACCGGCCGCTTCGCGCCGCTCACCCAGTCGCGCTCGAAGTAGTGCGCGAGCACGCCCGCCCGCGTGATCGCGCGCAGCAGCGGGCGAACATGGCGATTCAGGAGTCGCTCCGGCGGGCACGCCACGAGCGCGCTGCTCTCCGCGAGCGCGAGCTGCAGCCAGAGCGAGCCTGACCCCACGCGCGCTTCGCCGCCGCCCGACCCACGGCGCACGAGCGCGCGCTCCGTCTCGCCCCCATCGCCCACCTCGCAGGCGCGCTGGAACGCGCCGAGCGCGAGCGCCTCGTCGCTCGGCACCGCCACGAGCAGCTCCGCGGGATGCAGCAGCGGGCGATCGAGCGCGGTGCGCGACCGCGCCGCCAGCTCGAGCGTGCTCAGCCCCTCTCGAACCTGCGCGCGGATCGAAGCCATCGAACGCGCGATCATTGCACGCTATGCTCGCGCCTGGCGATGACCACCGCGACGGACTGGAGCACCGAGGGCGACACGTGCATCGCGCTGCTGCGCGATCTCATCCGCGTGCCGAGCGTCAATCGCGGCACCCGTGACGAGGGCGACGGCAACGAGCACGTCTGCGCCGAGCGCGTGGCCGATCATCTCCGCGAGGCCGGCCTGGAGCCGAAGCTCTTCGCGAAGGCCAAGGGCCGCACGAACGTGGTCACGCGCCTCAGGGGCGACGGCTCGAAGCCCCCGCTCCTCCTCAACGCGCACCTCGACGTCGTCGAGGCCGACGCAACGGAGTGGAAGCACGATCCGTTCGGCGGCGAGATCCACGACGGCTACGTGTGGGGCCGCGGCGCGATCGACATGAAGCACATGGCCGCGATGAGCACCTGCGTCATGGCCCTCCTCGCGCGCGACGTGCGCGAGGGCAAGAAGCTCGAGCGGGACGTGATCTTCGCGGCCGTGGCCGACGAGGAGGCCGGCTGCGACCTCGGCAGCCTCTTCCTCTGCGATGAGCACCCCGACGAGGTGCGTGCAGAATACATGCTCGGCGAGATCGGCGCGTTCTCGCTGCACCTGTTCGGCCGCACGTTCTATCCCATCCAGGTCGCAGAGAAGGGCGTGTGCTGGGTGCGCGCGACCTACGAAGGCTCGCCGGGGCACGGCTCGATGCCCGACCCCGAGAGCGCCATCGTGCGGCTCTCGAAGGCCATCACGAGGCTCGGCAAGGGGCGCCTGCCCATGCACCCCACCGAGGTGGTGACGAAGTTCCTGCACGGTCTCGCGCGCGAGCTGCCAAGCCCGCAGCGGCATGTGCTGAAGAGGCTGACGACGCCGCAGGTCGCGTCGTTGATCCTCGATCACCTCGTGAAGGACAGCGGGCAGCGCCGCTCCTTCGGGGCCATGCTGTCCAACACGGCCTCGCCGACGGTGCTCCGCGCCGGGTCCAAGGTGAACGTGATCCCCGGCAAGGCGTCGGTCGAGCTCGATGGCCGCACGCTGCCCGGCCAGAGCGAGAGCGCCTTCCTCGACGAGCTCCGTGAGGCGCTGGGCGGCGATCCGCACCTCGAGGTGCTGCGATCCCTCCCCGCCGTGGAGGCCACCAGCGCCACGCCGCTCTTCGATCACCTCGCGGCCACGGTGCGGAGGAACGACCCGACCGGTCACCCTCTCCCCTTCCTGATCCCCGGTTTCACCGACGCAAAGGCCTACTCGAGGCTCGGAACGACCTGCTACGGCTTCGCGCCCGTCAAGTTCGATCCCACCCACGACGTCAGCTTCACGAAAATGTACCACGGGCACGACGAGCGGGCGCCCGTGGACGGCCTGAAATGGGGGCTTCGGGTGCTGTTTGAAGCCGTTTCTGGCTTCTGCGGCGCGCGCGCCTGAGGTCGCCGCGGCTTAATGAAGCGCCGCATGCCTGCAATCCCGCATGCATGCACTTGCTGTCCGAGCCAAGAGTCGGATAGAACCGAAGCTGTCTCCCGTATCTAGTGTCGGGGCGGACGACATCGCGGATTTGCATCTCGCAAGGTCTGCGGAGGGCTCGATGGTCAATCCCCAGATGGTGATGTACGAGGAGGAGTTCAACCAGATCCAGACGGTCGTAGACCGCCTGGTCAGGGACGCGAACGCCAAGGTCGTCTTCATCGTCGACAAGAACGGGCAACTCATCTCTGCGGCCGGTGACATCGACAACGTCGACACCACCAGCCTCGCATCTCTCACCGCGGGTAACATCGCGGCGACGGGTGGAATGGCGAAGCTCCTCAAGGAGAACGAATTCGCCACGCAGTTCCACGAAGGTGAGAAGGCGAACATCCACATCCAGCTGGTGGGCAATCGCGTCATCCT
>Ga0123336_10002119_pt1 | contig 17550 bp, 11 predicted proteins | sample SSSSmetaG_FD_96466 | JGI IMG/M metagenome (GOLD analysis project Ga0123336, IMG submission 96466) | Glacier valley bacterial and archeal communities from Borup Fiord, Nunavut, Canada, to study Microbial Dark Matter (Phase II) - ​SSSS metaG | ecosystem: Environmental > Aquatic > Freshwater > Ice... | reverse complement strand
TGTTGCTGCAATGGCTGCATCGAGATGACCTTTTTTTAAGCGAAGAATAATCTCGTCGGTGTTGAGTTCTTCGATGATTAGTTTTACTTTTGGATATTTTTTGATAAAATTATTCAAGAACATTGGCAAAAGCGTTGGCATAATTGTGGGTATGATTCCCAATCGGAATTCGCCACCAATAAAACCTTTTTGATGTTCGACAATATCCTTTATTCTATCGGCTTCAATAACAATGTTTTTGGCTTGATTTACTATTTTCTGGCCAATTTCAGTTAGTTGGATTGGTTTTTTGCTTCGGTCAAAAATCTGAACTTTGAGTTCTTCTTCTATTTTCTGGATTTGCATGCTCAAAGTGGGCTGGGTAACGAAACATTTTTCGGCGGCAAGCGTGAAATTTTTATGTTCTGCCACAGCCAAAACATATTGTAGTTGAGTAATTGTCATTGAATAGTATTTTATGATGTAAATATAAAAACAATCAATTTAATTTATAGTGTAAAGGTTTCTTATTTTGTATTTTTGGATAAAATAAAAAAATCATGAAATTAAACAGCATTGGATTACCGAGTGAGGAAGCAGCAATTTTGTCTGGGGAACTGAATATTTTATTATCAAATTTTCAAATATATTATCAAAATTTGAGAGGTTTGCATTGGAATATTCGTGGGAAACGTTTTTTCGATTTGCATTTAAAATTTGAAGAATTGTACAACGACAGCCAAATAAAAATCGATTTGATTGCTGAGCGTGTTTTGACTTTGGAAGGAATTCCGCTCCACACATTCGAAGATTACATTAAATATAACCAACTTGAAATTGGAAAAAATATTCACCAAGATGAGCAGGCAATCGAGTTAATTGTTTCATCCTTGTTTACTTTGCTTACCATAGAACGTGTCATCCTTAAAAAGTCTGCTGAAATTGATGATGAAGGAACCAATTCGATGATGGGTGATTTTATCGCTGAACAAGAAAAGACTATTTGGATGTTGAAGGCTTGGCAACAGGAATAAATATTAAAAATCAAATTTTCTTTGTGGAAAATTAATGATTATATTTTTTACTTTTGGTACATTATAATAAATAATTAGCAATGATCGACTTTTATAAAAAAATAATAGAAAACAACATACAATGGGTCGAAGCTACACTTGCAGAAGATCCCAATTATTTTACAGATTTGGCAAAGGGGCAAACACCTCCATTACTTTGGATAGGCTGTTCTGACAGTAGAGTTCCCGCTAATGAGATTATTGGCGCTAAGCCAGGTGAAGTTTTTGTGCATAGAAATATTGCCAATATGGTCATTCATTCTGACATGAATATGTTGAGTGTTTTGGATTATGCGGTTAATGTTTTGAAAGTAAAACACGTATTGGTTTGCGGTCATTATGGTTGTGGAGGAATCAAAGCAGCAATGGGTAATGATTCGGTGGGTATAATTGACAACTGGATTCGTCATATCAAGGACGTTTATCGCCTTCATAAAGTTGAGTTAGACGCTATTGAGGATGAAGCGGAACGTTTCAACAGATTTGTAGAATTAAACGTGATTGAGCAAGTTTGTGATTTGGCCAAAACATCGATTGTGCAGTCGGCTTGGAAAAATGGCCAAGAGTTGTCGCTTCACGGTTGGGCTTACGGGTTAAATTCCGGATTTGTGACTGACTTGAACGTGAATTTCAGTTCTGATAAAGATTTGGACGATGTCTATCAATTGAAATTTTAAATAAAGAAATTATAGCCCAAAGGCTATTTATTAGCCACTGATTCACAGATTTAATTTGTGAATTCGTGGCTAATTTATTTTTTGGAGTAAAGGAAGTTTTTTGAAGTTCTTATATCTAAACATTAAACGATCTCTTAGTCGTCATTATCCAAATTTTCATTAAAAGCTGATGGCAACAAAGCGGGAATAAATTTGATGAAAATAGGGAGCAACAAAGTGCCTCCCGGCAACAAAAATATGGCCAACGAAGGAATGGTTTTTATAATATCCAACAATTGTTTTCGTACTTTCTTCTTTTCTTTTTCGTCCAAATCTCTTCGGGTGGAATAGGCCAGTAGCAGCATTAATTCCTTACTTTGAACGATTTCCTTAACCAACCTATTTTTGTTGCGACTTATCAGAGTTACAACAGTTTGCGTGGTCTGATCATAAAAATGTTTGACCGGATTGGAATATTTGAAATAAGGAATATTATTCTTGTTTTTGTTAATGAATTCGTTCGTGTTCTCGATACTTTCGGTGACAAATTTATCAGGGACATCCATCAGGTCGGCTAATTTGTGCAGAAAATAAGCTTCGTTGTTTTCGATGATTCCATCGCTCCATAATGCCATTCCTGCCATATCAATGATGTAGTTCTTTTCTAATTCATTGGTGAAATAATCCAGTTTAAGTTCTTCGAGGTTTTTTATATTTACTTTCGAGAATTTGCTATAACGAACGGAAGATTCAAAAAGTTTAATCAACAAATCGTCGTATTTAGACTTATTAGATTTAGTTTTTAACGCCAGTGAAACGATACTGACGATGGTTTCTTCTATTTTTTTAAGGTATTTTTCAGGAATTGCTCCGTGGATCAAGTATTGGCGAAAAGCCAACACATCTATAAAAAGCAACGCATTGGTGACAATATGTGAAAAGTTTTTGCTGATAATGTCGATATTGGTTTGCACCCGACTGTCAATTATTTTCTCCAAATTCAGTGAAGGAGAACTGTCGGGCAATACCTTTTTAAACAAATTAAAGCCTTGCGGATTCATTTCGTTATAGAAAGATACCGTTTTTGCAATAAATTGACCAGGATTATTTTCGTTTGTTGTCAGCGTATAAATTCCGTACAAAGTTTGGAGCAGGGCAACCTTACAAATCTCATTTTCGAGCCAACCTTTGGTCACTATTGGAGTTAGCGTATTAAATGAAACGATGTGTCCATAAATGAAACCGGTTTCCCTGACATTTTTGTAAAATGTATCGGGTTGAAGGGTTACTGGAAGCAAAGATGGTTTTTGCTTCAAGAAAAATTTGTCTATCCAACCAACTGCCGAAGGGTTAATCATTGCTTAATTTTGAGATGCAAAGCTATGCTATTTTGTTGTTTTCTTGTCAATATATAATTAAAAAACCGTCAAGTTTTGAGGAACAAGACGGTTTTTCGATAACTTTTAGGATAACTTATTTAATAATTGCCGAACAAGCTACTCTAGCACCAGCATTTCCAGCAGGTTGAGAAACAAAATCATCGGCACCTTGATGCACGATTAATCCTTTTCCAAGAATGTTTTTAGTTGGGTCTTCGCCACCAATAGCCCATTCGTCCGTCGTTAAAGTGATGGTTCCGTTTCCTTTTTCATCTGCAATGAAATTGCCAATATCGCCTCTGTGGTATTCGCCAACGCCCCATTGTCCGTGTTTTTTGAAGGTTGGATTCCAATGTCCACCTGCCGAACTTCCGTCAGCGGCGGTACAATCTGATTTTTCGTGAATGTGGATGGCGTGAATTCCAGGTTTCAATCCCGATAATTTGGCCACGAAAGTCACTTTACCATTCTTTTCCGCGAATGTGGCGGTTCCCGTTACACTACTGCTGCTTTTGGACTCGAAAACGAGGTTTAAAGTCTTAGAATTGCTGGAGTTGCTATTTGTTTTGCATCCAATGATTACGGCAATAAGTAGCACAATTGAGAAGATTATTTTTTTCATGGTATTTTGATTAGATTGTTTTTACAATATTAGGCATTTTAAAAATAGTAAAAATTAAAGTTGTCTTAAAATCGATTTGGGTTTTTTAGAGGTACGAATTTATAGTTTTGGAGGATGAAATATTGGCAAATGTTGGCTTTTATTTTGCCCACAGAGTTCATACACTATCCATACACTATCCATACACTATCTATTTACCATATTTAGTCCTAAGATAACTATACAGGTTATTGAATAAATCCTGCTTTAGCTATACAAATATAATTATTAATCCTGAAGTCACTTTACACTAATTTCGTTTAGAGCTATTTCAGAGCAAGACAATTTTGTAATTGCTAATTTTTATGTTACTGTAATTACTTCCTGTATTTGATTAGTAACAAAGTTTAATTATTTTATACTTATATCTCCAATTAACTGATGGACTGATTTTTTGGCAATGTTCAAAGCTCGGAGAGAATTCTTTTTCTTTAAGGAATGCGCTTCCATTCTGATTAGTATATTTTTGAGCATTTTGATAGCATCATTTATATAAGGGCCTTTATTAAGCATAATGCATTCGGCTTGAACGCCTTGTACAACATCACTAATTTCTGCTCTTGTTGGAATTCCTGTTTTGGCTAGATTTTCGAGGACCTGTGTTGCCCAAATAACCGGAATATGTGCTGCTTCGCAAAGCCAAAGTATTTCATTTTGAACTTCTGAGATTCTTTCGAAACCTATTTCCACAGCCAAATCACCTCTTGCAATCATTACGCCAATTTTATCTCTTTTCATTCCTTCAAGTAGGATAAATGGCAGGTTTTCGAAAGCTTCTTTATTTTCAATTTTAAAAACAACACCCAAATCTATGGCATTATTCAAATTTAATTGTTCGTATAAAAGATGAACATCTTCTGCTGTTCTCACAAAAGAATAGCCAACGATATCTGCATTTTTGCATACAAAAGGCAGGTTTTCGATATCCTTTTCTGTTAAAGCCGGCAAGTTCAATTTAGTATCAGGAAGGTTGATTCCTTTTTGAGAGGATAACTTTGACTTATAGCAATGCGTTATTAAAAGTTCAACATCTTCATCAGTTTTTGAAATAACGATTGATTTTATCATTCCATCATCAAATAAAACTACATCACCGATTTTAACATCATCAATTATTTGGGGAAGCATTACGCCAATTTCAGCTTTTTCAAGTTGTGTATCTTTTTTTCCAAATTTTGACTTTTTCCCGAGAGTCGTCCTTTTAGTTAAGATAATATGTTCCCCAACTCTTAAAGTAATTCCATTCTTTATTTTTCCTTTTCCTTTTCCTTTTTTCCCGGATATTTCAATAGTTGCAGTTCTTATTTTTGGACCCGACAAGTCCATGTATATTTTTAATTTATGGTTAGATTCAATTTTTATCTCGTTGATAAATTGTACCATTTTTGTCCAAATATCAATATCTCCGTGGCTTAAATTGATTCTGGCTATTTCCATACCGTTTTTAACCATTTCTTCAATCATTGATTTATCCTCCGCCGCTTCGTTTGGGAGAGTAACCATAATTTCGGTAAAATTACTTCTGCTTCCTTGATTGAATAAATTATTGGCATTTTTCTTTATTAATTCACAACTTCCTTCGTAACCTATAATTTCGACATTGGATTTTTCATCAACGGGAAGACCTTGAATTAATTTTAAATTTTTTATAACACTGTACAGATTGCTGTAAACATAACCTTCGGAGGTTCCCAAGGAGGACACCCCGTGGTCAGATAAACTGGCTTGGTATTTTCTTAAATCAAAAGTCCTCAGAATGAGATATCGGCATAAATTTTTGGCGCTTAATCTGTATTCTTTGTGAATTTCTGAGATGGTCGTATCAATTTTTGATTCATTTTCAATTATAGACTGTAAAATCTCATTTAATTCTGTACATAATTTTTCAATTTTCATGCTATTTGTATTGATTAGTCCAAAGCTGTTTTGTTAATTTTTTTCACTTACTACAAAACTAAATCAAATAATTTCTTGTTGACTTTTTTTTATGTTATTGTTTTTATAAAAGTCTTTTAACTTTGAAAGAATATGATTCGCAACTGTTCAATGAATGTTACATCTCAAAATTGTTAAAATCAACTCTATTATTTAACGTCCCAAGAGCCGATTGAAAAAAATGTTGGGGAATTTGACTTTTTATTGGAAGAAGGGGTAGAGCAGTTTGTGTTTTTATAAAAAACAAAAACTAGATTGGAAACCAAGTATTGGAATGGCCTCCAATGGATTTACTAGTTGATAATCCATGTGAAATAACATTGATTTTTCGTGTATTTTATGAAGGTAATTTGTTAAATTTTAGGTGGTTATTGATTTAATTATTATCAAAATAATCTTCGAAACATCATGAAACAAAACGTCAAATACAGTTTGTTGCTAGTCTTTGCATTGATATTGTCCAGTTTCGGTCAAAAGCAGAGGCAGATAGACCAACGATTGCTTGTTGGGGAATGGTCAAGAACCGAGACTCTTTGCCAAATTGAAATCGCGGAGGCGTATGATAACAGAAAATTGGAATTAATCTATTTTGACCTGAAGTCAATTAATACTGGAAAAACTTATTGGCAAATAAAAGGAACGTTTCTATCCCTTTATGTTTAGTTGCTGGATGAAAATAATCCGGGTTCTTTTTATAAGCTGAATTACAATAGCAAATGTGACATGCTGGTGGGCGACTATTTTGAAGTAGTTGACGGGTTAACCTATCCCGTTGAATTTGTGCTGACAAAACAATAAATTGTTGATTCATTGTCAATATCTACTGCATAAAATTATATCAATTTACTCGTGTTCCTCATCATAAATTGTTTTGATCATCATTTTTAAAATTATAGCAATAAAAAGGCAATTTGGTGGGAAAATTTCAAACCACCAAGTCGCTTTGTTTAATGTCAATGTAGTTTAAATCATAAAAATATTGATAGTCATTACATTGCGTTACTTTGTTTTAAGTAGTTATTTAATAACTTGGCACATACATTTTGCTTTTAATAAAATCACTGATGCTATCGGGTCTTTCGACGTTGGCCAATCCATTGTCAAAAATATGTTCCGCCACTTTTTCGGCGACGTAGATAGACACTCTTAAAATATCATTCACGTTTGGATAGATTAATCCTTTTTCAAAATCTTCGGTAGTTACCTGTGACGCCACAGCTTCTGCGGCGGTCAGCAGCATGTCATCCGTCACTCTTTTGGCTTCGGTTGCAAAAATAGCCATTCCCAAGGCCGGAAAAATAAAGACATTGTTTCCTTGTCCTGGGGTGAATGTTTTGCCTTCGTATTGCACCGGCGCAAAAGGACTGCCACTGGCAAAAATAGCCATTCCTTTACTCCAGGTATAAGCTTGTTCTGCCGTGCATTCCGAATGGGTTGTAGGATTGGAATACGGAAAAATAATGGGGCGTTCATTAACGGCACTCATATTTTCGATTACTTGACTGTTGAAAGCTCCACCCACAGTACTTACTCCCATAATGGCGGTAGGTTTTATTTTCAGGATGGCGTCGGCAAAACTATCCGAAGGTTCACTTTCATGGGCAAATTGCAATTGGTGTTCCGCCAAGTCTGTCCTGCTATTGACCAACAAGCCATTGATGTCGAACATCCAAATTTGATTCAAGGCTTCTTCTCGAGTCAAGCCGTCTCTCATGAATTTTTTAAGCAACATATCGGCGATGCCAAATGCTGCTGCTCCGGCACCCATAAACAAAAAGCGTTGATCGGTAAACGATTTTTTCATCAAACGGCTAATGGATATAAAACCTGCCGTAGCGATGGCTGCCGTTCCTTGAATGTCATCGTTGAATGTACAGACTTTATCGCGGTAGGTGTTTAAAATCCGGATGGCATCGACTCCGGTAAAGTCTTCCCATTGGATGCAAATTTTTGGAAAAACTTCGTACATGGCTTCCACAAAAGCGGCCACGAAATCATCAAATTCTTTGCCTCGAACTCTTTTGCGGTTTAATCCGGGGTAAAGCGGATCGTTTAAAAATTCTTCGTTATTGGTGCCCACGTCCAACACAATGGGAAGCGTGTGTTCTGGAGGTACGCCACCGCAGCTACTGTACAAAATTAATTTTCCGATGGAAATTCCCATTCCGTTGATTCCAAGATCACCCAGTCCCAAGATGCGGCCACCATCGGTCACAACGGAAAAGCGCAGGTCTTTTTCCGGCCAGTTTTTTAGAATGTCTTTAATGTGGTCTTTTTGGTCGATGGAGATATATAGTCCTCTTGGTCGTCTTGTGATATGACCTAATCGCTGGCAGGCCTCACCCACGGTAGGCGTGTAAACCAAGGGCAAGAATTTGGCAGGTTCACTAATGATGGCCTTGAAAAATAAGGTTTCATTGGTTTCCAGCAATTGCATTAGGTAAATGTATTTATTGAGTGGCTTTTCTAAATTGTTAAGCTGTTCTTGAACCCGCATGATTTGCGTTTCGATGGTTTCAATTTTATCGGGCAACATTCCCAGTAATCCATATTTTTCTCTTTCTTCACGGGTAAAAGCGGTTCCCTTGTTGTAACGGGGATTGCGCAACATTGAATAACCAGTATCGTCTTTCATTGTATTTGTTTTTCAATCTTCTTTTTAAGATTTTTGTTTCGCTAAAGTACGATTTTTCTATGTTTTAGGGGTAATAAAATTGAGGATATATTCTATTTTTAAGCAAATAAATTCTGATTTTAAATTAATTCCGTTGTCATTTCAATCTCCAAAAAATCGAACACCTAATTCATACACTTTTTTCTAAATTAGGGATGAATAAAACTATCCTATTCATAAAAAACTTTCTTTAGCCGTTAAAGATTTACAACGATAACCCCATATTCTTCTAGAAAAATACAATCCTGCCTTTAATTTGGAAAAACAATTTACAAGGGTTCAAATGTCCATCCTCTTCTAAATATTTACTGTTTTTTGATTAAGGATGTATCCAGAATAACTCTTGATCAAAAGGATGCTTTGGGATACAAAAATTAAATTATACCAATCCATAATTTATAATTGTTTAAATTTGTGTCATGATATTTTTGATAAATAGAAGATACTTTTTAAGCATTGGCTTATTGCTGGCAACTTTGATACCATTAGGTGCCAAAGCCCAAACTGAAATTGACTCCACAAAGTATTGCCCTGAAAAATCTCTTCCGGAGCTTTTTAAAAAGAAAGATTCCGATCTTGTTTTAAAGCCGGTCAAAAACAGTTTTTTTCTTATAATTCCAATTATTGGTTCCCAGCCTGCCACGGGCTTTTCTTATGGATTTGTAACCCAGTACACTTTTAAAGGAAAATTGCCGGACGATAAATATTCGTCCGCTAATCTGGGTGTTACTTACACTGAAAAAAATCAGTTGCTGATTAACGTCAAGAATAGCGTGATGATGAACCACAACAAAATATTTTTAAGTGGCGACTGGCGTTTTTACATTTTTTCGCAGGCTAATTATGGATTGGGAACAGACATAATTCCTTCTCGCAAAGACGATACCGATTTTGATTTGGAAGACTTAAAGGAACCAATGGATTATAATTATTTAAAGTTTCACCAGACCGTTTCTTGGGAAATTAAGAACAATTATTATGTGGGTGCTGGCGTGCATTTGGATTGGTACACCGATATCTTGGATAATACCCTCGACATTGCAAACGGGCAATTCACAAATCATTACAATTACAGCAAGAAATACGGCTATAATGAAAATGAATATTATGTGAACGGCTTGAGTGTCAATTTACTTTACGACTCAAGGGACAACCAAATCAATACCAACAATGGAATGTTTGCCAACATCAATTATCGATTTAATCCCGCTTTTAATGAAAATCAACACGCTAGCAATGTGCTTTTTATGGAGTATCGTTATTTTTTGCCCTTGAGCAAACTCAACAAGCAGCATGTTTTTAGTATATGGGCAACCGGGCAGTTTGTAACAGTGGGTACAGTTCCTTATTTGAATTTACCCTCCATTGGTTGGGACCAACGAAGCCGTAGCGGAAAAGGCTATGTCCAAGGTTTATTTCGCGGTCAAAAAACGGTCAATTTTGAAACCGAATATCGATTTCCGATCAAATGCAATAATTTAATTAGTGGAACCGTTTTTGGCAATTTGACTTCAACAAGTGATAAAGATAGAAACATTCGCCTTTTTCAATACATTCAACCCGCTGTGGGATTGGGTTTACGAGTATTGATAGATAAAGCCACCCGTACTAATTTGGTTATGAATTATGCTTGGGGTCGCCATTCCAAAGCCTTTTATCTTAATGCAGGAGAATCGTTTTAGAGATGACTTGAAAAGAGTTTTAACGGTTTGATTTCATTATATTTAGTAGCAACTGTGCATGCAAACGACTTTGTTAACTTAAATCCAGAAGACTATTCCGTTTATTGAATGGAAAACGCGTTGATTTTTCCTTGCACTATTTTTGTGACTTAAAATTCAAGCAAAGACGCAAATAAGCAAGTGTTTTTAATCCAAATATTTTAAGATTGTAAAGATTTTTTGTAACGAATGTTTGTGCAAAATTGTAACTTGTGAAAATAATTAAATTATATAATCAAGAAAATGAAAATCATTATTTTAGCATTTGCCGTTCTATGTTTGACTATTGCGGGATGCAGTACAACAAGACAACCAAAAACAACTGGTTCTCTTGAAGGAACTTGGCAATTAAATTACATCACCGGACCACGAATAGCTTTTGATGGATTGTATCCCGACAAAAAACCAATTATCACATTTGATTTGAAAGAAAATCGGGTTTCCGGGAATAACAGTTGCAATCACTATTTTGGAGGATTGCTTCTTGACGGCAAAACCATAAATTTCAAGGATGCCAAAATGGGAATGACCATGATGGCTTGTCCGGGCGAAGGCGAAAATGTTTATATGAAAACATTAGAGAAAATAGATTCTTATTTTATATTCGAAGATGGAAAAACCTTGAATTTTATCATTGGTGATATTGTAATGATGCGTTTCGAAAAACAATTAATCGATTCTCATAATTCTCGAAATGCATTGGATTGGCAAGGAACTTATAAAGGAATAACGCCTTGTGCAGATTGCGAAGGAATTGAAACCAAAGTGATCTTGAATAAAGACTTGACATTTGTAATCCAAACTAAATATCTTGGCAAAGGAGACGCGAAAGTATTTGAAGAAAAAGGAAACTTTACATGGGACAATACCGGCGGAATCGTTATGTTGCAAGGCTTAAAAGGAATCCCGTCCCAATACAAAGTAGGAGAAAAAAGGCTAATTCAACTGGATATGGAAGGAAAAGTCATTACTGGACCATTGGCTGAAAAACAGGTATTGATAAAAGAATAATTTTTTAGATTTAAATTCTATTTCACAAGATGAAAATTTGGAATGGTATAAATAGTTTCAGTCAGGATTTTTTTACTTCAGCAAGACTGTAAATCATCTGAAACCGTAACCTCAAAAACGGATTATGGTTTTGTATCGGGTTGGAATAATAAATTTTAAAAAGCTTTTGCAAATCATCAATAACACTTAAAAATATTATTATCGTGTAATTATTATTACTATGTTTGGGAAGTTTTGGCACCAATTTAGCTTTATTGCCATAGCTTTGCCTGAAAAGACATATTCCAGTAAAAATTATTTCTTTTTTGGAATACCATCAATAATAATTATATAAATGAAACACAAAGAAGTAGCCGTACTCAGTTGGAAGTTACTAAAAAAAACCTTTCAGGAATTTGACGATGATAATGCCATAAAACTTAGTGCTTCATTATCCTATTATACCATTTTTTCTTTGCCACCACTGTTGATTATCATTATGTCCATTTTTAGTGTTTTCTTTGGACGTGAAGCGGTTACAGGAAGGTTTTTTGGTCAAATAAATGGAATGGTCGGCAATGAAGCCGCACTCCAAATTCAGGAAACCATCAAGAACATTGAAATGTCCGACAGCAATGCTTTTGCGGCGGCGTTTGGAGGGATTATGTTACTCATTGGTGCTTCCGGAGTTTTTGCAGAAATACAAAGTTCCATCAATTATATTTGGGGTTTAAAAGCAAAACCAGATAAAGGGCTTATGAAATTTATTAAAAACCGACTCATGTCGTTTTCCATGATTGCTTCGGTTGGTTTTTTGCTGTTGGTCAGTTTGATGGTCAACACGGTTATGGATATCATCAATGCCCGTTTGCTTATTTATTTTCCTGATTCCACCATTTACTTGTTTTATGTGCTCAACATATTGATCTTGTTTGCCACAACGACGATGTTATTTTCCATCATTTTTAAAACGCTTCCTGACGGAAATATTGCCTGGAAAGATGCATTTATCGGTTCGAGTTTTACGTCCTTTTTCTTTATGTTTGGCAAATTTGCCATTGGGTTTTATTTGGGAAGTTCAACCGTTGCCACCGTTTATGGTGCTGCTGGTTCCGTGATCATCATCTTGATTTGGGTATATTATTCGGCCATAATCTTGTATTTTGGAGCCGAATTTACTAAAGTATATGCCAATGCCCATGGTAGCAAAATCATACCAAATTCATATGCTGTCGGGATTAAGGTTGAGGTAACGGAGCTTCCCAAGAAATAGGATGTTTTGTTTTTGATGAAGGAGCTTGACTGGCTTAAAACCTTTACACCTTTGTGAATATTTGGAATCTTTATGAACGTATTCAAATGGAATGCAAACCTTTAAATCTAAAAAAAAGACTATCATTGTCGATAGTCTTTTTTCTAATATTCTTTATACAAAAAATCTTATTTCATTAATTCTTTTACGGCTGCTTTTAATTGTGAGTCAACACCAAAAAGAACTTCTTCATATGTATTGTTGACTTTGATATCGGGTTCTAGTTGCAGATTTTCTAAAGGTCTGTTTTCTTTTACCCCATAATAGGCAATCATTGGGATACCAAAAACTAACGTAGGATCGATTTGTGTTTCCCACCATACCGATGTCATGGTTCCCGGTACAGGCATACCAATTAATTTACCAATTCCTTTGGCACGATAGGCATACGGAAAACCATGAGCGTCAGAATAATTTCCTTCACTCATCAGTACAGCACTTGGTTTTGACCATTTGTTGCGAGGTTGGCTTCCTCTGGTAACAAAACCATAAGGTCTAAAAGTTGCATAGGGTTTACCATCTAAAAAATCGGAAAGGTCTTCGTGCAAATTTCCACCGCCATTAAAACGAGTATCCACAATTAACCCTTCTTTGTCGGCATTTCTACCCAATACTTCTTCATAAACTGTTCGAAAACTACCATCGTTCATTCCTTGTAAATGCACATACCCAATTTTGCCACCGCTGAGGGAGTCGACCATTTTCCGCATGGTTTCTGTCCAGCGTTTGTAAAGCAAAGTATTTTCTTCTCCAAGTGTAATGGGTTTTACAATTTCTTCCCATCGGGTTTTAGTTGTAGGATTATAAAGACTCAACAACACATTTTTTGTGGCTTTTCTGTTGAGTAACATGTTCCAATCGATAGCATTTGTCAATTCAACACCGTCAATTTTCTCGACTACAGTGCCTACTTTTACTTTACTCTGCGCTTTGTTCAGCGGTCCGCCCGAGATAACTTCCTGAACAACCAATCCATCGGTATTTGATTTCTCTTCGAAAAACAAGCCTAAACTTGCCGTTTGATCGCCGTTTTCAGGTCGAGGTGTATATCTTCCTCCAGTATGTGAGCCATTTAATTCACCGAGCATTTCGCTGAGTAATTCTTGAAAATCATAGTTGTTATTGATATGAGGTAAAAACTGGGCGTAATTCTCGCGGTACATTTTCCAATCGATACCATGAAGATTAGGGTCGTAAAATTTATTTTTTACTTGGCGCCAAGCGTGATTAAATATATACTCCCGTTCTCCAGCCGAATTCAATATCATCTCGGCCGCAATAGCAACATTGGTGGTTTTGCCTCCCGAAGTTTCCACTTTTGAAATTTTCCCGTCAGCGAGAACAAAAAGTGTTTTCCCGTCTTCGGTAAGTATTAAATCGCCACCTTCTTTTGAATTTGTTTTGGCCAAAGATTGCACCTCTTTTGTTCTCGTATCTACCGTCCAAACATTAAATTTGTCTTCATAGCTGGCCATATAATATAATTTGTCACCATCAGGAGATAATTGGTAGGAAGCCAGGTTTATTGAGCCAGGAGTTAATCTTACTTTGCGGTTTTCAATGTTTTCCAAATCCAAAACCAATGGTTGCTTTTTCTCCTTGATGCTGTCTTTTTCCTTACCTTTTTCTTTTTGGCCGTCTTTGGCTTTATCCTCTTTTTGCTTCGCTTCCTTTTCTTTCTTTTCCTTTTCTTTCAGCAATTCAAATTCATCTTTACCCAATTTAAAACGATCAAAAGCATCTTGGTCGAAAAACATGGCATAGATATCAAATTCGCGTGATCCTTGATTTGCCAACGGTTTTTTGCCATCCCTATCTGTAGCCCAAGTCAGGGTTTTTCCTTTCATCACCCAATTAGGATTAGCATTGAAGAAGCCACTGTTTGTCAGGTTTACTCCGGCTTTGTTGTTGGCTACATCATACAATACCAAGTTGCTACTGCCATAAAATCCTTGAGAATTTTCGGAAACAACCCATTGGCTGTCGGGACTCCATCGGTATTCAATATCTCCGTCACGATAAGAAAAATTTTCACCTATTGGTATAATAATTCGGGATGACTTGCTTTTCAGATTGTAAATTTTCAGGATGTTTCTGTCTTCTAAATAGGCTATTTCTTTCCCGTTTGGCGAAACCAAAGGTTGGAACTGATCTTTTGTTCCCGTGATCAAAGCTTCTTCGTTAATCAAAGTTGCCGTGAAAAAATAAGTTTCCTCTTTTCTGTTGATTGTTGCCTTGTAAATGTCCCAACTGTCTTCTCTTTCGGAAGCATAATATAAACTTCTGCCGTCTGAACCCCAACTAACAGAGCGTTCCTGAGCTGATGTATTGGTGATCCGTTTGGTCTGATTGTTGTCAGCAGAAGTTACAAAAACTTCCCCTCTAAAAACAAAGGCAATTTCTTTACCATTTGGCGAAAGCGCCATTTCTGTTGCACTACCGTTTACCGAAACCACCTTTTCATCATTCCCTCTAAAATCGGCCTGAATGCTTACGGCCACTTTGGCGGGTTTGTTTCCTTCGCTTAGCGTATATATTTCGCCATTCCACGAAAAACACATAGTATTATTACTGGTGCGGCTGAGATGTCTGACAGGATGGTCTTTAAAAAAAGTAAGTTGTGTCTCATTTCCGGAAGCAATGTTTCGTTTGAAAATATTTTGAGCCCCCTTTTTTTCACTCAGGTAAAAAGCAGATTGACCGTCAGAAGAAAAAACGGGTTCTCTGTCTTCTCCTTCAAAATCGGTGATTTTAGTGTATTTTTCATTTTTGATATCATATATCCAAATATCTCTGGTTACTGAGGATGTATGTCTTTTTCTAGACTCGTCTTCGTATCCTTTGCGATCCTGAAAAATTATCCTTTGTCCTTTATTGTCATAATGGGCAAATTGAAATCCTGCAGTAGAAATTAATCTGCTTTTTCCGCCTTTTGCTGCAACGGTATATAATTTACTAAAAAATCTATTGCCAGGGAAACGAACGGATGAGGCAAGATCATTTCGGGGCGAACTAAAAATAACTTCCTGACTGTCGGGGCTAAAATCCGAAGGAATATCATTGCTCGAATGATACGTCAATCTTTTTGCTTCTCCGCCTTTTGAAGGAATTACAAAAACGTCTAAATTACCATACCGATCACTTGAGAATGCAATTTTAGCTCCATCAGGACTCCAAATTGGTGCGAAATCATAGGCTTCGTGGAGCGTTAATGGAGTAGCAATTCCTCCAGATGTTGGCACCTTAAAAAGGTCGCCTTTGTATCCGAAAACAATTTCTTTACCATCAGGAGAAATGGCTGGAGAGCGCATCCATAAAGGATTTGTTTGAGCAGGTCCTGCAAAAGTAAAGCATGTGAAAACAACGATAGTGTAAAGGATTTTCATAGTTTGAATAATTAAATTAGAAAAAATACAAAATGCTGTTTTCACAGCGATTATACCCATATAAGCGTAGATTTTTACTATTTGCAATATAGTAAATATTTTATTAAATTTTTCACCAGTGCCTTTAGCGTTTATTCAAATTGATTCTTGTAGACATTAAGTATTTAATGCCTGAAGAAATAAAAATACTTATGCTTTTGGGATTAAGGTAGAGTTTATTTTTTTTCTACTATTTATTGAATTATTTATCACTTTGGACGAACGAAAATCCAGAAACATCCATTTTTTATATTCACAAAAAAAACCGCATTATCATTACGATAATTGCGGTTTTTCAACAAATAAAATACTTAAAACTAACTTTAAATTAGAAACAGTAATCGTTTTCTGCCACTAATTTTGTTGTAATCACTTCTCTTAATCCGATGATGTTTGGCATATTGGTGTATTTTGTAAAACGACGCAAGCCCATTAGCATCATACGTTGTTCATCGCCTTCGGCAAAGGAGATTACACTTTCTTTTCCTTTTTGGGTTACTACGTCCACTGCTTTGTACAAGTACAATTTTGCCATTGCAATTTGTTCCTGCACTTTTGCTTCTCCTTCTTTTTTGGCTAATTTTTCAGTTCTTAAAACGGTAGATTCAGCCATATAAATTTCGATTAAAATATCGGCGGCAGCCATCAATAGTTGTTGGTGACCTTCTAAATCCGGTCCGTATTTTTGAACTGCTCCACCGGCAACCATTAGGAATGCTTTTTTCAATTTTCCAATCATTTCTTTCTCCTCGGCAAATAATTCTGAATAATCAGGTGTTTCGAAAGAGGGAATTCCCATTAATTCTTCCTGAACTTTCGTGGCTGGACCCAATAAATCAACGTGTCCTTTGAATGCTTTTTTGATCAACATTCCCACAGAAAGCATTCTATTAATTTCGTTTGTACCCTCATAGATTCTGGCAATTCTGGCATCACGCCAAGCAGATTCCATTGGAGTGTCTTCCGAGAATCCCATTCCACCAAAAATCTGTATTCCTTCGTCAGCACAGTTTTGAACATCTTCGGAAACGGCTACTTTTAAAATAGAACATTCTATGGCAAATTCTTCAACACCTTTTAATTCGGCTTCTTGATGTGTTGTTCCTTCTGTTTCACGAGCCGAAATTCTGTCTTCAATATCTTTAGCGGCTCTGTAGGTGGCACTTTCACCAGCATAACAGGAGGTTGCCATTTCGGCTAATTTCAGGCGGATAGCTCCAAATTGGGCAATCGGAGTATTGAATTGGATTCTTTCATTGGCATATTTCACTGAACCGGAAGTCACTCTTCGTTGCGCGTCTAAACAGGCTGCGGCCAATTTGATTCGTCCCACGTTTAATGCATTCATCGCGATTTTGAAACCATTTCCTCTTTCGGAAAGCATATTTTCAACAGGTACTTTGGTATCTGCAAAGAAAACCTGACGTGTAGATGATGCGCGAATTCCAAGCTTGTGCTCTTCTTCACCCATTGTAATTCCATTACTTGCGTCATTTTCGACAATGAAACCGGTAATGTTTTTATCGTCTCCAATTCTTGCAAAAACAATGAATAGGGAACAAAAACCAGCATTGGAAATCCACATTTTTCCTCCAGTAATGGAATAGTATTTTCCATCATCGGATAAAACTGCTTTTGTTTTTCCAGAATTGGCATCCGATCCAGCGCCTGGTTCTGTCAAGCAATAGGCACCAAACCATTCGCCAGAAGCCAGTTTTGGTACGTATTTTTGTTTTTGTTCCTCG
>Ga0123336_10002117_pt1 | contig 17551 bp, 10 predicted proteins | sample SSSSmetaG_FD_96466 | JGI IMG/M metagenome (GOLD analysis project Ga0123336, IMG submission 96466) | Glacier valley bacterial and archeal communities from Borup Fiord, Nunavut, Canada, to study Microbial Dark Matter (Phase II) - ​SSSS metaG | ecosystem: Environmental > Aquatic > Freshwater > Ice... | reverse complement strand
AGACCTGAGACGTTAGGAATGAGACCTGAGACGTCAGACATGAGACTTCTCGCCGAGAGTCTCATGTCTCATGTCTCACGTCTCAGGTCTCATTCCTAACGTCTCAGGTCTTACTAAACTCAATTAAAAAAGGCCAATCCAAACAGCTTCCTGGTGAGCTGTAGCAGCGCCGACTAACTGCTTTCGCGCCACTTCCCGCGCTTTGTTGTTAGTTTTAGGGCTGACGCAAATGCTCGTTACCGGGGAAGTATGTTCGGGTTTAATTCAAGCCAAAAGCCACGAAGGGCCGGCCGACCGCTGCTGGCCGGTTTGGCGCTGGTCTTCGGCTGCGGGCCGGTGGCCGGTCAGGCCGTGCCCGTGGCGACGGTCGTAGCCGCGCCCGCCGCGCTCCCAATGCCCGCGCCGGCGGCGTTCGGGCTAACCCGGCGGGGCCAGCGCCGGGCGCGGGTGCCGTTTCTGACCCAGCGTAATTTGCTCGTTATCAGTGCCCGGCTCAACGGACGCGGGCCGTTCAACTTTTTGCTCGACAGCGGCGTGGGCAGCAGCCTGCTCACGAGCGCGGCCCTGGCCGACTCGCTCGGCCTGGCGCACGGCACCGAGTACCGACTGCTGGGCGTGGGCGGCACCGACAGCGGCCTGCGGGCCTACGAAACGACCAACGTGCGCACGACCCTGCCCGGCGGCATCGAAGCGGCCGGCCTCACCTGGCTCGTGCTCACGACCGACGTGCTCGACCTTTCGGGCTACGTTGGAATGCCCATGCACGGCATCCTCGGCGCGGACTTGTTTCGCTCGTTCGTCGTCACCATTCACTCCGACAGCCGGGTGCTGGAGCTGGCCGACCCCGCCACCTACCGCCCGCCGACGGGCAAGCGTTGGGCCAGCCTGCCGCTGACCCTCGACCGGGACAAGGCGTACGTAATGGCCGACGTGGAGCTGCTGTCCGCCGGGCTGGAAGCCACATCGGGTAGCGCGACGAAAGTGGGGCCGGAAGTCGGGCCATTGCCGTTGCGGCTCGTGCTCGACACCGGGGCCGGCCACGCGCTGAGCCTCGAAACCAGCGCCGACGCGCGCCTGCACCTGCCAGCCATGCGCCTGCGCACCGACCTGGGCCGCGGATTGTCGGGGCTGGTGAGCGGCTGGCTGGGGCGGGTGGCGAGCGTGCGGCTGGGGCGCTACCGGCTGCCGCAGGTGCTCACGTCCTTTCCCGACTCGTCGCAGGTGCACGAGCGCCTGACCGGCGCGGCCCGCGGCCGGCAGGGCAACCTGGGCTACGAGATGCTCAAGCGCTTCACCACCGTCATCGACTACCCGCACCAGCGGCTGCTGCTGCGCCCGCTCGCCAACTGGCGCGAGCCGTTCGAGCACGACATGTGCGGGCTGGATTTGCTGGCCACCGGCCCCGATTTCCGGCGCTACGTGGTGCTGCGCGTAGTGCCCGGCTCGCCGGCCGCCGCCGCCGGCATCGTGGAGGGCGAAGAGCTGCTGAGTCTGAATTTTTTGCCCGCCAGCGCCTACTCGCTCACCGACCTGAGCCGCCTGCTCCACTCGCGCGATGGGCTGGTGCTGTTTCTGCTGCTGCGCCGGCCGGATGGGGAAAACCACGTGGCGCGTGTGCAATTGAAAAGGCAGATATAAGTTGGCAATACGTCCGGACCAAACCCCGAAGGAGTTTGGGTAGCGCGCAACGGGAGTTCAGGGAAATGACCGGCTGGTAACAAATTGGCAACAAGCCGCCGGTAGCTTTGGGGCGGCCTCCGAGCCGGCTAACTTTTCGTGTTCGGGGGGCCGTACTCGTGCCGCGTTTATTTTCTTTTTGGCTTAGGAGCTTGCTGCCGGGCCTTGTTGTCGTCGGCCTCACCGCCGGCTGCGCCGGCCGGCCGGCCCGTACCGCCGCTACCCCCGACGAGGGCCTCGCCCGGCAACACAGCCCCTACGACGACAGCACCCTGGCCCGCGGCCGGCTGCCGGTGCTGCTGCCTTACAATCGCATAATCGCGCCCGCCGGCCGGGTGGTCGCCTTCGGCAACCCCGACCTGGAGAACCACGCTCTCGACCTGCGCCCGGTGCCCGACTCGCCCCTGCTGGCCGTGGAAGACCGGTTCGGGGTGGCCCTGCTCGATACGGCGGCCCGCGCCGTAGTAGCCCGCTGGACGTACGCCGATGACCCGCGCTACAAAGGCTTTATGAGCACGTACTCGGGGCTGAAGGTGCTGCGCGAGGGCGACCAGACCCGCCTGTACTGGAGCGCCGCCAACGGGCAGAGCCACCAGTCGCTGGTGCTGGAAGCCGAGGTAGTGGCGAACAAAATCAGCCTGCGGCGCACGTTCGCTTTCGCCCTGGAGGGCGCGCCGCTGGCCCTGCCCAACGACCTGGCCCTGACTTTGGAAGCCGGCCGCCGCTGCCTCTACGTGGCCCTCAACGGCAATAACCAGCTCGTCAAGCTCGACCTCGCTACCGGCGAGCGCATCTGGACCCGGCCGACCGGGGTGGCCCCGTTCGGGGTGGCCGTGGCCGGCGGGCGCGTATTCGTTTCTAACTGGGCCGGCCCCGTGCCCCTCGATACGCTGGGCCGCGAGGTGGCCGGCGTGCCCTACGGCCACGCCTACGTGGAGCCGCGTACCGGGGCCACGGCCCAGGGCACGGTTTCGGTGTTTGGGCAGGCTGAGGGGCAGGTGCTGGGCGAGGTCGCGGTGGGGCTGCACCCCAATGCCGTGCTGGCCAGCCCCGACGAGCAGTTCATCTACGTGGCCAACGGCAACAGCGACGCGGTGAGCGTGCTCGACGCGACCACGCTCCTAGTGCGCGAAACTATTGCCGTGGGCCTGCTGCCCGGCCCCGAGAGCTTCGGCGGCAGCTCGCCCAACGCGCTCGCCCTGAGCGCCGACGGCACCACCCTCTACGTGGCCAACGGCCTCGACAACGCCGTGGCCGTGGTTGCCCTCGGGGCCGGCAGCGCCCGCGGCGGCCCGGCGGGACCGAGCGTGGTGCGCGGTTTCATCCCAACCGAAGCCTACCCCGGCGGGCTGGCCCTGACGGGCAACATCCTGTGCGTGGCCAACCTCGAAGGCGAAGGCGCGCGGGCCAGTAGCGCGGCCATCCGCGCGGCGGGCGGCACCCCCGACGCGCTGGTGCGGCAGGGGGCACCGGCCTACAATGCCCATCATCAGCTTGCCACCGTCTCGCTCATCGCCCTGCCCTCGGCGGCGCGACTGGCCGCGTATTCCGAGCAGGTGCAGCAGTTGGCGCTGAGCTTTCGGCAGGCGCTGGCCCGCGCCCGGCCCCGGCCGGGGGTGGCCCCCCAGCCCATGCCCGCCCGCATCGGCGAGCCGTCGGTGTTTCAGCACGTGGTCTATATCATCAAGGAAAACCGCACCTACGACCAGGTGCTGGGCGACGTGCCCAGCGGGCGCGGGGCACCGGCCCTGTGCGTGTTCGGCGACAGCATCACGCCCAATCAGCACGCGCTGGCCCGCGAGTTTGCGCTGCTCGACAACTACCACGCCTCGGGCAAGTCCTCGGCCGAAGGCCACCAGTGGACCGATGCCGGGCAGGTGTCGGACTACGTGGAGAAGAGCGTCCGGGCCTGGTTCCGCTCGTACCCGCACGTGCAGGAAGATGCCCTGGTGTACAGCGCGCCCGGCTTTATCTGGAACCACGCCGCCGACCACGGCCGCAGCGTCCGCATTTACGGCGAAGCCTGCAAGCCCCACTACGCGGGCACCCCGACCTGGAACGATTTCTACCAGCAGCACCTGGCCGGCCGGCCGCCGGTCTTCACCAACACGAGCACCATCGCGCGGGTGCGCCCGCTGCTCTCGCCCCGCTACCCCGGCTCCGACGACCTGCGCATCCCCGACCAGGTGCGCGCCGATGCCTTCATCCAGGAGCTGGCCGGGTTCGAGAAGCAGCCGGGCGAAGCCCTGCCAGAGCTTTCGGTTATCGCCCTTTCCGCCGACCATACCGTCGGGACCCGGCCAGGCTACCCCACCCCGCGGGCGATGGTGGCCGACAACGACCTGGCCCTGGGCCGGATGCTGGCCGCGCTCAGCAAAAGCCGGTTCTGGAAAAACACCGTTGTTTTCGTGACCGAGGACGACTCCCAGGCCGGCTGGGACCATATCTCGGCTTACCGCACGACCGGCTTCGTGGTCAGCCCCTACAGCCGGCTGGGCCGCACGGTTACGCGCAACTACAACCAGACGAGTATGCTGCGCTCCATCGAGCAGATTCTGGGCCTGCCCCCCCTGAGCAGCCTCGACGCGACCGCCCTGCCCATGTTTGACTGCTTCACCGACAAACCCGATATGCGGCCCTTCCGCGCCCTGCCCGCCCGCATCCGCCTGGCCCGGCTCAACCCCAAGCTTTCCAGCCTGCGCGGCCCGGCCCGCTACTACGCCCGCCTCTCGGCCGGCGCCGAGTTCGACCACGTTGACGGGGGCCGCGACGAGGTGCTCAACCGCATCCTCTGGTTCAGCACGAAAGGCCGGCAGCCTTACCCGGCCGCTTTGACGGGGGAGGACTAGGGGGAAAGCTGTTGCCGGTTGGGTTGCTGCCCGGACGTGTTGCCTCACTCCCCGGCCCCCTCTCCTTCAGAGAGGGAAAGCCGGACGACAAATTTATTTGCTTACGATAGGCTCCCCCTCTCTGAAGGAGAGGAGGCCGAAGGGTGAGGCAACACGTCCGGGCAGTCAGGTCAAGCTTCCCGCCAAGCCGTAAAAGCTTTTCCCCCGTTGACAACAAGCTTTTGACAAGAGGTTAAAGACTATCGACAAGAGGGGAAAAGCTTTCGCCTCTTGTCAAATGCTTTTCCCCTCTTGTCAAAAGTCTTTTGACAAAAGGGGAAAAGCATTTACCTCTTGTCAATAGTCTCTAACCTCTTGTCAAAAGTCTTTTGACAAGAGGCAAAAGCTTTTCCCCTCTTGTCGATAGTCTTTAACCTCTTGTCAAAAAACTATTGACAAGAGGAGAAAAGCAATAACCAACCCGCAACAAGCAAAAGCAAGGTCGCCCCAGCATTGGGCGACCTCGCTTTTGCTTGTTGCGGGTTGAACTGCCGCTAAACCCAGGGCGCACATAGCCGCGCCCTACTGCAAATACTTGCTCCGCAGCGCGGCGCGCTTGGCGGGGGTTAGCTCCATGACCTGGACCAGGTAGTTATTCACCGAGCCGTACTGCTGCTCGATGGTGGCAAAGGTCTGGCTCAGGTAGGCGGGGTTGGCGGCGCGCAGGGCGCGGGCGCGGGCGTTGGCTTCGGGGCTGCCGCCGCCCCGCACGGCGGCCGGCAACCGGCCGGGGGCGGGCTGCCAGAACACGTCGGTCGCGGCGTAGTCTTTCAGGATGAGGCTTTTGTCCACGCCCAGGGCGGCCAGCACCAGCGCCGCCCCGATGCCGGTGCGGTCCTTGCCCGCCGTGCAGTGAAACAAGAGCGCCTGCGAGTCGTCCTGGGCGAGCAGCTGCTCAAACAAAGGCTGGTATTTGGCCTTGAAGAACGAGATGTTGGTGTACGAGGTCCGCATGAGCGAGTCGGCGTTGAGGCGCGAATTGGCCAGGACGCGGCGCGGGTCCACGTTTTCGGAGCCAGCGGGCAGCTCCACGCGCCGTGCCCCGACGGGCAGCCGGTCGGGGGCCTGCTGGTACTCGATGGGGCCGCGCAAGTCGCAAACGGTGCTCAGGTGCAGGCTTTGGAGCTTGAGCAAGTCGGCCTCGGTGAGCTGACTGATGTCGGCCGAGCGGTAGATGCGGCCCCAGCGCACGTGCTGGCCCCCGGCGGCCGGGTAGCCACCTAGGTCACGAAAGTTGCTGCCGCCAGCCAGCACCACCGCCCGGCGCGGGCTGAACACGAGCGGGTCGGCAGCAGGAGCGGCCGGTTGAGCCAAAGCCGACGTGGCGAAGCTTAGTAGGAAGAGAAATTTTTTCATCGGGCGGAGGATGGGGTGGGCTTTAGCTCGCCGGGTGTTGGGTAAACCCCAACGGGGTTTCGTAGCCTAGCCCAGGGTTGGCGAAGCCTACCCTGGGTTAAGTGGGAGTATTCGGGCCAGAACCCCAACGGGGTTCCGTAGGTCGTCCTGCGGGCGTGGGCGGAACCCCGTTGGGGTTCTGGTAACGTGTGGAGTGGCCTAGCCCAGGGTAGGCTTCGCCAACCCTGGGCTAGGCTACAAAACCCCGTTGGGGTTTACCCAATACCCAACCCGCTCCAGCCCATCCCATTTGGTTACTTCGTCAGCCAGGTATCGGCATACAGGTCGTCCTGACCGCCGAACTGGCTTTGCAGCGCGGCCTGGTAGTTGGCCGAGTTGTAGGTGCGCTCATCCACCGGGTACTGCCAGCGGCGCGGGATGCGGCCCGTCGCGTTGAGGCCGCCGCCGCTCGTGGCAAAGGTGCGCGGCAGGCCCGTCCGCCGCCAGTTGTAGAACGCCTCGTAGCCCGAGTTCTGGAACAGGGCCACGTACTTCTGGTTGAGAATCTGCTCCAGGCCGGCCGCGTTGTCGCCCTTGTAGGCCACGGCGGGATTGGCCAGGAAGGCGGCGATGTCCACCGTGGTCGTGCCCAGGGCGCGGCCCGAAATGTCACCAACGGTCAGCGACTGCCCCTGGCTCAGGCCGTAGAAGGCGAGCGAAGCGTTGATGCCCCGCAGGTAGTACGTGGCGGCCAGCGCCCCCGGCACCCAGCCCTGGTTGACAGCCTCGGCAATGTTGAAGTTCAGCTCCGGGTAGCCCAGGATGACGTACGGCTCCGGCCCGACCACCGACGAGTAATAGCGGGCAAAGTTTTGAAACGAATACTTGCCGCTGGTCGAGGCGGTGCGCAGGTCGTCGATGCTGAGCGAAGGGTCGGCCCCTATGTAGGCCGAGAAGTCATTGGCCTTTTTGCCGGCCGCGAGCTGGGCCGGGGCGGGCGAGGCGGCGATGAACGTGCGCGGGTCCTGGCTGGCGGTAGTCAGGCCCAGGTAGGCCGCGCCGATGTTCTGGTACTGGTTGTTGCCGTCGTTCGGCTCGTGCGGGTAGGTGTTCGACACGGCGTTGAACACAAAGTTGAGGTTGTCGGCGTTGCTGCTCATCAGCGGGTACTTCGCCGGGTCGGCGAGGATGGCGGCGAACTGCTGGGGCACGTTCAGGTCGGGGTTGTCGAGGGCGCGGCGGCTGAGGCTGACGAGCACCCGCAGGCGAAACGTGTTGATGGCCTTGCGCCACTTGCCCAGGTCGTTGTTGTAGTAAATGTCGCCGCCAATGACGTTTTGCAGCGACCCCCCGGTGGGCAGGCCGGCCAGGATGGTGTTGGCCGAGTCGAGCAGGGCCAGCGAGCGGGCAAAGACCTGCTTCTGGGTATCGTAGGCGGGCGTGAGGTTGGCTTGCCCCTGCCCGGCCTCCGAGGCCGGGGTGTCGCCCACGCGCGTAGCCTGCCAGACGTAGACGTAGGCCCGGAAAAACTTAGCCAGCGCGGCGTACCCGCTCGTCTTGGTGCTCAGCGAAGTGGCCGCCAGGCGCTCCATTTGAATCACGTTGCGCAGTACGCCGTACATCGTGCCCGTCGTGGACCAGTTGTACTGGTTCTGGCCGCCGTAATACAGGTTGTTCGACACCACGTACTGGTTCCAGCGCTGCACCTGTCCGAACGGACCGGCTCCGGTGCCCTGGTCGTAGATATCGAACTCGACCCGCGGCAGCACCAGCGACGGCGGCACGGGTTTGTCGGCCCCGGCCACGTTGGGGTTAGGCAGGTCCTTGTCGAACGTCGCCTGGCAAGCCCCTAGCCCGAGACCAAGGCCGAGGCTGAGCACCGCGCCAGGGAGCGGCAATAAGAGAAACTTTTTCATCGGATAAAGCAAGAGGAGAGGGCCAGTGGGCCGTTGTAGTTAGAAGCCCAGGTTGAGGTTGATGCCGAACGAGCGGGTCGTGGCCGACTGCAGGCTGGGGTTGCGCAGGGTGCTGATTCCCTGCGGGCCGACGCTCAGGCCCTGGGCGTACTGGTCGAGGTCGAAATCCTTGCGCGCGGCGAAGTAGAGCAGGTTGCGGCCCACGAGCGAGATGCTGGCCGAATGGATGAAGCGCGATTCGAGCAGGCGCGCCGGCACCGAGTAGCAGATAACGACCTCGCGCAGCTTGGCGAAGGTCTTGCTCATCATGTAAGGCTCCTCGATGCCGCTGTTGTACACGCCCTGCACGTAGCCCTGCACCGTAACGGCCTTCGTGTTGGGGGCAAACTGCAGCTCGTCGTAATTGCTGATGTTGCCGTTGGCGTCGAATTTCACGGCCACGCCGTTGCTCACCACCACGCCCGGCCCCACGTAGGCCGGGGTCGGGGCCACGGTGCCGAGCTTGGTGCTCTGCCACTCCCGCAGGCGGGCCGCGCCCAGCTCGCCCGTCACGGTTTCGATGCCGTTGCCCGCGTTCAGGGCGTAAGCATAAATCTGGTCACGAATCACGCCGCCTACCCGGCCGTCGAACTGAAAGCTGAAGCTGAAGCTCTTGTACGAAAAGCGGTTGGTGATGCCCCACACGTAGTCGGGGTTGGTGTAGCCGAGCAGCTGCAGGTTGTTCGTGCCGCTGGGCCGGGTCAGGGGCGTGCCGCCCGACGACTGAATAATCTGCCCGTCGGGCGCGCGCAGGAAATTGTAGCTGTAGTAGCCGTCCAGGCGGTCGCCGATGCTGAACACGTGGTTCGGGCCACTCAGCAGCAGGCTTTTCTCGTCGGCGTAGATGTCGCGCAGCGTTTCCTTGTACGTGCTCCAGTTGGCGAGCACGTCCCAGCTCAGCCCCTGCGGGTTCTGCAGGACGGTGCCGCTCAGGGCCACCTCCCAGCCCGTTTTCTGGGTCGTGACGGCGTTCACCGTCTGGCTGCTGAAGCCCGACGACGAGGCCACCGGCAGGGCGAAAATCAGCGGCCCGTTGATGGACGTGAAGTGCGTAATGTCGAGGCCCAGGCGGTTGTGCAGAAATTTAGTGTCCACTCCGTACTCATACGACGAGACGGTATAGCTTTTCAGGTTCGGGTCGGGCAGGCTGGCCGTGTAGCCGGCGGCGGGCAGGTTGTTGTAGGGCTTCGTGATGAGGTAAGCGGGCTGGTTGCCGTAGGTCGGCCCGTCGTAGGCCGTCGTCACTTCCGAGCCGTAGCCAATCAGATTCGACACCGGGTTGCCCGTCAGCTCCTGATACGCCGAGCCAATGGAAGACTTCGTGTTGCCGCCCCGCACGTTGGCGTACGACACGCGCGGCTTGACGAAGGACACGAAGTCGGGCAGCTTCACGTAGTCCGTCACGACCGTGCTCAGCGCCACCGAGGGGTAGAAGATGGTGCGGTTGGCGGCCGGCAGGGTCGAGAGCTTGTCGAAGCGCCCTGTCAGGCCCAGCGTAACGAAGTTTTTGTACGTGAAGTCGGTCGTGGCGTAGGCGCTCAGCACCAGCATCTCGGCCCGGTAGTTATAGGTCTGGGCCGCGTTCTTCGAGTTGCTGAAGTCATACACTCCCGGCACGATGAGAAAGTCCGTCGTGGCCCAGCTCGAATTGTAGCTGAACACGCGCGCGTTGCCGCCGAGCACGGCGCTCACGCGCAAGTCCTTCGCCACGTCCCTGTTGAAGCTCAGCAGCAGGTCCGAGTTGCTTTCGAGCAGGTTGCGGCGGTCTTCGCGGTAGTCGCCCTGGCGAATGTCGGGCGCTTTGTAGGTGATGGCCGAGAACGGCACCTTCTCCGTGCGGAGCTGATTCCAGGTCGAGACCTGCGAGCGCAGGGCCAGGCTGAGGTAGTCGTTGAGCTTGTAGCTGAGCCGGGCGTAGCCGTAGAGGTCGGTTTTGCGGTGCTCATACAGCCACTCGTTGGCCACGAAATACGGGTTGTTGCCCCGGCCGTACTCGGCGTAGTATTGCTGCACGCCCGGCACGCCCTGCGGCCCCTGGTAGTAGTCGCGCATGTCCTTCACCGACCAGCTGCTCGACCCGTACACCTGGAAGATGTACGTCTCGCTCTCCGGCCCGGAGCTGCTCTGCGGGAGGTTGGGCGAGTTTTGCAAGCTCACGTTCAGGCTGCCGTCGAACTTGAGCCGGCTCGTGAAATTGACGCCCGTGCTCAGGTTGAAATTCGTGATGTTGAGGCCCGTGTTGGGCACCATGCCCTTCTGGTAGTTATTCGACACCGACATGCGCAGGTCGTACTGCTCGCCGCTCGCCGAGATGGCCACGTTGTTGGTCGAGAGCACGCCCACTTCCATGAAGTCGCGGAAGTTGTTGGCGCCCCGCGCCAGCCAGGGCGTGCCCTGCCGGATGCCGGTTACGGGGTCCACCGGCGAGTCGTACTGCGGCACGGGCTGCCCCTCGAAGCGCGGCCCCCAGATGTTGGCCCGGCGGTTCACGTTGCCCAGGTCGTAGAGGTTGTTGGCGTAGGCGTAGGCGAAGTTCGAGCCGAAGCCGTACTCGCTCTGCCGCTCCGGAATGGCCAGGTAGCTGGGCTGAAACTGGGTGCTCGAGTTGAACTCGACCGCCACGTGGCGCTTGTCGCGGGTGCCGCGCTTGGTGGTTATCATCACGGCCCCGTTCTGCCCCCGAAAGCCGTAGAGGGCCGCCGCGTTGGGGCCTTTGAGCACGGTGTAGGTTTCGATGTCGTCGGCGCTCACGTTCCACGTGTCGGAGTTCACCGGCACGCCGTCCACTACGAAGAGCAGGTCGCTGTTGCCGCGCAGAATCAGCTGCGGCCGGCCCAGCAGCTCGGCGCTGGGCGCCACGGTCAGGCCCGCGATTTTACCGGTCAGCGAGTTCACCGGGTTCGGCTCCCTGGCCCGCACGAGCTGGTCGCCGGCAATGTCCTGGGTGGTGTAGCCAATGGTGCGCGCTTCTTTCTTGATGCCGAGCGCCGTCACGACCACCTCGCTGAGCTGCTGCGTGTCTTCGCCCAGCGTCACGTTGATGGTCGTCTGCTCGCCCACCGGCACGGTTTGCGTCTTGAAGCCCACGAACGAAAACGTGAGCGCTGCCCCAGCCCCGCTGGTCGATGCGCTCGTGGGTACGGTCAGCGAGTAAGTGCCCTCGGCGTTGGTGCTCGTGCCGGTGCCCGTGCCGCGCAGCAGCACCGTCACGCCGGGCAGTGCCTCGCCCTTGCCCGAGCTGACCTTGCCGGAAATCGGGCGGGTTTGGGCCAGGGCGGGCAGGGTCAGCAGGCACGCGGCCCAGAGTAAAAACGCGGTGCGCCAGCGGCGGCGCGACCAAGCGAGCGGAGAAGTAAAGGGTTGGTTCATAAGAGGGTAGTGGGAGTAGGTAGCGCGTTAAATCTCAGCTGGCAAAACTAGACTTCTCACATTTCTAATAAGTTATCTTAGTGCTATGGCTTGGTTGCTACAGGTTTCATTCATGGTCGGGCGCTGGGTTTGAAACTGCCTTGGTGAGCTACGTCCACTGGCATTCCCCCCAAAATCTGCTACCTTGCCGCTCAGCCCCGCTCCGCCCGCCATGCTTGCTCCCGCCTCCGCCGCCCACGCGCTGCCGCCGCCTGAGATTCAGGCCAATCAGCACATCTATGACGACCATTTCGACGAGGACTTTACCCGCGCCATAGACTGCGACATTTTGCAGCTGCTCGACCGGGTCTGGTTTCGCTCCAAGCTGGTGGGTTTCGAGCCGTATCCGCAGCGTAATAATCCGGCCCGGCCGCTGGTATTCGCCTCCAACCACTCGGGCATGGCTTTCCCCTGGGATGCCATCGTGGCGCTGGCTCACCTGTTTCGGGGCGTGGCCGACCCGCGCGACTTGCCCCGCCCGCTCTCGGCCCCGCTCTTGTCGAAAACGGCGCTGATGAACCCGTACCTGGTCAGGAATTTCTGGAAGAAGTGTGGGTGCGTGGACGCGACCTCGCTCAACTTCGAGACCATGATGTACTACCAGCGCCACAACCTGATGCTCTACCCCGAGGGCGTACCGGGCATCGGCAAAGGCTTCAATAAAAAATATCAGCTCCAGCGCCTGGCTTCGAGCATGGTGCGGCTGAGCTTGCTGCACGACACCGACATCGTGCCCTATTACTGCATCAACGGCGAATACCTCAACCCATTCGCTTACACCTGGCCCTGGCTGAACCGGCAGACCGAGAAAATCGGCATCCCGTTTTTGCCGCTCACGCTGCTGCTCGTGCTCGTGATTTTGCAGCCCTGGGCGTTTTACCTGGCCCTGCCCGCGCAGCTCACCTTCGTGATGGGCCGCCGCATCCGGCCGGGCGAGCTGACCAGCAAGAAATCCGAAGACCTGACCCGCCCCGAGCTGCTGGCCCTGAGCGAGCAGCTGCGCCAGCAGATGCAGGCCGAGATGGATGCCGCCGTGGCCGCGCACGGGCAGCGGCCCTACGCCTGGCGCGAGCTGTGGCAGCGCATGAAGGAAAACCGCCGCTACTTCCCGTTTTTCCTGCCCTTCGCCTGGCCCGTGGCCTTCACCGAGTTCGAGCGGCGCTACGTGAAGAACGGCGAGCGCGACTTTCGGCTGCCGCTCGACGAGCCGGGCGCGTTCTGGAAGATGGTCTGGCGTAACCCGTTCGTACTGGCGTACTACATTCCGTTGCTGGGCTGGATACCGCTGGCTATCAAGGGCTACCGGGGCAATAAGCTTCATGTAAAGGAGCCGAAGCGGCACTTCCCCAACCCCGTGGCGGCTCCCGTGGCGGCTCCCTTTGCGGCGCCCGTGAGCGTGCCCACTCAGCCGCCAGTGTAAAGTTCGCGTAGTAAGTTCGTTGTCTGACCGTTGGCGGCGGGCGCGCGAAAGTAGTCGGCTTGCCTACTACTTTTGTAGCCTCAGCCGCGGTGGCTATTTTTTTTCACCTTCCTAACCCCTCACTCACATGGACGACCTGTTTAAGAAATTCCTCAACACCGGCGTGGGCTTCATTGCCCAGGGCAACAAAGCCATGCAAACCGCCATCGACAAGCTGGTTAAAGAAAGCAAGATGTCGGAAAAGGAAGGCCAGAAAATCGTGGCTGACCTGATAAAGAGCGGCGAAGCCAAGCGCGCCGACCTCGAAAAGCAGTTCATGGGCCTCACCGACACGTTGCGCGAGCGCGTGAGCCGCGTGACGGACAGCAAGAAAAAAGCCGCCCCCGCCGCGAAGGGCAAAAGCGCTCCGGCTGCCAAACCGGCTGCTAAGCCGGCCGCTAAAAAGCCCGCCACGAGCACCACGGCCAAAGTCGCCGGCACCGTGAAAAAGGCCGCCGCCTCGGTAAGCGTTTCCGCCGACACGGCCAAACGCTCGGCCGCCGCCAAAGCCGGGGCCGCCAAGAAAAAAGAAGCCGCCGAAGCCAAAGGCTAAGAAGCTGGTTGAATTCTTGTGAAGACGTTACTTGTCAATTGGTTGCTCGCCGCTCGTGTCGCCTCACCCCCCGGCCCCCTCTCCAAAAAGGAGAGGGGGTGTCGACCGCAAGCATATATAGGCAGACATCCCCTGTAGTCCGGCTCACCCTGTCCTTTTCGGAGAGGGGGCCGGGGGGTGAGGCGACACGAGCGGCGAGCAAATAAGCCGTTTGTAATCAGTTAGGTAATACAGAAAAACTAATTCAAACAGCTTCTAAGCCAGGCTCTGAATGCTCCAACCGACGACGGCCCCGCTGAAGCAGCGGGGCCGTCGTCGGTTGGAGGCCGGACGCGATTGGACTGTTCTCAACTGATTGCCGGTTGAAAAACCGCGTCCGTTGGCGCTCAGGCCGGTTGCGTGGTCAGTTGCCAGAAACTCATGGCTCTGGTTTTGACGAAGCCCAGCTTTTCGTAGAGGGCAATGGCCCCGACGTTGGTTTGGGCTACGTGCAGGTAGGGCAGCTGGCCTTGCCCGACAAGGTAATCGGCCGTGTGCGCGACCAGCTGTTGGGCGTAGCCCCGGCGGGTAAAATCGGGGTGCGTGGCGACACCGCTGATTTCCGCGAATGTCCGCATTTGCATCCGAACGCCCGTTGCCGCTACGAGCTGCCCGGCGTGGAATACCCCGAAATACTGCCCCAGCAAGTGAGTTTTATGCTGAAAAAAGCCGGGCAGCGCCAATCGCACCAGCCCAAATAAGTCGGTCGCGTGCTCGGGGCCCAGCGCCATGACGGTCGCCAGGCTGCCTGGACTGTCATCTGGACTGTCATATGGACTGTCATCTGGGCGGGCGGGTCGGTCGCGGAGCATCTGCCAGCACACCAGCTCCTGCCGCAGCCGCAGCGAAGCCGGCAGCGCGGGGCGGTGGCCGACGATGTAAAAGTCGGCGGCTGTCAGGGCCGCGTAGGCGGCGAGCCGCGCCGCGCCGGTGTCCGGGTCGGCCAGCGCCCCGAACGCACAATAGTCCGGGGGGTAGAACCGCGCCGGTCCGTAGTCCAGGGCAAGCGCGCGGTGCGCTTCGGTCAGCGATTGCCAGACCGGGTTGGCCAGCTCGGGATAATCGCTGGCCCTGGCCCCGATTAACTCAGCCGGCTTTGGCATACGTTACTTCCTTCACCGCCCGCACTACCCGCGCCACGTTGGGCAGCGAGGCTTCGATGAGCGTGGGGGCGTAGGGCAGGGGCACGTCGGCGCAGGTGATGCGGATGACGGGCGCGTCGAGGTGGTCGAAGGCGCGGCGCTGCACCATGTAGGCCAGCTCGCCCGAGATGCTGGCCAGTGGCCAGGCTTCTTCCACGACGACCATGCGGTTGGTTTTTTTGACTGATTCAATCAGCGTGTCGTAATCGATGGGCCGCACCGAGCGCAGGTCGATTACCTCGGCCTGAATGCCTTCCTTGGCCAGCTCGTCGGCCGCGCCCAGCGCCACTTTCATCATCTTGCCGAAGCTCACCAGCGTCACGTGTTCGCCGACGCGCACCACGTTGGCCTTGCCGATTTCGAGCAGGTATTCCTCCTCGGGCACCTCGCCCTTGTCGCCGTACATCAGCTCCGACTCCATAAAAATCACCGGGTCGGGGTCGCGGATGGCGGCCTTGAGCAGGCCCTTCGCATCGTAGGGCGTACTCGGCACCACCACTTTCAGGCCCGGCGTGTTGGCGAACCAGTTCTCGAAGTTCTGCGAGTGCTGGCTGCTCAGCATCCCGGCGTTGCCGGTCGGCCCCCGAAACACGATGGGGCACGAATACTGTCCGCCCGACATCGAGTAGAGCTTGGCCGCCGAGTTAATCACCTGGTCGATAGCGACGAGCGAGAAATTAAACGTCATGAACTCGATAATCGGCTTCAGCCCGTTCATGGCCGCCCCGACCCCGATGCCGGCGAAGCCCAGCTCGGCAATCGGCGTGTCGATGATGCGCTCCGGCCCGAACTCGTCGAGCATGCCCTGGCTCACTTTGTAGGCGCCGTTGTATTCGGCCACTTCCTCGCCCATGAGAAACACGGACGGGTCGCGGCGCATTTCTTCGTTCATGGCCTCGCGCAGGGCCTCGCGGAATTGAATGGTACGCATTAAGGTAGGTTCGGTTGAGTCGCAAAGTTAGGCGTAGCGCGGACTCTGTGAGTCCGCGCGGGAGACGGCTGAACAACGATAGTACGCGCGGACTCGCAGAGTCCACGCTACTGCCGCAGCGCCTCCCGAAACGCCTGACCCTGCACGTACTCGGCGAATTCCAGGTCCTCCACCGCTTGCGTGGCCAGCGCCCGGTCCTGAGTTACGGCGGCGCGCAGGGCCTGGGCGGCCCCGATTTCGTCGTGCTGGCGGGCGGCGGCCACGGCCAGGCCGTAGTGCGGGGCGGCGGCGGCGGGGCGCAGCGTCAGGGCCAACCGGTATTGGGCGGCGGCGGCTTCGTAGCCGCCTTGCTGCACCAGCAGCAGGGCCTGGTTCATGGCGTTCTGGTAGCCGGGGCCGGCCAGGCGCAGGCTGGCCAGGGCCTGCTCGGGCTGGCCGATTTGGATTTCGAGGGCGGCTTTGTCGGCGAAAATCTTGCGCAGCGTGGCCCGCGCGCCGCCCTGCTTGAGGGCATAGTCGTAGTCGGCCAGTGCTTCGAGGCGCTCGTCGGCGCGGTGGTGGGCATTGGCGGCGCGGTAAAACAGCTCGGCCGTAGGGTGGCGGTGGGCGGCGAGCGTAAAATTGACGGCCGCCCGGTGGTAATAGCTCTGCTGCGCCCGGCGGCTCGATTCCTTGTCGGCCCGCAGCATGAGCACCACGGCCAGGTTATGAAACGCTTCCCAGCGGGCCGAGCTGGCGGCGGCCAGCTCATAGACGCGCTGCTTTTCGGCCAGCAGCGGCGTGAGCGTGGCCGAGTAGCGCAGCTCGTCGGCCGTGAGCGCGTCCACGTCGGCTTCTTTGGCCAGGATTTTCTTGCTCAGGATGTAAATTTCCGAGTCGTAGCGGCGCGGCGCGGTGTAGCTCACGGCCACCGTGCCCCAGCGCAGCACCGGGTAGACGTATTCTTCCAGGTAATCAAAAAAGCTGAGCCGGTGCAAGGCTTTTTCTTTCTGGGCAAACGTGCCGCGCGCGTCGTTGATGATGCCGACCACCGAATCTTGCTGCACGGGCTTTAGCGCCGAGTGCTGTACCTGGCTCAGAAACAGCGTCCAGGAACGGCGGTAGGCGATGGTGTCGAATTTAATCTGCTCAATTTTATTGAGATAGGAGAAATTACGCACCCGCTCTTTATAGTAATACAGCAGCATTCTGACCCGCTTGCTGGCCAGGGCCGGGTTGCTCGCGTCGAGCGAATCGGGCGAGTGGCCGGCGGCGATGAGCACGCGCTGAGTGCGCTGGTTCTGGTCGATGAGGTCTTCGAGGGCCGCGATGTTGGTGCCCAGGTGCGAGCGGATGTACCACTTGCCCTGGTCGAAATACAGCGGCAGAATCCGGGTGCCGCTCAGCTCGTTGTTGGCCCGCTCGGGCAGCAGCGCCAGCAGCGTGTCTTCGAGCACGACGCGCCGGGCCAAATCGGCGATGCCGCGCGCCACCGGCGTTTCAACGGTTGCCGTCAGCGACTTACCCCGCGGCCGCAGCTCGCGCACCCGGCCCCGCGCCAGCAACTGGCCCGGCGAGCGCCGCGCCGTGTTGGGGATGGTGAAGCGGCGGCGGCTCACGAGCCGGCCCTTCACGGAGTCGTCGTAGGTGAACTCGCTGGGCGCGAACGAGAGCCGGCCCACGGTGTCGAGGCGCAGGTCGTGGTCGTAGCGATACGTGAGCAGCACCTCGTAGGCCGCGCCCTTGCGCAAATGGGCGGCCGGCGCGAAGGCCGTCGCCTCGAAGGGCACCGACTCGCCGACGGCCGTGAGCGGCGCGGGCGACACGCGCACCCGCCGGCCGGCTTCGGCCGCGCGCAGCATGGCCGGCAGCGGCGAGCAGCCCGCCGCCACGAGCAAGCCCAAGCCGAGCAGCAGTCCAAGCGCACTAGCCGGCCGACAGCGGACGCGGCAAAAGTCAGAAAAAGAGGATGTTCGCAAATTCAGAAAAGCTCAACGGCAACTCACCTGGGGTATTAAACCAAGCCGAACAGTCCCAACCCCACCCGGCTGGCCCCGTAAGGAGCGGCTCGAACGATTGCCGGAAATTTTTGGTATCTTAGCCCGGCAAAGTTGCAACCGTCTCGCTCAACCCGCTTTCCTATGCACCGCTTTACCGATTTTCTCGAAGCCCAGTCATTCGGATT
>Ga0123336_10002116_pt1 | contig 17558 bp, 20 predicted proteins | sample SSSSmetaG_FD_96466 | JGI IMG/M metagenome (GOLD analysis project Ga0123336, IMG submission 96466) | Glacier valley bacterial and archeal communities from Borup Fiord, Nunavut, Canada, to study Microbial Dark Matter (Phase II) - ​SSSS metaG | ecosystem: Environmental > Aquatic > Freshwater > Ice... | reverse complement strand
GCAGGCGCGCTGACCGGTGCGGATATCGGCACTGCTCCGGGCCAGGCCGTGCTGACTGAAGTGAACAGCGCGGCCGAAAGCCAGGTGGCACTCGCGATGTTCGAGGCTGCGAATGCGGCTGATCCGCATTACCGCAGCTATCTGGGTTTCCCGCGCGCTACACGACCCGCTTCGGCCGAGGTTGCGGCGGCGAAAGCGGCGCGCGACGTGCTCGCGGCGTGCTTTCCCGCGAAGGCCACCGCTCTCAACCAGAGCCTCGCCTTCAACCTCGCACGCGCGCCCGATGGTCCGGCCAAAGCGGAAGGACTGGCGCTCGGCGCCGCAGCGGCGAAGGCGGTGATGGCGCGCATGGCGTATGACAAGGCGCTGCCGATGCCCAGCTACCGGCCGGTCACGCAGCCGGGCAAATATATCCCCGCGGTGCTGCCGGTCATTCCGCAGTTCGAGTTCGTCGCCAAACCCTGGTTCATGGCGCGGGTGGACGAGATGGCACCGCCTCCGCCGCCGTCGCTGACGAGCGCGCGTTACGCGCGCGATCTGAACGAGACGAAACGGCTGGGCGGCAAGGCGTCGACCGAACGCACCCCGGCGCAGACCGCGCTGGCGCAATTCTTCGTGCCCGACGATCCGACCCCCACGATGCGCGCGATCGATGCGCTGCCCGGTCGCAATATCGTCCAGAACGCGCGTCTTTATGCGCTCTATGCGATGGCCGAGCATGATGCGGGGATTTCTATCGCCGTCGCCAAGCTCACCAACAACGCGTGGCGGCCGATCACGGCCATCAGGAACGCGGATCAGGACGGCAATGCTGCAACCGAGATGGATCCTTCGTGGGAGCCGTTGCTGCGCACCCCCAACCATCCCGAATATCCGTGCGGCCACTGCATCGGTGCGGCGGTGACTGCGACGATCCTCGCGGCGGAAACGGGCGAGGCTCCGCCGCCGGGGCTGGCGGTGTTCTCGACCGATACGATGCCCGGCGCGTCCTACGAGGTGCGGACGTGGACGGCCTATGTCGATCAGGTCTCGATGAGCCGCATCTACGGTGGCGTGCACTTCCGCTTTTCCAACGAGGCGGCCGAAGCGATGGGCCGCGCGATCGCGAGGAAGGCGCTGGCGGGGTATATGCAGCCGCTCTGAAGGCTCGACGCCGCGCGGCCTCGCCCCTATGTCGCGCGCCTGTCACAATCGAGAGTAACGATGCGTCCCGAAGCCGAAGCCCATGTCACGCAGATCAAGCAGGCGCTCGCCCTGCTGAGGGGGTTCCTTTGACTGGGACCGCGCGCTTCGGCGGCTGGCCGAGCTGGATCTGAAGGTTGAGGATCCAGCGCTGTGGAACGATCCCAAGGCCGCGCAGGACCTGATGCGCGAGCGGCGGCGGCTGGACGAGGCGATCGCCGCGACGCGCGCGATCGAGATCGAGCTCGACGATAACGTCGGCCTCTATGCGTTGGCGGAGGAGGAGGGCGACACGGGGATGGTCGAGGACGCCATCGTTGCACTCGCCGATCTTGCCACGCGCGCCGAGCGCGACAAGGTGGCGGCGCTGCTCGCGGGCGAGGCGGACGGGAACGACACCTATATCGAAATCAACGCGGGTGCAGGCGGCACCGAAAGCCAGGACTGGGCGGAGATGCTGAGCCGCATGTACACGCGCTGGGGCGAGCGCAGCGGCATGAAGGTGGAACTGATCGACCATCACTCGGGCGAGCAGGCGGGCATCAAATCGGCGACGATCATGCTGAAAGGCCTCAACGCCTATGGCTGGGCGAAGACCGAGAGCGGGGTGCATCGGCTGGTTCGGATCAGTCCGTATGACAGCAGCGCGCGGCGGCACACCTCGTTTGCGAGCGTGTGGGTGTATCCGGTGGTGGACGAGAATATCGATATCGAGGTGCAGGAGAAGGATCTGCGCATCGATACCTACCGATCGAGCGGGGCGGGGGGCCAGCACGTCAACACCACCGACAGCGCGGTGCGCATCACACATATCCCGACCAATATCGTGGTGGCGTGCCAGAACCAGCGTAGCCAGCACAAGAACCGGGCCGAGGCGATGCGCCAGTTGAAGGCGCGCCTATACGAACGCGAGTTGCAGCGCCGCGAGGTGGAGGCGAATGCGACCGCGGCGTCCAAGACGGATATCGGCTGGGGGCACCAGATCCGCAGCTATGTGTTGCAGCCCTATCAGCTGGTGAAGGATCTGCGCACCGGCGTGATCAGCACCGCGCCGGGAGACGTGCTCGATGGCGCGCTCGATCCGTTTATGGCGGCCGCGCTCAGTCAGCGCGTTACGGGGGAAAAGGTGGACGTGGCAGACGTCGAATAACGTTCGAAGTCAGGCGGCCTTTGCGTCGGGCACGCTCTGGAAAATGGCAGCGCCCGCGATTGGCAGCGTCGCACCGCAATAGCCGCACTCGGCGCTGTGGCGGCCTACCCACCAGTTCGAACGGGCGCACGCTGGGCAGCTATTGTGCCGATCCGCCCAATAGCTCGGCACGAACGCGCCCGAAGGACGCGACCAGGCGGTCTGTGTGCGCGCCGCGAGGCGCGGAAGCGATCGGATTGCGGCCATGGTCTCGTCCTTTCAAACGTCATCAGGGGTAAGACGCGAGACGGGGCGAGTTTGTTTCACGCCAAGCCGTTTTCCCCCGCAGAGCTGGGGATAACCTGCGACAGGCTTGTGCGCTTTGGGAGACTGCGCCACGCTGGTGCGGAGTTTGTGGGAAAGCCGTCCGATGCGCACCGTGTTTGCCCTTTGTCTTGCCGCGCTGACCGGTATCGCGATTGCGTCCGACGCGCGCGCCGATGCGCTCAAGGACGCGATCACTGCCGACACGCCGCGCCTGACCGCGCTCTATCGTGCGCTCCACGCTGCCCCCGAGTTGAGCTTTATGGAGGTGCAAACGTCGCGACGCCTCGTGCGCGAACTGGATGGGCTGGGCTTCACGGTCACTCCAGGCGTTGGGGGGACGGGCGTGGTCGCGGTGATGCGCAACGGCCCCGGCCCTGTGCTGCTGATCCGCACCGATATGGACGCGCTGCCGGTTAAGGAGGCAACCGGGCTGCCGTATGCGAGCGCGGTAATCGGCCGCACGATCGAGGGCGTTAGCCAGCCCGTGATGCACGCGTGCGGGCATGACATCCATATGTCGAGCTGGATCGGCACGGCGCGGCAATTATCGGCCGCGCGTGCGCGCTGGTCCGGCACGCTGGTGATGATTGCACAACCTGCCGAGGAACTTGTAGGCGGTGCGCGCGGGATGCTGGCGGACGGGCTGTACACGCGCTTTCCGCACCCCACGCACGCGCTCGCTTTCCATGACGATGCGGGGCTGCCCGCGGGGAAGATCGGCTGGACGGCGGGCTATGTGATGGCAAATGTGGATAGCGTCGAGCTGACTGTGCGCGGCGTGAGCGGCCACGGCGCAGCACCGCACCTGACGAAGGACCCCGTGCTGCTCGCCGCGCGCATTATCGACGGGTTGCAGCCGCTGATCAGCCGGGAGACCGATCCGCAGGGTGCCGCGGTGGTGACAGTGGGATCAATCCACGGCGGCACGGCGCCAAACCTTACGCCCGACGAGGTGAAGCTTCAGATCACGCTGCGCAGCTATGGCGACGCCGAGCGCAGGCGGCTGATCGACGGCGTGCGGCGAGTGGCGGCGGGCGAGGCGACGGTGATGGGCCTACCCGCCGACCGTATGCCGATCGTGACCGTGCCCGATGCTGGCGCCAACGCGACGCTCAACACGCCCGCTTTCGCGCGGCGCATTGCCGCGCTGTTCGTCGCGCGCTTCGGCGAAGGTCGCGTGGTGGAACAGGCCCCCAAGATGGTGTCCGAAGATTTCAGCGAATATGGCCGCGCCGATCCGCGCATCCAGTCGCTGATGTTCATGGTGGGCGCGACGCCGCAGAGCGTGTGGGATGCGGCCGGGGGCGACGTGACGAGGGTGCCGGGGCTGCATTCCTCGAAGTTCGTGCCCGATGCCGCGCCGACGATCGCGACGGCGGTGGAAGCCATGAGCGTGGCAGCGATGGACGTGCTCGCGCGGGGCTAAACTACTTTGCCGGGACCGGGACGGCCCTGAGTGCGGGCGTGTCTTCGGCAGCTTGCGCGGCGGAGCTTCCCGGCGCAGCGTCGGCATCGATTGCCACACCCGCGCGCGCCGTCTCGATCGCCCTCGCAATAGCCTTTTGGATGCGCGGATAGGTGCCGCAGCGGCACAGGTTGGTCATTGCGCCGTCGATATCGTCGTCCGAAGGCGACGGGTTGGATTTGAGCAGTGCGGCGGCCGCCATGATCATGCCCGACTGGCAATAGCCGCACTGCGGGACCTGCTCGACGATCCACGCTGCTTGGCACGGATGATCGCGTTCGGCGGACAATCCCTCGATCGTGACGACGAAGCTGCCTTCGATCGATCCGATAGGGATCTGACACGATCGCTTCGCCGCGCCATCGATGTGGACGGTGCATGCGCCGCACAGTCCGATACCGCAGCCGTATTTGGTGCCGGTGAGATTGGACGCATCGCGCAATGCCCACAGCAGCGGCGTATCGGGCGGAAGGCGGTAGTGGACGGGCACGTCGTTGACGGTGAAGCGGGTCATCGGCTGGAGGATTAGGCGTGTGCGGGGATCGGGAAAAGATGCCTTGTGGGGGTACGGACGGGTTTGTTGCATTTTTTGGATGATTTTATGTCCAAGATGCGCTATCTACTCCGTATAGCCGGACCGGTCTCGCGGGCCACCGGCCGTAAGTCTCCCTCGCGCGCGGGAGTGACGGGCCGATGTCCCGCACCTCGCTACTGTATCCCGGAAGGATCACCTGCATGGCAGCGAAGGCGTTGAACTTCACCGTGGGCGATTATGTGGTGTATCCCAAGCATGGGCTTGGGCGGATTATGGAACTGCAAAAGTCCGAGATCGCGGGGGCGAGCCTTGAGTTGTATGTGCTGCGGTTCGACAAGGAGCGCATGACCTTGCGCGTGCCGACGAACAAGGCCGAGACGGTGGGGATGCGCAAGCTTTCGAGCCAGAAGACGCTCGACGATGCGATGGTGACGCTGAAGGGCAAACCGCGGGTCAAGCGCACGATGTGGAGCAGGCGGGCGCAGGAATATGAGGCGAAGATCAACTCGGGCGATCTGGTGAGCATTGCCGAGGTGGTGCGCGATCTGCACCGCGCCGAAGACCAGCCCGAGCAGAGCTATTCGGAGCGCCAGATTTTCGAGGCCGCGATCGGCAGGCTCGCGCGCGAACTGGCCGCGATGGAGAATATCGACGAGGCGTCCGCGCAGGCGAAGATCGTGGGCGTGCTGAAGGCGGCTTAGGCGGCACTCGCGCTCCCTCTCCCTCGCTCGGCTGCGCCCCGCATTTCCCTCCCCTGGTTCGGGGGAGGGTGGCGGGTCGGCGGGAAGGGTGGTCGGGCGGCGGCGGCTTTGCTAAGCCCGAGCGGTGAACGATATGCCGCCCAGTCCCGCCGACGCGGACACCGAGGTCGCGCCCACGCTCAGCGACGAGATGGGGGCTACCGAGCATCGTGTGGCAAAGCTCGCGTTCGCGATCGTGGAGCGGCTGCTGCTGATCGTGATCACGCTGATGACGCTGGCCGCGGTGGGCTTCGAATTGCAGCGGGTTGTGGCGGACCGCGCGGTGACGCTCGCCGATATCCTGCAACTGTTCCTCTATTCCGAAGTGATCGGCATGGTCGCGGTATTCTATACCGGGCGCGGATCGCCGTTTGCCTATCCGATTTTCATTGCGATTACCGCGCTTTCGCGACTGATCGTGTTGCAGGGCAAGGAAATGGCGCCGCAGAACATCGTGTTCGAGGCGGCAGCAATCATCCTGCTGGCACTATCGGCGACGATCATCGTACGCCTGCGGCGCAGTTAGTGGCACTCGAACGGCCGTCGTGGCTGGCGCGGCTGCGCGGCGGGCTGGCGCGATCTTCGGACAAGTTAACCGGGGGGCTGGGTGCGATCGTCTCCGGCCAGCGTTCGCTCGACGAGGCGATGCTGGCGGAGATCGAGGATGCGCTGATCGCGGCCGATTTGGGGCCGGCGGTGGCGGCGCGCATCACCGCCAAGCTCGCGGCCGAACGCTATGCGACCAACGTGACCGACATAGAGGTGCGCGAGATTGCCGCGCGCGAGATCGCGGACATTTTGCGGCGCGTGGCGCGTCCGCTCGACGTAACCGCGTTCCCGCGTCCGCAGGTGATCCTGGTGGTGGGCGTCAACGGATCGGGCAAGACGACAACGATCGCCAAGCTGGCGCATCTGTTTCAGGAGCAGGATTACCGCGTGATGCTGGCGGCTGGGGATACCTTCCGCGCGGCCGCGATCGAGCAATTGCGGATTTGGGGTGGCCGCATCGGCGTGCCGGTGATCGCGGGCGGGGATGGAGCCGATTCGGCGGGCGTGGCCTATGACGCGCTGGCCCACGCGATTGCGGCGGGATCGGATGCGCTGATCATCGACACGGCAGGCCGGTTGCAGAACAAGGCCGGATTGATGGACGAGTTGGCCAAGATCAACCGGGTGCTGAAGAAGCAGCGGCAGGCGGCACCTTCGGACGTGGTGCTGGTGCTCGATGCGACGACGGGGCAGAATGCGCTGAACCAGATCGAGGTGTTCCGCGATGTGGCGGGCGTGACGGGGCTGGTGATGACAAAGCTGGATGGCACGGCGCGCGGCGGCGTGCTGGTGGCGGCAGCCGAGAAATTCGGCCTGCCCATCCATGCGGTGGGTGTTGGAGAAACCATCGACGATCTGCGACCGTTCGATCCAGACGCGTTCGCGCGTGCGCTAGCCGGATTATCCGGCTAAGCCGCGCGCCACCACCACCGGAGACCCGCGTGTCCGTTCCAGACCGTACCCTGCCCCCGATTCCGCGCCTGCTGATCGATTTCGGCCCGCTGATCGTGTTTTTCGCCAGTTACAATCTGGCGCACATGGGGCTGCTCGCGCATGTGCATGCGCTTCAGGGCATCGCATGGCTGGATGTGAGCAAGGCGCGCGCAATCTATCTGGCGACCGAGGCGACGATGGCGGCAAGCGTGATCGCCGTCGCCACCAGCCTTTCGCTGACGCGCAAGATTTCCGCCGCGTTGATCATCACAAGCGGGATGGTGCTGCTGTTCGGCGGGGCGACGATCATTCTGGACGATCCGCATTTCATCAAGATCAAGCCCACCATCGTCTATGCGATGTATGCGACCGCGCTGCTGATCGGCGCGGCGATCGATAGGCCGCTGCTGAAAATCATCCTGGGACCTGGGTTTCCGGCGATAGCGCACGCGGGCTGGATGAAGCTCAGCCGCAATTTCGGGCTGTTCTTCGCCTTCATGGGTGTGCTGAACGAGTTCATGTGGCGCAGTTTCAGCGAGAAAACGTGGGTGGATTATGATGTGTGGGGCGTGCTCGCGCTGACGGCGGCGTTCATGGCGAGCCAATATTCGGTGATCAACCGCTACATGGAGGAAGAGCCCAAGCCGGGCGAGGCGGCCCAGATCGCATCGTCTGCGCCGCCGCCGGGCTGAGATGGCGGGGAACAGGCAACCTGTTCCCGAATTGCCTCACGCATATGACGCCAGATCGACCTCGCCCGTGAAGCTGACCGCGGCGGGGCCGGTCATCAGCACATGGCCCTCGGTCCGCCAGTCGATCTTGAGACTGCCGCCTGCCTGATCGACCTGCACCCGCCGCGACGTGAGGCCGCGCCGGTGCGCGGCAACCGCCGCCGCCGCCGCCCCGGTACCGCACGCGCGCGTCAGCCCCGCACCGCGCTCCCACACCCGCAGCGAAAGCCGGTTGGGTGCGATCACCTCGGCGACGCCGACGTTGATGCCCTCGGGGAACAGCGGATCATGCTCGATACGCGGTCCGATCTCGGCGAGCGATACCGCCTGCGTGTCCCCGACGAAAAATACGATATGCGGATTGCCGACGCTGAGCGCGCTAGGTCGCTCGAGCCCGTCCCATGCGAGCGGCAGATCGGCGGTATCGAGCGGGTAGGCGAGGGGCACCTCGTCCCAGCCGAAACGCGGGCAGCCGAGATCGACCGTGAAGCCGCTTGCTGCGGGGTGGACGGTCAGCTCGCCCGCCAGCGTCTCGATGCGCGCGTGGCCGCCGAGCAGGGCGGCGACGCAGCGCGTTGCGTTGCCGCATGCGGACACCTCGCCCCCGTTTGCGTTCCAGATGCGCATGAACACGTCGCCGCCGCTACGGGGCGGCTCCAAGGCGATGAGCTGGTCGCAGCCAATGCCGGTGTTGCGGTCTGCGAGGCGCGCGGCGAGGGTTGGACCTAGGGGAAGCGCGTGCGCGCGCGCATCGAAGACGACGAAATCATTGCCGAGGCCGTGCATCTTGGTGAAATTGGCGCGCATCGCGGGCCGGACTAGGCGTGTGCCGTGCGATATGCCAGCGCTGCTGCGACGTGTGGCGGCCCGAGCCACCCGCATTTCGGTCGGACGCATTGATCTATCGGTCCGCCGCAATCGCGTGCGTGTCTTTTTTTGGGTGGATGTATGCAGCCGTAATAATATGCCATAGCGTCGCACCCTGTGATGAAGGGAGTTGGGCAACGGCATCGAAATTGTTCTTGTCGGGTGCGCTATCGACCGCGATGATCATGTCGACCGGATTGGCGTTCGGCCAAGCCGCGACGGGGAGCCTCGATAATTTCGATTGCGTCAACGACACCGGTGAAACCGCCGAAGGGTTCGAGATCGACATCGAGGATATCGCGCCGGGCGACCTGACACGCGAATTCCCGTCCAACTTCGGCGGTCAGGAGTATGTGAACCGCTTCGGCATCCCAACGGTAGCTGCCGGGGTTGCAGCCGACGGTCACCGAATGGTCAGCATCGTTTGGTCGGCGGCGTGGGATTCGGCGCTGGGCAAATGGACCGCCAAGTTCGGCTCCTACGTCTACAACGGCGTCCCCGAACGCGACGGTGTGGCCTATGTGGCCAAGCCCGCCGCCACGCAGGGCGATAGCTGCTGGCTGCTGGGCCAGGGCACAGGCTATGCGACGAGCGGCTGCGATCACTTCGGGCTGAGCTTTGCGCCGGGCGTTGCGATCGGCAAGCAGACGTATCACTGGCTCGTCCCCGATCCCGCCAATCCGGGCCACCTGACGCAGGCCACATGGACGAGCAAGAGCGGACCGCTGCCGCCGGCGCCCGTGCAGGTCTATGTGCCGGCCGCGCAGGCGGGCCAGCCACCGGTGATCCACGCGGTGGTGGAAGCCGCGCCGCCGCCCGAGCCGGGCGAACCGCAGTGGGGCGATCCGCGCTGGGTGAAGACGTATACTGCGGTCGTCGCAAACGCCCAGCAACTCGACGGACTGCAAAAGAACCTGATCCCACTCAAGAACGCCAAGGGCGTGCACGTCACCGTAACGTGGAACCTTCTGCAGCAGCCGCCGGGTGGCGCAGGTGGCGAGAAGGCCGAGGTGGATGACGACCAGATTCCGGCGAGCAAGGCGGCGGTGGTAAAACGTTACGAATATTACGCCTTCACCGGTGCGATCGATTCGGAAACGCACGAGGCATTCTGCTCGCCGCTCGACAACAATGGTGTGACCGATTGCGGGAAGGGTCCGCGCAATTACACCGGGACGGATCCGGTATCGGGTGAGACAACCAAATATGTCGAGAAAGGCAAATTCCTCGGCGCGCACATGGAGGCATACAACATCAAGTAGGTGCAGCGCGGGCGACAAACTCATGTTCGTTGCCCGCGCGCTTTCGCCGGTCGGCATTGACATCGAAGCAGCGGATGCGTTAGCCCGAGATCAAACCACACGCTGGCCGACGAGGGTTCGTCCGCCAGCGCTTTTTGCGTTGGAGCTGAAAACCGTTGTTCGATAGCCTGTCCGAGCGTCTGGGGTCCGTCTTCGAGAAGCTGCGCGGGCGCGGCGCGCTTACCGAACTCGATGTGCGCGCGGCGATGCGCGAGGTGCGCATCGCGCTGCTCGAAGCCGATGTGGCGCTGCCGGTTGCGAAGAAATTCATCGACGATGTGACCGCGCGCGCGATCGGGGCCGAAGTGCTGCGCTCGGTCACGCCGGGCCAGCAGGTGGTCAAGATCGTCCATGACGAGTTGATCGAGGTGCTCGGCGGCGCGCAGGAAGGGCTGAACCTCGGCGTGACGCCGCCCGCGATCATCATGCTGGTGGGCCTGCAGGGATCGGGCAAGACGACGACGACTGCCAAGCTGGCCAAGCGGTTGACCGAGAAGGGGCGCAAGAAGGTCCTGATGGCGTCGCTGGACGTCAACCGGCCGGCCGCGCAGCAGCAGCTGGCGGTGCTGGGCGAGCAGACGGGTGTGGCGACGCTGCCGATCGTGGCGGGGCAGATGCCGGTGGACATCGCGCGGCGCGCGAAGGGTGCCGCCAAGCTTGGCGGCTATGACGTGCTGATGCTCGATACCGCCGGGCGCTTGCATGTCGATGCAGCGCTGATGGCCGAGATGAAGGCGGTGGCGGGCGAGGCGCAGCCGAACGAAGTGCTGCTGGTGGTCGATGCGTTGACCGGGCAGGACGCGGTCAACGTGGCGACCAACTTCAGCGCCGAGGTGCCGCTGACGGGCGTGATCCTGACGCGGATGGACGGCGACGCGCGCGGTGGTGCGGCGCTCTCGATGCGCGCGGTGACGAAACGCCCGATCAAGTTCATCGGCACGGGCGAGAAGCTGGACGGGCTCGACGAGTTCCAGCCCGAGCGCGTGGCAGGCCGCATCCTGGGCATGGGCGACATCGTCAGCCTGGTGGAGCGCGCGTCCGAGACGATCGAGGCCGAAGATGCCGAACGCATGGCGGCCAAGATGGCGCGCGGCGAGTTCGACATGAACGATTTGCGCGCGCAGCTGGCGCAGATGAAGCGTATGGGCGGGATGGGCGCGCTCGCCTCGATGATGCCCGGCATTGCCAATGCGAAGAAGGCGATGAGCGAGGGCGGGGTCAACGACAAGATGGTCGGCCGCATGGAGGCGCTGGTGCTCTCTATGACGCCGGCCGAGCGTGCGAAGCCCGAGATGCTGAACGCGCGGCGCAAGATCCGCATCGCCAAGGGCGCGGGGACGACGGTGCAGGAGGTCAACCGGCTGATCAAGATGCATCAGGAAATGGCCACCATGATGAAGAAGATCAAGAAAATGGGCGGCCTGCAGAAGCTCGGCGCGATGTTCGGCAAGGGCGGGGCAGGGGGCCTCGCCGGGCTGATGCCGCCCGGCATGGGCGGCGGCGCGCCGGGCGGACTGCCGATGGGCGGACAGAAATTCGGAAAACGTTGAACCTGAAGACACGGAGTGAAGTGAAGACATGCTAGCAATCAGACTGGCGCGCGGTGGCGCGAAGAAGCGGCCCTATTACCGGATCGTGGTGGCGGACAGCCGCAACGCGCGCGACGGCAAGTTCCTGGAAAAGATCGGGACGTACAACCCGCTCGAGCCCAAGGACTCGGCCGAGCGCATCAAGCTCGACGCCGAGCGCGCAGCGCACTGGTTGGGCGTCGGCGCGCAGCCGACCGACCGTGTGGCGCGCTTTCTGGACGCGGCGGGCCTGCGCACGCGCAAGGCGAGCGTGAACCTGAAGAAGGGCGAGCCGGGGACGGCGGCGAAGGAACGCGCCGAGGGGCGCGTGAAGAAGGCCGAGGCAGCGGTGAAGGCCGCGCACGAGGCCGAGGAGGCAGCTGCTGCGGCGCGTGCGGAGGCTGCGGCCGCGGCTGCCGCTCCCGCTCCCGCTCCGGTGGCGGAGGCCGAAGCGCCTGCCGAGGAACCTGCGGCTGAAACCGCCGAAGCGTAACCCTCCCACCGACGGGGGGAGGGACAGCGCCGAAGGTACAGGGAGAGGGAAAGCCCGCGCGACCGGGGGTAATTCCCAAGCTGCCAGCACGCTCCCTCTCCCTCGCTCGGCTGCGCCTCGCATTCCCCTCCCCCCGATGGGGGGAGGGGTGGTGCTCGCGGCGGTCACCGCCGCGCATGGCGTGCGGGGCGAGGTGCGCCTCAAACTCTTCGCCGAGAGCTTCGACAGCCTCGCTCGCCACCGCGCGTTCGATTCGGGCGGCGGGACGCTGACGTTGGCTGCGCTGCGCGACGCGCCGACTGGTCCGGTCGCGCGCTTTGCCGAAGTGACCACGCGCGATGCGGCCGAAGCGTTGCGCGGCACCGTGCTGACGGTGCCGCGCGCGGCGTTGCCGCCGGTCGCGCCGGGCGAGATGTATGTGGCGGACCTGATCGGCCTGCCCGCCCACGCCGAAGGGCTGCCCATCGGGCAGGTGGTCGCGGTCGAGAATTACGGCGCGGGAGACATCGTCGAGATCGAACGGCCCGGTGGCACGCGCTTCATGCTGCCGTTTGCGCGCTGCGAACTGAGGGAGGGCGGGCTGGCGCTCGATCCGGAATTCATCGATTGATGTGGGCGATCCGTGGCTAGAGTCGCCCAATGGTTGCGCCGGACGCTGCGGCCCGAACCCTAAGGGCGGACGGGGGGAGCGACAATGCACATTCACAAGCCGAAAGCCGCACACGGGGTGCGCGAGTTTCTGTCTGAAATCGCGGTCATCGTCGTCGGCATTCTGATCGCGATCGGCATCGAACAGGCGGTCGAGGCGTGGCACTGGGCGCGAGAGGTCCGGGAGGCGCGCGCATCGTTGCACCGTGAGATGGACAGAACCAACGAGTTCTTCGCAACCCGGGTCGCCGCCGAGCCATGCCAGAAGAGACGCCTCGACGACACGCTCAACGCTATCGTCGAGAAAATCGCACGCCACGAGCCGGTGCCGAGGGTCCGCCCGTTCCATTCGATCGGAAACTCGCTCGACGATAGCGACTGGGAAAGCTATCGCGCCGCGCAGGTTCTGCCGCATTTCGACCCGCGCGAACGCGCAATCATGAATAATTACTTTCCCAATATAAAAACGTCTATTGGGCGTTGCTTGAAGAACTTAACGCCTATAACATGTTGCAAGTCCTGGTCGGCGATCCGTCGCGGCTCGGCCCTGCCGATTTGCCGGGCCTGCGCGTTGCGCTCCACAAGGCGGAACGGGGCAACTTGCTCGGAATCATCGCGCGCGGAGAGCTCGACGACAGTCGCCGTTTAGGCCTGACCATCCGGACGCCCGACGCGAGGCTGGCCGAGGCGTGCGCGCCGGTGACGGAGACGGAGACGGTTCGCGCTGACCCGCCGCGCTAGCGCCTGATCGGCCGTTCGCGGTCCAGATCGTTGCGGATCGTCGTTGCTGCCATCCCTGCCTGGCCCATCGCGGTGGAAATCTGGTCCAGTCCTTCCACCACATCGCCCGCCGCATAGAGGCCCGCCACGCCGGTGCGGCAATGCTCGTCGACCGCCAGACAACCATCCTCCTCGAGGCGCGCGCTCACATCGACCGCGAGCTGCGAGCGCACGTCCGAGCCGAGTGCGGGATAGAGCGTATCAAAACGGTGGCACGCGCCGCCGACATCGACGGCGATCCGGTCCCCCTCGATCCGCAGCCGCGTCGCGGGTCCGTTGACGACCGCGATCCCCGCATCTGCGAGCGCGCGGGCGGACTCCCGGCCAAGCCCAGGATCGCCATCGATATCGATCAGCGTGACGTTGGCCGAATAACTGCGCAGGAACAGCGCCTCGTGCGCGCCATGCTCGCCGCGGCCGAGCACCGCTATCGCCTTGTCCGTCGCCTCATAGCCGTCGCACACCGGGCAATAGCGCAGCAGCCCGCGCGTGACGGCGGCGTTATGCTCCTCGTGCGGCATCGGCGGGGCGCGGTTGAGCGTGCCGGTGGCGAGCAGCACGGTGCGCGCGATCACCGGGCCGAGCGACGTTTCGGCGCGATATACGCCGTCCGCCAGCGTCAGCCGCTCGACCGTCCCGTGCTCGGCGATCGCGCCGTAGCGCGCCGCCTGCGCGCGCATGTTGGCGATGAGCTGGTGCCCCGAAATGCCATCGGGATAGCCCGCGTGATTGTGGCTGAGCGGAATCCATCCGGCCCGGCTGGCGCCGGCATCGATGACGCGGATTTTGAGGTAATAGCGCGCGAGATAGATCGCAGCGGTCAGCCCGGCGGGGCCGCCACCGATGACGAGGGTATCGAGGAGATCGGGCATGGGTGGAACAACCACGCGGCTTGAGGATGGTTGCGCGCGGGCGTAAATACGGGGCGGATATACAGGAGCGCGTGGTGGCGATGACCAAAAGCTTTAAATCGGGCAATTCGGTCGCAGTGCGACTTCCGCGGGAAATGGGCGTGGCAGCAGGGATCGAGATCGAACTCGAGAAGGAGGGCGACGTGATCCACCTGCGGCCCAAGCGCCGCACGATCGACGTCAGTGCCTTTCTGCCCGGAGTCCCTGGGCTGGCGGAATGGTGGCGCGAATATGAGGCGAGCGGGGGTCGCGAGCTCGATGCGCGCGAGCTCGACTGGACCGCCCTCAAAGAGCGGTTTCCACCAAAGCCGTGAAGCATCTTCTCGACGCGAACATTGTGATTGCCATGCTCGCGGCCGATGTCCGCGCGCTCGCCCGGATAGCTCGCCTCGAGCGTGGCACGGTAGCTATATCGGCGATCGCCTATGCGGAGGTGAGGTTTGGGATTGCGCGCCAACCCCTCGACCGCGACGCGGTGCTCGCCGTGCTGGACGCGGTGACGCGCGCGATCCCCGTGGTGCCGTTCGGACTTGAAGCAGCGATCGCCTATGCGGGCATTCCATTCCGCCGCCATCGCTTCGACCGGCTCATTGCGGCTCACGCGTTCGCGCTTGGAGCGACTTTGGCGACGCGTAACCCGGACGATTTTACAGACGTTCCCGGTCTAGGCGTGGAGGACTGGCGATGATCTGGTCCGCGACTGTTCTCACCATCCTGCCCGAGATGTTTCCCGGGCCGCTCGGCCACAGTCTTGCGGGACGCGCGCTGGCCGAGGGGCGGTGGCGGCTCGCGGTCAACGATATTCGCGCGCACGCGACCGACAGGCATCGCAGCGTGGACGATACCCCGGCGGGCGGCGGGCCCGGCATGGTGATGCGCGTGGATGTGCTTGCGGCGGCGGTGGATGCAGCGCGCGCGGCGGCACCTGCGGGTGTGCCGGTGCTGGCGCTTTCGCCGCGCGGGCGTCCGCTCACCCAGGCGCGCGTGCGCGCGCTGGCGGCGGCGCCGGGGGCGGTGCTGGTGTGCGGGCGGTTCGAGGGGTTTGACGAGCGGCTGTTCGAGGCGCGCGATGTCGAGCCGGTGAGCGTCGGCGATTATGTCCTGAGCGGCGGGGAGCTGGGCGCGATGGTGCTGATCGATGCCTGCGTGCGCCTGCTGCCCGGCACGATGGGCGCGGGCACGTCTGCGGACGAGGAGAGTTTCGAGAATGGCCTGCTCGAATATCCGCAATACACGCGCCCCGCCCGCTTCGAGGGACTGGACATCCCGGCGGTTTTGCGCGAGGGAAATCACTCGCGGATCGCCCAGTGGCGCGCCGCCCGCGCGCGCGCGGATACCCTGGCACGCCGTCCCGATCTGATCGCGTCGGCCTCTGCGCCTTCTGGAGCCGACCCCAAGTGAACATTATCCAGCAGCTCGAAGCCGAGCAGATCGCCAAATATACCGCCATCCGCGCCATCCCCCAATTCCGCGCGGGCGATACGCTGCGGGTGGGCGTGAAGGTGAAGGAGGGCGAGCGCACCCGTGTGCAGAATTACGAGGGCGTGTGCATCGCGCGCTCCAATCGCGGCATGGGTTCGAACTTCACCGTGCGCAAGATCAGCTTCGGCGAGGGCGTGGAGCGCGTGTTCCCGTTGTATGCGCCCACGATCGACAGCATCACCGTCGTGCGGCGCGGTGTAGTGCGGCGCGCGAAGCTATATTATCTCCGCGGGCGCTCGGGCAAATCGGCGCGTATCGTCGAACTGCGCGATCCGCGCGAAGCCAAGGGCGGCGGCGCGGCCTGATCCTGAACGGCGCGCTGCGGGGCTCAACCGTCTTGGCGCGCATCTGTCTCGCGTGGGAACTGGGGGGCGGCTACGGGCATCTCGCCCGCTTGGGTGGGTTGGCGCGCGAGCTGCGCGCGCGCGGGCATGAACCGGTGCTGGTGCTCAAGGATCTGTCTTACGTTGCCGAACGGCTGGGCGCGGATGGGTTTGCGTGTTTGCAGGCACCGCTGTGGATCCACCCACGCGCTAGTCGCACGGCGGACACGAGCTATGCCGATATCCTGCTCGGCTTCGGGTTCGACGATCCGGTTCGGCTTTCGGGACTGGTGGGTGGCTGGCGCGCGCTGTTCGATCTGATCGAGCCCGATCTGATGGTGAGCGACATGGCACCCATGGCGCTCCTTGCCGCGCAGATCGATGCGATCCCCGCGATGCTGATCGGCTGCGGCTTCTTTCCGCCCCGGCTGGAGCTTCCCCTGCCCGCGCTGTTGCCGGGGCGGGTAGAAGACGCTCGTGCGCTCGCGGCAGTCGATGCACAGCTTTGCGCCACGCTGAACACGATCCGGGGGGCCGCGGGCCTTGCGCCGTTTGCCGCCGCACGGGAGTTCTTCGATGTGCCCGCGATCCATTGCACGCTCGCCGAAAGCGATCCGAACGGTCCGCGCGCGGGTGCGAACTACGTCGGTCCGATCGTCGAGACGCAAGCGGGAGTGGACCCGCTATGGCCCGAGCGGAGCGGTCCACGACTGTTCGGCTATGTGGGCACCAATTACCGGGGCTTCGATGTGCTGACGAGTGCTTTGCAAGCGCTCGATGCAGCAGTGCTGCTGCACGTTCGCGGCCTTGATCCCGTGAGGGCCACCGCGTTGCAGAGCGCGAACGTGCGCATATCGGTCGCGCCGGTGCGCATGGATGCCGCGTTGGCGCAGGCGGATGCAGTGCTGTGCAACGCGACGCATGGAACGGTGGATGCCGCGCTGATGGCGGGCAAGCCGCTGATTACCGCGCCCGAAAATATCGAGAACGCGCTGATCGGCTTTCAACTCGCGCGTCACCGGCTGACCGTCCAGATCGCGGCCGATCAAACCGCTGACGAGATGCGTACCGCGATGACCGCCGCACTCGCCGACAAGCCGATGGCGGCGCGCGCAGCCGCGGTGGCGATGCGGTACGCGGGAAAGCGCGCGCCCGCAGCGCTGGCGGCGGACGCGTGCGAGGCGCGCCTTGCGCTCGGCTGAGCGCAAGGCGCTTGCAGATCAGACGGCGCGGCGGCGACGCAGGCGCGTGAGCCCCAGACCGGCCGCGACGAGCGCGATCGTCGAAGGCTCGGACACCGGCGTATTGAAGGTAACACTCGGGCGGTCTCCGCTGGGGAAGCCGGGGAAGCCCGTGTTGTCATGCGCATTGCCGTTGCCATCGATCTGACCATCGCCGAACCCGGCGTTGAGCGGATCGCCGCTGCGCGCGATCGCGTAATTGTCCGCCGAATTGGGGATGAGAATCGTCACCTGCTCGCAAGTCGTGCCAGCGGGACGGATTTCCTTGTGGCTGCCGCCTGGCGCAACAACAAAATTCGGCTGAAAAGCGCCATCGCCGTAGCCGTAACCATCGTTGACCGTTACTTCGGTGT
>Ga0123336_10002115_pt1 | contig 17561 bp, 14 predicted proteins | sample SSSSmetaG_FD_96466 | JGI IMG/M metagenome (GOLD analysis project Ga0123336, IMG submission 96466) | Glacier valley bacterial and archeal communities from Borup Fiord, Nunavut, Canada, to study Microbial Dark Matter (Phase II) - ​SSSS metaG | ecosystem: Environmental > Aquatic > Freshwater > Ice... | reverse complement strand
GGTGGTGACCGGGCCGACGCGCTGCGAGATGCCGTGCTCGCTGGTCCACGTGGACGGGTTCGACAATTCTCTTGAGGAGGCCAAAGCCAACTTCGCGACGGTGGCCAGCGAGTATCGGCGGGCTGGCGGGCGCTGTCAGGTGTTCGGCTTTGCCTGGCGCTCGGATGTCGGCTTGCGGAGGTTTTCCGTCGCTGAGACGCTAGCTGACGAGGTCGGTGGTCCGGCGCTGGCCCGGTTCCTGCGCAGCCTGCACACGAGGTGTGACCCCCAGCCAGTGCATGTGATGGGGCACAGCCTGGCGGCGCGGGTGATCATGCGGGCGCTGGTGCCGGAGGAGAGGGTCCGGGTGGACACGGTGACGCTGGTGGCGCCGGCCATCTTCGACGACGCCATTGCCGTCGACGGAGAGTTCAGCCGATCGGTTGCGCAGATCGGCCACACCTATGTGCTCTACAACACCGCCGACCATGTGGTGCTGGGGTCCATCTTCCCGATGGCGTCGCGGCGATTTCGTTGGGCGCTCGGGCTCCATGGCAATCGTGGGCAGGTGGCGCCGTCGGTGACAGAGGTGGACTTCGGGCCGGAGTGGGGCATCGTGCATTCGGTGCGCAAGAGCCTGGGTCCGTCGCTGTGGCGCTATTTGTTGCCGCGGACGGAGCGCTATTTGTGAAACTGGAAGAGCCAGGCGGTGATGGCCTCGGGCCAGGTGGGCGTGGCAAAGGCGGGGACGTGGTCCGAGCCCTGGATGGTCCAGAGCTCGGCGGCGAGGCCCGTCGGGCAGCTGTGACGGGAGACGGCGGTTTCGTTGGGTGGGCCGGTGACCAGATCTTTGGTCTCAGTGGTGGTGGCGAGCGGTCCGCAACCGTCGATGGTGGCCCAGTCGGCGAGGCTGACCTTGGCGCCGGGGTAGGGGGCGAGAGCGCCTGCTGCCGTCGCTGAGCCGCCGTAGTAGATGGTCATGTCGCTGTCGCCGTGGACGTGGAGGACGGGGACTTTGTCTTTGCCGGGGCACTTGGTGGTGTCGAGCCACATGGCGCCGGCGAGCACGACCACGCCGGCGATGCGCGAGCCCGACTCGCAGGCCATGCGGTAGGTCATGAACCCGCCGTTGGAGTGGCCCATGAAATAGATGCGCTTGGGATCGACGTTGTATTGCGCGCTCATGTCGTCGATGACCGCGTTGAGGTAGGCCACGTCGTCGACGGCGACCTTGCCGAAGTTGCAGCAGGAGTCAGTCGCGTTCCAGAAGCCTTTGCCGCTGCTGTCGACGGTGCCGTCGGGGTAGGCGTAGAGAAAGCCGGCCGAGTCGGAGACGGGCGTCATGCCGAAGTAGGCGTTTTGGGCGGCGCCGTTGAAGCCGTAGCCGTGCAAGAGGACGACGAGTGGCGTCGGCTTGGTGGCGTCGTAGTTGGTCGGGACGTGGCTCTGGTATGGGCGGGCGGTGATGAGCGCGCTCGGGACATAGGTGAGATCGGCTGGCGGCGCGGACAGATCTTGCGGGCCAGGGGCGGGGCTGTTGTTGGAGCAGGCGACGAAAAAGAGAGGCATGAGCAAGGCAGAGATACGCATCGGCGGAGCTTACGACGCTGTGCGAGTACGAACAAGTTGGGGCGAAGCCGCACACGCATCCTGAGCAAGCGTGAAAAAGACCAATAGTTACAGGCGACTTGGCCTGGCACTGAGCTTGCTCTGTCAGCCGGTGGACTTTCATTCACGCAGCTCAGGAGGCCGGATGCGGACCATCGGGATCGACGCCATCGCCATCGCAGTGCCACACGGATTCGTAGAGCTTGCTGACCTGGCCAACGCGCGTGGCGTTCCGGTCGGCAAGTATGTCGACGGCTTGGGTGTGACGCGTATGGCGATCGCCGAGGCGCACGAAGATCCGGTCGCGCTGGCGGCCAATGCGGCGCTCCGGTTGTTTGCCAATGCCGGCATCGATCCGTCGAACATCGGCCTGTGCGTGGCTGGTACCGAGACTGCGGTCGATCACTCGAAGCCCGTCGCTGCGTACCTGCATCGGTTGCTTGGGCTGCCCGAGCGTTGCCGCGTGTACGAGGCCAAGCACGCTTGCTTCGGTGGTACCGCCGGCCTTTTGACTGCGGTCGACTGGATTGCCGCTGGCTCCAACCGTGGGCGCACCGCGCTCGTGGTTTGCACCGACGTGGCCCGTTACACGCTGAACACCGCCGGCGAGCCCACTCAGGGGGCTGGCGCCGTGGCGATGCTCATTTCCGAGAACCCGCGCCTGTTGGCGCTCGAGCCGGGCGTCACCGGGTCCTTTGCCCGCGACGTCAACGACTTCTGGCGCCCGTTGCACTCCAAGGAAGCCATCGTCGACGGTCAGCACTCGGTGCAGTGCTATCTCGACGCGCTGGGCGGCGCCTATGACGCGTATCGTGAGGCGGCGCAGGAAGCCGGCTACGATCCGGCGACGCTGGCCCGTCGCTGCTACCATGTGCCTTACGGCAAGATGGCCAAGAAGGCCCACCGTCACCTCATGACCCGCGAGGGCAAGACCGAGGCGGAGGCCGATGCCTCGTATGCCACCGAGGTCGCTTCGTCGCTGCGGTTGCCGTCGCAGATTGGCAATATCTACACCGGGTCTTTGTACCTGGCTTTGGCGTCGCTGCTCGATGCCGAGGCGGGCGAGCTCGAGGGCAAGCGGATTGGTCTCTTCAGCTACGGGTCGGGTTGCTGCGCCGAGTATTTTGCGGGCGTGGTGCAAGAGGGTGCGGGCGAGCTGGTCAAGCGGCTGCAGCTGTCGGCGCCGCTCGAGAACCGTCGCTGCTACACGATTCCGGAGTACGAAGCCATTCGCTTTGCCGACAACGAAGTCGATCGGCAGCCGGTTCGCGCGCACAGCATGCAGCCGGGCGCGGTGGGCTTCATGGGCATCGAAGGCGAGCGTCGCGTCTATCAAGCGTAGCAGGCATCGCTTTGAGCCTTGAGTAATGGCCGGCGCCCGGTGGTTGTGATGGGCGCCGGCCTTTTTTATGCGCGTTATTTGGGGGCGAGGATCTCTTCGGCGAGCTTCTTGATGTCGCCGGCTTCGACCTGGCCTTTGTGCGTCTTCATGATGTCGCCGAGCAGCTTGCCGACCTGTTTGGTGTCGGTGATACCGAGGCTGCCGATGCGCTCCGTGACCAGCGCGCGGACGGCGGCGGCGTCGAGACCCTTCGGAAGATAGCGCTCGCAGTAAGCGATTTCGAACGTCAGCTTGGCCGCTTCCTCGACACCTTTTTCGCCGACCTTCTGGAATTCCTCGACGGCCTTTTGCAACTGCTTGCGATAGGCGGAGATGACCTCGCGGACGATCTCGTCGGTGACTTCGCCGGTAAAGCCCTTGGATGTCCGGCGTTCCATGATCTTGGTTTTGATCATGCGGAGGACATCCAAACTTGCGTGATCCTTGTCACGCATGGCCTGCTTCAATGCATCGTTCATATCCGCTTCGAGACCCATCTGACCTCCCGTGATAGAATGTGTACCATGTGCAAGGAGCTCAAGTGGGCGCTGGCTGTCGGCGCGGTGATGTTCGTTGGTGTCCGGCCGGTCTTGGCGCAGCAGCCGGCTCAGCCTGTGCCACAGCAGTACGACGTCGATGACGACTATGCGCAGCCGCGCCAGCCGCAATACCAGCAACAGCCGCAATATCAGCAACAGCCGCAATACCAGCAGCAGCCGCAATACCAGCAGCCGGAGCCGCAATACCAGCAGCCGCAGCAGCAACCGTACGACACCCAGTATCAGCAGCCGTATGCCGACCCCAACACCATGCAGTACGGCTTCGTCGGTGCGCACCCCATCCCGTATGACCAGGGCAGTGGGTTCTGCTACCTGGAGGGCGCGCACTATCACGCCTATGCGCCGTTCGATCAGTACTTGTTCCGCGAGTCGGGCGGGTATTTCTATTTCGTGGGCGACGTGGGTGACTTCGGTTATTCGCGACAAACCTGGCTTTATCGGGGGCATCACCCGATTGCCGCGGGGTATGGCGGCGGATATTGCTTCATCGACTGGGAGCATCGTCATCAGTATGGTCCGTCGGCTGGCTTTGCCTATAGTCTCGTCGGTGCCGCCTATGTGTACGGCGGCGCTTGGGACCCGTGGTACTACAGCAATCGGGCGCGATATTCGTCATATTATGGCTCCTATTACCGAACCAATTATTACGGTAATCGATATTATTCGGTGCGGCCTGCGGCCATTTATCGGCCGAGCTTGGGCTGGGGCCATGCCGGCGTCTATCGGCCGGGTGCGTCGGGCTGGGTCGGCGGACCGCGCGTGGGTGTGACCGTCGGTGCGCCGGGCGTTTATGTCGGTGCGCCGCGCGTCGGTGGCGGTGGGGTGTATGTCGCGCCGGCCCGCGTCGGTGGTGGCGTGTATGTCGCACCGGCCCGCGTCGGTGGTGGCGTGTATGTCGCGCCCCCGCGTCCATCGTCGCCGGTGTATGTCTCGCCCGCACGGCCATCTGCGCCGGTGCGCGTCACAGCCCCCGTTCGTCACCGCTAGTACCTGTCCTCCTTCTTTCTCCATGCGAAAATCGGTTCTGATCCTACATACCGGCGGGACGCTCGGTATGAGCGGGACGCGTCCTCAGCCGCTGTCGCCGGACACGTATACGCAGGCCATCGTGCAGCGCGTGCCCGAGCTGACCCAGCTCGCTGACGTCGAGACGCGCATCTTGTGCAACCTCGACTCGTCGGACGTGGGTCCAGAAGAGTGGGCCGAGCTGGCGCGCGAGATTGGCGAGGCGCGGGCGCGCTTCGACGGGGTGGTGGTCATTCATGGCACCGACACCATGGCCTACACCGCCTCGGCGCTATCGTTTGCGCTCGAGGGATTGGATCGGCCGGTGGTCTTGACCGGCTCGCAGCGGCCGCTCGGTGAGGTGCGCACCGACGCGCGGCGCAACCTGGTCGACGCAGTGGATCTGGCCACGCGCGACATTCCCGAGGTCGGCATCTGCTTCGACGGCCGTCTGTTGCGCGGCAATCGCGCCAGCAAAGGCGACGCCTGGTCGTATGGCGCGTTCGCGTCGCCAAACTGCGCGCCGCTGGCCCGGCTCGGTCTCGACGTGGAAATTGGCGAGCATGTGCGTCGGCCGAACAAGCCGTTTGTCGTCGACGCACGCTTCGAGATGCGGGTGGCGGTCGCCTATGTCACACCAGGCATGGATCCAGCGCAGCTCGGCCGCGTCGGGCAGTCGATGCGCGGCCTCGTGCTCCTCGCGTTCGGCGTCGGCAATGTGCCCGTCGGCACCCACGGCATCGAGCGCCAGGTCCGCACACTCGTCGACGGCGGCTGCGACGTCTTGGTCGTGACGCAGGCGCGTGCCGGCGGCGTCGACCTCGGCCTCTATCACAACGGCGCCGTGCTCGCTGACGCTGGAGCCATCTCCGGCGCCGACCTGGGCGTCGAGGCCGCCGTCACCAAGCTGATGGTCGCCCTCGCCCGCTGGCCTGAAGATCGGGCGGCTCGAAAGGCATTTCTCGTCGCTGACGTCGCTGGTGAGCTCACGACCTAAAAGATCAGATATGGAAGAACGAGATCCTGAGATCAATGAGATCTCTTTGATCTCAGGATCTCTCTCTTCCATATCCGCTGCCTTTACCGGCCGTGGAATGTTGGCGGGCGTTTTTCGAGGAAGGCTCGCCGGGCTTCGGCTGCGTCTTCGCTTTCCCAGGCGGCTTGCATGAGGGCGTGGAGCTCGGCAGCGACGGGGGCTGGCAATGGTGGAAGCAGGCGTTCGAGGGCGCGGCGGGTGCCGCGGATGGCGAGGGGCGCACCTTTGGCGATTTCTTCGGCCAGGGCGAGCGCGGCGGTAAGGACTTCGTCGACGGGGACGATGTGATCGAGGAGGCCCCAGGCGTGGGCGCGAGCGGCGTCGATGGCGGCCGCAGTGAGGAAGAGCTCGCGCGTGTGCGAGAGGCCAGCGAGGGCGACGAAGCGTTGTAGGGCTTCGGCGTGGTAGACGATGCCGAGACGCGTGGGCGGCATGCGCAGGGTGACGTCGGCGTGCGCGACTCGGAGATCGCACGCGCAGGCGAGCTCACAGCCGCCACCGACGGCGAGACCGTTGAGCGCGGCGACGATGGGCAAGTCGCCGTCGGAGACCGCCGCGATGACCGCCGACATTGGGTTTACCGTCGGTGCGCCGACCGGTAGTGCGGCGATGTCGAAGCCGGCCGAAAAGGCGCGGTTGCCGCTGCCGGTCAGGACCGCGGCGCGGATGCCTTCGGTGGGCAAGGTGGCGATTGCGTCGACGAGCGCGGCCAGCATCGGCGGGTCTAGCGCGTTGCGTTTGTCGGGGTTGCCGAGCGTGAGGATCGCGAGAGGTCCGCGACGCTCAATGCCGAGTGAGCTGGGCATTCAATGACTGGAGATGACCACGCGCGAGCCTTTGCGCTCGAGGCGTAGCTTGAGGTCGGTGTTGCCCACTTTGATCGGGACTTCTTCGGTTCTGCCCTCGCTGTCGAGGAGCGGGACCTCGGCGCGGACCATGGTGGGCGGGCCTTCTTGGATTTTTCGGACCACGCCGACGATGCCGAAGATGATGAGGATGACGGCCAGTGCGCCAGCGACGAGCGGAGCCATGGGGACACGCGGCGGCTCGGGCTCGGGCGGCGGCGGGCGACGGCGATCGGTGAAGACGTGGACCGAGCGGACGCCAGCGTGGCCCTGGTGCATGAGGTCGAGATCGAAGACGGCGATGACCTCGGTGCCGATGGCCGGGGCGAGGTTGAAGATGAGCTGGTTGGCCGTCTTGAGCGCGGAAACGAGGCCGAGGCCGGCGCCGGAGTCGCGGTTCTCGGGCTCGAGGATGGCCAGGGCGCCTTTGGACAAGAACTTCACGACGGTGTCTTTGTCGAGAGAGCCGTATTGATCGCGTACGGCGATGGCAAAGTGCTGGCCGTTCGAGGCGCAGGAGACTTTGACGCGGCGCTCGAACTCCTGGTGCGTCAGCTCCTTGCGCGGCAGATGGCGGAAAAGGGGCTTGCCCTCGTCGTCGACGGGCGCGTGATACATGGCATTGATGATCAGCTCCTCGGCGACGAGCGCCATGCGATCGCGCACGGGGCCGCGCGCGCCGGCCAGCTCGGCGTAGGCGGTGAGGACGTCGAGAGCCCTGAGCTTGTCGTCATACGACGCGATCTCCATGTTGTAGAGCGTCACTCCCCACGGGAAATATTTCTGCACGCCGAAGATCTGACCGTGCAAAAGCTTGGTGACGGTAATGATGAAGTCTTCGGGCTCGAACTTGTCGTCGTAGGTGATGACGCTGCCGCAGCGCGGTAAGCCGAGACACGCCGAGATCTGCGCAAAATCCTGGCTACCGACGATGCAGATGAGCCGCTTTTCGGGAAAGACCTCGGCGACCGAGGCCAGCGTCAGCTCCGGCGAGCGCAGATCGAGGCACACCAGCGACGGAGGGCCGTCTTCACTGGCGGCGGCGACTTGTGAGGGATCGGCGATGAACTCGGTGAGCGCCCCGACGGCGGTCATGAGGCGCTTGAGTGCGCGCCGCATGGCCGGGTCGGTGGTGATACAGAGAATTCTGTGACGCAGGATCTGGTCGCCGCGACGTTCTGAGGCGCCAGTCCTTGCCGGAGCGGACGCAGACATGGATGCGGTCAGCCTGACTTCGCGGACTTCTCCGCGAGCTCGAGACGGGCCTTGACCGAGGCCGTCTCGGAATGGTCAGCCTCGTGACGGGCGATTTCTTCTTTGCGCTGGTTGATCTCGCGATCGAGCTCGACGATCTCGCCCTTCAGCGTCGAGATGCGCGAGGTCAGACCCTCTTGCTTCTTGATGGCGTCGGCGATGATGTCGGGGACGCGGACCTTGAGCGACTCGAGCGTGGTCTTGATGACCCGGACTACCAGCTCGACGTTTTGGTCGACCGGCAGATCGCGCATCAGCTTGATGGCTTCGTTGATGCCGAACGACGGCCGTTCCTCGACGGGCGGCGGGGCTGGGGCGCGTACGGGTGCCGAGCGTAACGCGACCTGTTCCACTGGTGAGTCGGCGAAATCGCCCGCTTCGGCTTCGGCCTCCGTGCTGGCCTGCGGCTTTGGCTTCCCACCCCGATCGAAGATGCCCATAGGAGCCTCCTCTCTCGACTATATCAGAGAACGCGTCAGTCGCGGTCGACGGGGAGATTGTATTTCTTCACCAGTCGGTGGATGTAGTTGCGATCGATCCCGGCTTCCTGCGCGGCGCGCGAGATGTTGCCGTGGTTGCGCTGGAGCAGGTGGGTGAGGTACTCGCGCTCGAAGCTCTCGAGGAGCAGGCCCTTGGCTTCTTTGAACGGGCGGGAGAGGACATCTTTGCCGACGCCGGGAGGCACGTAGGCTCCTACATCGCCGGTGGCCTCGCCGATGGCGTCTGCCGAGCCGATGCGGAGACCCTCGGCGTCCAATGAGAGGCCGCGCTCGACGACATTACGCAGCTCGCGGACATTGCCCGGCCAATCGTGCGCCATGAGCTCGGCCAGGACCTCGGAGCTGAGCTGAAAGCCGTGGTGGGGAAACTGGGCCATGAAGTGCCGGCACAAGAGCGGTAGGTCCTCTTTGCGACGGCGCAGCGGCGGCACATGGGCGCGGACCACAGCGAGACGGAAGAAGAGGTCTTCGCGAAAGCTGCCGGCGCGGACCAGCTCGGAGAGGTTGCGGTGGGTGGCGGCCACCACGCGGATGTCGACCTTGCGGGCGCGGACCTCACCGACGGGGCGGACCTCACGTTTTTCCAGCGCGCGGAGGAGCTGGGGCTGGAGCTCGAGGGGCAGCTCGCCGATCTCGTCGAGGAACAGCGTGCCTCCGGAGGCTTCTTCGAGCAGGCCCTTCTTGTCGCTGATTGCGCCGGTGAAAGCGCCGCGCAGGTGGCCGAAGAGCTCGGAGGCGGCGAGATCGCGCGGCAATGAGCCGCAGTCGACGACGACGAAGGGGCCGCGATGGCGTGGGCTGCGCTGATGCAGGCCCTCGGCGAGGAGCTCTTTGCCGGTGCCGGTCTCGCCTTCGAGCAGCACGGTGGCGTCGGTGACGGCCACGCGGCTCAAGAGGGCGAAGAGGTCCTTCATGAGACTGGACGTGCCGACCATCTGGCCGAATTGCTCGCCGACATAGCCGTCGATGCTGACCGGGATGTCGGCGGGTGTGACCTCGATTTCGGTGTGCGGGCCTAGACGGAGACGGGCTGGGCCGGACAGGACAATGGAGCCGATTCTGGTGGTGCCGAGGAAGGTTCCGTTGGTCGATTCGAGGTCGGTGACCTTGAGGCCGTCGGCCGTGAGCTGCAGCTCGAGGTGGTACCGCGAGATGCCTTTGTCGCTGAGGCGTAGGTCGGCGTTGGTGTGCGTGCCGACGAGGACGGTGCCTTGCTCGACGGAGAGATCGGCACCGACGTCAGGGCCGCCGACGACCTCGAGCTTGTAGCGACGGGCGAGCAGGCCACCCGACGGCTCGGTGTAGAGGATGCCCGTCTCGGCCGCTGGGTCGGAGTTACCGGAAGACACACTCGACTAGTACCACAGTTGTTTCCGTCGGAGGTCCGGAACCCTCTCAGGCTTCCGGGCTACGATAAGCAGCGGGTGATGGCGGCTATGACTTCGGGGTCGCCGGGGGCGGCGGTGAAGAGGTCGGCCGAGCTCAGATCTTTGGCGCGTCGACGGGCGGCGGCGTCGCGGAGGCCTGCGAGGAAGATGGCGACGGCGTGGTCGGAGTCGTCGATCTCGGCGGCTAGTTGGAGGCCTTCTTCTTGTTGTCTGCCTAGATCGATCACGACCGCGTCGAGCTTGGAGAGGCGACTGCGGACAGTGTTGACGTCGGTGGTGGTGGCTAGCTTCAGGCCCATTTTGGCGAAGCCGGTGACGGCGCGTTCGGTGCGCAAGGGATCGTGGCAGACGAGGAGGGCGCGTTTTTTGAGGACCTTGGTTTTGGGCGCGGCCTTCTTCGTCGGTGTGTGGGTTTGTGTCTGGCCGAGGGATGCGACGAGCTTTTTCGGCGCCAGGGCGCGGTAGCTCTCGTCGATCCAGGCGGCGAAACGGGCTTGGTGGGCGGCGACGCCTTTGGCGAGGCGGACCGAGACCCAACCAGCTTTGCCGAGGCCATAGCCGGTCGGCTCGACGAAGGGCAGGGCCAGCGCCGCGGCGTTGGAATCCGGAAGCTTGGCCGACAGGCACAGCTCGCCGTCGCGCACGCCGCAGAAAAAGAAGATCTTGCCCTTCACCTTGACCACCCGGTCGCCCCACGGCGCTTCTTCGTAGGTCTCGGGGTAGCCGAGCGCGATCTGGCGGAGGCGCTCGGCAGCGTCGAGAAGCAGCTTGGTCATGGACTGGCCTTGGCGTCGAGGTGGACACGCAGGGCGCGGCGCTCGCCGCCGTGGAGGGTGAGATCCTCGATGTGGTCGACGAAGCCGGGCGCGCTGACGCGGACGTGGTGGTTCGTGTCGGGGGTCAGGATCGATTCGTAGTGGGCTGCGGGCGGCATGAGCAAGAGGCCGTCGACAGAGACGTTCATGACCAGCGCCGCCTCGCGGGGCTCGACGTCGAGGCCGAGCGCGGAGAATTCGGGCCCCAGCGGCAGGCGCACCGAGTAGACGCGCCGCTCGCCCGAGGCCGGCCCGGTCACGTCGAGGTGCTCGTCGCGATAGCCAGGCTTGGTCAGCGTGAGAGCCGCGATCTTGCCAGTGGTTAGATCGAGCTCGGCGGGTGTGACCTTGCCGCTGTCGACGGCGTCGATGGCGATGCGGGCGTCGGGCGGTTCACTCTCGACGCGCACGGTGGTGGTGCCGGCCAGGTTGCGCAGACGCACGCGGCTCTCGCCAGCGACGGCGGTGACGTTCTGGGTGTCGTCGCGGCGACCGACCAGGGTCGAGTGCAGCGCGTAGCTGCGGCCGGGCTCGAGGTCGGTGAGGCGCAGCGGCGCCAGGCCGCGGGCCAAGCCGTCGACGAGAATGGTGGCACCAGGCGGCTCGGAGTCGATGACGAGGATGGAGGTGCGACGATAGAACGTGGCAAAAACCGTGATGGCCACGACCAGGACCGCCAGCGACAGGCCCATCATGATGGGCAACAGGCGTGAGCGCTTGCGACCGAGGTCGATGAGGTCGCTGCGCCGTCGCTGGGGTGGCGCGCGGCCGTCATCGGTCCAGTCGCGGGCGCGGCCTTCGGTGCCGAGGTGGACACACAGCGACTGCAGCTGCGATCGCGCCGCGGTGAGCTCGAACAGGCAGAGGACCTCGGTGGCCTGGCCAGGGAAGATGTGAAAGCTGACCTGGCTGGCGGAGTTGGCGATGAGGAAGAGGCCAAGGCCAGCGCCGCTGGCTTTGTGGTCGATCTGGTCGTGACCGTGGGCGCGGGCGTGCAGACATTTGTCGAGATACGCGACAATCGTCTCTTTGCGGAGCGAGCCGTAGCGGTCGCGTACCGAGAGTGCGAAGCGTTCGCCGTCACAGGCGTACTGCAAGATGACTTTTTCGGAGACCTGGACGCCGATGCGCTCTTTGACCGAGACCTCGGCGTAGAGCGGCTGGCCGTTGGCGTCGACTGGCGCGTCGTAGAGCGCGTTCATCAGCATCTCGTCGAGGCACTGCTCGATTTGGTCACGGTACTTTTTGCGCACGCCCATGGCTTCGGCAAAGTCGGCGACCGAGGCGATGGCCATCGCTTTGTCGTGGTAGTCACCGACGAGCGATGAGTAGATGCGCACGCCCCACGGCATGGCTTTTTGCAGACCAAAGAGGTCACCCCAAAAGAGACGGGCGATGGTAGCGGAGATGGTGCCGGCGTCGAGGTGCGCGGAGATGACCGCTTCGACGCGATCGTCGGCGAGCAGCGTCACCGTCGCTGCTAGGTCCGATCCGGACAACACCGGGCACAGGCGCGCGCCTTCGACCAGTCGGGCGCGCACCGACCGATAGGCCGCCAGCGACGTCTCACTCGCTGGATGGAGCGGCGGCAAGGCATACAGACACAGATCGCAGTCGAGCCGCGGCGGCAGCTCGTCGGAGCCGCGAAAGGCCTGGACTGCGCCTCCGGCCGCCATGGCGCCCGCGATCAGACGGCGCTGTAGCGCCTTGTCCTCCGCGACGATGATGATGCGCCTCGACAGCATGTCTGCCGAAGATGCTACAGCTCGTTGAGCCCGATGGGGAAGAAGCCGTCGTAGTAGAGCTGCCAGGCGCGGCCGAAGGTGAGCGCGCCGAAGAGGTTGACGCCGATACCGACGACGATGAGCACGCGGAACGTGCGCGTGAGCGGACGGTTACCGACGGCGAGTAGAGTCATGAGTAACAGCAAATAGTCGATGCTGAAGCGGAAGCCGAACTGCACCCAGCCGTCGTTTTGGTAGAGAAAGCTGAGCAGCGCGATCGGGGCTGCCGTCGCCCACAGGGCGCGATAGAGGGTGCGATCGCTGTCGCGGATCTGTGGCCAGAGGAGATAGGCCAGGGCCGGCGTGGTGATGAGCATGGAGATGCCGTGCCACGGGAACTGGATCCACGGCGCGTGGCCGAGGAGCTTGGGCGTCGTCGTGAAAGCCGAGGCCAGGTTGCGTGAGAGAAAGGCGTAGTTGAAGAGGCCGTAGCGCTGGATGCGATCGGTCCAGCGCACGTTGAGGTAGGTGTGGCCGAACTCGGTGAAGGAGTGAAAGCGGACCCAGTTGAACCACGCACCGACGGCAGCGAAGGCGGCCACGGGTACGCCGACCAGGATGAGGCCGCGCAGGATCTTGCCGCGATCTCCGTTGGCCACGCGCCAGAGCTCGGTGAGATAAAAGATGCCGAAGAAGCCCATTTGCGGTCGGGTGAGCGCGAGTGCGCCGAGACAGAGGCCGGCCAGGATGGGTCGTTTGGCGTCGACCGCGGCGAGGAGAAACAGGCCGGCCAGGACCGTGGAGACGATGTGCGCCGTGTACCAGACTTGCCCTATCACCGACGAGTAGAAGTAGACGGTGCCGAGGCCGAACATGACCGAGAGCCAGAGGTCGTCGGTTTCGCTGCGCTGGGTGCGGCCTTGCGCGCGCAGGCGGGCCAGAAAGAGAAAGAGCAACATCGGGCCGAGTGGAGCCAAGAGGACGTTGAAGACGACGTCGTTGACCTCGAGGCCGCCGAGGGCGACGAGCGGTAGGAAGAGCACCGCGGGGAAGGGCGGGAAGGAGACGTAATATTTTTTGAAGCGTGACGCGATGGCGTCGGGGAGGATGGTCTCGCGCTTGCCTTGGATGGTGCGGAAGACGTTGGGTTGCGAGCGAATGTAGGCGCCAGCGACGGTCCGGCCGTCTTTGAGCGTCAGATATTCGACCTCGGCCCAGTCGTTTTGGTTGGGCGGTGCGCGGCCGAGATCGAGACGACCGTGGAGCCACATGCTGGCCAGGTAGGAGAAATGGGTGTCGCCCGAGTGCGTGCGCAGCCGGCCACTGGACGCGCCAGCGAAGGCGAACAGGTGCACCAGATAGATGACAAGCGCGACGCGGACAGTGCGCGACGCGTTGGCGTAGAGCGCAACGACAAAACGGGCGATTCGCGCGAAGAGGCGGCTCATGGTTTTTTGGGACGCTGGTAGAGGGTCACGAGGGGTACGCCTTCGTCGTCGAGAACCAGGGTGGGTTGGGTGGTGCCGTAAGCGTCCCAGATCCAGTATTCGTATTTGTTGAAGTGCTTTTCGTGGATGACGAGGGCCCAGTTGCTGGCGCGTACGCCGGGCTCTTCCATGCCGGAGTTGCTGTTGGCGATGTCGGCGCGGAGGGTGCCCATGCGACGGTACATGCCGAGCTGCGAGGTGTTGGTGTCGTGCCAGTAGATGCGTGGCGAGGATTGCACGCGGCGGTTGAGCTCGGGTAGGAGGCCGCGGGTGGCGTAGCCCCAGAATTGGCGGTTCATGCCGAGATCGGCGCCGCCTGGTGGGCCTCCAGCGAGCAAGTTGTAGTGCGAGAGGCCATAGGGATGTGAGCGCCAGGTCTCCGCCAGCGACGGGGCGACGACGGCGAGTGCAACGATGACGCCGATCATCGTACGGCGTGCGGTGGGGATCGCAGAGAGGATCCGCTCGGTGCCATAAGCCGCCAGCAGGGCCACGAAGGGCACGCTGGCATGCCAGTGTTTGGTGGCGCCGAAGATGGGCGCGCCGGTGATGGTGATGATGGCCATGGGGAAGACGGCGTTGAGGACCAACAGCAAGCCGGGCGCGCCGGGGGTCTTTTGCCGTCGCTGGGCGAAGAGCGTGATCGATCCGTAGAGCGACAAGACCAAGGTCGTGACCGGCAGCGTGAGCGCCGTCATCACGTAGGGAAACGACAGCGGGAACGGCGGCTTGTTGTAGTTGGTGCCGAGGAATTCCATGTTGTAGTAGACATGGTTGACGTGGAATCCGACGTACTCCCGGAACCGCGCCACCGTCGAGAACCACAGCCAGGGCCAGCAGGCGAGATAGACGACGGGCCCGGCCAGCGCCATCCACCAGAAGACACGCGGGATGATCGGTAGACGTATCTGGGATCCGCGCTGGACCCAGAGCACATACAGGTAATGCACCACGAGCAGCGGCGGGATGAAGAAGGCGTTGTGCTTGGTCGCGAGCGCCAGGCCGAAGAGCACGCCGGCGCGCCAGGCCCAGCGACGGTCCGTGAGGGCGCGGGCGTAGGCATAGGTGACGAAGACCCAGAATGCGGCGATGGGCGCGTCGAAGGCGGCGAGCTGGGCGTCGAAAAAGAGCCGCGGTGCGCCGAGCGTGAGGCCGGCTGCGACGAAGCCCGCGCGTCGACCCCACAGGCCGACGCCGAAGAGAAAGACGACGGCGATCATCGCCGCCGACAAGATATGGGTGGGTAGGCGCAGCGCCGGCTCGGGACCGATGCGTTTACCGAAGGCACGATCGGAGGCGCCGAACAGCGTCTTCATGAGCGCCGGGTGCTCGTGGTTGTAATTGAACCAGCGGTCGACGGAGGCGCGGGTGAAGCTCTTGCCGGGCTTGCCGTGACGGACGTTGTCCGCGAGCTCGACGTACCAATTGAAATACGGCTCGGCAGCGTCGAAGTAGTAGCCTTCGTCGCGGACATTGCCCTGCGTGCGCGCGGCGGCGGCGTAGGTGAAGAGGCTGACGCTGAAGATCAAGGCGGCCCAGATGCGGTCGCCGCGATTGAGTGGCGTCATGGCCGCGCTTCCAGGTGGAAGCCGAGGTTGCGCCAGGCCGGTTGCGGCGACGATACTTCGAGGCGCAGCGCGTGGGTGCCGGCCAGCGTCGGGATTTCGTAGCGGTGCCAGCCTTCGCTTTGGCGGAAATGGGCTTTCCAGACCTGGCGATCGTCGACGGAGACGCTGACGTCGACGGGACCGTCAGCATTTTTTCTGGCGTAGTAGTCGTGCAGGCCCACGTAGAGGACCAGCGACTTACCGAGGGTGGCCTCGGGCCAGGTGAGGCGCGTGGGGCGGGTCTCGGCCGGGACCAGAATGCCGCGATGCGGACGGTAGTCGACCTCGAGCGTGCGGGTCTCGACGAGGCCGCCTGGGCAGCGGATGGGGCCGCCGCAGGGCGACTCTCGACCGGCGTCGATCTGGGTGATGCGGGCATCGGCGAAATGCGTCGTGAAATCGTAGCTGAGGCCGACCGCGGGCTTTTCGTAGAGCGAGATCGTCACGAGGCCGCGATGCTCGACGTGCTTGGCGACGAGGCCCTTGACCTCGTCGGCGTGCGCGCCGCGGATGCTGACCTCCCAGATGCGGCCGTAGTGATCGGCGTCGGCGCGGGCGGCCATCTCGACGGGGATGACGTCGCCGAAGTAGGAACGGCCGACCTGATCGGCCCACTCGGGCGCGATGACGATGAGGTCGCCAGGTTGCAGACCGGCGCGGACGACCTGGCCGGCACCTTGCCAGTCGATTGCCGTCGCCACGCGCGACTGAGCGGTGAGCGCTACGCCGGCTTCGAACAGCGCACCGAGCGTCACGATGACGACGGCGGCGAGGGCAAAAGGCCCTGCTTTCGGAGCGGTCTCGGCGTTCATTGCGGTTTCTGTATCACTGAAGGCGGGTTAGGCACGAGAACGTAACGCGGGGCGGTGTCGGATCCCGAATAAACCGGCGGGCCGTCGATGGGCTTGGTGCGCTGATATTGGGCCAGAAGGCCAGGCCAATAGTTCCAGTTGCCGTCGATCTTGTAGTCCATCACCACCAACGAGAAACGCTGGGCGGCGAAGGCCTCGGCCAGGCCTTTGGGGACGCCGAGTCCCGCACGCCCCACGTCGAGAACGCCCATGCGGTGCAGGTAGGTGCGCTTGCCGGCCAGGTGCGCGTAGAAGGGGTGGAACGGGATGAGGACGTCGCCTGGCGCAGCGCGGAGCTGGGCGATGAGGGCGTCGCCGCGGGCGCGGTCAGCGACGGTGGGTAGATAGCGACGTGGGTCGTAGCCGGTCGGGGTTTGCGCGTCCATGGCCCATTCGCGCGGCAGCTTCGGGCCTAGGCGTGGCAGAAGAAATCCCGGCGCCAGTAGCACCGTGAGAGCCAGGCACAGATACACGACCGAGGTGCGCAGCCTCGGGAGATCTTCGCCCAGCTCGATGAGCCGGCTGGCGGCGACGCCGAGGTTGAGGGATAGAAAGAAGACGCCGGGCATGAAGGCGTTGGTGAAGGCCCACTGCGTGCCAAAGCCTACACAGGCCACACCAGCGCCGGCCGCGCCCATGACAGTGGCGAACCACAGCGACGGAGAACGGCGCCGCACCAGCGCCCAGGGAATGAGGAGCATGCCTGGGCCGAGCAGCAAGATCAGGCGTACCGGGCTGCCGACAAAGGCGCGGCCGGGATAAAAATCGTGCTGCTGGTGCAGCTTGAAGACGTAGGTCCAGAACCAGCCCTGGCTGTTGTGGTTGAGGATCCACAGAAGCGGCAGGCCGAGGACGGCGAGGGTGCCGGCGTAGACGAGCGCCGTGCGCCACTGGGTCACGAGGAGCACGGCCCCGAGGGTGATGATGAACGGCGACGCGGTCTGCTTGGTGAAAAAGGCGATGACCAAGAGCGCGGCAGCGACGGCGCCGGCCCATGGGCGATCCCGGCGCCACCAGCCGAGCAAGAGGGCCAGCGTCGTGAGAAAAAGAAACAGCGAGTCGGGCCGGACCAGATCGTAAAAAGCGCCCGTCGAGACATAGGCCGCGGCCGGGATGCTGACGGCGATGAAGGCGATGGGCCGCGAGCCGCCTGCGCGACGGACGAAGACATAGCCGAGCACGCTGGCGCCGAGATAGCTCAGCACCGACACCGCGCGACCGAGGCCGTAGCCGATGCCGACGACCTTGCCGAGGACGGCGAGCAAGGCCGGGTAAAAGGGCGTGTAGAGATAGGGGATGAAGTCCACCGACGGTGGCGCGTAAAGTGGCTGGCCGTCGGCGATGCGGAGGGCGTGGGTGAGCATGCCGCCTTCCATCCACTCGAGATCGTAGGGCCACGCGATGCGGCGCAGAAAGACCCACAGAAGGCCGATCAATGCCGTCGCTGCGAGGGCCACGGCCCAGACGCGCAAGATCTTGGCCAGCGTCATGCGAAGATCATTCGACGACGATGGTGGCGAT
>Ga0123336_10002109_pt1 | contig 17571 bp, 13 predicted proteins | sample SSSSmetaG_FD_96466 | JGI IMG/M metagenome (GOLD analysis project Ga0123336, IMG submission 96466) | Glacier valley bacterial and archeal communities from Borup Fiord, Nunavut, Canada, to study Microbial Dark Matter (Phase II) - ​SSSS metaG | ecosystem: Environmental > Aquatic > Freshwater > Ice... | reverse complement strand
CGCCGCGCGCGACGACCAGCGCGATCGGTCCGATCGCACGCCCCTCGGCCGCGAGCGTCCGCACGCGACACGTCACGTCGACGACGCCGCCCGCGCCTGCGACCGTTGCCGAGAGGCGCAGATCTTCGATGGCGAAGCCGCGCCGCTGCTCCAGTGCCACGGGCCGCCAGGGTCCGACCGGCGCCACCGGCGGGGACCAGCCCGGCGTGCGCCCGAGGAGCGTGGTGCGGAACCAGCGCAGCTGCTGGTTCTCGATCATCGGCGTCCGCCAGCGGGGCCGCGGCCGCCGCGCGCCGAGCAGCGCGTCCAGCGAGCGGCAGCGCACCACGAGCTCGCCGCCCGAGCCCGCCAGGATCTGCTCGTGGCTGCGGAACATGTTGTCGCTCGAGAGAAGCGGAGCGCCGTCGAGCCACACGTCGGCGACGGTCGCGAGCCCGCCGAACTGGAGGGCGAGCTCCTGGCCCGGCGCGGCCGCGATCGCCGGCAGGCGCGTGCGAAACCACCAGTCCTCGGCGTCGAACCTGCGCGGGATCGCCGCGCCGCTCGCCAGCGACGTCCGGACCAGCGCCGCCGCGGTGGTGGCCGGCCCTTCCGCGCGCAGACCCCAGTCGAGCGCCGACGACGCGGGATCGAGCGCGACGCCGGGCGCCGTGCTGCACGCCTCCCAGCCAGCGACCGGGTGGCGCGCGTGCCCCTCGACGCGGATGGCGCGGCCCACGTCAGAGCGCCTTGCGGACGAAGATGTCTTCCAGCGTCTCGCGCTTCGGGTGCAGCGACTCGATGCGCAGGTTCGACGCCAGCGCGCGCTGCAGGATGGTCTTCACGCCCTCGTCGCCCTGGACGTCGAGCACGAGCGACTTGCCGAGGCGCTCCGCGGTCGACGCGAGGGCCGAGAGATCGGCGACCAGCTCGTCGGGGACGTCCGCCAGGGTGATCTCGCTGCAGCGCGAGTCCGAGCCCAGGAGGTCCTCCATCGAGCCGCCGGCCACCACCTCGCCCTTGCGCAGGATGCAGACGTGGTCGCACAGCAGCTCGACGTCACTCAGGATGTGGCTCGAGAAGAAGACCGTGCGCCCCGCGCGCGACTCCTCGACGATGAGATCGCGGACCTCCTTGCGGCCCACCGGATCGAGGCCGCTCATCGGCTCGTCGAGGATGAGCAGCTCCGGCGAGTGCACGAGCGCCGCCGCAAGGCCGGTGCGCTGGAGCATGCCCTTCGAGAGCGCGCCCACGCGGCGGTCCATCGCGTACGTGATGCCGAGGCGCTCGATGACGCGCTCCACCGCGGCGTGCAGCGTCCTTCCGGAGAGCCCGTTGAGGCGCCCGCACAGCGAGACGAACTCGCGCGGCGTGAGGTACGGGTACACGTACGGGTTCTCGGGCAGGAAGCCGACCTTGCCCATCGCGTCGGGGGAGGGGACGGGCTCGCCGAGGATGGTGGCCTTGCCGGCCGTAGGGAAGATGAGCCCCGTGAGCATCTTGATGGTGGTGGTCTTTCCTGCGCCGTTCGGGCCCAGGAAGCCGAAGATGTCGCCGCGACGCACCTCGAACGAGACGCCGCGAACCGCCTCCACCTTCGTGCCCGTGAAGGGCTTCACGAACGTCTTCGCGAGCTTCTCGACGGACAGCGCCGTCTCCGACTTCTTCACCGTCACTCCTCTTCGCGGCTGGGCGGCGGGGCGGCCTCGGGCACGGCCGGTCCGCCGCTGTACTCGTGCAGCTTGTACTGGATCTTGCGCGGCGACACCCCGAGGATGCTCGCCGCCTTCGAGGTCGAGCCGCCGCAGGCCTCGAGCGTCTTGAGGATCGCGTAGCGCTCGAGGTCCTGGATGGTCGATCCGGGGATGGGCGGCGGGCCGTCGCGCTGGTCGGCGGGGACGAGCGACGGCGGCAGGTGCCGCAGATCGACCAGGGGGCCCTCGCACAGCACCACCGCGCGCTCGACCACGTTCTCGAGCTCGCGCACGTTGCCCGGCCAGTCGTAGCTCGCGAGCACCTTGTGCGCCTGCTCGGTGATGCCCTCGATGTTGCGTCCGTTCTCCTTCGCGTAGCGCCCGAGGAAGAAGCTCGCGAGCGGGCCGATGTCGGCGCGCTTCTCGCGCAGCGGCGGCAGCTCCACCGCGATGACGTTGAGCCGGTAGTACAGATCCTCGCGGAAGTGGCCCTTCTTGATCTCCGCCTTGAGGTCGCGGTTCGTGGCCGCGATCAAGCGGACGTCGACCTTGAGGGTCTCGTTGCCGCCCACGCGCTCGAACGACTTGTCCTGGAGAAAGCGGAGGAGCTTCACCTGCGTGCCCATCGGGATCTCCCCGATCTCGTCGAGGAAGAGCGTCCCGCCGTCGGCCTGCTTGAAGCGGCCCTCGCGGCGGGCGACGGCGCCGGTGAAGGCGCCCTTTTCATGGCCGAACAGCTCGCTCTCGAGCAACGACTCGGCGAGCGCGGCGCAGTGGAGGCGCACGAACGGGCCCTGCGCGCGGGGGCTCGCGGCGCACAGCGCCTCGGCGATCAGCTCCTTGCCGGTGCCGCTCTCGCCGGTGATGAGGACGCTCGCCTTGCTCGGCCCGACCTGCGCCACGAGGTCGAGGACCGCCCGCATCTTCGGATCCTCGGTCACGATGTGACCGAACGCGTTGCGCTCCCGCAGCCGGTCGCGGAGGGCGAGCGTCTCCTGGAGCAGCTTCGCCTTCTCCATCGCGCGGTCGACGACGGCCGAGAGCGCCTCGTAGTCGAGAGGCTTCGTGAGGTAGTTCTCCGCGCCCTTCTTGATGGCGGAGACCGCGCTGGAGATGGTCCCGAAGGCGGTCATCACCACGAAGACCGTCTGCGGCGAGGCGCTCTTGGCCTTCTCCATGAACGCGATGCCGTCGAGGCCGGGCATCTTGAGGTCGGTCAGAACGACGTCCGGGGCGAACTCCTCGAGCTTCCCGAGGGCCTTGAACCCGTCGGCGGCGGTCTCGGTGGCGTACCCCTCGTCCCGCAAGATCTCGCTGAGCGCGGCCCGCGCATTGGCCTCGTCGTCGACGACGAGGATGCGACCGCGGGCGGCGGGGCGCGGGGTTTGGTCGGCCATCAGGCGGGGAGCTTAGCAGGGAAGGAGAGAAGAGAACCGGGGACCAATGGCGAGAAGCCTCCGTTGAGGGCTGTTTCGAGACGCTTTCGGCTCGCCGAGACGTGTTACAACTTCCGGCGGTTATTCATGAAGCGAGCCGCTTTCTTCTTCACCTCTTTGCTTCTCCCCCTTGCCTACGGGCTCCCCGCGAACGCGCAGGGCACAGTCACCTTCGGCGGTGGTGCCAGCGCGGGAGGGGGTGCCGCGCCCGCGAGCACGTCCGGCTCGGCAAGCGCCGCCGGCACGGGCTCCGGTGAGGTCCTCGCGAACGGGACCCCGGGCGGCGACGACGCCGAGTGGGCCGAGCGCGACTCCAGGATGAACGAGGCGGCGACGCTCACGGGCGGCGTCGGCCTCGTGCACACGCAGCACGCGCAGGGCGGAGCGCCGGGTCAATTCCGCGTCGGCTTCACCACCGAGTACTTCTCCGCGGGCTTCCTCTGCACCGAGTCGTTTCCCTGCCGCAATCCGCGCAGCACCACGGGCGGCACGCTGAAGACCGACAGCAGCGATCACATCGGCGGGCGCCTCACGCTCTCGATGCAGGTCCTGAAGTGGCTCGAGCCGTACATGTCGACCAGCGCGTTCGCGAACTCGAACACCGCGAATCGGCCCTCGCTGCTCCAGGTCCTCGGTGACAGCACGCTCGGCGCCAAGGCGCACGGCGCCCTCGGCAAGGTCTTCCACGTCGGCGGCGCGTTCGAGCTCTGGCTGGTGAACGGCACCGGCTCCGTCGGGCTCGACGGCAGCGGCACCGGCGCGAAGTTCCGCGGCCTCGCCACCGCGGATCTGCGCGGGCTCACCAAGCCGCTGCCCCTGCGCTTCAGCCTCAACACCACCTACGTGCTCGACAACACCGGCAAAGTGGTCGAGGAGACCGAGAGGAACCGCGGCGCGTCGATCACGCGCATCGAGCGCTTCGGCCTCAACATCAACCGCGTCGACCACTTCGACATCGCGCTCGGCGGCGAGGTCTTCCTCGCGCAGGAGAAGGTCCGCCCCTTCATCGAGTACAACATCGCGATCCCGGTCAACCGCCAGAACTACCTCTGTCGGCAGAACAACCCGAGCGGCGACCTCTGCCTCGCGAACAACCAGATCGCGCCCAGCAGCCTCACGTTCGGCGGTCGCTTCTTCCCCTGGAAGCGGGGCTTCAATCTCCTCGCCGCGCTCGACGTCGGCGTGACCGGCACGAGCACCTTCATCGAGGAGGTCAAGCCCGAGGCTCCGTGGATGCTCTACCTCGGCGCTGGCTGGGCGTTCGACACGCAGGATCGTCCGCCGGTCGTGAAGGAGCGCATCGTCGAGAAGCCGATGCCGGTGAAGGCGGCCGGCCGCAAGATCCGCGGCTTCATCCACGAGGAGAACAAGACCGAGGGCGTGCCCAACGCGGTCATCACGTGGGACAACCATCCCGACCTCACGTCGCTCTACAGCAGCGCGGACGGCCACTTCACGACCCAGCAGCTCGACGAGGGCTCGTACCTCTTCGGCCTCAAGGCCGAGGGCTTCAAGCCCGGCCAGTGCACGACCAGCATCGTGCGCTCCGCGGGCGGCCCGGCCCGCGCGCCCGCGAAGCCCGGACAGCCGGCTGCCGCCCCCGCGAGCGGCGCTGCCGCCAGCGGCGGCGGTGACGTGCAGCTCGATTGCCCGCTCGTCGCGCTTCCGCGCGTCGGCCAGGTGATCGGCCGCGTGCGTGACGCGGAGACGCAGGCGCCGATCGCGAACGCGACGATCAAGCTGGTCGACGTCGCGAAGAAGGAGCTCAACGGTACCGCCGATCAGAACGGCGCGTTCCGCTTCGCCGACATCATGCCCGGCAAGGTGCAGTTCACCGTCGACGCCGACGGATACCTCGCCCTCACCGACGAGCTCGAGGTCAAGGTCCGCCAGGACAACAACGCCGACCTCCTCCTCCACAAGCGTCCCAAGAACGCGAACGTCACGGTCGGCAAGGGCGAGATCTTCATCAAGCAGCAGATCCAGTTCGCGGTCGACTCCGCGACGATCCTGCCCGAGTCGTCCGGCCTCCTCACGGAGATCGCGGACGCGATGATCAAGAACCCCCGCATCAAGCGCGTCGAGGTGCAGGGGCACACCGACAACACCGGCACGCTCGACCACAACAACCAGCTGAGCAACGAGCGCGCGGGCGCTGTCGTCACGTGGCTCACGGCGCACGGCGTGGGCGCGGATCGCCTCACGGCACGCGGCTACGGCCAGACGAAGCCGCTGGTGCCGAACGTCACGGCGGGCAACCGCGCGAAGAACCGCCGCGTGCAGTTCATCATCGCCGACCAGGACCCCGCGCCCGACGCGGGCCCCGCGAAGAAGAAGTAACCTCGTCCCGGAGACACACGGAGGCGCGCCTCCGAGGCTCCGAGCCTCCGAGCCTCCGGGTCCATCACGGGTCTACTCCTTGGCGTGCTGGCCCTTCAGTGACCGGCGCTTCCGCTGGCCAGAAGTCGTCCCCGCGTCCGTCGCTGCGACCGGCTCGTCGGGCTGCATCACCGGCGGCGCGGTCGGCACGGCGTTCGTGCCCGTCACCGGGATCGACGTCAGCGCGCCCGATGCGGCCGCCGGGTCCGCGTCGGCGGGCGGCGCCTTCTTCTTGCAGCCGGCCAGGGCGGGCAGCGCGAGGGCGGCGACGAGCGCGACGGAGCGATAACGCATCCGTTCATTCTGGCACGCCCGACTCTACCGGGACGACATCCTCAGGGCGCGGCGGGCAAGCGGGCTCGGAAGCGGGCGCCGCGGCCGCCGGGGCCGTCCTCCACGACGACGTCGCCCCCGTGGACCCGCGCGATCTCGCGGACGATGGCCAGGCCGAGGCCCGAGCCGTCGTCGCGCTGGCGCTCGGTGGCGGCCCGGAAGAACGGATCGAACACGCGCTCGCGGTCCTCGACCGGCACCCCGGGGCCGTCATCGGCGACGGAGAGATGCACCATGTCGCCCTCGCTCTTGGCCTCGAGCCACACGTGCCCGCCGTCGGGGCAGTGCCGGACGGCGTTGTCGAGCAGGTTGCGGAAGAGGCGTTCGAGATCGATCGCGTGGCCGAGCACCATCGAGCCGTCGGCGTCGACCGCGAGGACGACGTGCCGCCGCTCCGCCTCGCGTGCCACCCACGTCACGGCGTGCCTCGCGACCTCGTCGAGCGCGACCGGTGTGTGCGGCGCCTCGCGCTCCGAGCCCACGCGGGCGAGCGCCAGGAGATCCTCGGCGAGCGCCTTCAGGCGGCGCGCCGAGTCGAGCGCCTCCTCGATCGACGTGCGGTACTCGTCCGCGCTGCGCGAGCGCCGGAGCGCGAGCTGCAGCTCCCCGTAGAGCGCGGTGAGAGGCGAGCGCAGCTCGTGCGCAGCGTGCGCGACGAAGCGCTGCTGGCCCTCCACGAGGATCGCCAGGCGGCGCACCATCTCGTCGACGTCGCGGGCGAGCTGCACCACCTCGTCGTCCCCGGCCGTGAGCGCCACCCGCGCGCCGAGATCGCCGGCCGCCACCTTGCGCGCCGCCTCGGCGATCTCCTCGTGGCCGCGGGTGAGCCGTCGCACGACGCGCCACGTGACGAGCACCGTGAACCCGATGGAGAGCAGCGCCGCGGCGAGCATGACCCGCCGGAGGAATTCGTTGTCCTTCTCCATGTCGGAGCGCGGCGCGGCGAGCAGGAGGACCTGGTGCTCGTGCTCGGGGATGGCCACGAACACGCCGCGCAGCTCCTCGGCGTCGTACCGGAAGTCGAAGGCCGCCCCCGGGGGGTGGGCGATCGACGCGTAGTGCGGGGCCCCGCGCGCGAACGTCGACGTGATGTCGACGACGCGGCCGTCGTCCTGGTAGACCGCCGCGAACTTCTTGAGGTGACCGATGTCGTCGGCGGCGGGGCCTCCGCGGTTGTCGACGTGCATCGCGATGCGCTGCGTCGCCAGCTCCGAGGCCTCGAGATGCGCCTGGGCGCGGAGCGCCTCGTCGAGCTGTCGCTCCTCGGAGCGCACCACCACGAACGACGCGGTGCCGAATGCGGCCGTCACCGTGACCGCCGTCAGCGCGGACAGCGTCAGGACGAGCCGCGTGCGGAACTTCATCGACCCTGCGTGGCCGTCAGCTTGTAGCCGGCGCCGCGCACCGTCTCGATCATCCAGGCGTGATCGCCGAGCTTGTCGCGGAGGCGGCTCACGTGGACCTCGACCAGGTTCGAGCCCGGGTCGAAGCTCGTCCCCCACACGCGCGCCAGGAGCTCGGTGCGCGTCACGATCTTCTCCGCGTGGTGCACGAAGTCGAGGAGGAGCGCGTACTCGCGCGACGTGAGGTCGAGCGCTTGCCCCGCGAGCGTCACCTCGCGGCCCACGCGATCGAGCTCGAGCACGCCGACCCCGAGCTTGGCGAAGCCGGTCGCGCGCCGGACGAGCGCGCGGATTCGTGCGACGAGCTCCTCGACCTCGAACGGCTTGACCATGAAGTCGTCGGCGCCGGTCTCGAGCCCGAGCACGCGCTCGCGGAGCTCGCCGCGGGCAGTGAGCATGAGGATGGGCGTCGAGAGCCCCTCCTGCCGGAGCCGCCGGCAGACGGATAGCCCGTCGATGTCGGGAAGCATCCAGTCGAGGACGATGAGGTCGTAGATGCCGGCGGAGGCCTGCGCGAGCGCGTGGGCGCCGGTCGCGCACGCGTCGGCGGCGAAGCCCTCCTCGACGAGCACGCGCACGAGGAAGCGCGAGAGCTTGACGTCGTCCTCCACCACCAGGACTTTCACCCCACGAATCTAGCATCGAGCGCCGCGCGGCCGCCTTCCTTACGGACACTTAATCCCCCGTTAACTTTGACTTGTCGACAGGATGGCACGCTGGGAGCGTGATGAAAACGAGTCGGCGCTTCGGCGGGATCAGCGCTCGCGCGGTGCGCCTTGCCGTCGTGGTCGCGGGCCTTTCCCTGGCGTTCTCCGCGCGTGCCGACGGCCCCGCGGTCGTCGCCCCGAGCGCGCCGGTGCAGACCATGTCGCTCGCGGACGCGGTCGGGATCGCGCGGACGCGCGGCTACGACGTCCTCCTCTCGGCGGCGAGCGTCCGCGGGGCCGAGGCCGAGGTCCGCGTCGCCGGCCAGACGCCGAACCCGGCGATCAGCGCAGGCCCGGCGCGCCGCGTCGACTGCTTCTCCGGCAACTGTCCGACGCCGTGGGGCTTCAACGCCTCGCTCTCCGACCAGGGGCTCATCGAGGGAGCGATCACCCGGAAGCGGAAGCTCCGCGAGGACGTCGCGAAGCGCGCCCTGGAGGCGGCGCGCTTCGGGCGTGCGAATGCCGAGCGCGTGGTGATCTCCCAGGTGAAGGTGCAGTACGTGCAGACCGCAGCCGCCGTGGCGCGAGTCGAGCTGACGCGCGAGATCGCCGCCTCGCTCCAGAAGTCGGTGGATGTCAACCGGGTGCGCTACCCCCGCGTCATCGACGAAGGGCAGCTCGCGCGCGTCGAGCAGGAGTCGCTGCGCGCCGACGCCGAGGTCGACATCGCGCTTCGTCAGCTGCGGCAGGAGCAGATCGACCTCGCGGTGCTGCTGGGCACGGAGGGCCCCGTTCCGGACCTCGCGGTCGACCGCAAGACGCTCGACTTCCGCGTCCCCGAGGCGCTCGCGGTCCTCGACAAGGCCGCGTTCCTCCGCACCGCGATGGAGAACCGCGCCGATCGCAAGCAGGCGGTCGCGCAGGTCGCGCAGATGGAAGCGTCGGTCTCGCTCGCCGAACGCCAGCGCATCCCGGACGTCTCGCTGACGGTCCAGTACCAGCAGCTCGGCTCGGGGGACAACGCACCGCAGCCGCCGACGCTCTCGGTCGGCGTCGGCCTCCCGCTGCCGCTCTTCTACCAGCAGCAAGGCGAGATCGGCCGCGCGGCGGCGGACCGGCAGACGGCGCTGGTGGCGCGGCGGCGGCTCGAGACGCTCCTCGTCGCGGACGTCGAGTCGGCGTTGAACACGTTCTCCACGGCGCGCCGGGTGGTCGAGCGCTACGAGTCGGCGCTCCTCGAGCGCGCGAAACGCGCCCGCGATATCACCACCGTCCAGTACACGGCGGGCTCGGCGACGCTCACCGACCTCCTCGATGCGCAGCGCAGCTGGGTGGCGGTGAACACCGGCTACCTGGCCGAGCTGGTGAGCTACTGGACGTCGGTGTTCTTGCTCGAACAAGCGGTTGGTAAGGAGCTCGTGCGATGAAGTGGAATCTTGGGGTGCTCGCGGTCCTCTTCGCGGTCGCCGGCACCGGGTGTCGTCGCAGCGCCGCGCAGACGGAGACGCGCACCGAGGCGCCGGTGGGCGAGGTGTGGCTCACCGATCTCCAGATCGCCGAGGCCAAGCTCAAGGTCGAGGCGCTCGACGAGCAGGACGTCGACGACGTGATCGCCACCAGCGGCAAGGTGGCGTTCGACGACGCCCACGTCGCGCACGTGTTCTCGCCGGTCTCGGGCCGCGTCACGCGCATCGAGGCGAAGGTCGGGCAGCGCGTGAAGAAGGGCGATGTCCTCGCGGTGCTCGAGTCGCCCGACATCGGCATCGCCTCCGCCGATCTCCACAAGGCCGATGCCGATCGCATCGCCGCCGAGCACGATCTCGAGCGCCAGAAGGAGCTCCTTGCCGCGCACGCCACGTCGCAGCGCGACTTCGAGCAGGCCGAGGACGCGTTCCGAAAGACCAAGGCCGAGGTCGACCGCGCCAAGCAGAAGGCAGGCCTCTTCCGCACCGGCGCTGGCGGCAACGTGAGCCAGACGTACGCGGTGCGCTCGGAGATCGACGGCGAGGTGGTGGCCCGCAACGTCTCGCCCGGCGGCGAGGTGCAAGGCCAGTACGGCGGCGGCGTCGCGGTGGAGCTCTTCACCGTGGGCGAGCTCGATCGCCTCTGGGTCTTGGCGGACGTCTACGAGATGGACACGCCGCGCGTGAAGGTCGGCTCGAGGGTTAGCCTCAAGCTCTTTTCCATGCCCAACAAGGTCTTCCCCGCGAAGATCGAGTGGGTGGCGGGCACCCTCGACCCCGCGACGCGAACCGCGAAGGTGCGCTGCATCCTCGACAACGCCGACCGCGCGTTCAAGCCGGAGATGTACGCGACGCTCTTCATCGCCGTCGACGAGCGCAGGGCCATCGCCATCCCGCGCAGCGCGCTGCTCCGCATCGGCGAGCAGACCGCGGTCTTCGTGGAGAAGGGCAAGTCGCCCGACGGGCGTCACGTCTTCACCAAGACGCCGGTCGTGGTGGACGAGGCGGAAGGCGGCAATTGGCTTCCCCTCAGCAAGGGGCCGGAGCGCGGCGCGCGCATCGTCACCGAGGGCACCATCCTGCTCGCGGGCGAGCGATGATCGAGAAGCTCGTCGCGTTCGCGGTCAAGACGCCGGTCGTCATCTTCCTGTTCGCCATCGCGCTGCTGGGCGGCGGACTGTGGTCGTACAAGGAGCTCGATATCGAGGCGTACCCGAACCCGGTGCCGCCGCTCGTCGAGATCATCGCCCAGCCCGATGGCATGAGCGCGGAGGACGTCGAGCGCTACGTCACCGTGCCGCTGGAGATCGGCCTGGCAGGCATGCCCGGCCTCGAGCACACGCGCTCGCAGTCGCTCTTCGGTCTGGGCGACGTGAAGTGTTACTTCCGGTGGGGCACGACCTACGAAGCGGCGCGCCAGGAGGTCCTCAACCGCCTCTCGATGATCCAGCTGCCCGAGGGGGTGCAGGCGCAGATCAGCCCGTGGAACGCCATCGGTGAGGTCTATCGCTACGAGCTGAAAGGTAAGGGCCACAGCCTCCGCGAGCTGAAGACCGCGCAGGACTGGGTCCTCGAGCGGCAGTTCAAGCAGGTGCCGGGCGTGGTCGACGTCGTCTCCTTCGGCGGTGAGACGAAGCAGTACCAGGTGAACGTCGACCCGTTCCGCCTCCGCGCCTACGGCGTGAACCTCGATCAGCTGATGACGGCGATCGCGAGCTCGAATCAGAACGTCGGCGGCCAGCGCCTGACGCTCGGCGAGCAGGCGTACACGATCCGCGGCGTGGGCCTGCTCAAGAACGTCCACGACATCGAGGCCATCGTGGTCGCGGCGCGCACCGGCGTGCCGATCCGGGTGCGCGACGTGGCGACGGTCGAGATCGGCCACACCCCGAGGCTCGGCATCGTCGGCCACGACGATATCGACGACATCGTGCAGGGCACCGTGCTCATGCGCTACGGCGGCAAGACGCCGACGACGCTGAAGGGCATCCACGATCGGGTGGAGCTCATTCGCAAGAACCACCTCCTGCCGCCGGGCATGGAGATCGTGCCCTACTACGACCGCGGCGACCTCGTCGCCCTCACCACCCACACGGTGCTCGAGAACGTGGTGGTGGGCGTGGGCCTCGTCACCATCGTCCTCCTTCTGTTCCTCGGCAACTGGCGCGCGGCGCTCATCGCCGCCCTGAATGTTCCGCTCGCGCTGCTCGCCGCGTTCTGCGGCATGGTCGCCACCGGGACCCCCGCGAACCTGATCTCGATCGGCGCCGTCGACTTCGGCATCGTCGCCGACTCGACGGTCATCGTGATGGAAAGCATCTTCCACTTCCTCGGCCCCCGCGCGCAGGGATCCATCGACGGACGAATCCAGTCCGGGGCCCGCCAGGTGGCCCGGCCGCTCACCTTCGCCACGCTGATCATCGGCGTCGCGTTCCTGCCGCTCTTCACGATGACGGGCGTGGCGGGCGTCATCTTCTCGCCGATGGCGCACACCTACGCGTTCGCCATCGGCGCCGCGATCGTCCTCGCGCTGACGCTCACGCCCGCGCTGACCAAGAAGTTCATCCGGGCCGAGGCCGAGGAAAAGGACAGCTTTGCCACGCGGCAACTCAAGCGCGTCTATCACCCGATCTTCGAGTTCGGCATCAAGCGACCGAAGACCGCGCTCGCGATTGGCCTCGTGCCGGTGGTCCTCGGGTTCGTGCTCTTCCAGACGCTCGGCGGCGAGTTCATGCCGAAGCTGGAGGAGGGCAACCTGTGGATCCGCGCCACGCTGCCCACCAGCGTCTCGCTCGAGCAGTCGTCGAAGTACGTCGCTCGCATGCGCGCCATCCTCCGCGGTTGCCCCGACGGGAGCATGGCGTGCACCGAGGACAACCGGCGCCACGGCGAGGTGCTCACCGTCATCTCCCAGCTCGGCCGTCCCGATGACGGCACCGACTCGGCTGGCTTCCAGAACATCGAGCTCTTCGCGCCACTGCGGCCGTTCGGCGAGTGGAAGAAGGGCGTCACGAAGGACTCCCTCACCGAGGAGCTCTCGAAAGAGCTGGCGGACGCGTTCCCCGGCATCGTCTTCAACTTCTCGCAGATGATCTCGGACAACGTCGAGGAGGCGATGAGCGGCGTGAAGGGCGAGAACTCGGTCAAGGTGTTCGGCCCGGACGTGGTCTCGAACGAGAAGATCGCCGAGCAGGCGATGGGCGTCCTCGGTGACGTCAAGGGCGTACGCGACCTCGGCCTCGTGCGGTCGAGCGGCCAGCCGAGCATCAAGATCGTCCCGGATCGCCAGGCGTGCTCGCGCTACGGGCTAACCACCGGCAACGTCGAGTCGGTCATCTCGGCGGCGATCGGCGGCAAGGCGGCGACGCAGGTGTTCGAGGGCGACCGCCGGTTCGATCTCACGGTGCGATGGCTGGCGCCGTACCGGCAGTCGATCGAAGCGATCAAGGAGCTGATGATCTTCAGTCCCGACGGCACTCCGATCCCGCTCGCGCAGATCGCCGAGGTCACCATCGAGGACAGCCCCGCGGTCATCTTCCGCGAGGACGGCACGCGCTACACACCGATCAAATTCTCGGTGCGCGGCCGCGATCTCGAGAGCACCGTCGGCGAGGCGCAGGCGCGCGTCAACGCGAGGGTGCCGGTGAGCGAGAACACCCATCTCGACTGGAGCGGCGAGATCAACGAGCTCCGCGAGGCGCAGCTGCGCCTCGCGCTCATCATCCCGGTGACGCTCGTGATGATCGGGCTGCTCGTCTACTTCTCGGTCCGCAGCGCGGTGAGCACGTTCATCGTCCTCTTCAACATCCCCGTGGCGTGCGCCGGAGGCGTGCTCGCGCTCTACGTGACGGGGCTGAACTTCTCGGTCTCGGCGGCGATGGGCTTCATCTCGGTCTTCGGCATCGCCATCCAGGACGCGATCCTCGTGGTCTCGCACTTCCAGCGGGTACGCGAGCCCCAGCCCGAGCACGACGGGCATCCCGCGGTCGAGGTGCTGGGCGTGAAGGAAGCGGCGCTCGACGCGAGCGTTCAGCGGCTCCGGCCGGTGCTCATGACCACCCTCGTCGCGCTGTTCGGGCTTCTGCCCGCGGCGCTCTCGCACGGCATCGGGTCCGAGACGCAGAAGCCGCTGGCGGTCGTCGTGATCGGCGGCGCGCTGGTCCTCGCGATCGTCGCGCGTCTCGTGCAGCCGCCGCTGCTGGTGCTCGTGCACGGCGCGCTCGAGCGCCGCAAGTTGCGTACAAGGAGCGCGTGATGATGGATGTGCCATCAAGCAAGCCGCCCCCGAAGATCGTGGTGGCCGACGACGACCCGCCGAGGCGCGAGCTACTCGGCTTCACCCTGCGGGACGAGGGCTACGACGTCGTCGAGCTCCCCGACGGAGGCCGCCTCCTCGTGCAGCTCGAGACGCACTTCAAGTCGGTGGACCGGCTGCCTGCCGACCTCGTGATCTCCGAAATCCGCATGCCGGTGCTCAGCGGGCTGGCGATGCTTTGCGCCCTCGAACGCGTTCACGCGGCGCTCTCCGCCCGGGAGGTCAGCAGCGGGGCGCGCCGATGAGCCGCGCGACCGTCGTGCCGCTGGCGCTCGCGCTCCTCGTGTGTTGCGCGCTCGGCGACTACGCCACGGGCGTCGACGTCACCTTCACGCTGCTCTACCTCGCTCCGGTCGCCCTGGGGGCGTGGTACCGCGGTCGGGCCTTCGGCGCGGCGCTCGCGCTGCTGGCCTCGGCGAGCAGCCTCTGGACGTCGCTCGCGGATCCCGCGAGGCGCACGCGCCTGCACGTCGTGATCTGGAACGAGATCGGCGTGCTCGGTGTCCTCCTCGCGCTGGTGGTGGTGATGGCGCGCCTGCGCGCGGCGATCGATCGCGAGAAGCGGGAGCGCCGCAGCGCGATCGATCAGCTACGGCACGCCGATCGGCTCAACGTGATCGGCAAGCTCGCCGCCGGCGTGGCCCACGAGATCGGCACGCCGCTCAACGTCATTTCGGGCAGCGCCGAGCTACTCCAGGCGGCCCGCGTGACGCCGGAGAAGCGCGAGGAGCTGCTCGCGGGGATCGTCAAGCAGACCCATCGCATCAGCGTCATCATCCGCCAGCTCCTCGACTTCGGCCGGCGCGCGGCCACCACGACCACGCGTGTCGACGTGAACACCATCGTCGAGGCGACGGCCTCGATGCTCACGCCGATGGCGCGGAAGGGAAGCGCGCGGCTCGAGGTCGCGGTCTCGGATGCGGCGCTGTTCGTGGACGTCAACGCGTCCGAGCTCGAGCAGGTCATCTCGAACCTGGTGCTCAACGGCCTCCACGCGATGCGCGGCCTACCGCGCAGCGTCCTCCGCATCGCCACGCGCGCCGAGTCCGGGCGCGCGTGCATCGTCGTCGAGGACGAAGGGACCGGCATCGCGAAGGAGAACCTGCCTCACATCTTCGACCCGTTCTTCACGACGAAGGAGGTCGGCGCGGGCACCGGGCTCGGCCTCTCGGTGAGCTACGGGATCGTCCAGGAGCACGGGGGCGACATCCAGGTCCGGAGCGAGCCGGGGCGCGGCAGTCGCTTCGAGGTCCGCCTCCCTCTGGCCCCATAATGATTCCAGCTAGTTGACCGCGCAGATCGAGGGCGTCCGACCCCACTGTGCGACGTGTCGGGAGCAGGTTGATCGGCGCCTGGTTCCGGGCTATCTATGCGGCCCCAAATTGGACGGTGTCGCCTGGCGGACCCCAATTGCGTGGCCCGCCATTTCTTTGTCCTTTTTCCGTCCGGTCCAATCCTCGCCACGAATGCACGTAGAAGCCCCGAAGAGCACTCCCATGATCGATCGAGCACGGCTCCTGGCCGTGATCGAACCCGTCGTGTCTGCTCACGGCGCCGAGCTGTGTGACTTCGAGCTGAAGAACGAGAACGGCTGGGTGCTCCGCATCTACGTCGAGCGCCTCGGCTCGATGGAGAAGAAGCTCAACACCAAGGACGCGGCCATCGATCTCGAGATCTGCTCGCACATCGCGCGCGACCTCAGCCCCGCCCTCGACGAGTCCGACCCGATCCCGCACCGCTACCACCTCGAGGTCGGCTCGCCCGGCGTCGAGCGCCCCCTCCGCAAGCAGGCGGACTTCGCGCGGTTCGTCGGCGAGAAGGCCAAGCTCAAGCTGCGCACCGGCGTCGCGGGCCAGAAGGTCCTCGTCGGGAGGCTGGCCAGGGTCGAAGGGCTCACCATCGTCCTGGAGGATGGCGCGAAGAGCTTCGACATCCCCTTCGACGACGTCGTGAGCGCACGGCTCGTCTTCGAATTCGGCCCCCCGCCCAAGCCCGGCGGTCGCCCAGGACCCACGTCGCACGCTACAAAGTCTCCGAAAAAGAAAAGGAAGGCCTGATGTTGTCCCAGAACGACACCGACAGCTCTTCCAAGAATAGCCAGCAGACAGGTTCGAAGAGGAAAGCCATGGCCACTCAGCAGCAAGTCGCGCCCAGCGAAGGGAATCTCCTCCAGGCGCTCGAAATGGTCGCCAAGGAGAAGGGCATCGATCGCGGTCGGCTCGTGAAGACGGTCGAGGAAGCCATCCTCAAGGCCGCGCAGAGCGTCTTCGGCCCGAACCGCGAGCTCCAGGCGACGTTCAACGAGGACACGGGCCAGGTCGACCTCTTCCAGTTCATGACCGTCGTCGACGACGTCTCGGACGACGAGCGCGAGATCGCCGAGGAGGACGCGAAGACCGCCGGCCTCGAGGCCGAGATCGGCGAGGAGCTCGGCTTCCAGATCTTCTGGCACCCGAACGACGCGAAGAAGGCCGCCGACCAGGACAAGGAGTTCGGTGACCTCCTCATGGTGAAGCAGGCCCGCTCGTCCTTCGGGCGGATCGCGGCGCAGACCGCGAAGCAGGTCCTCATCCAGCGCGTTCGCGACGAAGAGCGCGACCTGATCTTCCAGGAGTTCAAGGACAAGAAGGGCGACCTCATCAAGGGCGTCGTTCGCCGCTTCGAGAAGGGCAACAACCTCATCGTCGATCTCGGCAAGGCCGAGGGCATCCTGCCCTTCCGCGAGCAGACCCCCCGCGAGACCTACCGCCCCGGCGACCGCATCGTGGCCCTCCTCAAGGACATCGACCGCGAGGCCCGCGGCCCGCAGATCATCCTCTCGCGCGCCGACGGCAAGCTCGTCGAGAAGCTCTTCGAGAGCGAGGTCCCCGAGATCTACGAGGGAATCGTGAAGATCGTCGCCTGCGCCCGTGAGCCGGGCGCGCGCTCCAAGATCGCGGTCATGAGCCGCGACGCGGACGTCGATCCGGTCGGCGCATGCGTCGGCATGAAGGGCTCGCGCGTCCAGGCGGTCGTCCAGGAGCTGCGCGGCGAGAAGATCGACATCGTCCCGTGGGATCGCGACCCGGCGCGCTTCGTCTGCGCCGCCATCCAGCCCGCGGAGGTGAACAAGGTCATCGTCAACGAGGCGGACGGGCGCATGGAGCTCGTCGTCCCCGACGAGAAGCTCTCGCTCGCCATCGGCCGCAAGGGCCAGAACGTGCGCCTCGCCTGGCACCTCACCGGCTGGAAGCTCGACATCATCAGCGAGTCGAAGTTCAAGCAGATGGAGGAGGAAGCGATCTCCCAGCTCGGCCGTATCGACGGCATCACCGAGCAGGTTGCCCGCAACATGTACCGGATGGGCTTCCGCGCTCTCGAGGAGGTCGCCGAGGCCACCGAGGCGGAGATCGGCGGCATCCAGGGCGTCGGCCCCGAGAACGCCGCGGCCATCCGCGAGGCCGCCGAGACGACGATGGAGAAGCTCCGCCAGGAGCGCATCACCGCCGCCTCGAGCAAGGTCGAGCCCCTCACCGACGCGGAGAAGCTGCTCTTCGTGCGCGGCGTGGGCGAGCGCACCGTCCAGCTCCTGGCCGACGCGGGCTACCGCAGCGTCGACGAGATCATGCGGGAAGACGAGGACAAGCTCGCCATCAAGACGGGCCTCGGCATCAAGAAGGCGCGCGCGCTCAAGCAGGGCGCAGAGCAATTCGTTCAGAACGAGTGGCGCCAGATCGACGCCGCCCGTAAGACCGCAGCGGCAACCGCCGCCGCCGCTGCCGCCGCCGAAGCGAAAGTTGACGGCGCCGGGGCTTGAGCCCGCGCCAGGTTTTCAAAGACGATAGAAGAGGAGTACCCAAGAGTTGATGGTCGAGCCGAAGCAGGAAGAGGAACGCAGCGAGCTGGGCGGCAAGCCCGGACCGCGGCGTCAGTGTGCGGGTTG
>Ga0123336_10002108_pt1 | contig 17572 bp, 12 predicted proteins | sample SSSSmetaG_FD_96466 | JGI IMG/M metagenome (GOLD analysis project Ga0123336, IMG submission 96466) | Glacier valley bacterial and archeal communities from Borup Fiord, Nunavut, Canada, to study Microbial Dark Matter (Phase II) - ​SSSS metaG | ecosystem: Environmental > Aquatic > Freshwater > Ice... | reverse complement strand
GTTTCAGCACCATATGCACCTACTGGCATCACAGCAGCAGGTGGGAACGCAAAGGTTATCTTGGGTTGGAATAGTGTTACAGGAGCAACAGGATATAAAATATATCAATCGACAAACAGTGGCTCATTTGGTTCTGAACTCACAACTGTGAGTGGTTCAGTTTATAGCTATGAGATAACAGGACTAACGAATGGAACACCATATTATTTTGTAGTCAAAGCAGTAAATCCTGGAGGAGATAGCGGCAATTCCAACGAAGTCAGTGCAACACCGCAAGTACCAGCACCGGGTGCCCCTGTGCTGCTATCAGCAGTGTCTGGAGATAGACATGTAAATATAAGCTGGAGTTCAGTCCCAGGCTCTGTAGGTTATGAAGTATATGCAAGTACAACTTCAAATTCATACAGCACACTGATTGCTACAGTGGCAGGTTCAGTATACAGTTATAATGCAACCAATCTAAATAATGGAAGAACCTACTATTTTGTTGTAAGAGCAATTAACCCTGGCGGGAAAAGTGCATATTCAAATGAAGTAAGTGCAATGCCTCAGGTTTCAGCACCATATGCACCTACTGGCATCACAGCAGCAGGTGGGAACGCAAAGGTTATCTTGGGTTGGAATAGTGTTACAGGAGCAGCAGGATATAAAATATATCAATCGACAACCTCCGGTTCATATGGCTCTGAGCTCATAACGGTGAGTGGTTCAGTCTATAGCCATGAGATAACTGGGCTCACAAATGGAGTAACGTATTACTTTGTAATAAAAGCTACAAACGCAGGGGGAGACAGCGCATATTCCATCGAAGTAAGTGCAATGCCAAAAACCGTACCTGGAGTGCCTACAAATATAACGGCGATAACAGGGAACGGACAGGCGATAGTTAGCTTTACCGCACCTTTAGACAATGGAGGAAGTCCAATTACTGGATATATAGTGACTTCAAATCCAGGCAACATTACAGCAACAGGAACTGATAGTCCTATTACGGTCACAGGACTGACAAATGGAACGGCCTATACCTTCACAGTAAAAGCTGTTAATGCAGTCGGGGATTGTGAGGAATCAGTGGCTTCCAATGGGGTAACACCATATAGACCTTCAAACGGAGGGAACAATGTGCCTTCAACACCAACAAAGGGAGTTGATATACTTGTAAACGGCAAGACCGTAACAGCGGCTACAGAAACAAACACAAAAGAAGGAGATAGAACAATTAATACTGTTACAGTCGACGATAAAATAGTAGAGGAAAAACTTAAAGCAGAAGGCAATAATTCATTGGTTACAATACCTGTTAATAATAATTCAGACATTATAGTTGGACAATTAAACGGTCAGACGATAAAAAACATGGAAGCTAAAGAAGCTGTTCTTCAAATTAAAACCGAAAACGTAACCTACACATTGCCTGCATCACAAATAAACATTGATGCAATTTCTGAACAGATAGGAAAGCAGATAGAACTGAAGGATATCTTAGTAAATGTAAAGATATCTGCGCCTACTAAGGATATTGGGAAAACAGTTCAGGATACCGCAAATAAGAACAATTATCAGGTGGTAGTAAAACCGGTTGAGTTTGAAATAACTTGTAATAATGGTGATAAGGCAGTTGAGGTTTCGAAATTCAATTCATATGTAGAGAGAATGGTTGCTATACCAGAAGGCGTTGACCCAAGTAAAATTACAACAGGTATAGTGTTAAACAGTGATGGAACCTTCTCACATGTGCCAACTATAATAACTTCTATTGGTGGTAAGTATTATGCAAAAATCAACAGCTTAACCAACAGTGCATATTCAGTTATCTTTAGTCCAAGGATCTTCAAGGATGTTGAAAGTCACTGGGCAAAAAATGACGTAAATGACATGGGTTCAAGACTTGTTATTGATGGCGTTGGAGACGGAAACTTCGAACCAGACAGGGATATTACTAGAGCAGAATTTGCAGCGATAGTAGTTAAGGCTCTTGGTTTAATGAGACCTGAAACTGGTAAGGATGCATTCAAGGATGTAACAAAAGAAGCTTGGTATTACGATGCAGTCTCTATTGCCAATGAATACAAGCTTATCAGTGGTTACGAGGATGGAACATTTGGACCAGAAAAGAAAATAACCCGTGAGGAAGCTATGGCAATGATTTCCAGAGCAATGAAGATCACAGGCTTAAAAGTGGAGCTCAAAGCTGGTGAAGCCGAAAAGCTGCTCGCAGATTATAGTGATTCGAAAAAAGCTTCTGAATGGGCAAAAGATTCAATTTCAGACTGTATTAAAGCACAAATCGTGTCCGGCAGAAGCGAAAAGCTGATTGCTCCGGAAGATAATATCACTAGGGCAGAGGTTGCTGCGATTGCCAGACGGCTACTGCAGAAATCAAAATTAATATAATCCATGACCTAAATAGAAAAACAGATAAAAGCTAATGTTAGGTAAAGGCCTCTACAAATTGATGTAGAGGCCTTTATCGTTTCATTAAAAGCGCATTGGAGAAGGAGTTAGATATTGAAATGTCCCAAGAAGCTGCGTAGTCGATCATTTTGAGCTGAGCCAAATATATCATTAGGTGCACCTTCACAAGCGATTATACCTTCCTCCATGAAAATTATTCGGTCTGCAACTTCCTTGGCAAAGTTCATTTCATGTGTTACTACAACCATAGTCATCTTTTCATTTGCTAATTCACGTATAATTTTAAGTATTTCATTGGTTAGTTCAGGGTCTAAAGCTGATGTGGGCTCATCAAAAAAAAGAACTTGTGGAGACAAAGCAAGTGCTCTTGCTATAGAAACACGTTGCTGCTGACCTCCTGAAAGTTCGCATGGATAGGCATCCAGTTTATCTTCAAGTCCCATTCTCTTTAACAGACTAATTGCTTTTGATTTTGCTTCATCCTTTGGTGTTTTAAGTACATGAATAAGAGCCTCAGTAACATTGCGAAGTGCCGAAAAGTGCGGAAAGAGGTTGAAATTTTGAAAAACCAGCCCAGTTTCTAATCTCATTTTAACAAGATCAGTAGGGGATGCGTATATGGCATGATTATTCTGAGTTTGAACCATTTGTTGACCACATACATAAATTTCTCCAGTATCTATATGCTCTAGTTGTGTTAAGCAGCGCAATAAAGTTGATTTTCCTGACCCTGAGGGGCCAATTATTGCTAATACCTCACCTTTGTTAACTTCAAGAGATATACCTTTTAGTACTTCTACATCGTCAAATTGTTTTTTTATATTTGAAGCTTGAATTACTTTCATATAAACAATCATTCCTTTACTTATAATAATCAAGATGTTTTTCAACTTTATTAAAAATCCATTCAATAAGGCTGTTAAGTATTAAGTATATTATGCCTGCGATAATATACGGAAGAGTAGAAGATGCCCTTGACGCTGCATTTGAAGCAATTCTAAAAAGTTCAGCTACAGCTATAGTCTGTGCTAATGCAGTATCCTTTACAAGTGTCATAAACTCATTACCCATTGAAGGCAAAATTCTTTTTACAACCTGAGGAAGAATAATTTTTATGAAAGTATGCAATTTAGTAAATCCTAGCATGCTTGCAGCTTCATATTGACCTTTTGAAATTGACTCAATGCCTCCACGGTAAATCTCAGCAAAATAAGCTGCATAATTTAGCGTAAATGCTAAAATAGCTGCAACAAATCTATCATAAGACAGGCCTAATAAATAATATGGAGCAAAATATATAAATAAAAGCTGTAACATTAAGGGCGTTCCGCGAACAATTAGTAAATATACACGTATTGGAATATTTAAAATCTTTAACTTGCTCATTCTTAAAAGAGAAATCGCAAGTCCTAATGGAAGTGCAAAAATCAATGTTAAAAAAAAGATCACAAGAGATATTTTTGTGTATTCAAGCATTTGTATTATAAGACTTGGTATATCCAATTTCATACTCTCCTTTCCTTATGTAAATTAAAAACGTTACTACAAAGATAAAAATCCCGGCGGTTACAGCATATGCTATAATCGCCAGGGATTATATAAATTGAGGGTTTTACAAAACTTACCAAATTTATTTTTTGCAACTATATTCTGTGGTTTGAATAACAGGCTGTCACGAACATAGCTGTGAAAAAAATTATAAAGTAGTTTTGCAAGATCTTGAAACATTTACTATTTTATTTTGGCAACATCTTTTCCAAACCATTTCTTTGATATAGTTGAAAGTGTTCCATCAGCAGCTAATTCCTTTAGCGCCTTTTCAATTCCTTCTTTTAGCTGAATTTCACCTTTTCTAAGACCTACTGCATATTCCTCAGTGGCAAGAGTTTCACTTAAAATGACGTAATTTTTCTTATTTTTAGAAATATCATAGTTAGCTACTACATCATCCATTAACACTGCATCAACGCCTTTAGCTTCCAAATCCATAAGTGCTGTTAGATTATCTTTAAACTCAACAACTTTGCCAAGGGATTTTTTAAAGTCTGCCTTGCTGTCCAAAGCTTCAGATGCACTTGAGCCTCCTTGAAGTCCAAGTTTCTTGCCCTTTAAGTCTGCAAGAGTTTTAATACCACTGTTATTTAAAACAACGAGAGCCATATGATTATCCATATAAGATTGTGTAAATCTAACATTATTTTTACGTTCTTCACTTATTGAAAAACCATTCCATATGCAATCAATTTTTCCGGTTTTTAATTCTTGCTCTTTAGCATTCCAGTCGATTGCTTGAGTTTTTAAGGTAACACCAAGTTTTTTAGTAACTGCTGCTGCAACATCAACATCAAAGCCTACAAGAGTACCTTTTTCATCTTCAAATCCCATAGGAGGAAAAGCACTGTCCATACCTAAAACGAAAACACCCTTTTCCTTAATGTTAGCTAGTGATTTGTCTTCGCTACTTGCCTTTTTTGAACATCCAACAAACATTGTAGCAACAAGGCTTAGCGCCAGGGTAAAACTTACAACCTTTTTTACATTCATATACGATTTAACCCCTATTCATCTATATTTTTACAGTTAGTTTATCTCACTACTATTTTATCACGTTATCATGATAAATCAAGTTCTTTGATTAAAATTGTGAGGTTTAACTGACATAAAATGTATGGTAAATACGAGGGAAAACCCTATTTGAGATATTTCCTTTTTTGCATTACGACCACTCCATAAGCTTGTCGATATCGGTGATAATAATGTTATTTCCATCTTCACATATGGACTTTTCCTTTTTAAATTTGCTTATAACTCTAGATATAGTTTCTCTAGTGGTTCCAACTAACTCTGCAAGTTGCTGTCTGGTAAACTCAACTGTAATCTTAGTTCCGGCCTCTTGTTTCTCTCCATACTGTTCCGAAAGCTTAATTAGTTCTGCAGCAGTTCGAGCAAAAACATCTGCGAAGGTTAAATCACGGATTTTCTGCTGAGCGAATATAAGTTTCTGAGACATTACTTTAATTAGAGCTAGGGCCATAGAAGGTGTTTCAGTGATTAAATGTTCCATGTCTGAGTTTCGAACGAAGCCAATAACACAGTCATCATAGGCAGATGCAGATGCAGGATATGAAACATTTGAAAACAGAGTTACTTCTGCAAAAATATCTCCTTCGCCTAAAATACTAATTATATGTTCTCTTCCGTCAGGATAGCTTCTATAAACCTTAACCTTCCCCTTTTTAATGAAATAAAAAGCCTCACCTGGCTCTCCCTCTAGAAAAATCAGCATATCCTTCTTATAATTTCGTGTAAGAGTTAAATTGGCTATTTTCTCAAGGTGGTCTGTGGATAGACCACTGAAAAAAGATAATTTTTTAATTGTATCTATAGTTTCCATTTTACCTTCCTATTCAACAAATATTTAAGAATCTTTAATTATTACAAGCTTAACTTTTCTGATATAATTATAATACTTAGAAGCTTGAATGACTATCCTTATATATAAGATGAAGAAAAAATACGTCTAAAGCAAAGCTACATTTTCTTCATTTTATGAATCAAGATAAACGTTTAATTAAAAATATCATGAATTTTTGGAGGTTTTATATTGGATAAAATAGCAAATCAGCTAATTAGGGAGTTTAATTTAAAGGCATTTCAGGTTGAAAATACATTAAAACTAATTGATGACGGGAATACCATTCCATTTATAGCAAGATACAGAAAAGAGGTAACCGGGGAGCTCAATGACCAAGTGTTAAGAGAGCTTTATGAGAGGCTCGTTTACCTTAGAAACCTTGAGTCAAGAAAAGAAGAAGTGGTAAGACTTATTGATGAACAGGGAAAGCTTACAGAAGACATAAAAAAGGATATTGAAAAGTCTACAAGCATTACAGAAATAGATGATATTTACAGGCCATTTCGCCCCAAAAGGCGTACAAGGGCAACTATTGCAAGAGAGAAGGGTCTTGAACCCCTTGCAACTTTGATTATGCTGCAACAGCCTTTGAAACCTGGAATTGAGGAAAGGGCAACACAGTACATTAATGAGGAAAAGGGCGTTCTGACAATCGATGATGCTCTAAACGGTGCTATGGATATTGTTGCTGAGGAAATATCTGATAATGCCTCCTATAGAAAGGCTATAAGAGATATTTTCCTTTCCACAGGAATCATCAGGAGCAAAGCTAAAAAGGAAGAGGACTCTGTATATAGGATGTACTATGATTACAGTGAAGCAGTAATCCATGTTGCAACCCATAGAATAATGGCGATAAACCGTGGCGAGAAAGAAGAGTTTTTACAAGTAAACCTTGAAGTGCCTGAAGAACAGGTTCTAGGCTACTTAAAAAACAGAGTTCTAAAAAACCCACCTGCTAGCACTACGGTTTATGTAGAACGTGCCATTGAGGATTCTTACCACAGACTTATTTCCCCATCTGTAGAGAGAGAAATAAGAAATTATCTCACAGAAGTGTCAGAAGAACAGGCAATGAAGGTTTTTGCAAAAAACCTGAAGGATTTACTGCTACAGCCTCCAGTGAAGGGGAAGGTAGCCTTAGGGTTAGACCCTGCTTATCGAACTGGATGTAAGATTGCCGTTGTCGATGATACTGGTAAAGTATTAGATACAACTGTTGTCTTTCCAACGCCTCCACAAAGTAAGGTAGAAGAGGCTAAGGCAACTTTAAAAAACTTGATACTGAATCATAAAGTTGACATAATCGCAATTGGGAATGGTACAGCTTCTAAGGAATCAGAAATATTCGTAGTAGAGCTTTTAAAGGACATAGATAGAGAAGTCTACTATATGATGGTTAGTGAGGCGGGTGCCTCGGTATATTCTGCGTCAAAGCTGGGAGCAGAGGAATTCCCAGATTATGATGTGGCAAAGAGGAGTGCTATTTCTATTGCAAGAAGACTTCAGGACCCTTTGGCAGAACTTGTTAAGATAGACCCTAAAGCAATTGGGGTTGGACAATATCAGCATGATATGAACCAAAAGAAACTTGGAGAAGAATTAGGAGCAGTGGTAGAGGATTGCGTAAACCGTGTTGGAGTGGATATAAATACTGCTTCAGCACCGTTACTGTCTTATATTTCAGGAATAAATAGTAAGACTTCTAAAAATATTGTTGAGTACAGAGAAACAAATGGTAGATTCAAGGGAAGACGGGAACTTTTGAAGGTTAAAAACTTAGGAGATAAGGCTTTTTTACAATGCGCAGGTTTCTTAAGGATCCCAGAAGGTAAGAACGTATTGGATAATACTTCTGTTCATCCAGAATCATATGATGCAGCGGTAAAACTTTTAAAGCTCTTAGGGTTTACGTTAGAAGACGTAACGGCAAGAGGTCTTAAAGATTTGAAAAGACAGGCAGAAGCTAAAGGAATAGAAGCAATTGCTAAAGAAATAGATGTGGGAGTGCCAACTTTGAGAGATATTATAGATGAATTGTTGAAGCCCGGCCGTGACCCAAGAGATGAGCTACCTAAGCCTATTCTAAGGACGGATATCATGGACATGAAGGACTTGAAAGCAGGGATGGAGCTTATAGGTACCGTGAGAAATGTTGCTGACTTTGGGGCTTTTGTAGATATTGGCGTTCATCAGGATGGACTTGTTCATATTTCCGAGCTCTGTGACAGATTTATAAAAAGGCCTATGGATGTGGTTTCGGTGGGTGACGTTGTAAAGGTAAGAGTCCTGGAGGTGGATGGGGTGAGAAAAAGAATATCCCTTTCAATGAAGGGCTTGAACTAATTAGGACTAACTAAAATTGGAGATTAAAATGGAAAAGCTTTATTATACTGAGCGGCTTGTACTTAGAATTATTGATAAAACAGATGCTCCTGTTGTTCTGGATTATTATAGCAGAAATAAAGAATTTTTAGAGGAATGGGAAGCTGTAAAGTCACCAGAGTTTTACACTATAGAATATCAGGAAAACCAGTTGGATCGGGAATTGAAGCTTTTCGAAGAGGGGAATTCCCTGAGACTATGGTTATTTAAAAAGGGAGATATCAGTAGAGCAATTGGATGCATTGCATTTAGCAATATCGTTAGAGGCGCGTTCTTGTCCTGCCATCTAGGATACAAGCTTGACAAGGATGAAATAAACAATGGCTTTATTAGTGAAGGTATTAGTAAAGGAATCGAAATTATTTTTAATGAGATGGGGCTTCATAGAATTGAAGCCAATATAATGCCTAAGAACAAGAGATCACTTCGAGTAGTAGAAAAGCTTGGATTCTATAATGAGGGACTAGCTCTAAAATATCTTAAAATAAATGGAAAATGGGAGGATCATATACATATGGTCCTTCTTAACGATGATGATACTGAAAAATAAAAAATGCAAGAAGATTCTTTGCTAACGCCTAGAATGACACTAGTTTAGTCATTCGGAGGGAGTATAATGGTGGTAGAATCTTTTTTAAAACATAAGTACGAAATTTCAAAAGCCCCGTAATAACTTCTCAAAACTTCCTGGCGTTTCACCTGTAGAATGGAAAACGTAAATCAATTCTTTTCTTAATCTTATATATTGCTTTTTGGTTACATTGCTTGATTTCTCGACTATTTTATGTGATATTTAACATAAATACATTTTAAAACATGTTATGGAAAGTTCGAGTTAATTAATGTTATTTAAGAGAAAAATCGAGAAGCTTCCCTATAGAGGGGGAAATGTAATTGTGAAGGGAGTCAGTTTAAATTGAGAGGTAATATAATCAAGAAAATAGCACCGTTGCTTTTGACATTGGTTCTTTTTTCTGGAGTGAAGTCATACGCAGCAGATAATATATCATATTTCTATGATGGGGACTGGCATGTATATACAGAAGCACCTGTATATTTTAAGGTTAATGGTGATGCAGTTATAAGTGACATGCCACCAATCTTGTTTAACGATTCAACCCTTGTGCCAGCAAGAGCAGTATTTGAAAAAATGGGGGCTAAAATAACTTGGGATGAGCCAAACAGCAAGGTTATTGTAAACTTTGAAAATAAAAGTATAGAAATAAATATAAACAGTGTCAATGCAATGGTAAATGGACAGGGTAAGATAATGCCCATACCAGCTAAGTTAATAAATGATAGAACAATGATACCGGTGAGATTTGTTTCTGAAACCCTTGGAAATAGAGTACTTTGGGATGACAGCAAACGAGAGGTAGACGTTGAAACCCCAATTAATATTAAAAGTATTTCGTCTAGTGTAATAAATAACAAACTGAGAATTACAGTTGATTCAGATAGGGCTATGTTTGAGGTGAATAATTTTATTCTCGAAAACAATGACAGAATAGTGTTAGATTTGCAGCATGCTGTATTCTTGCCAAGTGCACAAAATGTAAGTATTCCGAAAAACAGTATTGTTACAGCTGTGAGAGCTGCCCAGTCTACAGTAAATCCATATCTAACCAGAATAGTTGCTGATTTAAGCTCAAAAGTCAATTATTCGGTGACAATGAGCGAGGATAAAAAACAAGTATTTCTTGACATTGATATTGGTGGGACAAGCGTTGGAGTTCCTCAGGTGAATTATGGAATAGACAGTATGGAAATTAATCTTCCTGTTGATAGAAGTAGCCAGTATTATCTCTATTCTATGGGGGAAAAGGGTATTTTTTATCTGGACCTTCCCAAGTCAAAGTTTAATTCCCTGCCAAATATAATACAGCCTGCTAGCTCAAGTTTAATAAATAAAATAGAATTTATTCAGGAAAATGATACTTCGAGGCTTAAGGTATACTCAGATAAGCCGGTGCTTGCAAAGGTTATTAACCAAAACGGTGCAATATCTCTGAGACTCATGGCGCCTGCAACAGGTAAAGTTGAGTATACAAATACTAACGGTCTTCCTAGAATATCCTTCAAGAGTGAACTTACTAGCATTAACTATTTTAGATATGCATATAGAGATGATGGAAATACCTTTGTTTTAAGGACTTATTCTCAATTGGGTTGTATACCAGATTCTAAGCTTTTTATAAATGACGGTGTTATAAATACAATTGTTTTCGAGCCCTATGGCAGCTATGGAATGGAATACTTCATTGAACCTGCCAATAAGCTTGCTTTTAGGGTAAACAGCGTGTCAAAACCGAATACATTATATGTTGAGCCATATACTCCACGTACAGCCCTAGGTACTGAGGTCCCTATAACCGAAGCAATGAAGAAAAAGATTGTAGTAGTGGATCCGGGACATGGTGGAAGTGATCCAGGTGCAGTTGTGAAGAATAGCGTGGGAGTAGATGTATATGAAAAGAATTTGAATCTTGCCATATCATTGAAACTGTATGATATGCTTAAAAACGCTGGATTTACTGCACAATTAACAAGAAGTGATGACAGTTTTGTGGATTTATATGAGAGGGCTAGAATGGCGAATGACCTTGATGCTGCCCTGTTCGTTAGTATTCATAACAACATAGTTCCAGGTGGCGGCTCTGGCACGATGAACTTATTTTATCCTTCTTTGCCTCAGGCAAAGTATGGAGTGTCTTCTGAAAGAGTGGCACAAATAGCTGAGGAGGAAACAGTAGGTAAACTAGGTTCTGTAGATTTAGGTATTTATAAGAGGCCAAGACTTGCGGTCTTAAATGGTACAAATATGCCTGCAATATTGTCAGAGATTGGTGTTATGAATGATCCTACGGAATTTAGTAAGTTACAGGATCCTGCTTACAGAGAAAAAGCAGCCAGTGCACTTTTTAATGTGATAAAGAGATCACTATATGAGATGGAATTTAAGGATGCTGCTAATGCTATGACTCCAGACCCAGCAGTGAGCAGAGGCGGGGTGGACGATTCAAAGCCGATAGTTGCTAACGGCTTTACTTTGCCTGCTTTGGCAACAGCTAAAGCTGCCTATAACTGGAAGGATACAAACAACAGTTATTATTTCGATTTAAGTATTATGCTTGATTATTCTAAAGAGGTTACTAAGACTGCAACCCTTGAAGAACAAAGGAAAGAAGCAATTGCAGTTTTGAATTCGAATCTGGATGCTACTACAGTAAATACAATCACAGAGGCAATCAACAGACAAAGCGATTTCTCAAGCCATATTTATGAAGAGGAGATAGAGACCTCTCAGTATATTATTTGGGTAAGAAGTATAAAGACAACTGGAGTATGTTCAATAGATATAAGGAAAAAGTAATTTTAAAAAAAGACAGCTGACTCTTATGAGTTTAGCTGTCTTTTTATTTTTAGTTTAGAAATTAAGTGACAGATTCTTCACTGCGTTCAAAATGACAAGTGGCGTGTCATTCTGAGGGTTTACGAAGGATTTTATTGTATATCACAAAAATAAGCCTAATTTGATTTATACTTTATTATAAAATTTGGGTAAGTAAAGGTAGTTAATTTTTTTAAAGCTTTTAAACACGGATAATAAGTGGCTTAACATTAGCTTAACATTTAATTAACATCCATGACCTTGCTCATGAAGTGTAGCAATGCTATTATAAAATTGTCAAAATTCTTAGGAATCAAATTTTGCTCTGATTTTATTTTTTAATAAAAACTATTGAATAGAGCTACAATAATTACATTATGAGAATTAAATTTATATTTTTTTAGGTACTACATAATATAACAGGAGGTAATTTATGTCTAAAAAGCAGAATAAGGAAGGGCTGATACTGTCCCCTAGGACAGCTAGAATGAAGCTTTCAGATACTATAGCAAAGAATATATTTCTTTTCTGTGCAATGATTTCTGTTTTTGCTACTATAGGAATAGTTCTATCCTTGGTTATAGATTCTTCTGGTTTTTTTGGAAAGGTATCCCTTAAGGATTTCCTAACAGGGACAGAATGGACACCTCTTTTTGCTGATCCAAGGTTTGGAGTACTACCATTAGTTGCAGGTACAGTTGTGATAACTGTAATTTCTGCAATTATTTCGCTCCCAGTAGGACTGCTTACTGCGGTATATCTAAGTGAGTATGCTCCTCATAAGGTAAGAACAATAATTAAGCCATTTATTGAGATACTAGCTGGAATTCCTTCTATTGTTTACGGTTTTTTTGCCTTGACTTGGATTACTCCAATTTTACAAAAATTAATGCCCCAGACAGAAATATTTAATGCTTTGAGTGCTGGAATTGCTGTAGGTATAATGACGATTCCCCTTGTATCTTCTCTTAGTGAAGATGCCTTAAGGGCTGTACCAGACTCGTTGAGACAAGGGGCCCTAGCTCTTGGAGCTACCAAGCTGGAGATGTCTATGGGAGTTGTTGTAAAGGCTGCAATCTCTGGAATAGCCGCATCATTTGTTCTAGCAATATCTAGAGCAATAGGAGAAACAATGATTGTTACCATAGCAGCAGGTGCAAGACCTAATTTTACGTTAAACCCTCTTCAAAGTGTCCAGACAATGACAGCTTTCATTGTTCAGGTTAGCCAGGGTGATAACCCACAGGGAAGCGTAGGTTTCTACTCGTTATTTGCTGTGGGACTGTTGCTTTTTGTAATAACTCTCGGACTTAATATTATATCCAATAAAATAGTGAAGAAGTATCGTTATGAGTTATAAAAGGAGGGACTACTGTGAAGGATAATATTCGATATCGTAAAATAAAAAATAAGATGTTTCATATATTCATTTTAGCTATTACCTGCTTAGCTATACTAGTTTTATTTGTCCTTGTGTGGGATATGCTTAGTAAGGGTTTAAAGACCCTGGACTGGCAATTCCTAACGAGTTACCCATCTATGTTTGCTAAAAAAGCGGGAATACTTCCAGCCTTAGTCGGTAGTATATATATAATTTTACTTACAATATTGTTTGCAGTTCCAGTAGGACTTGCGACTGCAGTATATCTTGAGGAATACGCTAAGGACAATGGATTTACCCGATTTATTAAGATTAATATCTCCAACCTATCAGGTACACCTTCCATTGTATTTGGTCTTTTAGGTCTGGCTATATTTGTTAAATTCTTTGGTCTTGGTAGGAGTGTTATAGCAGGTGCTCTGACTATGGCACTTGTTGTTTTACCGACAGTTATAGTTTCCTCTCAAGAAGCTCTGAAAGCAGTTCCACAATATCTAAGACATGGGTCTTTTGCCATGGGTGCTACAAAGTGGCAGACAATCAGAAAAATAGTAATACCGTCTGCCTTGCCTGGGGTACTTACCGGTGTAATATTAGCTATTTCCAGGGCACTTGGGGAGAGTGCACCGTTACTTATTGTTGGAGCTTTTAGTTATGTTGCATTCCTGCCAAAAGACATATTCGACTCCTTTATGACCCTTCCAATACAGATATATTTATGGATTGGACAGCCTAAAGCGGAGTTTAGAGAAATCGCTTCAACAGGAATAATTGTCCTTCTTATACTTTTGCTTGGAATAAACTCCATTGCAATCTTTTTAAGAAATAAATATCAGAAGAATATTGATTAAATCAGAATCTAGCAGGATTGTTTTATGGAGGGGGGAAATAAAATTTGATAACGAACATGAAAAGAACAGTATCGGCTGTAGCTATTGCAATTTCTATGACTTTTATCTCTGCATGTGGTTCTACAAATAGTGGTTCTGGACTAACAGGAACAATAAAAATAGATGGTTCCAGTACTGTTTTCCCAATAACTCAGGCAGTAGTAGAGAATTTTAATTATGCCAATAGAGATGTCAGAATACCGGTTGGAGTTGCAGGTACTGGCGGTGGCATGAAAAAGTTCATAAATGGGGAAATAGATATTTGTAATGCTTCGAGACCCATTACTGACTCGGAAAAAGAGACTGCGAAAAAAAATGGCATAGAGTACGTTGAATTTAAAGTGGCCTATGATGGAATTTCAGTAGTAGTTAATAAATCAAATAATTGGATAAATAATATTTCCACAGAAGATCTTAAAAAAGTATGGGAACCTAATAGTAAAATTAAAAAGTGGAGTGACTTAAATCCTTCTTATCCTAATGCAGAAATAAAGCTCTATGGTCCTGGAATGGACTCAGGAACTACAGAATATTTTACAGAAGTAATAAATGGTCAAAAGATGGCAATAAGGAAGGACTATACTCCTTCTGAAGATGACAATGTTTTGATACAGGGTGTTAGGGGGGAGAAGTATTCAATGGGATACTTCGGATATGCCTTTTATTATGAGAATAAGGATGATTTAAAGGTTTTAGGTATTAGCAGCCCCAATAATGCAGTTGTAGGACCTTCTTTTGATACAATTAAGAATGGTACTTATAAGCCTTTGGGGAGACCATTATTCATTTACGTTAATAAAAAATCTATGGAGCAAGAGTGCATTAAGGAATTCTTAAAGTACTATTTTGAGGGAAGCAAGGAACATATTACTGAAGTTGGGTATGTACCTCTTGATGATTATAGTGCAGAAATAGCAAAGATAAAATAAAATATGAGTTTATAGTAAAGCTGAACCACAAAATGGTTTGGCTTTTTTGTATTTTAATGCATAAATACTTGATTTTTTTCTAAACTAATATAGCTTATTATCAAGTGAACCAAGCTACTCATAGGAGGTAGTTATACTAATTTGCTTAAAAAAAGTTAAATATAATTCGGAAGTTCCAAGCCCCTCACTTTGTTCTGTATGGCTATGTAATAGCCTATGGAACTCCTGGATTATTAACTTTTCAATCGCAAATTAGTATTATATATATTAAGTAATATTTAATCATTAGTTAACAAAAATTAACGGATTTCCAATACGCATTTCATAATGTCTAGGTAAAATTAACTCATAACTTTGAAAGGGGAAATGAAAATAATGATAAAAAAGAATTTACTTAAAACTGTAATAGCAAGTACTGTGGTTTTGTCAATGTTAATAGCTGCGGGTTGTGGCACTAAAACAGGAACTCCATCCACAACTGGTACTCCAACTGCTCAAAAAGCTGCAGAGTCAGCTAAAAAATTAAGTGGTGAAATCAAGATTGATGGTTCAAGTACAGTGTTTCCAATAACTCAGGCAGTTGTAGAGACCTTTAACCAAACTAATAAGGATGTAAAAATACCAGTTGGAGTTGCAGGTACTGGTGGAGGAATGAAAAAGTTTGTTTCAGGTGAAATCGATATTGCAGATGCTTCAAGAAAGATTTCCGATTCTGAAAAAGAAACAGCAAAAAAGAATGGTATTGAGTACGTTGAGTTTCAGATAGCATATGATGGAATTTCAGTTGTTGTTAACAAATCAAATACTTGGATTGATAAAATAACCACAGCTGACCTTAAGAAAATATGGGAGCCAAATAGTTCTATTAAAAAATGGAGTGATCTTAATTCTTCATATCCTAATGCTGAAATAAAATTATATGGTCCTGGTATGGACTCTGGTACAATGGAGTATTTTACAGAAGAAATTAACAAAAAGAAGATGGATATTAGAAAAGATTACACTCCTTCAGAAGATGACAATGTATTGGTACAGGGTATTACAGGAGATAAAAACGCAATGGGCTTCTTTGGATATGCTTACTATTTTGAGAACAAGGACAAATTGAAGGTATTATCTATAGATGCTGGTACAGGAGCGGTAACACCAGATTTTAAAACAATTAAAGATGGTACCTACAAACCTCTAGGTAGACCACTTTTCATATATGTAAATTCAAAATCGCTCGAGAAAGATCATGTTAAGGAATTCGTTAAATATTATATTTCTGATGGCACTAAGCTTATTCAAGACGTTGGATATGTACCAATGGATGACTATAGTAAGGAATTAGCTAAAATCAAATAATTTTCATAGATATATGTAAATAGTGGTACTTCGTAAGCCTACGAAGTACCATTATTTTTAATCAAACAAGCTAAGACGGGTCAACACTGAAGCAGACGGTTTGACAAATGCATCAACGAAACTTATAAATTCAGTAGTCAACTTCAAGGTATAGACGTTTTTCGAAAATTGAAGTATTAGCTTTTATTTACTTTGGGAAAGCTACATATGTTGCATTAATTGTTTAAATTAGTGCAATATATGTAGCTTGATTCATTAGATGAAAGAAATTCAACTTTTGCCTCTTAAATTGGGCTTAAGGAATGGATAATATGTATTATTTCTTTTCTTCATCTTATATATATGTTAGAATTAAAGCAAATATTTTGTCTTGTTTTTGAAAGGGATGACTGTTTTTGGAATCTGCCAATGGGACTTTAACGCGGGCATTAAGTTGCCCTATGCTTATTTTATTAGCAGCTGTTTTTGGATTTTCATATAGTTACATAGATAATATTAACCCGTTGCCAGGAGTAATTATGGGCTTTTTTGGCCTTGGCGGAGACATACTCGGAACTGTGATTACAGCAATCTCTGTTGTCTTATCTCTTGGAGCTATAACTAAAGTCTTAATTCTTTTTAGTATATTTATTCTAGTTGGGGCTTTTATAATTGGCTTTTTTATGTCTGGATATATGAATCTCTTAAAGACTGCAGTATTAGATGGAAAAGTAGACAATAAAGCGTTCTTGAAAGGCATAAAAGTAAGTTTTGGGAGGTCAATAAAAAGTGCCTTCCTTCTTATTTTTACTTCAGTTTTTATATTCTTAGTTGTGATTGTTGCGGCCCTGCCAGCCCTCTCTACAATGTGGTCAGCATTTAATGGCAAAAGTGAAGCGCTGCCATTGGCCATTTTCTTATCATTAATCACTGCTTTTGCAATTTTTTTCGTGCTTTTATTTTATAATGTATATGTGGTTTTTTGGTATCCTGCTATTTCATTGGGGTATATTAAATTTATATCGATTTCCAAAAGGATCATCGATAATTCTTTTTTTGAAGTTGCTGGGAAGGTTTTTATGTATACAGTTGAGTTCCTTTTAATAACTGTTGTTAGTATTCTGATAAGATCATTTTTTAATAGTGCTTTCCAAAATTTAGCCATATTTGTTGGACTAATAATTTTGGAGGGGGCACTTTTTACTTTATGGTTTTTAAGACTGACTAGTTATACTACTTCTGTATTTGCTTTTCTCGCAAGAAAATATAAGAACTTATAACAAATAAGATCAATGAAATAATATGTCAGGATATAAGCAGTATTTTCTTCATCTTATGAACAGAGAATAAACGTTACATTGAGTTTTATTACAAAAAACTTAATGAAACATATATAGTATACCAAAGTAAAACTTTATAACATATAATAGCTCTAGGAGG
>Ga0123336_10002105_pt1 | contig 17587 bp, 9 predicted proteins | sample SSSSmetaG_FD_96466 | JGI IMG/M metagenome (GOLD analysis project Ga0123336, IMG submission 96466) | Glacier valley bacterial and archeal communities from Borup Fiord, Nunavut, Canada, to study Microbial Dark Matter (Phase II) - ​SSSS metaG | ecosystem: Environmental > Aquatic > Freshwater > Ice... | reverse complement strand
GCCATCACCGCCTGGTTGCGCAGCGTGCGCACCAACGACAACTCCCGCTCCCCCAACTCGATGGCGCCCGGCTGCGCCTTGTCGGCATAGATCAGGCCGAACGGCGCGCTCTTCATCTGGAGCGGCAGCAGCAGGAAGGCCGGCGCGTTCACCCCTTCGCGGTACCAGGCGGGCAGGCGTGCAGCGATGCTGGGCAGCGTGGCGTCGCTGATCAGCGTGTCGACGTTCTTCAGGCAGACCGCGCTGAAGAGAGTCACTTCGCCCTTGAGCGCCACCTTGAACCGCGCGGCCACCGCCGGGGCATCGTCGCCCAGGCCGAAGCGGCCGGTGAGTTCGCCGGTCTTGTTGTCGCGCATGCAGAACACCACGCGGCGCAGGCCGAGCGCGCGGTAGATCGTCTCGAGCACCATGCGCAGCACTTCGTTGAGCTTGAAGTCCTCGACCATGGTGTTGGTGATGTCCTGCACGCCGGCAGCCAGCATCTCGGCGGCGGAATCGAGATGTGTCCGTGCCGCGACCTGCGTCTGCGTCATCACCACGGTCGCTTGCAGCGCGTGGCCTCGCAGGCCGATGGAGACCGGGTCGCCAGGGTCGCCGTGGTCATTCGGTTCGGCCGGGGGTGCTGGCGGCGCGAGCAACCGGTGCATCGGCGAGCTGGGCGGCACGTGCAGGTCCATCGCGTTCACCAGCTCGGCCATGCGCTGCTGCGCGACCAGCGTGGCGGCTTCGATCTGCACCACGCTCACGCCGAGCACACGGGCGTGTTGCTGCGCGACCAGCGCCAGGCGCTCGCCGGTTGATTCGGCGCTTGAATCGGCACCCGACGCGAGCAGCGTGTCGGTGATGCGGTTGGCCGCCTGCGACAACCAGCGCAGCCGCTCGGCCGGCTGGTCGGGCACGCGCAGCGGCGGCTCGCCGACCGGCTTGCGCATGGCGCGCTGCAGGCTGTCGGGCAGGCCCCAGGTGCGCGCCACGCCGATGCCGAGCTGCTCGTAGCTGATGCCCAGTACCGCGAGTGACGCGCTCTCTTCGGTGGCCTGGCGTTGGCCGCGCGGCGTGCGCGCGCAGACCATGTCGCGCACCTGCTGGGCCTCTTCGGCGAGGTAGAACTCGGCCAGCAAGCGCCCGAGGTTCAAGTACATCGCGGCGATGAAAGCTTCTTCGGCGTCGCGCGTGTGGCGGCCCAGTTCGCCGGCCAGCGTGCCGGCCAGCAGCGCGCGCAGGAACTCGTCCTGTAACTGGCTCGCATGCGCCTTGTTCTGCATGTGCTCCAGCAGCACCAGGCTCATCGCCATGTTGCGCACACCGGCAAAGCCGATCAGCGCGACCGCGCGCGACACCGTGCTCACGCCGTCACCACCCACCGCACCGAAGTGCGCGGTATTCACCACGCGCAGCAGCTTGTTGGTGAGCGCCACATCCTTCAAGATCTCGTTCGACAGGCTGGTCAGGCTTTCGTTGTCGGAGCTGGCGACGCGGCGAATCCGCAGCACCGAGTCCGACAGCGCGGGGAAGTCGCTCTTGTGGCGCATGCGCCGCAGCAGAAAGTCGAGCGTGCCGGCGCCGGCCCCGGCGCGCGCCGTGGGTTGCTGCACGGTGGTCGGCGCTGCCGCCGGCTCGGGCGCGAGCCAATCGGCCAGCGCATCGCGCAGCAACTGCACGCTCTTCCAGCGCTGCGCCAGGTCGCGTGCCAGCGCGCGCAGCAGCACGCTGCGCAAGGTGTCGTCGACATCGGCGCGCAGGCCGCCCGGCAGGGCCAGGTCTTCATGCACGACACGCGACATGGCGCGGTACGGGTCGCGTTCATTGACGAGGCGCTGGCCGCTGAGCAGCTCGGTCAGCACGATGCCGGCGGCGAACACGTCCATCGTCGGCGCCGGCAGCGCCGCGTTCACGGCCTCGGGCGACATGTAGCCCGGTGTGCCGACCACCTGGCCCTGCCCGCCCGGGTCGTTCATGCGCGCGGCGATGCCGAAGTCCATCACCCGCGCCCGGCCGCTGGCGTCGACGAGGATGTTCGATGGCTTGAGGTCACGGTGCACCACGCCGGCCGCGTGCGCGGCGGCCAGTGCATCGAGCACGCCGAGCATCAGCGTCACGGCCTCGTGAGCGGGCAGCGCGCCGCGCGTGCGCGCGTGTTGCGACAGCGTCGGCCCGGGCACGTACTCGAACACCAGGTAAGGCTGCAGCTCGTGCACGTCGGCCTCGAACACGGGCACGATGTTCGGGTGCGTGAGGCGGCTGACGCTGCGCGCTTCCTGAAGCCATTGGTTCACCGTCGAGTCGTCTGAATCGGCCTGTGCCGGCATCAGCTTGACGGCCACCTCGCGGTCGAGCCGGCTGTCCCATGCGAGCCACACGGTCGCCTGCGCGCCGCGGCCCAGCACCCGCTTCAGCTCGAAGCGGCCGACGCGAGATGCCGCGACGATGTTCAGGTCGACGGCCATCAACGCGTGGCGTTCGCGCCGCCGGGTGCGGGGTCGGCCGCCTCGGCTTGCGCCGCAGAGTCCGGCGCGCCGGTGCGGGTCGATGCCGGTGCGGCCTTGCCGGTGGCCAGCGTCTCGCGCGCCGCGTGCAGCGCGTCGGTCACGTCGCGCCCGTTGATGCCCAGCGCGCGACCGTAGCGTTGCGCCACCTGCGCAAGGGCGCTGGCCTGCCGCGCCGGGGTGGCGAGTTGGGCGGCGTCCACCACGTCGTTGGCGGCGCTGGCGATCAGGCGCAGCACCTCGTCGTCGTTGTCGGGCTTGCGCACCGGGGCATCGGCAGGCAGCCGGCGCGCCATGTGCAGCACGTCGTCGCCCAGGCCCCACTGGCGGCCCACCGCGCCGCCGAGCGATTCGATGTCGACGCCGAGCACTGCGAAACCTGCGGCGGTCTCGCTCAGCCCGGGCTGCGGCGCGCCGCCGGGCTCGCGGGCATCGGGGCTCGGCTGCATCAGGTCGCGCACCTGCCCGGCTTCGTCGGCGAAGTGGTAACGCAGCATCAAGCGGCCGAGGTTCTGCAGCACCGCGATCAGGTACGTCACCTGCGCGTCGTAGCCGGCCGGGCGCAAGGCCTGCGCCACATGGCCGGCCAGCCGGACCTGGTCGAACGTGGCTTGCAGCGCTGCGGCATGCTCCGGCGCCAGCGGGCCGGGCCACAGGCGCAGCGCGTTGGCGGCCTGCCGCACGCCGTTCACGCCGATCAGCGAAATGATGCGCCGCAAGGTCAGCACCGGCCCGTTGCCCTGCACCTGCGTGCCCTGCACCTGTGCCGAGTTGAGGGTGCGCAGCAACTCGAAGGTGAGCGCCATGTCGACGAGCACGTCTTCGGCGATCTGCTCGGTGCGCTGGCCCTCCTGGCTCGTGATGCGGGCCACGCGCGCGGCGAGGCCGGGCAAGGCGGGCAGGTGGCCGACCGTGCGCAGGCGGTCGAGCAGCAGGGCCAGCGGGCCACCGCCGTCCTGCGACTGCGCATCGAGCCAGCCGGACAAAGCCCCGAGCAGCGTGCGGGCACTCTGGTAGCGCAGCCGCTCCTGGGCCGAGGTGCAGCGGTTCGCGATCGCACGCAGCGCTTCCGGGATGGGCAGGGGCGTGCTCCACGGCAGGCGCACGATTTCGCGGCCGAGCGGCGTCATGCGGTCGATGGCGAGTGCCACGTCGGCCTGGTCGAGCACCGGCTGGCCGGTGAGTGCGTGGTGCAGCAGCACGCCGCAGGCGAGCACGTCGCGCGTGGCGGCGCGGCGCTGCGCGCGCAGGCCCTCCGTTCCGCCGATGCCACCGATGTCGTGGCTGCCGCCGCGCGCCGCAGCGTGTGCAGCCGGCGCCGCTTCGGACGCGACGCCCAGCGCCATCAGGCTGGCAGCGCCACGTTCGTTGATGACGATGCTCTGGAACTGCAGGTCGCGGTGCGCCACGCCCGCGTCGTGCGCGAACGCCAGGCCTTGCAGCACGTCGCACAGCATGCGCACCACATCGGCGGGCGCCGGGTTGGGGTGCGCGACAAGCCACTCGCCGAGCAGCACGCCCTGGCTGCGCTCGACCGCCATGAAGGGCCAGTGGTCCTGCACGCCGGCCTCGGCGATGGGCGCCAGGTTCGGGTGGTCCAGGCGCGCGCTGGCACGGGCATCGCGCTGCCAGTGTTCCAGCTCGGCCGGGCCGGCAGGCTGCAGGCGCGGCAGCGACAGCATCAGCTCGGTGCCACTGCGCGGGTCAAACGCCAGCCACACCATCGTGCCGGCACTCTTGCCGAGCAACTGGCGCAACTGAAAACGGCCGAAGTTCCGCGTTGGGTTCGGCTGGGCAACGGGCACGGCGTGGGCAACCATCGTTCAAGGGGGATGACGTTGCCTCATTGCACCCGGTATCGGTGCGCGGTGGTGGCGCGATCAGGCGGTGGAAGTTCCGCCAGTTCTCAGGCTTGCTGGTCTTCGCCCGTGACATCGACTTCGATCACCGCGCCCGCACCGGTCACGAAGGCGCAACGCACCACCGCGCCGGGCTGGGCGCGCTGCACCGCGCTGCGGTAGCGCAGCATCTGTGCGCGGTAGGCGGGCAATTGCTGGGGCGTGTGCTGCAGCTTGTAGTCGAGCACCCACCACTGCGGGCCGCTTCCAGTAGCGTCGTCGATCAACACGAGCCGGTCGATGCGCAAGGCCTCGCCACCCGTGCCGACCGGCACCTCGTTGGCGTGCCATTGCAGGCCCGGCGCGCCGGGCCAGAAGCGAGCACAGGCGGGGCTTTGCAACAGGGTGCGGGCGATGCGCTCCGTGGCCGCCGCCGGCGCGCCGAACTCGGCCGCCGCTGCGTGGGCCAGCGTTGCCAGATCGGCGCGGGCCCCCTCGTCGATATGCCCCACACCGCCCACGCTGGCCCATTCGAGCGCGCGGTGAACGGCCTTGCCGAGGCGCGTGGCATCTGTGTCGGCCGAGCGCTCGATGGCGGCGGCGCGGTCGGGCGCGGCTCCGGTCGCTGCCTCGTCACGCCAGGCCGGCAGCTGCTTCAGCGTGATGGGCGTTGCGGCGCTCGGCCCGGGCGCGGCAGGGTTCCTTGCGGCGGGCACCCACGCCGGCACCCAAGCAGTAGCCAGCGGCTCGACGCGCGCCCACCATGGCGCGCGAGGCGCCGCACGGTGCGGCTCGGTGGCGCTAAACACCAGTCGCTCCTTTGCGCGCGACATGGCCACGTACAGGCCGTTCAGTTCCTCGCGATCGCGCGCTTGCATCTCGGCCGCCAGCAGACCCGCCAGCGACGGCGCGCAGGCCGACTCGGAATACACGAACGCACAGCGCAGCGGCGCCTCGGACTCGACCGGCCACTCGATCAGCAGCGCGGTCGTCTCGGCCTGGCGCGGTGACGGGTCGGCGTCCATCACGAACACGACACGCGCCTCCAACCCCTTGGCGCCGTGCACCGTGAGCAGCTGCACCGCGTCGGGCTGCGCCGGCGCAGCCACCTTGATCGCCCGGCGCTTCATCGCTCGCACGAAGTTGTACGGCGTGGCATGGCGCGCGCCGTCCAGCGACAAGGCCTGGCCGAGCAGCGCATCGACCGCATCGAGCGCTGCCACCTGCTCCGCCGCCGGCACGGTCGCGGCCACACGGGCACGCAGGTCACCTTCGTGGACGATGCGGTCCAGCAGGTCGTGGGGCGGCAAGCGCAGCGCAGCAACCTGCCATGCGGCCAGCAAGGTGGCCGCACGCTGCAGGTTCGGGTGCGCAGGCCAATCGCGCCGCAGCGCCGCCCACCAATCGCCGCCGGCAGCGCGCTCTGCGAGCGTGGCCAGCGCGATCAGGTCGTCGTCGGTCGCACCGAAGAGCGGACTGCGCAGGGCCTGTGCAAGTGCCAGTCGGTGGCGGGGCGAGACCAGCGCATCGAGTACGGCGACGAGATCGCGTGCTTCGGGCCCATCCATCAACGCGTGGTCTTCCACGGCGGCACACGGGATCTGCAAGCGCTGCAAGGCGTGCGCGACAAGGCGCAGCGATTCGCGCTTGCGGCACAGCACGATGACTTCGCCGGGGCGCATGGCGGGAGTCACCTCGGGCCCGCCCGCCAACATGGCGCCGGTGCCGCCGTGCCCCGCCAGCAGCGCCTGCACCGCCGTGGCGACGACCGCCGCCTCGCGTTCGCGCAGCACTTCTTCGACCTCGGTGCGCGGGGTTGTCAGCGTGTCGCGCCACACGGCCGGTGCGTCGCTCCTCAGTGCCTTGGGGGGCCGCAGCACGCGGCCGATGCTGAACACGCCGGCGCCGGGAACCGCGGCAATCTCGGTGGTGTGGGCCCGGAAGCCACCGAACTCACCGGCCGCGCTGGCCTGCGCGAAAACGGCATTCAGCGCTGCGATCACTTCGGGCGCGTTGCGTCGCGTGTGGTCGCATTCGAGCAGCGTGCCGCCCAGCGCCTGAACGACGAACCCGCGCGCGGCCTCGAACACGCGCGGCTCGGCGCGGCGGAAGCGGTAGATGCTCTGCTTCGGGTCGCCGACGATGAACACGCCCGGCGGGCGCTGGCCGCTGGCGCCGCCGCCCGCGCCGGCATAGGCGCCCAGCCACGCATGCAGCGCGTGCCATTGCAGCGGGCTCGTGTCCTGGAACTCGTCGATCAGCACGTGGCGGATGCGCGCATCGAGCCGCTCCTGCACCCAGCCGGCGAGCGTGGCGTCGCGCAGCAGTGCGAGGCCGCAGCGTTCCAGGTCGGCCATGTCGGCCAGGCCGCGCGCACGCTTGTAGGCGTCGAACTCGGCCAGCAGCAGCCGCGCGAGCCGCACCATGCGCAGGTGCTCGGCATACGCATCGAGCTGGTGGATCTGCGCGGCGACCTCGGCGAGCGCGTCTTGCGCAGCGGCCAGCCCTTCGACCTTGCCGAGCTTGCGCGGCGTGCCGGTGGTGGTGAACAGCGCCGCCCAGGCAGCACCGAACGCGGCTTGTGGGTCGGTGTGTGCCAGCGCCATCACCAGGCCGGTGGCGGCGTCTTGTGCCTTGCTGCCGCCCAGGCCGAGCGCGAGCGTCAGTTCCCGCAGCCACGCGCGCCAACGCTCACCGAGCAAAGCAGCGGCGGGGTGCGCACCCGGCGGCTCGGTGGCGGGCGGCGGCACGCTGGGCTCCAAGGTGCCGGCGGCGTCGGCCAGCTCGAACTCGACGCGCTTGTCCCACGCCGCCTCCAACCATTTGCGCGCCGCGCTGCGGCCGCGTTGCTGGATCAGCGCGGCATGGTCGGCCCGCAGCAGCGGCGCGCGCAGCAGCGCGGCGTGGAAGCGCCGGAACACATCGCTGCGGTGGTCTTGCGGGTCTTCGATCAACTGCATGTCGGGCTGCAGGCCGAGCTCGGTGAGCAGCTCCATCGGGGCCGCACGCAGCAGTTGCGCGAACCAGGCGTGGAAGGTGCGCACCTCGACCGCGCGGCCGGTGCACAGCACGCGCTCGTGCAGGCCGGCGAGCTGCTGCGCGAGCGCCGGCGCCTGGGCGGCTGGCACGCCGCGGTCGATCAAGGCCTGGGTGCGCTGCGCGTCGGTGGCCTGATGTGAGCCGAACTCGCGCAGCCAGTCATCGAGGCGCTGGCGCATCTCGCCGGCGGCCTTGCGCGTGAACGTGATCGCGAGGATTTCGTGCGGCTCGGCCCCGGCAAGAAGCGCGCGAAGAATGCGCGACACCAGCATCCAGGTCTTGCCCGCGCCGGCGCAGGCCTCGACCACGACGCTGCGCTGCGGGTCGCAGGCCACAGCGTAGAACGCGGCGCGGCTGACCAACTCGCCGTCGGCACGGTAGGCGGCCTGCGTCATGCGGAGGCCTGCGTCATGCGGAGGCCCGGGTCATGCGGAGGCCCGGGTCATGCGGAGGCCCGGGTCATGCGCAGGCCCGGGTCATGCGCAGGCCCGGGTCATGCGCAGGCCCGGGTCATGCGGAGGCCTCGGCCGGCGACCAGTGGTCACGCCGACACACGCCGCGCGCTTCGCAGAACTCGCAGGTGCGGCCTTCGCCGAGCGCTGGCAGGCCCGCCCCGGCCCCGAGGCGATGCAGGTCATGCGCCAGGCCTTGCACCAGCGCATCGGCACTCTCGGCCACGTCCTTGTGCGGCACCTCCTCGATGGCCGCGTTGCCGTCGAGGGCGAGGTACATCGCACTTAGCGGTTGTGTCGATTCGGCGCGCACCAGCGCGGCATAGAACGCAAGCTGGGTGTCTTCGAACGGTACGCGCACCTTGTCGCGCAGCGAGCCGGCGCTGCCGGTCTTGTAGTCGATGAGCTGCAGCGCGGCGCCGCCCTCGGTGCGAACCTGGTCGATGCGGTCGATCACGCCGTGCAGGGCCACGCCGCCGAGCGCGGGCAGCAGCAGCGTGATGTCGTCTTCGCCGCGCAGGAACAGCGCGCCCTCGGCATCACGCTCATGCAGCCACGCCACGTAGCGCGGCGCGAAGCCGGCGAACGAGGCACTGAAGGGCAGGAAGTCGGCATCGGCCAAGCCCTTTTCCAACTGCACCTGATCGGCCAGCGCGTGCAGCTGCAGCATGTCCACAGCCACCGCGCGGGGCTCGGTGCGCGCGGTATGAAAGGCGAACAGCACCGCATGCAGCCAGTCGCCGTAGTCGCGCTTCTCGAGCTCGTCGTCCAGCTCGTCGGCCTCGCGCAGGCCCAGCATGCGCAGTGCGAAGAAGCGATACGGGCACGCGCGCAACGCCTCGATGGCGCTGGCCGACACCTGCTTCGGCAACAGGGCCGGCGCGGCAGGTGCGGTCATGAAGATCGGCGTGGCCGCAACCGCGCGCTCGATGCGCGGGTCGTGCCAGACACGCAGCGCATCGCCACGGGTTGCCAGCGCCAGCGACAGGCGTTCGACGAGCGGGCTCGCCGCCAATGGCTCGGTGCCATCGACGCGACGGCGGAAGAACGTGACGCGCGGCGAGTGCAGGGACTGCACAAAGGCCAGCAACTGCGCGTTGCGCTTGTCGGCCGCCGTCGGGATGCCGAGCGCCAGCGCCAGCGCATCGCCGATCAAGCCCGCGCGGTTGACCGACGCACCGAGGTGGGCATCGTCAGCGCCCGGGAATACGACGGCGGCGAACGGCCGCAGCATGGCGCGCGCCAGCGGCGTGATCACCACCTGCTCCGGCCCATCACCCGCTCCGCGCGCAGGCACGAAGCTCGCGGCTTCGAGCGTGTCGGCCACCCAAGCGCTGAACTCGTCGAAGCTCATCACGGCAGCGCCGGCAACCGGCGGCCAGGCGATGGGTGCGGCGTCGATCAGTGGCATGCGCAGCGTGGTCAGCACCTGGCGGCCTGCGTCGTCGGTGTTCATTGCCTGAAGCGCGGCGCTGCGCCGCAGCGCCTCGGCGAGCGTGGCGAGCCACCAAGTCAGCGGCGCCCGCGCCCGGCCGGCGAACAGCGCCAGCAATGCATCGACGGCAGCCCACAGGCGCAGGGCCGGCCCGCCCAGCGGCCCGCCAGGAGACGCGTCCGGCGCGAGGTGGCGAATCCCGGCAACGCGCAGCACCTGCGCACGGCGACAGGCGTGTTCGAGCGCATCGACGGCCGAGTCCTCTGCAAGGCCAAGCCACGCCGAGCCGCCCTTCAGCCAGTCGAGCAGGTCGTCGGTCGCGGCGTCGGGCCGGGCGGTGCGCAACAAGGCCATCAACTGCGCGGCGGCGCGCGTGGTCGACAGCGTCCAACCGGTCTCATCGCACAGGCTGACCTGCTGCCGCTCGAGCAAGGCACGCACGCGACGCACCAGCTGGCGGTCTTGCGCGATCAAGGCGACCGGCAACTCGCCACAGCGCAGGTGTTCGAGCACCTGAGCGGCGGCGCACTGGGCTTCGTCTTCCAGGCTGTCGCACACACGCAAAGCCGGTGGGGGCGCAAGGCGCAGGTCAGCGAACGGCGCGGCCAGCGAGGCATCGGTGTCGATGATCAGACACGGCGCTGTCGCTGATGAAAGCAGCGCGAGCGTCAGCGGGTCGGCACCACCGGCTTGCACCGCGAAGAGCGCCGAAGGCCGCAGCGCGAACAAGCGGTCGGTGGCGGGCGGGGCCGCAAGGCAGGCCCATTCGAGCGCGACGCGGGCCAGCATGCGCTCGGTGCCACCGGGGCCGGGCGCAATCGGAAGCAGCTCGCGCGCAGTGGCCCAGCGCTGCGATCGCTCTGCAGCAGGCCACGCTGCGCTGGCTCGGACGAGCGCGTGCGCCGACTCGACCACCATCGCGACGGCGCGCGCAAACGAACGCGCATCGCGTCTGGCCCAGGCTGCGCCCCACGGCTGGCCGCGCAGCAACTCGGTGGCGACAAGGGCGTCCACAGCGGCATCGAGGCTCACCTGCCCGGCTTCCACCGGCGGCGCCGGCCCCAACCCGGCGGCCAGCGTGCGCGTGGTCTCGATGCGCGGCATCCAGCCCGCATGCGTCATGAATGCGGCGCGCGCGTGCGGCAACAGTTCGGTGAAGGGCAGCAGGACCACGGCATCGCGCAATTCGAGCCCTGCGGCCTGCGCCCAAACAGCTGCCCGGGCGGCGATGGCAGCCCATCGCTCCGGGCTGGCGCCGGCAGTATCGAAGGCTTTGTGCGCTATCGTGACCATGGGAGAGAGGCCGGCGCACTGCGGCACGACGGAGGGGCTTTGTGTCAGAATCATTGTGCCTTGACACCCCTTTCAAACGGTGCCGAACTGAGGACATTCATGAGCAGCGACCTGATCAAACACACCTCCGACGCGTCCTTCAATGCCGACGTGCTCGAGTCCGACAAGCCCGTGCTGGTGGACTATTGGGCCGAGTGGTGCGGCCCCTGCAAGATGATCGCGCCCATCCTCGACGAGGTCTCGAAAGACTACGACGGCCGCCTGAAGATCGCCAAGATGAACGTCGACGAGAACCGAGACGTGCCGGCCAAGTTCGGCATTCGCGGCATCCCGACGCTCATGTTGTTCAAGGGCGGTCAGCTTGCCGCCACCAAGGTAGGCGCCTTGTCCAAAGCCCAGTTGACCGCGTTCCTCGACGGTCATCTATAATTCGGAGAAAGGTTGTTTGGGATGGTCTTTTACCGAAGGCCAGACCGGCAACCGAAGTTCTGCCCCCACGCCCTGATCGAGGCGGCTCACTGAAGCCCGGCGCTTCAGCCAAGCAGCCTTGGCGCCCGACCCGGCGGCGCGTGGTTCGGCTCACCATTCCAATATTCATTTCTCCGCGCGAGCGTTAGCCAACGCCTCACGCATCCGAGGTTGATGGCATCAAGGCCGCCTGCGACCGGCCCGCCACCCAAACCCACAGCTCACACACCCGGGGTGCCCCTCCATGCATCTGTCAGAACTCAAGTTGATCCACGTCTCGGAGCTCATCAAGATGGGCGAGGCGCTGGAGATCGAGAACGTTGCCCGCATGCGCAAGCAGGAGCTGATGTTCGCGATCATGAAGAAGCGCTCCAAGGCCGGCGAACAGGTGTTCGGCGACGGCGTGCTCGAAGTGCTGCCCGACGGCTTCGGCTTCCTCCGCTCGCCGGATGCCAGCTACATGGCGAGCACCGACGACATCTACCTCAGCCCGAGCCAGATCCGCCGCTTCAACCTGCACACCGGCGACGCCATCGAAGGCGAGGTGCGCGTGCCGAAGGATGGTGAGCGCTACTTCGCGCTGGTCAAGGTCGACCGGGTGAACGGCCAGACGCCCGAGGAGAGCAAGCACAAGATCATGTTCGAGAACTTGACGCCGCTCTTCCCGAAAGAGCAGTTCAAGCTCGAGCGCGACATCAAGACCGAGGAGAACATCACTAGCCGCATCATCGACCTCGTCGCACCCATCGGCAAAGGCCAGCGCGCGTTGCTCGTGGCGCAGCCGAAGACCGGCAAGACGGTGATGATGCAGCAGCTCGCACATGCGCTGGTCGCGAACCACCCCGAGGTCTACCTGATCGTGCTGCTCGTCGACGAGCGCCCGGAAGAAGTGACCGAGATGGTCCGCACGGTGCGCGGTGAAGTCATCAGTTCCACCTTCGACGAACCCGCCGCACGCCACGTGCAGGTGGCCGAGATGGTGATCGAGCGCGCGAAGCGGCTGGTCGAGATGAAGAAGGACGTGGTGATCCTGCTCGACTCGATCACCCGCCTCGCCCGGGCGTACAACAACGTGCTGCCTTCGAGCGGCAAGGTGCTGACCGGCGGCATGGACTCGAACGCGTTGCAACGCCCGAAGCGCTTCTTCGGCGCGGCGCGCAATGTCGAGGAAGGCGGCTCGCTCACCATCATCGGCACGGCACTCATCGATACCGGCAGCCGCATGGACGAGGTGATCTACGAAGAGTTCAAGGGCACCGGCAACTGCGAGATCCACCTCGACCGCCGCATGGCCGAGAAGCGCGTGTACCCGTCGATCCTGATCAACAAGAGCGGCACGCGGCGCGAAGAACTTTTGCTGCAGCCCGAGATCCTGCAAAAGACTTGGATCCTGCGGAAACTGCTCTACCCGATGGACGAGATCGAGGCGATGGAGTTCATTCTCGACAAGATGAAGTCGACGAAGAACAACCACGACTTCTTCGACATGATGCGGCGCGGCGGGTAATGTGCTGCGGCGCGCTACAATGTGCGGTTTCCCGAATTGCGGAAAGTGCGCCACAGGGTTTGGCGTGGCTCCCGTGTCACCGGCGTACCAGTCGGCCAAAAAGCGAGCAGAGGTTCCCATGAAAGAAGGCATTCACCCCACTTACCGCGATGTGTGTTTCGTGGACCTGTCGAACGGTTGGAAGTTCGTGACACGCTCGTGCGCGCAGACCCGCGAAACCGTGAAGATGGATGACGGCCGTGAACTGCCGCTGTTCAAGCTGGAAAGCACCAGCGAATCGCACCCTTTCTACACCGGCACGCAAAAGAGCGTCGACTCGCTCGGCGGCCGCGTCGAGAAGTTCCGCAACAAGTTCGCGCACCTCACCACCAAGAAGTAAGCGCGGCGAACGCTCGACGAAGGCAACCTCGGCTGCCTTGATCCAAGAAGGCAGCCAAGGCTGCCTTTTTCAATGCCCCGCCGCGCGCGGCCAAACACACGGCCAGACAGGCCAAAGCCGAAGTTGCTGCATCATTCGCGGCGCACCGATTCGACCCGCATTGAGCTCACCCAACCCCGCCCTCGTTACGGAACGCGCCGCGCAGCGGCTGCCGCGCATTCCCTTGCTGTTGTTCTGTGCGGCGTACGTTCTGCCAGGCCTTTTCGGCCGCGACCCCTGGAAGAACGCAGACATCAGCGCGTTCGGCTACATGCTCAGCATTGCCCAGGGCCGCAGCCACTGGATCGCACCCAGCCTTGGCGGCCTTCCCGCTGACGCGGCCTTGTTGCCCTACTGGTTAGGCGCTGGCTTCATCAAACTGCTAGGCCCTGCGCTCGGCCCCGCCCTGGCAGCACGTATCCCGTTTGCCATCCTGCTGGTGTGCGTGCTCGTGCTGACCTGGTACAGCACCTACCACCTGGCGCGAACCGAAGCGGCACAGCCTTTGCCCTTCGCGTTCGGCGGCGAGGCCAAGCCCGTTGACTACGCGCGCGCCATCGCCGACGGCGCGGTGCTCGCGTTGGTGGCGTCAGTCGGCCTGCTGCAGCTCGGCCACGAAACCACGCCCGAACTGGCGCAGCTCGCAAGCGTGGCGCTGTTCGTGTATGCACTCGCGTCCAGCCCGTATCGGGCGTGGGAGTCGCGCCTCGCGGTACTGGTGGCGTTGCCGGCACTGGCCGCCAGCGGCGCACCGAGCGTCGGGTTGGCCCTGGGCCTGGTCGGCAGCGTGATCTGCCTGCTGTCGGGCTACGCACCCGTGCGCCGTTTCGCACCGTGGGTCGCCGCGAGCACCTTGCTGGCTGCCGGTGTGGCCTCGGCCGTGGGGGCATGGGCCTGGCGCGCTGGCGGCGGGGCGGTTTCCGTCGCCAGCCTGTGGGATGTGCTGCGACTGGTCGCATGGTTCACATGGCCAGCCTGGCCACTGGCCGCGTGGACCCTCTGGCGTTGGCGCGGGCAACTGTCGGATCGGCACATCTCGATCCCGCTCGGCTGCTTTGCCGTGAGCTTGCTCGCGAGCATTGTCATGGGGGGATCGGACCGCGCCCTGATGCTGGGCCTGCCACCGCTCGCGGTACTGGCAGCGTTCGCGCTGCCCACGCTCGCCCGCAGCACAGCGGCGGCCATCGACTGGTTCTCGGTGTTCTTCTTCACCCTCGGCGCGATCGTGATCTGGGTCGTCTACGCGTCGATCCAGACCGGCTTGCCGGCACAGCCGGCGATCAACATCGCGCGGCTGGCCCCTGGCTACACACCGCAGTTCTCACCGTTCGCGCTGGCGCTGGCGGCTCTGGGCACCATCGCCTGGCTGTGGCTCGTCAAGTGGCGCACCGGCCGCAGCCGCCACCCGCTGTGGAAGAGCCTGGTGCTGCCCGCCAGTGGTGTGGCGCTGTGCTGGTTGCTGCTGATGACCTTGCTGCTGCCGCCACTGGACCATGCGCGCAGCTACCGTTCGCAGGTTCAGCGCATCGCCCTGCAAGTGCCGAGCCGATCATGCGTTGCGGCGCCCGGCATGCCCACGGCTCAGGTCGCGGCCTTGGAATACCACGGCGGCTACCGCGTCGATGCAACGAGTGACGCGGCGCAGCACGGCTGCGCGTTCCTGCTGCTCACGGAAACACTACGCGAGCCACATGCCGTGGGCCCGGGTTGGCGGTTGCTGGCACGAGAGCGCCGCAACACCAGCGAACAGGAGATCACCGCGATCTACCTCCGGGAGCCGGGCATGCGTTGACCGCACGGCTGGGCGCGCGGGGTCGATTGACGGGCGCGCCGTCGAGCGCAGGCTCAACCAACAAGGGCGCTGTCGGCCGCTGCCGTTTGGCTGGCAGCGGGAAGTGGCCCAAATGGAAGCATCGCGGCACTGCGCAGGCGCACCGCCGGTAGCACGAGCCTGAACACCGAGCCCTTGCCCAGTTCGCTGTGAATGTCGAGCTCGCCGCCGTGGCGCTGCGCCACGTGCTTGACGATGGCCAGCCCCAGGCCGGTACCGCCGGTGTCGCGCGAGCGGCTGCTGTCGACGCGGTAGAAGCGCTCAGTCAGGCGCGGCAGGTGTTCACGCGCGATGCCGGGGCCGGTATCCGCGACCGCGATCACACCGGCGCCATCGGCCTGCACGTCGCAGCTGACCTTGATCGTGCCGCCCTCGGGCGTGTAGCGCACGGCGTTGCCGACGAGGTTGCTGATGGCACTGAACAACTCTTCCTGCGCACCGGCCACTTGCAAGTCGGTATCGGCCGGGAACACCAGCATGTGGCGGCCGGCCGACAACGCCTTAGCGTCGACCGCCACGCGGTCGAGCAGCGGCTTGAGCGCGACCCAGCGGTCAGAGGTGGGGCGCGGGCTGCCCTCGAGCTGAGCGAGTATCAGCAGGTCGGCCACCAGCGTGCCCATGCGGTCGGCCTGCTGCGCCATCAACACCAGCACGCGCTTGCGTTCGACCTCTGTCAGCGGCAGGTTGGCCATGGTCTCGATGAAGCCCGACAACACCGTGAGCGGCGTGCGGATCTCGTGCGACACGTTGGCAACGAAGTCGCGCCGCATGCCGTCCGAGCGTTCGCGTTCGGTGATGTCTTGCGAGAGCACGAGCTTCTGCCCTTCGTCGTACTCGCGCACCAGCACCGAGAGTTCCCTCTTGCTGCGCGGGTCAGGCACTTCGACCGCTTCGTCGAAGCGCCCGGCCTGAAGGTAGGCGACGAACGCCGGCGCCCGCACGAGGTTGGTGATCGGCTGACGGCGGTCGCGTTGCGGGTCGAGGCTGAAGTGGTCAGCGGCCAGCGAGTTGCACCATTCGATCTGATCGCCCGCATCCAGCAACATCACGCCGTTCGGCGAGGCCTCGATGGCGGCCAGGAACTGCGTGAGCCGGTTGCGTTCCGCCTGCGCTTGCTGCTCGCGCAGCCGGATCGAGCGCTCGATGCGGTACGCGAGTTCACCCCACAGGCCCACATGGCGCGGCGCGTCGCCCTCTTGCGAGCCGCGCAGCCAATCGAGCAAGCCATAGCCTCGAACGGTGTCGCGCACGGCAATGGCGCCCAGCACCAGGGCGCACCCGAGCATCGCGCCCAGTACGACCGCATCATGGCGTTGCACGAGCATGCCCGCCACGCCGCCCACCACCATCGCCAGCAGCGTGGTGAGGATGCGCGGCAGCAACCAGGTCATCGGCGGCTCGCCTGGCCCACGGTTCGCACTGTCGTCATGCCGGCACCGCCTGAACCTGCTGCGTCAGCCGGTAGCCGGCACCGCGCACGGTCTCGATCATGTGGGCGCACTGCACCGGGCTGAGCGCCTCGCGCAGGCGCTTCACGTGCACATCCACCGTGCGCTCTTCGATGAACACGTGGTCGCCCCAGACCCGGTCGAGCAACTGCGCGCGGCTGTGCACGCGTTCTGGGTGGGTCATGAAGAAGTGCAGCAGGCGGAACTCGGTGGCGCCGACCTTGACCTCGCGCACCTCGTCGTTCAACTCGCGCGTCACGCGGCGCGTGGCGGGGTCGATCTTGAGCGCGCCGACCATCACCGCCGCATCCAGCGCCTCGGGCGCCTTGCGGCGCAGCACCGCACGAATGCGGGCCATCAGCTCGTTGGTCGAGAACGGCTTGGTCAGGTAGTCGTCGGCGCCTGCATCGAGGCCGACGATCTTGTCGGCCTCGTCGGCACGCGCGGTGAGCATGATGATGGGCAGTTCGCGGGTACGCTGCTCACCGCGCCAGCGCTTGGCCAGCGCCAGGCCAGATTGGCCGGGCAGCATCCAGTCGAGGATGATCAGGTCGGGCAGCACGCCGTCGACAGCAGCCTGCGCCTGCTCGGCACTGGCGGCGATCGTGACTTCGAAGCCCGCATGCCGCAGGTTGATCGAGATCAGTTCGGCGATGGCCGATTCGTCTTCGACGACGAGGATGCGGCTCATGGATTGCCTTTCGATGAAGATTCCATCACCGGACCAGCGACTCGACGTCGCCGATCGAGTTGTGACGCACGTCGGTGCCTTTGACGATGTAGATGATCTGTTCGGCCAGGTTCTTGGCGTGGTCGCCCACGCGTTCGATCGCCTTGGCCACGAACACGAGGTCGATGCTCGATGAGATCGTGCGCGGGTCTTCCATCATGAAGGTGATGAGCTTGCGCATCAGGCCCTCGAACTCCTGGTCGATCAGGTCATCTTGCTTGAGCACCTCAACGGCCTTCTCGACATCGAGCCGCGCAAACGCGTCGAGCGCCTTGCGCAACTGGCTGCCTGCCAACTCGGCCTCGTAAGCCAGGTCCTTGACCGGCAGGCGCAGTCGGCTCGACACGCCCGAGTTCACCAGCCGCTGCACGGTGCGCGCGATGCGCGCTGCCTCGTCGCCCACGCGCTCCAGGTTGGCGATGGTCTTCGAGATGGCGATCAGCAGGCGCAGGTCGCGCGCGGTGGGCTGGCGCCGCGCGATGATGGTGGACAGGTCGCGGTCGATCTCGACCTCGGTCTGGTTCACGCGCTCTTCCGTTATCAGCACGTCGGAGGCGATCTCGGAGCTGAAGTTCGTGAGCGCGTAGACCGCACGCGACACCTGGGACTCGACCATGCCGCCCATCTCGAGCACGCGTGTGG
>Ga0123336_10002103_pt1 | contig 17595 bp, 19 predicted proteins | sample SSSSmetaG_FD_96466 | JGI IMG/M metagenome (GOLD analysis project Ga0123336, IMG submission 96466) | Glacier valley bacterial and archeal communities from Borup Fiord, Nunavut, Canada, to study Microbial Dark Matter (Phase II) - ​SSSS metaG | ecosystem: Environmental > Aquatic > Freshwater > Ice... | reverse complement strand
GTTCCAGGAAATCCCGCACGGCAAGCAGAGCTGGTACGGCCCGATGGGCGGCATCTGGCAAAGCGTTTGGCTCGAGCGCCGGCCGAGCGCGCATCTCGGGCAGGTCATCCTCGAGAGCGACCTGGCGACCGGGGCGGTCGCGGCGTCGGTGGCGGTGGCGGCGGCCGCGCGCGACGCGACGCTGGTCGCAACCGTCACCGGCCCCGACGGCCGGACGGTTCGCGCGCGGGTCGATTGCGCGGGGCGGGCGCTGGTCCAGGTCGGGCTGACGGTCGCGCAGCCCGCGGCGTGGTCGCCCGATCATCCCAATCTCTACACCCTGTCGATCCAGCTCGTCGACGGGCTGACCGTCCGCGATGCCGCGACGCGCAGCTTCGGCTTTCGCACCTTTGCGACCAAGAATGGCCAGTTCCTGCTCAACGGCCAGCCGTTCTACATGCGCTGCGCGCTCGATCAGGACTATTATCCGGAGGGGCTCTACACCGTCCCCAACCTCGCTTACCTCGAGGACCAGTTCCGCAAGGCCAAGGCGCTCGGGCTGAATACCGTACGCTGCCACATCAAGGTTCCCGACCCGCTGTACTACGACGTCTGCGACCGGCTCGGGCTGCTGGTGTGGACCGAGTTTCCCAACTTCGAGCGGTTCAGCGACAAGGCGGCCGAGCGCGCCCGGACCACCGCCGAAGGGATCATCGCGCGCGACGGCCACCACCCGTCGATCATCGCGTGGACGATCATCAACGAGGACTGGGGCACCCGGCTGACCGAGGACCCCGACCACCGCCGCTGGCTGATCGACCAGTACGACTGGCTCAAGGCGCACGACCCGAGCCGGCTCGCGGTCGACAACTCGGCGTGCTTTCCCAATTTCCACGTCAAGACCGACATCGAGGACTATCACTATTACCGCGGCGTCCCCGACCGGCGCGGCGAGTGGGACCACCTGACCGACCGCTTCGCCGCGCGCGAGGACTGGACGTTCAGCCCCTACGGCGACGCCGAGCGGCGCGGCGACGAGCCGCTCGTATGCTCCGAGTTCGGGGTCTGGGGTCTGCCGCACCCGCGCGACCTGCGCCGCGGCGGCACCGTCGACCCATGGTGGTTCGAGACAGGCGCGCAGTGGGGCGAGGGCGTCGCCTATCCCAAGGGGCTCGAGCAGCGCTACCGCAGCTTCTTCCTCGACCGCGCCTTTGGCAGCTTCGACGCGTTCATCGCCGCGACGCAGTGGTTCCAGTTCACCGGGCTCAAGTACCAGATCGAGAAGCTGCGCAGCCGCGCGTCCATCCAGGGCTATGTCATCACCGAGCTGACCGACATCTACTGGGAGGCCAACGGACTGATGGACATGGAGCGCAACCTGCGCGCGTTCCATGGGCCGTTCGCCGACGTCAACGCCGACATCGTCGTCGTTCCCGGCTTCCGTCGCTGGGGCTACTGGGCGGGCGAGACGCTCGACCTCGCGCCGCAGGTCGCGACGGGGGGCGGCTTCGTCGGGCCGGGGGCGGTGCTCGACTGGACGCTCGAGCCGCTCGGCGTGACGGGCAAGGTGCCGGTCGCCGCGACGGGAGCCAACCGCGCGGCGGCGGTCGCTGGGGTCGAGATCGTCGTTCCCGAGCTGACGACGGCGGTCGCCGCGACGCTGCGGCTGACGCTGCGCGACGCGAAGGGCGTGGTCGTCGCGCGCAATTACGAGCATCTGAGCCTCTACCCGCGCCCGGCCGCGCCCGCCGTGACGGGGCTCTGGACCGACGACGATCCTCTGCGTAACCGTCTGGCGGCGCTCGGCTACGCCTTCGCCGACTCGGCGGAGGCGGCGACACTGACGGTCGCGCGCGGCATGGACACCGCGCTCGTCGAGCGCGTCCGCCGCGGCCACCGCGCGCTGGTCATCGTCGAGGACGGCGGCTCGCACTGGCTGCGCACTGACGAGCCGCCGTCGCTGATGCCGGTGCCCTATCACATGGACCAGGCGTTCCCCGGCCTGTTCGCGCAGGCGCGCGACAACACCATCCTGCGCGGCGACTGGATCACGGCGTTCAGCTGGCTGGCGCGGACCGGGGCGTTCGCCGGCATTCCGGCGCACGCGACCAACGGGCCGATGTTCGACCTGTCGTTCGATCGCGTCGTGCCCCACCTCGTGCTGACGGGCATGAAGCCGTGGGAGCACGAGGCGCACGTGCCTGCCGGGCTCGTCGTCGGCTGGGGGCACCGGGCGAGCGCGATCGTCGCCGAACGGTGGTTCGGGCGCGGCAAGGCGGTGCTGACGACATTCCGCCTGTCGGCCGACGCACCCGGAGCCGATCCGGTCGCGACGACCCTGCTGCGCGCGCTGATCGACGCGGCGGTCAGCGGCTAGCAACTACTCGAGGTCGTCGCCGCGTTTCCCGCTTTCCGCGCCGGGAGCCTCGCGCTCGGTCTCGGTGCCCGACGGTGCGCCCGACTGGGCGTTGGTTCCCGCCGCGTGGCCGCTGCCGTTGCGCGCGGCCGGGACAGCGGGCGTCCGTGCCGGTGGCGCGGCACCCTCGACGCGGGCCGGATCGCCGGTCACTGAGCGTCGCCGCCGTCGCCGTCGCGGGTCGAGTTCGGGTTGTCGCCGCCGCGGTAGGCGGGGTCGGTCTGGCCGCCGGGCGATCCCTCGCCGTCGGACGCGGGCACCGGTTCGACACGCGCTCCGCCGCCCGACTGGCCGCCGCCCGCCAGCGTTCCGGTGTCGTCGGGTCGCGCGCCGACGTCGCCGTAGCCGAGCTCGTCCTTGGGCATGATGGTCTCCTTCGACGATCCAACGCCGCCTCGCGCGCGCCGTTCCGGAGTGCTAGCGTCGCGGCGATTGGACCCGCCATGCCCGACCCGCGCTTCCCCGTTCCCGCCGCCGCGGCCGCCGCGACCCGGGTCGATACCGCCGCCGCGGCTGCGATGCGCGCCGCCGCCCACGCCGATCCCGACGCCTTCTGGCGCGGACAGATCGGCCGGCTCGACTGGATGACGGCGCCGACGCGCATGGGCGACTGGAGCTTCGATCCCGTCGACATCCGCTGGTTCGAGGACGGTGTGCTCAACGCGAGCGTGAACTGCCTCGACCGGCACGACCCGGCGCGCGTCGCGATCGTGTGGGAGGCCGACGACCCCGCGACGCCGCCGCGCCACGTGACCTATGGCGAGCTGCTCGCCGAGACGTGCCGAATGGCAAACGTCCTGATCGGTCTCGGCGTCCGCCGCGGCGACCGGGTGACGATCTACCTGCCGATGATCCCCGAGGCTGCGATGGCGATGCTCGCCTGCGCGCGGATCGGGGCGGTACACTCGGTGGTCTTCGCCGGCTTCTCGCCCGAAGCGATCGCCGGGCGGATCGCGGACGCCGGCAGCCGCGTCGTCATCACCGCGGACGGCGGCTTCCGCGGCGGCAAGGCGCTGCCCCTCAAGGCAGCGGTCGATGCGGCGTGCGACATCGCCGGCACCGTCGACGCCGTGCTCGTTGTCCGCCACGCCGGGGTTGCCGTAGCCATGACCGAAGGCCGCGACCATCGGTGGCATGATCGGCGGGAGACCGCCGAGGATACCTGCACGCCCGCGGCGATGGGGGCGGAGGACCCGCTGTTCCTGCTCTACACGAGCGGCTCGACCGGCAAGCCCAAGGGGGTGCTTCACACCACCGGTGGCTACCTGCTGTGGGCGAACTTCACCTTCGACCTCGTGTTCGACAGCCGCCCGGGCGAGCTGTTCTGGTGCACCGCCGACGTCGGCTGGGTGACCGGGCACAGCTACGGCGTCTACGGCCCGCTGTCGGCCGGGGCGACGGTGCTGATGTTCGAAGGCGTGCCGACGTGGCCGGCGAGCGACCGCTTCTGGGCAGTCGTCGAACGCCACCGGGTCAACGTCTTCTACACCGCGCCGACCGCGCTGCGCGCGCTGATGCGCGACGGCGATGCCCCGGTGTCGGCGCACGACCTGTCGAGCCTGCGTCTGCTGGGTTCGGTCGGGGAGCCGATCAACCCCGCGGCGTGGGACTGGTACCACCGTGTCGTCGGCAAGGGCGCGCTGCCGATCGTCGATACGTGGTGGCAGACCGAGACCGGCGGGGTGATGATCTCCCCGCTGCCGGGCGCGACCGACCTCAAGCCGGGATCGGCGACGCTGCCGCTGCCCGGAGTCGAGCCCGCGCTGGTCGACGCCGCCGGTGCGTTCGTCGCCAACCATCCGGGGGCGGCGGCGAGCGGCAACCTGGTCCTCACCCGCTCGTGGCCGGGGCAGGCGCGGACGCTGTGGGGCGACCATGCTCGCTTCGCTGCGACCTATTTCAGCACCCATCCGGGCCTGTACTTCACCGGCGACGGCGCGCGGCGTGACGAGGATGGCTATTGGTGGATCACCGGCCGAGTCGACGACGTCATCAATGTCAGCGGCCACCGCATGGGCACCGCCGAGGTCGAGAGCGCGCTCGTCGCCCACGAACACGTCGCCGAGGCCGCCGTCGTCGGCTTCCCGCACGACATCAAGGGGCAGGGCATCTATGCCTATGTCACGTTGAACGCCGGGGTCGAGGAGAGCGCGGCGCTGCTCGCCGAGCTGCGCGCAAGCGTGCGCACGATCATCGGTGGGATCGCGACGCCCGACCACTTCCATCTGACGCCGGGCCTGCCCAAGACGCGGTCGGGCAAGATCATGCGGCGCATCCTCAGGAAGATCGCCGAGAACGACTTCGCCAGCCTCGGCGACACCTCGACGCTCGCCGACCCGAGCATCGTCGATCAGCTTATCGCGGGACGAATGAACCGGTAGCCAACCCAATGTATCTAGCTATACGTCGGGCATGCGCGCCGAAGTTCCTGTCATCCCTACCTATGATCGCATGATGTACCAGGCGCTTCAGGCACTGAAGGCGTTGGGCGGCTCCGAAACGAATAATGAGTTGTTGAGCAAGGTGATCGAAGTCATGCAGCTGCCTGACTCGGTCGCCGCACTGATCCACACGGACAACAGATCAACTCGAGTCGCGTATAATCTGGCTTGGGCCAAGACCTACCTGAAGAAGGTAGGGGCGCTGGAAAGCGGGGGGCGTGGCGTGTGGGCGCTAACCGCGGCTGGCGAAACAATGTCGCCCGATGACGTCGCACGTATCCCGGCGACCGTTCGTAAACAGGACGTTCGGCGAACGACTGATGATCCGTCTGTCGAGACGAGCGTTCAGGCAATGCAGAGCAACGCGGCTCCGCCCGAAGACAGTTGGCGCGACATTGTTCTGACGGCCCTACAACGGATGGAGCCGGCTGCTTTCGAACGGCTTGCGCAGCGGCTCCTGCGAGAGGCGGGATTTACCAAGGTCGAGGTAACGGGTCGTAGCGGCGATGGCGGCATCGATGGCGTTGGCGTGCTGCGGCTCGGCTTATTGTCTTTTCAGACGCTGTTCCAATGCAAGCGTTACCAAGGAACGGTTGGTGCCGGCGCGGTCCGCGACTTCCGCGGGGCCATGGTAGGCCGCAGCGACAAGGGACTAGTAATTACAACCGGCACGTTTTCGAGCGATGCCCGCAGAGAAGCCACACGCGACGGTGCTCCACCGATCGAGCTGATTGACGGTGACGAACTTTGCACTTTGTTAAAGAATCACAGAGTTGGCGTGCGTACTGAACTGGTTGAGCAGGTGATCGTAGATACAAGCTGGTTTAAGACCATTTGATGGCGACGAGATGAGCGACGTCCTCTGGCAGGGCAAGTACCTCGAGGTGCGGCGCGACGGGACGTGGGAGTTCGCCGCGCGCGTCGGTGGGATCGGCGCGGCAGTGATCCTCGCGACGACGACGGCCGGCGAGATCGTTCTCGTAGAGCAGTTGCGACGCGCCTTCGGCCGGCCGGTGATCGAGCTGCCCGCGGGGCTGATCGGCGACGACGGCGACTTCGATCCCGCGATTGCGGCGGCGCGCGAGCTCGCCGAGGAGACGGGGTTCACCGCGACCGAGTGGACACCCATCGGCGACTTCGCGACATCGGCGGGAATGTCGAGCGAGACCTTCACCCTGTTCCGCGCGCGCGGGCTGACCCGGTCCGGTTCCGGCGGCGGCGTGGACGGAGAGGACATCACGGTCCACGTCGTCCCGCTCGCCGAGGTGCCCGCTTGGCTCGACATCGCCCGCACGCGCGGCTGCGTGATCGACAGCCGGCTGATCGTCGCGCTGGGGCTGATCTAAATCCGCTTCGTCACCGCGATCGCCGCGCGGCAGCCGGCGCGGATCAGGGCGCTCATCACCGGGAAGCCGGTGCCGCCCATCTCGCTCGCGGTGTCGCGATGCTCGACCTCCTCGGCCTGGAAGTCGGCGATATGGGCTCGCAGTTCGGGGTCGCGGCCGTCGGCGAGCGCGTCGTGCTGCGCCTGATAATGGCGGTCGATCTCGGTCTCGACCGCGACGGTGCACGCCATCGCCGCGTCGGGGCCGAGCAGCGCGGTGCCGACGCCGAGCATGTAGCCTGCGACGTGCCAGATCGGGTGGAGGATCGTCGGGCGGACGCGGCGGCGGACGATCAGCTCGTCGAACACCGCGAGGTGCCGCGCCTCCTGCGCGCGCATGCGGCCGATGGCCGGGGCGACGGCGGCGCGGTTGCCCATCACGGCGAGCTGGCCCGCATAAATCCGCGCCGCGCCATACTCGCCGGCGTGGTCGACGCGGATCATCTCGTCGATTGTTTCCGTAGCAGCCACAGCGCGCCGCCTCCGATCAGGGTGGATAGCAGCGCGTTATACCCCGCCATCGACACGCCGAACAGCGACCACGCCGCCGCATCGCAGCGGTTCATCGGCGTCGCGAGCGCGGCGGTGATGAAGCTGCTGCCCGGCGCCAGACCCATCCCGGTGCACGCCTGCGGCCCCGCCCACCAGTGATACTCGACCCCGGCGTGAAATGCGCCGATCCCCGCCGACGCCAGCATCGCCACCGCCGCCAGCGCGACAACGGCGCGACGGTTTCCGAAAGCCCACGCGAGAAGGCCGAATGCCAGCGCCGCAACGTGCGGCCAGCGCTGCCACAGGCACATCTCGCACGGCGCGAGGTGCCCGAGGTACTGGAATGCGAGCGCCCCGCCGAGCAGCGCCGCGCTGCCCGTCAGCACCAGCGCATTCGCCGCCTTAGAGGACATAACGGTAGACGAGGTAGGCTGCGATCAGCGCGACGGCGACGAGCGCGACGCGGTGGAAGTGCGCCTCGATATAATGTTCGGCGACCGCGCCGAAGCGCTTGAGCAGCAGCGCGACGACGATGAAGCGGCCGCCGCGCCCAACGACCGACGCGAGCAGAGCACCGCCGACGCCAAGATGGACGCTGCCCGCCGCGATCGCCGCCGGCATCGGCGCGAGCAGGAAGGCGAGCGGCCAGAGAAAGATGTTGCGGGCGACGTCGGCGCGGAAGGCGTCGAACTCGGCGGTCTTGTGAAGGAAGGCGAGCAGCGGCCGCGCGACCGCCTCGAACAGCAGCGCGCCGATGTAATAGGCGATGACCGCGCCGAGCGCCGACGCGACGAGGCCGATGACGCCGTAGCGGAGCGACCGCTGCGGCTGCGCGATCGACATCGGGAGCTGGAGCAGTTCGGGCGGTATCGTGAAGAACGCCCCGTCGACGAAACAGACCAGCGCCAGCCAGCGCTCGGCGTTGGGGCGACCGGCGACGACGAGCAGGCGGTCGTAAAGCTGGCGGAGCAAGGGCGCGTTCCGGGATGGTGACGCCGCCCTCTACCACGTCGCCGCCTCACGTCGACCGGCAAAGCGGCGGCCGCCCGTCTCGGCCGCGCTGGCGCGCGTCAGGGCGCGATGATAGACGCGCGGCGGCAGGAGGTAGATCGCGTAGACGCGGTAACCCGGCAGTGGTGCGTGGCACTCGGCGAAGGCGTTGCGGTCTTTGCGCCGGACGGCGGCGATGCGACGCCACGCGCGAAGAAGGCCCGGGCCCTGATCGCGTTCCTCGCCGTCGCCCCGGAAAAACTGTCCTCGCGCGCCGAATTGATCGCCCTGCTGTGGAGCGATCGGGGCCACGAGCAGGCGCGCGCCAGCCTGCGCCAATGCCTGTTCGAACTGCGCCACGATGCGCCCGGCCTGATCGAGATCGACGGGGAGACGGTTTCGCTCGCCGCTGCGGTCGTCGCCAACGGGGCCGCCGCGCCGCGCCTGACGGGCCTCGACGGCATCGCTCCGGGGTGTGACCGCTGGCTGGAGCATCGGCGCGAGGCCTCCGCCGTTGCCCCGCCGGCCGCCCTGGGCGAAGCAAATGGTCCGATCGCGTTACGTCGATCGTCCTGGGCGTGGGGCGCGACCGTGGCAGTCATCGTGCTTCTTGCCGCGCTCGCCGCATGGTGGTCGCTGGGCCGACCGCCAGCCCCCGCGGGGTTGACGGTGATTGCTGTCGGACCCTTCACCGCGACCGCTGACACGGCGGCGGCGGTCACGATCGCCCAGCGGATGAACGACGACGTGCGTGCCTTGCTGCCGGCAGAACGTGCCGTCGTCCGGGTCAACGACGCCCCCGGCAACCGGCTGGAGGCGGCGCGGCGACTTGGCGCGGAGTGGGTGATTTCGGGCAGTGTCGATCCGAGCGTCGGCGCGGGCAGGGTTCACGTCCAGGTCGAGACGCCCGACGGACAGCTGATCTGGGTTCGTGACGTCGATGCCGCCCCCGGCCGCCTCGGCGATGCTGCCGCGATAGCTGCAACGCGAATCGCGATGGCGACCGGGTGCGCGCTCGGCGAACCGCGGGTCCAGCGTAGTGTCGACGTGCTGGGGCTGTTGCTCGAGGCCTGCGAACGGCTGGATTTCTCCGCGGATAATTATAGCCATCAGGTTGCCCTCGTGGCGTTGCGACGGCTGGCCGACCGGGCTCCCGACGACGCACTCGCTCAGGCGCAATTCGGCACCGGACTGGCAGTTCTGGCGGGGGATATGCCACCGGCGCTCGCCACGGCACAGCGCGATGAGGCAACCCGGCGGCTGAACCATGCCGTGCAGCTCGATCCCCGCGTCGGCCAAGCGTGGCTCGGTCGCTTTGCCCTTGTCACCGACGACCGCGCCTACGCCCTGCGCGAGTCGCTGTTGGCACGCGGGTTAGCAGTCGAGCCGAACAATCCGATGCTGAACGACTTCATGGGCGGGCTGCTGTTCGACGTCGGTCGCCGCGAGGAAGCGTTGGTGTTCGAGCAGCGGGCTGCCGCGCTCGCCCCGGCGTATCTGGCTCCGACGCAAGCGACGGCCGGCACATTAAGCGCCCTTGGACGGCCGCGCGAGGCGCTCGCGCTGCTCGACCTCGGCGACCGGCGTTTCCCAGACAACTACCGGCAGGCGTGGCGGCGGCTCGACGCGCTGCTGACGAGCGGCAACACGGCCGGAGCGCGGGCGTTCCTCGACCGCGCTGCCGCGATTCGCGGTTGGCTCGAACCGGAAAGGGAGGCGGCAATACGTCGGCTGACCTATGCGATGGACGATCCGCACAGCGCACTCGCCGATGCCGTCGTACGCGATGCGATCGCCGAAGCCGATGCGAAGCCGGCCTTCGCGTCTCGAGATTTCAATATCCTGACCCAGCTCGGCAGGACTGACGCGGCACTGGCGCTCGCACTTCGTGACAGGATCGATGTTTCTGAATGCTTCCGGTTGCAATCGCGTGGCGTTCTCTTGAGCCCGAAATTCCCGAGCCTCGCACGGCGCGCGGGACTTTGGGCCTATTGGTCCACTACCGGCCACTGGCCCGACATCTGCACCGACCCGGCGCTCGGCTGGCGCTGTCCCGTCAAAAGTCCGTCAACGCAGCGCTGACGCCGGGTTTGACGCGCGGCGCGGGCCTGTTCTCGCTTAATTTCCCCCACTCGACGTCATGAAGCGTCGCTCGTGCCACACGGGAAATGCCATGTTCCGTACGGCCATCGTTACTTCGCTCGCCACCATGACGCTCGCCGCGCCGGTTGCCGCCACCGGTGTCGGCGGCGACCCTGTCCGCTTCTGGCAGGACCAGATGATCGGCAGCATCGCCCTGCCGCCCGACCTCGCGGGCCATCCGTACGCTCGCCACCGGCGCGACCGTCGCGGCCGCGGTGCTCGCCAAGCGGTCCCGCGACGGCTATGGCGCACCCTATCCGGAACGCCGTCGAGCCTTCCCGGACGCTGGGCGCCGACGCCAGATGAAATGATCCCGGCGCAGCTCAATTCCTCGGCAGCACCGAGCCATGGGTGATCGGGAGCGCATCGCGCTTCCGTCCTGCGCCGCCGCCCGCGCTCGACAGCGCCGCTTACACCGCCGCGTTCAACGAGGCGCGGCCTGATCTCTGTCCGCCTTACTTCGCTGCGGTCTGGACCGCGGGCATGGGGGCGAGCCGCTCGATGAGCTTGAGAGCGTAGCTCAGCTGATAGTCGGTCACGCCCTTCTTCTTTAGCGTCTCGGGCGTGTCGGCAAAGCGCGGGTCGGGCTTTTCGTCGGCCTCGATCAGCTTGTCGGTCGCCTTGACCTCGTTGATCAGGTGGCGCTTGAGGTCGGCCTCGCGCAGCCGCGGCCGGCTCGCGTCGGCGGCATTGGCATCGCTCAGCTGCGGCACGGTGATGTCGGGCTCGATGCCGTTCTCCTGCACGCTGCGCCCCGACGGCGTGTAGTAACGCGCCGTCGTCAGGCGCAGCGCGGTGTCGCTGCCGAGCGGGATCAGCGTCTGGACCGACCCCTTGCCGAAACTGCGCTGCCCGATCACGAGCGCGCGGCGCTGGTCCTGGAGTGCACCGGCGACGATCTCGGCCGCCGATGCGCTGCCCTCGTCGATCAGCACGACGACGGGCTTGCCGCCGGTGAGGTCGCCGCCCTTGGCGTAATAGCGCTCGATGTCGTTCTTGGTCCGGCCGCGCTGCGAGACGATCTCGCCGTGGTCGAGGAAGGCGTCGCTGACCTCGATCGACTGGTCGAGCAGCCCGCCGGGGTTCGAGCGCAGGTCGACGACGAAGCCGGCAAGCCGCGCCCCAAGCTGCTTGTCGATCGCGGCAATCGCTGTCCTGGTCATCGGCCCGGTCTGCTTGCTGAACGAGGCGATGCGGATGACGCCGACGTCGCCCTTGACCTCGAACTTGACCGGCTTGATCTGGATGATCTCGCGCTTGAGCGTGAACTCGAGCGGCTTGGGTGCGCCCTCGCGGATGACGGTCAGCTTGGCGATCGTGCCGGGGGCACCGCGCATCTTGTCGACCGCCTCGGTCAGCGTCGTCCCATACAGCAGCTCGCCGTTGATGCGGGTGATGAAGTCGCCCGACTTCATGCCGGCGCGCGCGGCGGGAGTATCGTCGGTCGGCGCCACGACCTTGACCGCGCCCTCCTCGGTCGAGACGGTCAGGCCGAGCCCGCCGTATTCGCCGTCGGTGACCTGCTTCATGTTGGCGAAGTCGCGCCCGTCGAGGTAGCTCGAATGCGGGTCGAGGCTGGCGAGCATGCCGTTGATCGCGCCGTCGATCAGCTTCTTGTCGTCGGTCTTGTCGACATAGTCGGCGCGGACGCGCTCGAACACGTCCATGAACGCGTCGAGCCGCTTGTTGGTGTCGGCCTCGGGAGCCGCCTGGAGCACCGGGGCCGGGAGCAGCGCGAGCAGGCTGGCAGTCAGGACGAGACGGACGCGGGGCGAGACCATCGACACTTCCTTCGGGAACTTGGCCTTCAATATAGCGCGCCGCGCGCCGCTAGCCATCCCGGTGATACGGGTGTCCGGCGAGCAGCGAGGTCGCACGATAGAGTTGTTCGGCGAGCATCGCCCGGACCAGCAGGTGGGGCCACGTCGCGGGACCAAAGCTGAGCAGCAGCGTCGCCGCCGCCCGCGCGGCATCGCCGTGGCCGTGGGCCGGGCCGATGACGAAGCGCGCCTCGCGCATGCCGTCGTCGCGCCAGCGGGCGAGGCGGTCGGCGAGCGAACGGCTCGACAGCGCCGGTCCGCGTTCGTCGAGCAGGACGGTAATGGCAGGCGTCGGCGCATCGGGTATCTTGCCGGCCCCGACGTCCGACAGTTCGGTCAGCGCGACCGGCCACGCGATGCGCGCGAGGTAACGATCGACCAGCGCCGCCTCGGGACCGCGTCCGATGCGGCCGTGAGCAACGATGTGGAGCCTCACTCGTCGAGCAGCGCCGGATCGACCCCCTCGGCAACCGGATCGACCGGGTCGGCGGCAATCGGCCCCGGCCCGGCGAGTGGCTCGACCGGCTTCGGCGGGGCCCGGCCCGGACCCGTCGAACCGCTCGGCCCGTCGAACGCCCACATCTTCTCGAGGTTATAAAAATGGCGGACCTCGGGACGGAACAGGTGGACGATGACGTCGCCGAGATCGATCAGCACCCAGTCGGCGGCCGGCAGCCCTTCGATGCGCGACGACCGGTGCAGTTCCGTCTTGGCGCGCTCGGCGAGCTTGGCCGCCATCGACGCGACCTGGCGCGTCGATCGACCGGTAGCGATGACCATGTGGTCGGCGATGCTCGTCTTGCCGGCGAGCGGGATAGACACGACCTCGACCGCCTGGTCGTCGGCTAGCGTCGCCATCACGAGCGCATGGAGCGCGGCGACCTCTGGGTCGTCGGCAGCGACAGGGCGGGGCGCGGCAGCAGTCAGGGCCAAATCGGTGTCCTCGTCATCGGGGGAGTGGGCGCGTCGTCGGCTCGGGACCGGTGCCCCGGCCCGCCCAGGCAGGATCGGCACGCCGGATCGCTGTCGCCGACAGCGGGCTCATGCGGATGTCGAGAACGACGATCGCCGGAAGCCTCCATTCGCGCCACGCACCGGCGGCGGCTGACGCATGCTGCCGGCGACCGAACCACGCCATCGCCGGCGCCGTCAGGGCCACTCGCATATACCCCGGCCGGGCGAGAACCGCAATCGGCACCCGCGCCGCCAGCCCGCGCCACCGCGACCAGTGGTGGAACTGCGCGAGGTTGTCGGCCCCCATCAGCCAGATGAAGCGGACGTTCGGGCAGCGTCGCTGCAACGCGGCGACGGTATCTACGGCAAAGCGTGTGCCGAGGCGGCGCTCGAGGTCGGTGACGCGGATACGAGGGTGGCGCGCGATCACGCCGGCCGATGCGACCCGCGCCACGAGCGGAGCCATGCCGGCCGCCGGCTTCAGCGGGTTCTGCGGGCTGACCAGCCACCACACCTCGTCGAGGCCCAGCCGCCGCAGCGCCTCGACGCTGATATGCCGGTGTCCGGCATGGGCGGGGTTGAACGACCCCCCGAGGAGACCGACGGACTTCACCGCCAATCCTCGGCGGCGTGGCGGACGCGAACGATGCCGATCGTGGTCTGCCGAACGCGGTAGATGATTAGATATGGCGTGCCAACGACGAGGCTCTTGCGCAGCCCCCCTGCAAAAGGGGCTCCAGTTGCCGGAATTGCCGAGAGCCAGTCAGCCTTGGCCTCGATCAGCCTGGTTATCCGAAGGGCAAGATCGACATCGATGAGCCGGTAGAAGGTGAAGGCCCTGCGGAGTTCCCGGCGCGCGCCCGGCACCCAGCGAACCTGCCTCACCTACCGTCGGTTTCGACCAACAGCGCCGCTCGCTCCGCCTCGACCTCCGCACGCATCGCGGCGATGTCGGCCTTGATTACCGAATGGTCGACCCACCTGCCATTATCGAGGTCATCGAGCGCCGCTTCGATCAATGCCCGTTCGGCGGGGTCGAGCGAAGCCAGATCAACCGGTTCACTGTCGTCGACCCAGATTTCCTTCGCATCGCCCATCATCGTCACCCTCGCACCTGCCCGGTTCCCCGCACCACCGTCTTATACGTGGTCAGCCCCTCCAGCGCCACGGGGCCGCGGGCGTGGAGGCGGCCGGTGGCGATGCCGATCTCCCCGCCGAATCCGAATTCGCCGCCGTCGGCGAACTGCGTCGAGGCGTTGTGGAGGACGATCGCCGAGTCGACCTGCGCTGTGAACTGCGCGGCGGCGGCGGGGTCGCCGGTTACGATCGCGTCGGTGTGGTGCGAGCCGTGGCGGGCGATGTGCGCGACCGCGCCGGCGACGCCGTCGACCTGCGCGGCAGCGGCGACCGCATCGAGGTATTCGGTGTCCCAGTCGTCGTCACCCGCCGCGACCAGCCGTGGGTCGAGCGGCCGCAAGGCGGGGTCCGCGCGGACCTCGCATCCGGCATCGAGCAGTGCGGCGAGCAGCCCGGCACGGTGGGGATAGCCGCGGTCGATGAGCAGCGTCTCCATCGCGCCGCAGACGCCGGTGCGGCGCAGCTTGCTGTCGAGGACGATACGCGTCGCCATCGCCGGCTCGGCGGCGGCGTCGACATAGACGTGGTTGTTGCCGTCGAGGTGCGCAAGGACGGGCACCCGCGCCTCGGCGAGGACGCGCGCGACGAGCCCCCTGCCGCCCCGGGGAATGATCACGTCGATCAGTCCGGCCGCACCGAGCATCGCCCCGACGAGCGCCCGGTCGGGGTCGGCAACGCGCTGGATCGCCGCGGCAGGGAGTCCGGCCGCAGCCAGCCCGGCGGCGAGCGCGGCGTGGATCGCCGCCGTTGACCGTGCCGCCTCGCTCCCGCCGCGCAGGATGACGGCGTTGCCCGTCATGACCGCGAGCGCGCCGGCGTCGGCGGTGACGCCCGGCCGGCTTTCGTAGATGATGCCGATGACGCCGAGCGGCACGCGAATGCGCTCGAACGCAAGGCCGTTCGGCGTGGTCCAGGCCGCGATGACCGCGCCGACCGGATCGGGCAGGGCGGCGATCGCATCGATCCCGCCGGTCATGCCGTCGATGCGCTCGGGCGTCAGCCGCAGGCGGTCGAGCAGGGCCGGCGACAGCGCGCCCGCCGCCGCCATGTCGGCCGCGTTGGCCGCGAGGATCGCGCCGGCCGTGTCCCGAATCGCCGCAGCCGCCGCGCGCACCGCCGCCGCCTTCGCCGCGGTCGGCGTCTGCGCGAGCCGCACCGCCGCCGTCCGCGCCGCCGCCCCCATCGCGGCGATGATCGCACCCGGTGTGGCACCCGCAGTCGTTCCCGATGGAGCGCCGGCCGCGGCGGGCGGCGTCACAGCAGCACCAGCTGATCGCGGTGGATCAGCGCGGCGCGTGGTGCATAGCCGAGCAGCGCTCCTTGCGCATCGTTGCGCGCGCCCGCGATCGTCGCCGCCTCGGCCGCGTCGTAGGCGATCAGCCCGCGCGCGACGGGCCCGCCGGGGGCGACGACCTCGACGAGGTCGCCACGGGCGAAGATGCCGGCGATGCGCGTCACGCCGGCCGCAAGCAGGCTGCTGCCCCCCGCCAGCGCGCTCGCCGCGCCGCCGTCGATGAACACCTGCCCTGCGACCGTCGCCCGCGCCGCCAGCCACGCCTTGCGCGGGCGCGCACCGGCGGCGGCGGCGAACACCGTGCCGTGGCCCGTCGCGCCGAAGGCGGCGAGCGGATGATCGCCGCGGCCATCGGCGACCGCGAGCGGGACGCCGCCGGCGACGGCGATGCGCGCGGCGGCGACCTTTGCCGCCATGCCGCCGGTGCCGACGCCCCCGAAGTTCCTGGCAGCTCCTTCCGCCATGCCGGCGACCGCGTCGATGTCGGCGACGTGCGCGATCAGCTGCGCGGCGGGGTCGCGGCGCGGGTCGGCGGTATAGAGGCCATCGACGTCGGACAGCAGGATCACGCCGCCCGCACCTGCTGCCAGCGCAACGCGCGCCGCCAGCCGGTCGTTGTCGCCGAAGCGGATTTCGGCGGTGGCGACGCTGTCGTTCTCGTTGACCACCGGCACCGCCCCCAGGCCGAGCAGCCGGTCGAGCGTCGCGGCGACGTTCAGGTAGCGCCGCCGGTCCTCGAGGTCGCCGAGCGTCAGCAGGATCTGTGCCGCCTTGAGGCCGTGATCGCCCAGCAGCTCGGCATAGGCGGAGGCGAGGACGATCTGCCCCGTCGCCGCGGCGGCCTGCGCGTCGTCGAGGCTCGCACGCCCGCCCTTCGCAAGGCCCAGCAGCCGCGCACCCGCGGCGATCGCACCCGACGTGACGATGACGACCGCCTGGCCCGCGGCGCGGCGTGCGGCGACGTCGGCGGCGACGCTCGCCAGCCAGTCGCGGCGGACGGTTCCGTCGCCGCCGACCAGCAGCGACGAGCCGATCTTGACGACGAGGCGCGGGCAGGCGTCCGTCGCGAAGCGGGCGGCGGCGCCCGCGTCCGGCGCGAAGCGGGCGGCGGCACCCGCGTCCGGCATCGCCTGCACTACGGTGCCCATGCCCGCACCCGGACGCCGGCGGCGGGTTCCTTCGCCCTGCCGACCGCCTCGATCAGCCGGTCGAGCACTGGTTCCATCCCCGCCTGCGTCGCGCCCGACAGCAGGAACACGTCCGCGCCGCTGACCTTCGCCAGCTTTTTCTGCAGCTTCGCCAGCAGTTTGGGCTCGACGAGGTCGGCCTTGTTGAGCGCGACGATCTCGGCCTTGTTCTCGAGCCCCGCGCCGTAGGCGTCGAGCTCGTCGCGGACGGTCGCATAATTGCCGACCGGATCGGGGTCGCTGGCGTCGACCAGATGGAGCAGGATGCGGCAGCGTTCGATGTGGCCGAGGAAGCGGTCGCCGATGCCGACGCCGTCGGCCGCGCCCGCGATCAGCCCGGGAATGTCGGCGAGGACCAGCTCCTGCCCCTTGTGGCCGACGACGCCGAGCTGGGGTTTGAGCGTCGTGAACGGATACGCCCCGACCTTGGCCTGCGCATTGCTCACGGCGTTGAGGAAGGTCGACTTGCCGGCGTTGGGCATTCCGAGCAGCCCGGCATCGGCGATCAGCTTGAGGCGCAGCCAGACCCAGGCCTCGGCCGCCTCGCCGCCGGGCTCGAACTCGCGCGGGGCGCGGTTGGTCGACGTCTTGAAGAACGCGTTGCCCTTGCCGCCCTCGCCGCCGCGCAGCAGCGTCAGCCGCTGGCCGACCGCGGTGAAGTCGGCGAGGAGCGTCGCGCCTCCGCTGTCGGGTCCGTCGTCGTCGATGACCTGGGTGCCGACGGGGACCTTGATGACCAGGTCGTCACCGCCCGCGCCGGTACGGTCGCGGCCCATGCCGTGCTGGCCGCGCTGGGCCTTGAAATGCTGCGAATAACGGAAGTCTATCAGCGTGTTGAGCCCGGCGACGGTCTCGAACACGATGTCGCCACCGCGGCCGCCGTCGCCGCCGTCGGGACCGCCGTACTCGACGAACTTCTCGCGCCGGAACGACACCGCGCCGTCGCCGCCGGCGCCGGAACGGAGGAAGATCTTGGCCTGGTCGAGGAACTTCATCGCGGTCGTTCCTAGCACGTCCACCGCGACCCGCCTAACCGGCCGAACCGCTGCGGTTGCCGGCGGTTGTCGAACGGCCCCCGGTCAGCGGGCGCGGAAGCTTCCACGATCGAGGGCCGGAAAGCGCCGCCCCAGCCCGGCGGAAGCTTACACGTCCTACAGCGGCGATCCTACAGCTGCATAACCGGAGAGGTTACTCCGCGGCGATTGCGACCGGGTCGACGGACGGGCGGGCGTCGACGCTGACGTACTTGCGGCCCTGCCGCCCGGCGTGGAACACGACCACGCCCTCGCCGGTCGCGAACAGCGTATGGTCACGGCCGATGCCGACGTTGCGGCCCGGATAAACCTTGGTCCCGCGCTG
>Ga0123336_10002102_pt1 | contig 17598 bp, 14 predicted proteins | sample SSSSmetaG_FD_96466 | JGI IMG/M metagenome (GOLD analysis project Ga0123336, IMG submission 96466) | Glacier valley bacterial and archeal communities from Borup Fiord, Nunavut, Canada, to study Microbial Dark Matter (Phase II) - ​SSSS metaG | ecosystem: Environmental > Aquatic > Freshwater > Ice... | reverse complement strand
TTCTTGTTGGTGTCTTCGTCGCCGTCGCTCACCCCGCCGTGATCGGTGTCGGGATTGAGCGGGTCGGTCTTCGTCAGCGGGTCGGCATCGGGAATGAAGATCTTGGTATCGGTGTCTTTGGTCTGCGGCACCGTCAGGCCAATCTCGGTGCCATCCTGCACGCCGTCGCCGTCGGTGTCGGCCTTGCGCGGATCGGTCTCCCCGGGGTCGACCTTGCCGTTGTGGTTGGTGTCTTCGTTGCCATCGGTGATGCCGTCGTCGTCGGTGTCGGCATCGAACGGATCCGTGCCGGTCGCCTTCTCCACATCGTCGGGAATGCCGTCGCCGTCAGAGTCGAGGACGCCGTTGGTCACGGTCACGGTGGTGGTCGCCGTGCCGCCATTGCCGTCGGAGATGGTGTAGGTGAACGCGTCCGTGCCCACATAGCCGTTGTCCGGCGTGTAGACGATCTTGCCGTTGACGATGGCCACCATGCCGTGCGCCGGCGGCGTCGTCGACACGATGATCAAGGTCTCGCCGGGATCAGGCCCGGAGTTGTCGTTGCCGAGGACGTCGATGGTGACCGGGCCGCTCGTACTGACCGTGTCGGGGTTGGCCACCGGATTGTCGTTGACCGACACAACGGTGATGCCAATGACATCGGTATCGGTCTGCGCGCCACCGGTCCCCGTGTTGCCGTTGTCGTCGCTGGTCATGGTGATGGTCGCCGGGCCAAAGTAGTTCGGCGTCGGCGTGAACGTCGCGCCCTCCAGCGCCAGATCGATCGCCGCCTGGCTACCGGTCATCACCACCATGCCCGTGCCGTTGCCGGTTACCGTCACGGCCGCCGTGCCGACCCTGATCGTCCCGTTGGTCGCTGTCAACGTCACACTCACCGTCGCTGAGCCAGCATCGATATCGGTCACGGTGATGTTGTTGGACGTATTGGTCGAGAACACCAGCGGCGTATCTTCGTTGGTCGTTTGCTGAGCCGGCACGCCGTTGACAGGGGCAGCATTGACGCCAGCAGCACCGACATTCACGGTCACGGTCGCGGTCGCCGTGCCGCCATGCCCGTCGGAAATTGTATACGTAAACGTCTGCGGCCCCGCGGTCGGCCCCGGCGTGAATACCAGCTCCGAGCCATTGATGGCCACCGATCCCGACGCCGGCTGGGTCACGCCGGTGATGGTCAAGACCTCGCCGACATCCGGCGCGGCCGAGTCATTGGCGAGGACATCGAGCTTGACGGCAGGCCCGCCAGCGACTGCACTGAACGTATCATTGCCGGCAGTCGGGTTGTCGTTGACCGGCGTGACGGTGATGTTCAAAGAGTCGCTGTCCTGCTTGGCGCCACCCGATCCAGTGTTGCCGAGATCAGACGTGATCATGAACAGCGTCGCCGTGCCGTTGAAGTTGGGGTCCGGCTTGAAGACCGCGCCAGCCAACGCGGCGTCGAGATCGGTCAGCGTGCCGCGCACCACAATCTGCGTATCGCCGGTGCCGTCGCCTTGAATGAAGGTGAGGCCGGTGGTGCCGCCGAGATCGATCGTCCCGTTCGCCACATGCAGCGTGACCTCCACCAGCGCGCTGCCAGCGTCGGGATCAGCGACGCCGAGCGCCAGCGGCACGCCAGTGTCCTCGAGCGTGGTCGCCGTCGCTGGCAAGCTGTTGGTCGGCCCGATGTTGACGCCGGCCGGCACCACATCCAGGGTGACCGTGGCCGTGGCCGTGCCGCCGTTGCCGTCGGAGATGGTGTAGGTGAAGCTGTCCGGGCCGACATAGCCAGCGGTCGGCGTGTAGATCACCTGGCCGCCGACAATCATCACCGTCCCGTGGCTGGCGGTCGACACCGTGGTCACCGTCAGCGTCTCGGGGCCGTCTGGCAAAGACGAGTCGTTCTTGAGCACGTCGATGGTGGTCGGAGCCGAATTTCCGACGGTGGGCGAGTCGTCGACGGCAGTGGGGTTGTCGTTGACCGGCGTCACGGTGATGATGACCGTGGCCGATCCGCGCTTCGGGCCACCAGTACCCGTGTTGCCCAGATCGTCGACGGTGAGCGTCACGCTGGCCACGCCGTTGAAGTTGGCCGCGCCCTGGAAGCTGGCACCGGCCAGCGCCGCGGTGAGCTGCGCAATCGTGCCGCGCACGGTGGTGGTCACGTCGTTGACGCCGTCGCCGTCGAGAAAGACGAGACCTGTGGTGCTGCCGAGCGAGAACGTGCCGTGGCTGACGCCAATCGTCAGCTCGACGACCGCCCCGCCCGAGTCGGGATCGCTGACCGAGATGGTGTTGCCAAACGCCAAGGACGTATCCTCGGCGACGGTCTGGGTGGCCGGCGCAGTCACCACTGGCGGCTGGTTGGGCGCGCCCGCACCGACGGTGACGGTGACGGTGGCGGTCGCAGTGCCGCCGTTGCCGTCGGAGATCGTGTAGGTGAACGTGTCGGTGCCGACAAATCCGGGCGCCGGGACGTAGCGGACCGAGCCGCCGACGATGGTCACGCTGCCGTTCGTCGCCGGACCGACCGCGGTGATGCTCAACGTCTCGCCCACGTCGGGTGCGCTCGCGTCGTTAGCCAGCACCGGCACCAGCACGCCGCCGACGCTGTTGGTGGTCACGGAGGCGTTGTCGGGATTGGCGGTGGGGTTGTCGTTGACGTTGTTGACGGTGATCACCGCGCTGTCGGTGTCACTGGCCCCGCCGTCGCTGGTGGTCATGCCTACGGCCACGGTGCCGAAGAAGTTGGCCGGCGGCTTCTCGGTCAAGGTGGCCAGCGCCGCGTTGATCTGCGCCGGCGTGCCGACCAGCGTGACGGTGTTGCTGCCGTTGCCGGTGATGACCGCGCCGCCGCCAGCACCAACGGTGAGCGTGTTGCCGGCCGGCACGGTCAAGACAGTGGTCAAGATCTGACCGGCATCGGCGTCGCTGACCGAGACTCCGGCCAAGGTCGTGGTCGCGTCCTCATTGATGGAGAACGTGGCCGGCAAGGTGTTGACCGGCGCGCTGTTGCTGATGGTGATCGTGCAAAGATCGATATCGCTGGCGCTGCCGTCGGAGCTGGTCATGGTCAGCGTCACCGGCGCGAGCGCGTTGTTGGCCGGCGCAAAGGTCAGGGCATCGAGCCGCGCGTTGACCTGGGCAAGCGTGCCGGAGATGGTGATCGTCCCGGTGCCGCTGCCGGTCACGACGCCGCCAGCGCCACCGACGGCAAGCGTGCCGCTCGAGACGGTCATGGTCGTGGTCACGTTGGGGCTGTCGGGATCGGCCACGCCCATCGAGGCCGCCGGAATGATCAATGCGGTATTCACCGGCGTCGTCAGCGTCAGCGGCAGCGTATTGACTGGAGGCTGGTTGGGCACGATCACCGGCCGGCTGGAGCTGGCGGTATTATTGGCCGGGCTCCCGTCGGCGATGATGGCCGGTGGCGACACAGTCACACTGCAGTCGATGGTCCCAATGGCGATCGCGCTGACGGTGGTGGTCAGGGTGAAGACGGCAGTTCCACCAGAATCGATCGGATTGAGCACCAGGCCAGCGAAGCCGGTGCCGCTGGCGGCCGGGCAGGCCGTCCCAAGACACGTCCAGCTGACGGTGCCGAGATCGGCGTCGAACGTCCCGCCTACCACCGCACCGTCGACGCGGTTGGGTCCGGCATTGGTGACAGTGACGACATAGTTGATCGTCGCCGAGCGGGCCACGCTGCCGGCCGCGGGTGTCATGGTGATCTGCAGATCGGCCGCAAAACAAGCCTGCACCGTCGCTGCGGTATAGCTCGCCGTGGTCGTCGCCCCGGTGGCGCCGCCAGTGGCGCCGTTGAGCGTGAAGTTGGCAACGCCGGGACTGTTGGTGGTCCCTCCCGCGCCGCCAGTGACCGTGGTCGTCGCTGCTCCGGCCGAGACGGCGACAAAACCGCCGCCGCCGCCGCCGCCCGGTCCCTCGGACTCGTCGGCGAAGCCCTGAATGTTCTGCAAGCCGCCGCGACCGCCGCTGGCGACGAGCGACACCTGAGCCACCGCCGCCGAGCGCAGCACGATGGTCCCGCCGCCACCGGCGCCACCGGGCGCATCGTTGCCACTGTTGGCGCCGCCAGCGTCACCGCCGTTGGAGCCATTGGCGCGGATCAGGAACGAACCCGCCGTGTGCCGCTGCACCTTGTCGGCCAGGATGAGCGCGATGCCGCCGCCGGCACCACCGTTGGAGGGCACGCTGTTGTTGTTGACGTCGCCAGCGCCGCCGCCACCGCCAAAGAAGATCCGGGTGTCGGGGTTGGGCGCGAGCGGACGGCCACCCTGGCCGCCGTGGTTCCGTCGCTGGTCGCCGCCCCAGGCTGGGTCGCCGGGCGCAAGCGCGAGCTCGTCCTGATTGCTCGACGCGAACGAATATCCGCCGCGGCCGCCGCCAGAAGAATTGACCACCGCACCCTCGAGGCCCCACGCGGTCACGTTGTTGGCGGTGGAGACGTCTTTGACGCCGAGGCCGTTGTAGGCGACGCCATTGCCGGCGTTGGATCCGCCGCCGCCGCCGCAGTTATGCGCGTTGCCACCACCACCGGCATTGGCCGGCGCGCCGCGACCATACCGTCCCCCGGCGCCATAGCCGTTCTGGTAGCCGGCGATGCCTTCGCCCTTTTCGCCACCGACGTCGGCGATGCCGGCGTAGAGGGTCTGATTGCGGAAGTCGGCGTGCTGGTTGCGCGTGCCGCCGCGAAAGCCGAGCGCGTCGACGTTGATGGCGCCACTGGCCGTGCCACCGACGACGAGCGTCTCCGCCTGCACCGCCACCACGCCGCCAGTGACGCCGTTCCAGGCCGGCGCGGTGATCTGGCCGTTCTGGTCGATGGTGAGGGTGCGGAACTGCGGCACGAACACCACCTGGGTCGCGCCAGCGACGGTATACGCGTTGCGCAAGCCGCCGCCGCAACTGCCTTGCACGCCAATGGTATTCACGCCGAGGGCAGTCACGCTGGCGAGCTCGTAGGTGCCCGCGCCGTTCAGCGTCAGCACCTTGCCCCAGTCGACGCTGGTGGGATCGGTGGTGTCGATGGACGCGCCCTGCATCTGCATGATGAGAACGAGGTCGCCGAGGCCGGCCCCGAGCGCGAGGCTGCTGCCGACGGTGATGCTGGTGGCACCGACGGCGGCGTCGGCGCCGAGGGAGGTATAACGGTTGAGGACGGTGTTGGCCGCCGAGACGGTCAGATTGCCATCGGCGCCCAGCAACGCGCCACCAACGGGAGGTGGCGGTGGGCTCGACGGCGAGCAGCCAGCAACCATCACCAAAGACAGCAAACCTAGCAATAACCTATGTTTAGACAACATGAAACCCCCGAGTCCCATCGTTACACCATTCGAATGTGGGTGTTGCAGGTTCTTGGGCTTGACGACCACTGATATTGAAAGTAACTTTCAATATCAGGAAGCCAACATGATCCTTTGTCTCTGCAAAAACGTTTCCGACACCCGTGTTCGCCAGACCATCGTCGAGGGTGCAGCCACCGTCGAAGAGGTCGGCTTGGAATGCCGCGCTGGCACCGACTGCGGCGCCTGTGTCGACCACATCGAAGACCTTCTCCAGGCCGCCTGCCTGGTCCGCCGTCAACATCGTCAGGGACAAGCTCCCGAGATTGAGGCACCCTCTTCGACATGAAGGGCCTCCCCGCAATCATCGACCTCCTCAATGACGTGCTCACCGGCGAGCTGACCGCCATCAACCAGTACTTCGTGCACGCCCGTCTCTGCGAGCACTGGGGCTTTCAGCGTCTCTGGCAGAAGCTGCGCGCCGAATCCATCGACGAGATGAAGCACGCCGACCAGCTCATCAGTCGCGTCCTTTATCTCGACGGCATGCCCAATCTGCAGCGCCTCGGCAAGGTCTCCGTCGGGCAGAGCGTCAAAGAAGCCCTCGAGCTCGACTACGCGCTCGAGTCGGCTGCGCTCAAGCGCCTCAACGACGGCATCGAGCTCTGCCGCGCCAGCGGCGACAACGGCTCGCGCGAGCTCCTCGAGCGCATCCTCGTCTCCGAAGAAGAGCACGCCAACTGGATCGAAGAGCAGCTCGAGCTCATCAAGTCCATCGGCGAGCCGCACTACCTCGCGCAGCAGATTCGAGAGTAGACTTAGCCGTATGGCTGCCATCCAGAGCTTCCGCGAATTCTGGCCGCACTATGTCCGCGAGCACGCGACGCGCGGCTGCCGTCTCTTGCACTACATCGGCACGACGCTAGTGATGATGACCCTCGTCGCTGCCGTCGCTACTCAGCGCTGGTGGCTGCTGGCCTTCATGCCGGTGTTCGGCTACGGCTTCGCCTGGACCGGGCACTTCGCCATCGAGAAAAACCGCCCGGCCACCTTCACGCACCCGTTCTACTCGCTGGCCGCCGACTGGGTCATGTACGGCAAAATGCTCGCCGGCCAGATGCCCTCCGAAGTCGAACGCGCGCTCGCCCTCCGCCCGTAACGCTACGTCTCTCGAGGCCGCTTATCACCTTGCCGTGCGGGTCGACCACGCTGATGTAGCGCGTAGGAACCTCATCCGCCTATTTACCGACGGTGCCTTTGCACATGCTCATGCTGCAGGCGAAGGTCAGCGTGCCCGAGGCGGGGACGGTGACCGTGGCCTCCGACACCTTGTCTTTCTCGACTTTCACTTTTTGCCCGGCGACGACGATCTGATCGCAGCAGCCCATGTCGGCGGTGGCGCGGAAGACTAGCGTCAGGGTTTCGCCCGGTGCCGCGGTGATCTTGGACGGCGTGTAGCCGTCGCCGGTGACCTTGATTTCCACCCGGCGCGGTAACGGCGCAAGCGCCAGCGCAGCGACGGGAAAAGCGACGAGTGACACAGCGAGTAGCAGCTTCTGCATCGAGGTCTTCATGGACGTTCCTCCGTAAGCGGGTCCGGACCAAGCCCGAGCCAATCGGTCGGCTTGAGCCACTCCACAATGCCTGCCTCACGAGACCCGGCAGGAAATTGTGCGTCATATTCCCAGCGACACAAGGGGGGCAGCGACATCAAGATCGACTCGGTGCGTCCGTCGGTCTTGAGGCCAAACGTGGTCCCACGGTCGAAGATCAAGTTGAACTCGACATAACGCCCGCGTCGCAACAGCTGAAACTGCCGTTCGGGCTCGCCCCACGCATCGCGCAACCGGCGGTCGACGATGGGCAAATAGGCCGGCAGAAAGCTTTCGGCCGCGTCGGAGACAAAGGCAAAATCGCGCTCGCGATCGTTCTGCAGATAGTCGAAAAACAGCCCGCCGATGCCGCGCGTCTCCTTGCGATGCGGCAAATAGAAATATTCGTCGCACCAACGCTTCCAGCGACGGTAATACGCCGGATCATGGCGGTCGCAGGCGGCCTTCAGCACGCGATGAAAATGCTCGGCATCTTCGCGCACCGGGTAGTACGGCGTCAGATCCGCGCCGCCGCCGAACCACAACGCCGAGCCGCGCTGCAACACGCGAAAGTTGGCATGCGTCGTCGGAATCATCGGGCTCTTGGGGTGCAGCACCAGCGACATCCCGCACGCAAAAAAGTCGAGCCCTTCACCGGGCATCGACGCCGCCAGCTCCGGCCGCAACTGTCCATAGACAGACGAGAAATTCACCCCCGCCTTCTCGAAGACCGTACCCTCGGCCAACACCCGCGAGATGCCGCCGCCACCGCCGGGGCGCTCCCACGCATCCGCGCGAAATTGGCCCGACCCATCGACTTTCTCGAGCGCGGCACAGATCCGGCTCTGCAGGTCCTTCGCAAAAGCTTCGAACCTCACCGCCATCGGCGAGCGCGTGTCCATCTGCGAGCAGTGTACGTGATACGCTCGGGTCAATGCGAGTGACCTTCTTTGGCGTGCGCGGCTCCGTGCCGACGCCAGGTCCAGGAACGGTCCGGTATGGCGGCAACACCTCGTGCGTCGAGCTGCGTCTCTGCGACGGCACGGTGGTCATCCTCGACGCCGGCACGGGCATCCGCGAATGCGGCAAGCGACTCGTTGCTGACGGCCTCATCACCGGGCCCTTTCACGTGCTCATCACCCACGCGCACTGGGACCACATCATCGGTCTCCCGTTCTTTGCGCCGATCTACGAACCGCAGGCGACGCTGGTCTTGCACCCGCTGGCGATGGAGACCCCGTCGCATATCCTGGCCCACGACGAGCTCTTCGACGGCCTACACTTTCCGCTCAGGCTGCATCAGCTGCCGGCGAGCTTGCAGCGACCGCTCCCGATCGACGGCGATTGGATGATTGGCTCGGCGCGCGTCAAACGCATCCAGCTCAACCATCCGGGCGGCTCGACGGGCTTTCGCGTCGACGACGAAGATGGCGCGTCGGTGGTGCTGTTGACCGACAACGAGCTGCAGCCACCCGGGGCGCGCGCGGTGACCACCTCGCAGCTCGCCCGCTTTGCGCGTGGGGCGGACCTTCTCATCCACGACTCGCAATATCTCGACGAAGACATGCCGCGCAAGCTCGGCTGGGGCCACTCGACGGTGTCGCAGGTCTGCGAGCTGGGCCGCGCCGCTGAGTGTAAGCGCCTCGCGCTCTATCATCATGAGCCCGAGCGCGACGATGACGCACTCGATCGCGTCTTGGTCGACGCTCAGCGCTGGTGGCAGGAGCGCGGTTGCGCCGGCGAGCTCATGATGGCGCGGGAAGGCCTGTCTCTGGAGCTTGGCCCAGGTCCCGCCAAGTAAGAAACTCGTCGATGGCCGCCGCGGTTGGGCCCGGTTGCTCGAGCGACAGATCGTGGCCGCAGTCTCGGATCCGTCGGAGCTGGGCCTTCGGCAGATGCGCCAGAAGCTCGGCCTGCGAGGACCTGCCCGCCACCGGATCGCGGTCACCGACGAGGAGCAACGTCGGCGCCGTCACCGTCGACAAGAGCGGCTCGGCCTGGTGCCGCAGCGCGGCCAGACCCAGCATGAGGAGGTTCTTCTTGCCCGTCGGGCAGCGTCGCACCTCGGCGAGGATGGCTTGCGTCCGCGCTGGATGTTCGGCAATGAACGCAGGCGACAAGATCTCCTGCACCAAGCCGACCTCGGCCTCGACCCCCTGGCGTAAGCTCATCCGCACCAGCGACGGCAAATGGGCATACAGATGGTGCGAGAAGCTGGCCGCTCTCGGCAGGGTCGAGCCCAGCACCAGCCGGCCCACCCGTGCTGGCGCGTCAATGGCCAGCCACGAAGCCACCATGCCACCGAGCGACAGCCCAAACACGTCGGCAGTCGCGACTTCAAATGCATTCAACACCGCCACCGCATCGACCGCCATCGATCGGGTGCTCTGCAGCCAAGGCGGATCGCTCGACAAGCCGACACCGCGCGGGTCAAAAGCGATCACCTGCCGTCGCTGAGCCAGGATATGGGCCAGCGGTTCCCACAGCGCCATCGAGCCGCCGAGCGGTCGCAACAGCAGAAGCGGTCGCTCGGTGCGCTGACCCAAGGTCTCGGCCGAGAGCCTTCCCCCCGACGGAAGGACGATCATGTGGTGCCTCATGCGCGCGCCAGACCGTCGAGCGCACCTTGCATGTCGGCTTCGATCTGCAGCGCCGCTGTCCGCGCGCTGACCTCGGGATCGAGGCGCCGGGCAGCCAAGATCCGCAGCCGAATCTTGAGTGGCAGCGGAGCATAAGGCAGCCACGGCCCGGGCGCGAAGATCCACGGCAGCGCCAGTGCCAGCGGAAACCGTTCGAGGCGCCCCCAGCGCTTGAGGCCCACCAGCCTCGCGAGAAGGCGGCCTTCGGAAAAGATGAGCGCGCTGCGATGGGCACCGTGGGCGACGATGGGCACCACCGGCACCTTGGCCTCGCGGGCCACGTCGACGAAGCCGGTGCGTGGCAACAACACCACCTGATTTCGGTCGGAAAAATGCCGATAGGCGTCCAGATCGCCGCCGGGATAGACCAAGAGCGAGCCGCCAGCGTCGAGAACCCGCCGGGCGTTGTCGCGGCTGGCGCGGATGCCGCCGATTTTTTGTAACAGCCGTCCGAGCGGCGTCAGCTGCCGCATGGCGAAGTCGTGGGCGAGCGCGTAGAGCGGCCTGTCTGGGCCAAGTTGCCGCCACAGCACGGCCAGCGTGCAGAACAGATCCGGGCCCATGATGCCGCCGTTGTGGTTGGCGACGAACAGCGTCGGAGTCGACGGAATCTGTGCTGCGCCGTCGCTGCTGAGACGGAAATAGTACTTATTGAAGGCCTCGAGCAACGGCAGGAGGCGCTCGATCAGACGCGGATCACGTCGATCGAGTGCGTCAGGATCGAACACCGACGCTCAGACCGCGCGCAAGAAGGGCCGCTTGACGGCCATGCCCACACCGACGGAGAACATGGTCAGCTCATGGGTCTCGGCCGGCAAATGGCGGGCGAACCAAGCCGCGTTTTTCTGGAGCAGCGACGTCTCGAAAAAGAAGACACCACGCGGCGCCAGCACCCGGGCAGCCTCGGCCAGCACTTGCTCCGGCTCAGCCACATGCTCCAGCAGATCCACGGCGCAGACGGCATCGAAGCTGCCGTCGGCGTAGGGCAAGCGGGTGGCATCGCCGTGGTGATAGGCGACCTTGCGGGTGACGTCGCTGCGGCCAGCGACGGAGAGATGATCGAGGCTGGCGTCGAGACCGGTGACGCGATGGCCGTGTTTGGCGAGCTCGTTGCTGAGCGCGCCCGCGCCGCAACCGAGGTCGAGAACCTTCCGCGGCCGACCCGACCGACTGAGCTCGGCGGCGATCCAGGAATCGTCCTTCCCGTGAATGTCTGCCAGGGACCCCAACGCGGCTGCGGTTTGCATGCAGGGACTCCTAGCAATCTGGAGGCCAACCCACTTCGAGGCCGATTCAGGCCGATCCAGACCTGGCGTTGAGGCAATGGGTCCCTGGCAGCAAAAATGCCGCGTCAGATCTGACGTCGTAGGTGTCCGATCAGTGCGGGGACCACCACCTCATGGGCGTCTTCCTGCAGGAAATGGCCGGCCTCCACGCCCAAGGTCTCGGCGCCGGGAAAGTCACGCTGCCAGCGCGCCAGATGGTCTGCGCCGAAGATCGCGTCGTGTTTGGCCCAGGCGATGAACACCGGCCGATCCGCCAGCGCACCGAGGCCCCGATGGATCTCAGCGTGAAAGTCGGCGACCCGGCCGCTACCGTCGCTGGGAAACTCCCGCGCAAAGGCGAGGAGCGCAGTGCGCGTCGACCAGCGCGGATGCGGCAGCAAATAGGCGCGCTCGGCCGTCGCATCGAGGCGCCGTCGCACCCCGGCCCGAAAGAGAAACACCCTGACGATCAAGTGCAGGCCCTTGACCAACAGCTCGCCCAGCCCGCCGATCCGAAAGAGCTTGAGCGGCAGCGGCAGGGCCACTTTGCCGTCGGGGCGATGCAGAAACGTGTTGAACAGACCGAGGCCGCGGATGCGGTCGGGATGTTGCGTCGCCCAGTAGAGCCCGAGCGGGCCGCCCCAGTCGTGGACGACCACGGTCGCGTCGCGCAGGTCGAGCGACTGCAACAGCGCGTCGAGCCGGCGTGCGTGGCGATCGATGTGATAGAGCGCCGCGTCATCGGGTTTGTCGGAGCGGCCGAAGCCAAGGTGGTCGGGGACGATGACCCGATAGCCGGCAGCGACGAGCGGCGAGATGAAGTGACGGTAGAGATAGCCCCAGCTCGGGTTGCCATGGCACAGCACGATGGGTCGGCCGCGGCCGACGTCGATGTAATGCAGGCGTCCGTCCGGGCTATCGAAAAAAAGGGGAGGGTGGGGCCAGGTGCCGTGACAAGTCCAGTCGGGGTTGGTCATGTCTCGACGGTAGCGACCGTCGATCGTTCCGGCACTTCCCGCGCAGGTAGTCGGCGTCGCTTACGTGCTGGAGAACGCGGCGAGCGCGCGCAGTCTGTCGGCTGTCGCCGGGTCAGCCGGAAACAGCGACTCGATGCTGAGCTCGGACACGGTGACGTCGAACGGTGTCCCAAAGGTGGCGATGGTGGTGAAGAAACGCAGCTCGCCGGCCTCGTCGCGGATGCGCAACACCAGCGCACCGTCGGGAACGGCCTCGTCGGCCACCAGTCCCACCACCGGATAGGCTTCGACCTCGGCGAGCAGCGCCTCCAGCCGTTCGTCGCCCGACAGCTCCACGTCGCGACGCAGCCGCATGACCAGATGACGCCGATACGTCGGAAAATCGACGATGCGGCGCTGGAGCCCGTCGGGATGCAAGATGAGCCGAAAAATATTGATCGGTGGCATCAACAGCGACGGGGAGACACCTTGACACAAGATCTGTGCCGCGCGGTTGCCCATGATCACGTTGCGGGCGCGGTCGAGCGCGATGGCCGGAAACGGCTCATGACTCTCGAGCACCAGGCGCGCCGCCCCACGCACGGCCTCGAGCGCGGGCGCATCCAGATGCTGCTCCTCGAAGGCTGGAGCAAAGCCGGCCGACAGCAGCAGCGCATTTTGTGCGCGCAGCGAGAGGCGCAGCTGCGTCGCCAGCCGCAACACCATCTCGCGGCTGGGCTGTGATCGCCCGGTCTCGATGAAGCTGAGATGACGCGGCGACACCCCGGTGTCGACGGCAAGCTGGAGCTGACTGAGGCCCAGCTCCTGTCGCCAGCGCTTGAGCTTTTTGCCGAACTGCGGCCGCAATTGCGACTGAGGCGTGTGCATTCTACCAACAGCCTACCGCCTCGCAACGCGCACGACGATTACCTCCGAGGTAAGATGACGCACGGGAGGTAGCGATGGCAGAGGATCTGGCGCAGCTCGAATGTGTCTTCCGGGCCGTGGTATTGGCTGCGTTTGCCGACGGAGAGCCGAGCTCGGTGGAGCTCAAGGTGGTGCAAGATCTGCTGGCTGACTATCCCGAGTTCGCGGCGCAACACGATCTGCGCCAATTCGTCGTCGAGACGTATCGGCTCATCAAGCGACTCGGTCCAGGCGGGCTCCTCGACGAGGTCGCTGCCGGTCTCCGCGATCGCCCCCACCGCGAGCTGACCTACACGTTGTCGAGCAAGGTCATCGCCGCCGACGGCAAAACGGCCAGCGGGGAGGCCCAGATGCTGGGCGAGCTGCAGAAGCGCTTCGGCTTCACTGCCGCCGACGTGCTCTTACTGATGTAGCGCGCGGCCTTCGAGCCAGCCGACGCCGCCGCGGTCGTCGCGGACGACCGCCCAGACCTTGACGCTGCCGTCGGTGGAGTGACTGGCGAGGTCGGCGTCGGTGGGTGGCGTCCAGTCCACATGGGCCTCGGTGCCGGGCAGCACGGTGGGGCACTGGGCCTGGGTGGCGCAGCTCGGCGGATCGAAGGCGCCGCGGCCAGCGGCCAGCTTGCCGCCGGTGGTGAACCAGGACAACGCCAAGGCTTCGTACACGTCGGTGCGTTTGCCGTCGACGTCGAAAGACGGATAGCTCTCGGCGGCGTCGTCGCTGCGTGTGGCGTGGAGCGCGAACGTCTTGGGATTGTCGGTGGGCTGCGTCAAAAAGATCGCGGTGCCGTCGAGAAGTGACGCAGAGGTCGTGTCCGGCTGATCGAGGACGAACGTCGCGAGGGACGGATTGCGGTTGGGTGGTGCTTGGCTGCCGTCGGACAGGAGGTGCCCCGGCACGGAGATGGCGAGGCGCTTCAAGGCCAGGATGCAGTGATCGGGGTTCAAGACCTGGCCCTGGTTGGCAAAGGCATCCATCAGGCATCCGACCGCGCCGGACGGCGTGTCAGCGACGGTGAGAGAAATGAGCCATTGGCCGGTGCCGTCAGCGCCGACGGCTGCGGTCGGCGTGTAGCTGGCGGTGGGATCGACGCCGATGACACACAGATCCGCATTTGGCGCAGTCGCACACGACGGCGGCAGGCCGGCCGACAGCGCGTCTGTCCCAAGCCCACACGGCGTCAACGCCGCCGCACCCGCCGGGATCTTGCAGGCCGTCCACAGATACGACACCGGTGACGATCCTCCATCGAGCTGCGTCACGGGTGGCTCGACCACCAGGGCCGACAGCGACGAGGTCTCACCCGGCGCGACCTCAGGCGGCTCGGCTTTCACCGCCAGCACCCGGAGCTTGTCGACGAAGCTCGCCGGCGGCAGGTTGCCGCTGCAACCGGCCAGCAGCATCAAAATCGCCAAACGCATACGTGACGCCATCATACTAAAAGCTCGCTCTCAGGCCCAGCGACGGCAAAATCGGCAAGCCGGTGATCGTCGATCGCCGCGTGTAGTCATACGAATACGAGAACGCCTCGACATTGCCGCGGTTGGTCACATTGGACAGATCGATGTACACCGCGAAGATCCACGACTTGAACACGAAGCGTTTGTCGATGCGCAGATCGAGCTGGATGAAGTCGGGCAGCCGCGACGAAAATGCCGCCGCCGGCTGCGGATAGTAGGTATCGCGATCGGAGTTGTAGATCGTAAGTCCGTTGGCCAGGAGCGACGTATCCGGATTACCGGTGACCCAGCGAAAGCGCACGCCGACGTCGACGTCCCAGGGCAGATGATAGCCGGCCACGACGGTGAAGATGTGCGTCTGGTCGTACTGAAACGGCCGCCAGGCCGCGTTGGGCGCGTCCTGGCGCTCGGAGCGCGTCAGCGTGTAAGCGATCCACCCGTAGACATATTTTTGGCTGTCGTGCTTGAGGAGAAAATCGCCGCCGTAGACGCGACCGACGCCCTGGTCGCTGTAAATCTCCGGCACGACTTTGCCGTCGCGCTGCACGAAGCCGTCGGAGCCGACGACCACATAGCGGATGTCTTTGTAAAACAGATTCACCGATAGATGCAGCGCCTGCCATGTCTTGATCGGATTGGTGTCGACACCGACGGTAAAATGCACCGCCTGGGTCGGCCGCACATGCGGATTGCCGAGCACGGGGTTGTCATACGGCGCCTGCGGCGGCTGCACGAACAGGCCCGCGCCCAGCTTTAGATACGTTTTCGTCGATGGCGCGACGAGAAAGCGCGCCATCAGACGCGGCTGGGCATAGGCGCGATCGCGGCCCTGGAACCAGTCGACGCGCACGCCCGGCGTCAGATCGACCCTGTCGTGCGGCTTCCAGTCGAGCTCGGCATACACAGCCGGCGACGCCTCGAAGCCGCGATCGGCCAGCTTCTTCTTGGTCGTCAGCGACAGCGGGCCCTGCGGTTTTTCCTCGGTATTCGGCGCCGGCGCGTCGACCGCGACCCAGAAATAGTCCATCTGCAGATCCAGACCCGCCACGAGCTTGAGCGTCTTGGTCAGCTTGTATTTCAGCTCCGCGCGCACGTCAGCGACGATGACATCGAGGTCGAAGTTGGCCGCCAGGCCAATGTTGGCGTCCTGGTGCTGGTAGCCGACCTGCGCCGACACATCCACTTCGAGGCGCGAGGTCTTCTTCACATAGCTGCCGATGAGCGTATGAAACAATAGATGGGTCCCAAACTGTCCGCGCAGCGACGGGTCGCCATCGGGCGGATCTTTGTTGATGAGCACCAGCGCATCGTCCGAGCCGAACAACACCAGCCGAAATCGCCCGCCACCGACGGGATAGTCGAGGATCCCCTGGTAGTCGTAATAGCGCGGCGCGACGCTGATCGAGCCCGCCGGTAAGACCAGGCCCAAGATGGCATCGGCATAGCTACGCCGGAACGACAGCGCCAGGCCGCCTTTGCCGACGGGCCCTTCGGCGATGGCGTGGGCGTCGTACAGATCGAGCTTGAGGTCGCCGTGCCAGCGATCGGTCTTGGGCGCACGCGGCACGATATCGATGAGCCCACCGACGAGCCGCCCAAAGCGCACCGAGAAATTCGACGGAATCAGATCGAACCGCTCCAACAAGAACGAATTGAAGGTGCTGGTCCCAAGCCCAAAGTGAAAGACTTGCGGGATGGGCATGCCGAGCACGAAGGCGCCCGACTCACCCGGCTGCGAGCCGCGGATGACCAGCTGGCCGAGATCGAACGGCGATCGCGCCACCGACGGCAAATTCAGCGCCGCCGCCAGCGCGTCGCCCCGCGTGCCCGGGATACGCCGGATCTCGTCGCCGTCGAGCGACACCCGCGCGATCTCCTCGCGGGTCGGCTGCGACCGCACCGTCGACTCGTATTGCGCATAGGTGCTCTTGGAAATGGCATAGCGCACCGTCAGGACGTCTTTGGCCTTCAGCGTCTCGGTAAACTTCTGCGTGCGATGATCGGGCGCGGCCAGCACCACTACCACCTTGCCGATGAGCTCCTTGGGCAAGGCCACCCGGAACTTGCCCCCTTCGCTATCGGCGCGGCCAAGTAGCTTGCCGTTCTCGTCGGTGACCATGATGGCCACGCCGTCGAGCGGCGTCCGCGTGCCACGCTCGGCCACCTCGCCGCGCAGGCGAATCGGCGGCGGCAGGGTCAAGACCGGCTTCGGCTTCTCCGCCAGCTTGAACGTCATGCGATAGGTCACCTTCACCGACACCGGCTTGCCGTCGGCCGTGCCAGGCGAGAACCGCAGTCGTAGTGCGGCTTCCATCGCAGCCTCGTCAAAGCCATGCCCGGCCGGCGCCAGCACCTTGGCACTGGTTACTCTGCCCTCACCGTCGAGGATCAGCTCCAGCATGACCGAAGCCTCGAGCCCCGCCTCGAGCGCCTCGGGCGGATACACCGGCGTCGCCTTCTCGGTCAGCTTGGGCGCGACGAACACCGGCGCCTCGTCGGCCAGCGCCAGCCCCGAACAAACCACCACAGCGACGATAACCAGCGCGCGCACGGGCGCCGATGGTATCAGCTCCTACTGCTCGATGCAGCCCTGGCGGTCGCACCACCGCTTCCGTTTTTCACAGAAGGTAGGAGCAAAGGAGAACAGAAAAAACCTCTCTAAATCAGGCTTCTCCGACGGACACCGGTCGAATCCGATCCGATCTTGACCTGTCCATCAAGATGGCTCCCCAAACTCCCACCTCCTAGTGAAAACGGAAGCGCATCGCACCAAACCGCAGCCGCGATCTACCGCGGGATCTCGAAGTGAAACGTGTACGAGCCGATGACGAAAGCCTTGGTCTTGCCGTCTTTGCCCTTGGCCGGCTTGAAGCGGCACTCCGAGCGGTAGCGCATGGCCTTCATGGCCGCCTCGTCGAGGCCGTGACCTAGGCCTTTCAATACGCGGATGTCGTGGACCTTGCCGCTCTCGTCGAGCTCGATGCGCAGCTTGACGTCGCCCTCGATGCCGAGCTCCAGCGCCTCGTCGGGATATTTGACCGCTTTGCCGCACAGATCGCCGTCGACCTCGGGGTTGTCGGTGATCTCCAGCGCCGACACCGGCTGATATCTCGGCCCGGCTGGCGCCTGCACTTGCGGCAACGGCTGCGGCTTCTCTTTGTGCGGCCCGTTGGGATTGCCCATGGTGCTGTTGCCGGTCGGCACCGAGAAAGACGAATCACCCTCGGTGGTCGACTCCATGTTGATGCCGAACATCGGCGGCGGCGCGACCTTGGGCGGCTCTTTGGGAGGCGGCTGGTTCGGCGGCGGAGCCTCTTGCGGCGGCAGCTTCATCTTGGCGATGGGCTTGACGGGCTTCGGCGGCTCGGGCTCGGGAGGCTTCGGCGGCTCGGGTGGCGTCAGCTTCGGCGGCGGTGGCGTCTCTTTCTTGACGACGTCGACCTCGATGATCGGCGGCGGAACCTCGACGCGCACCGGAAT
>Ga0123336_10002101_pt1 | contig 17614 bp, 17 predicted proteins | sample SSSSmetaG_FD_96466 | JGI IMG/M metagenome (GOLD analysis project Ga0123336, IMG submission 96466) | Glacier valley bacterial and archeal communities from Borup Fiord, Nunavut, Canada, to study Microbial Dark Matter (Phase II) - ​SSSS metaG | ecosystem: Environmental > Aquatic > Freshwater > Ice... | reverse complement strand
TGGGTGGGGGTGAGCGGCAGCGTGGGCTACCGCAAGTCGGTGCTGGAAATTGCTTACAAAGACGACTTCGACGGAATGTATTTTAGCTACCGGCTCAACGTGTTTGTGGGGGCCATCTGGCGCGACTTGCGCCAGCACCAACAGCGCCGCCGCCCGGCAGCAGAGATGGCCGGCGACAAGTAGCCGGGTACGCATTGGGCAAAAGGTTGGGTATTTCGGCCCGTGATGGGCCCGTGATGGGCCCTCGCCCCTTGGTTTCTCGTACCTTGAGACCTGTCCGTTTATTCGTTGATTATGCCGATTTCTTTACTTGTCTTGCGTACCGCCGGCTGCCGTATGGCCGCCGGGTTGGCCTGCGCAGCCCTTGCCACCGTGCGGCCCGCCTCGGCTCAAAACGCTGGGCCCATTCCCGACACGCGCTGCTTGCTGTTGCCGTTGGAACCGGCCCGCCGGGCCCAGCAATCGGCACTGGTGGTGGAGGCCCAGGTGCTGGACGCCCGCAGCTTTTGGGACGCGGGCCACACCCGGCTGTTTACCCGGCACCGGCTACGGGTTTTTTCCCTGCTGAAAGGGGCCGTGGCCGACACGGCGGGCCTAGTGCTGCTCACCGAGGGCGGCCGGTTGGGGCTCGACCAGCAAGTCCTCACCAACACGTTGCGTCTGGCTGCCGGGCAGCAGGGCATCTTTTTCCTCATTCCCGCCCCCTGGCCGGGCGTGGCGGCCGCCGGCCCTGGCCGCACCTGGACGCCCTTCGGCAGCGAGCAAGGCTTCATCACCTACAACCCGGCCGAGGGCAGCGCCAGCGAGCCATTCCGCACCTATCCGGCCATCGATGCCGGTTTTTACCGCGCCCTCTCCGCCCTCACCGGACAGCCGCGCCGGGTGCTGCAGGGCGACCCCGCCTTGCCATCGGCCGCTACGCCTGCGGCCCCGCGCGGCGGATTGGCGCCCTCCATCACCGGTTTTTCGCCTCAAAGCCTGCCCGCCGGTGCCGGCGCGGTCCTCACCATCGACGGCGACAGCTTCGGCCCCAACCGGGGCAGCGGCTTCGTGGAATTCCGCAACGCCGACGACGGCGGGGCCACCCGCGTGCAGGCCCGCCCCGCCGACTACCTCACCTGGACCGATACCCGCATCCAGGTGCGGGTGCCGTCGGCCTCCAGCACCGGCCACCCGGCCGGCTCCGGTACCGTCCGCGTCACCACCACGGGCCAGGTAACCGCCGAAAGCGCGGCTTCGCTCACCGTTGTGTACGCCCTCACCAACGTGGAAAGCACCGACGGCACCCTGCTGCAGCGCCCCAACCACATTGCCCTGAACCCCGGCGGCGGCATCACCTTCCGCTTCGGGCCCAACTTCGCCGCCAACACCGCCACCACGGCGGCCTGGCAGCGCGCCCTGGCCACCTGGCGCTGCCAGACCGGCATGAACTGGGAAGTGGGCGCTGCCAGCGCCACCAACACCATTGTCGACGACGACCAGAACGTGGTGGCGTTCGACGTGGGGATGCAGCTGCCCGACCGGGTGCTGGGCCGCACCACCAGCTACTACCGCGGCTGCTACACGGCCAGCGGCGAGGTGGCGTTTTGGGTGAAGGAAATTGACATGCAGTTCGACGACGCGGCCAATTTCCAGTTCGGGCCCCTGCCGCCCATCGCGCCCCAGATTGACTTCGAAACCGTGGCGGTGCACGAGCTGGGCCACGCCCAGCAGCTCAGCCACCTCATTTTGCCCGGCGCTGTGATGCACTACGCCGTGGCCCGCGGCCAGCTCACCCGCACCCTCAACGCGCTCAGCGACGTGGCCGGGGGGCGGCAGGTGCTGCGGGTGCGCAGCTTCCGCAACCTGGGCTGCAGCGGGCCGGCGCTGCTGCCCGCGCCGCTCATCGGCCTCAGTGCGCAGTACGCGGCGGCCACCGGCGTCACGCTGGCCTGGGCCACCCGCGACGAATGCTTCCTGAGCAGCTTCGCCGTGGAGCGCAGCCTGAACGGCGACACCACCGCCTGGGAGCCGCTGGGCACCGTGGCCCTGCGCCCGCCCGCCGCGCAGTACCAGTTCACCGACGCCCGGCCGGCCGGCACCTTGCTCTACTACCGCCTCCGCCTGGTGCGCCCCGACGGCTCGCGCGACAACGCGGCCCCGCTTGTGGTGTCCACCGAAGGCGCCAACGCCGGCGTCAGCATTTTCCCGAACCCCGTGGCCAGCGACCAGCTGCGGCTACAATACCCCGCCGGTGCGGCGGGCCCCGTCACCTTTCGCTTCTACGACGGGCTGGGCCGGAGAATGGGTGGCGTCATCGTCAATACGGCCGCCGGGCTGAACGTGCTTGACCTCAGCATTGCCGGCTTTCGCACCGGCTTCTACATCCTCCGCTGGCAAGACGCCCAAGGTGGTCACGGCAGCCGTAAATTTGTGCGAATCTAGTTTGCTATTCAGCTAACGGCTAACGGCTTGCCATGTCGCTCAGTCCCATTGTGCTCAGCATTCCCATCTACTTCGTCCTCATCGGGGTGGAGCTGCTGGCGGAGCGGTGGCAGCACACCCAGCGCTACCGCCTGGCCGACGCGCTGACCAACATCAGCTGCGGCATGACGTCGCAGGTGGCGGGCGTGTTCATGCGGATTGCGGCGGTGGGGGCCTACGCCTTTGTGTACCAGCGTTGGGCCGTGCTGCACATTCACCAAAGCTGGGCGGCGGGCCTGCTGCTGTTCGTGCTGGCCGACCTGGGCTACTACTGGGCCCACCGCTTCAGCCACCAGATAAACCTGTTCTGGGGCGGCCACGTGGTGCACCACCAAAGCGAAGACTACAACCTGAGCGTGGCCCTGCGCCAAAGCTCGCTGCAAAACCTGTTCACGTTTTTTGTGTACCTGCCGCTGGCCGTTATTGGGTTCGAACCCGTGTTTTTTGTGTACATCTCGGCTCTGGTCACGCTCTATCAGTTCTGGATTCACACCGAGTTTATCGGCCGGCTGGGCCCGCTCGAATGGGTGCTGAATACGCCCTCGCACCACCGCGTGCATCACGGCCGCAACCCGCGCTACCTCGACAAGAACTACGCGGGCGCCCTCATCGTGTGGGACCGCCTCTTCGGCACGTTCGAGCCCGAAACCGAGCGCCCGGTGTACGGCATCACCGTGCCGCTGCGCTCCTGGAACCCGCTGTGGGCCAACGTCAGCCACTACCCGGCGCTGTGGGCGCAGGTGCGCGCCACGCCCGGCCTGGCCAACCGGCTGCGGGTGGTGTTTGGCCGGCCCGGCTGGCGGCCCGCCGGGCAAGGCGGGCCCGTCGAAATTCCGGCGGTGAACGGAGCCACTTATCAAAAATATCAGCCCCGGCCGGCCCGCGGCGTGTCCGGCTACGTGCTGGCGCAATACGTGGTGCTGGTGGGCGTGGCCGCGCTGTTTGTCTTCACCCAGGGCAAAATGCCGCCCGCCACGCGCTACCTGCTGGCCGGCTGGATTGCCAGCGACGTGGTGGCCGGCGGCGGCCTGCTCGAAAACCGGGCCTGGGCCTGGCAGCTAGAGGTGCCGCGGCTGTTGGGCTCGCTGGCGCTGCTGGTGGGGTTGCTATGGGGCAGTGCGCTGCTGCCCGTGGCGGCGGCGGGTGGCGCGGTGTTTGTACTGGCCGCGCTGGCGTGGTTCTACAGGCTGCGGGCGGCGGGTGCGGCGGCGGCCGTCGCGGCCGGGGCCACGGCGTAGCGGGCCAGTTGGGCATCGTCGAGGTTGCCGTTCAGCCATTCGCGCTCGATGTTGGCGCCCAGCTTCTGGTAGAAGCCGATGGCGGGCTCGTTCCAGTCGAGCACCTGCCACTTCAGGCGCTGGGCGCCGGTGGCGCGGGCCTCGGCCACCACGGCGTCGAACAACAGCCGGCCGAACCCGCCGCGCCGCGCCGCTTCGGTCACCACCAAGTCCTCGAGGTACAGCATTCGGCCTTTCCACGTCGAGTAGGCCGTGTAGAACAGCGCCAGGCCGATGATTTGACCCTCTTCGTTTTCCAGCACAAAAAAACTGAAAATGGGCGCGGGCCCGAACCCGTCGCGCTGCATGGCCGCCAGCGTGTTGGTCACGGCGTCGGGCGCTTTTTCATACACGGCCAGTTCCTGAATGAGGCCGAGTACCTGCGGCAAATCGGCTTCCACGCCGCGGCGCAGCACCATATTGTTTTCCATAAAAGTAGGGATAAGACGGGCTGTGTCAAAAAAAACTGGGCCGCTGCCGCATCAGCAGCAACGGCCCAGGTCTACTCCCGAAAAGGCCGAAAATAAATCGGCGAAATCACGGTTAATCAGCGAAAATCCGTGATTTACATTTGCGGCTGCATCTTTTTGATGTCCTCGGTGGCGTTCACCGAGTTCAGCTCGCGGAACTGCTCGGGCTGCTTGGCGTCCTTGGTGGTGTCGGGGGCGGCGGGCAGGGGCGGCAGCGCGGTGGTGGCAATGTCGTCGTCGCCTTCCGTGGCAGACGGGCCGCACGAGGGCAGCGTGAGCGACAGCAAGGCAGCGGCCAGCAGGCCGGGAAAAAGCGTTTTTTTCATGTACGGGGAAACGAATGCGGCCGCAAGTTACGCACGGCAGGCGGCTTGCCCTACGGCGATAAGGGGCTCAGTGTTGGCTTTTCGGACCTGACGGGCCGGCTGCCTCCCGAAAAGCAAATGGCACTTTACATCCTGCGAATGTTCCTTATTACCGTCCGGGTCAAGGCAGGAAGGGCAAAAGGAACTCCCGCAGCTCGGCTGGCTGCCGGCCCGTTGGGCCCTCCGGTTACCTTTGCCCGCCTATGCCCGTTTCGCTTTCCGTCGTCGTCATCACCTTCAATGAAGCGGCCAACATTGCCCGCTGCCTGGAGGCGCTGGCCGGTGTGGCCGACGAGGTGCTGGTCGTCGATTCCTTTTCCGCCGACAACACCGTCGACATCTGCCGGCAGCACGGCGCCCGCGTCGTTCAGCACGCCTTTGCCGGCTACGTCGAGCAGAAGAACTACGCCACCGCGCAGGCCACCTTCGACCACGTGCTCCAACTCGACGCCGACGAGGTGCTCACCGAGGAGCTGCGCCAATCCATCCGCGCGGCCAAGGCCGACTGGCAGCACGCCGCCTACGCCCTGGCCCGCCTCACCAATTACTGCGGCCACTGGGTGCGCCACGGCGGCTGGTACCCCGACCGCAAGCTGCGCCTCTACGACCGCCGCCGGGGCCGCTGGACCGGCCTGCTCCTGCACGAGCGCTACGAGGTGAACCCCGGCGAAACCACCGGCCTCCTCGCCGGCAACGCCCTCCACTACTCGTACCCTTCCGTGGCGGAGCACGTCAGCCAGCTCAACAAGTTCACCAGCATCACGGCCCAGGAGCTGGCCTTGCGCGGCAAAACCCGCGTGGGCCTGTTCCACCTGCTGCTCAAGCCGCTGTGGAAGTTTGTGCACGGCTATTTCTTTCGGCTGGGCGTGCTCGACGGCTTTGCCGGCCTGTGTATTGCCGGTATTTCGGCCTGGGGCGTGTTCCTAAAGTTCGCCAAGCTGAAAACCCGTACCGAACGCGCCGACCCATGAGCCCGGAGTTCCGCCCGACCTTCCTTGTGTCCCGCACCGACGCCATCGGCGACGTGGTGCTGACCCTGCCGGTGTGTGGACGCCTGAAGCAGCGGTTTCCCGGTTGCCGGGTGGTGCTTGTCGGCCGCACCTACACCGCGCCGGTAGCGGCGGCTTGTCCGTGGGTCGATGATTTTTTGAACGTCGATACCTTGCTGCAACTGCCCGAGGCTGACCAGGTGATGGCTTTGCGGGCTTACCGGGCCGCTGCTTTCATCCACGTATTTCCCAACAAAACCCTGGCCCGCCTGGCCCAGAAAGCCCGCATTCCCGTCCGCATCGGCACCCGCAACCGCTGGCTGCACTGGCTCACCTGCAACCGCCTAGTGGCCCTCAGCCGGCGCCATTCGCCCCTGCACGAGGCCCAACTGAACCTGCAGCTGCTGGCGCCGCTGGGTTTGCCCCACGAAAATGACCTGACTGATGTGGCCGAATTGGTGCGGCTGCAAGCCTCCGAAACCTTGGCCCCGGCGCTGCGCCAGCTGTTAGCTGCCCGGCAACCCACCCAGCTCAACGCCATCCTGCACCCCCGCAGCCGCGGCAGCGCCCGCGAATGGGGCCTCGACAACTACGGCCAACTGGCCCGCCTGTTACATCAGGCCGGGCACCGCGTGCTGCTCACTGGCACGGCGGCCGAAGGGGAGGAACTGGCCGAGTGGCGACAAGAGCACGCCGCCGTTCTCACGGCCGACCTCACCGGGCAGCTCAGCCTGCCGCAGTTCATCGCCTTCATCGCCGCGGCCGATGGCTTGGTGGCCGGCAGCACGGGCCCGCTGCACCTGGCCGCCGCGCTGGGCCGGCACGCGCTGGGGCTCTACCCGCCCATCCGGCCCATGCACCCGGGCCGCTGGGCCCCGCTGGGCCTGCACGCCGAGTGTATGGTGTTTGACAAGCCTGATTGTACGGATTGCCGGACCCAGCCCGCGGCTTGCACGTGCATCCGCGCCATGGCGCCCGCGGCCGTGGCCCGGCGCGTGCTGGCCTGGCAGCCGCTACCTTTGGCGCCTGGCTTAATGAGGAACGAAGAATGAGGAATGAGGAATTGCCGGAGCGACCTTTGCAGTCATTCCGCATTCTCCATTCCTCATTCGAATAAATTCCGTGCTGCAGTTCTATCAATCCGGCCGCCTTTCGCAGTACCTGCTGTGGCTGGCCTGTGCCGCGGGGGTGGTGGGCCTGCTGGCGGCCCGGGCGCTGGTGTCGTTGAGCCCGGTGGTGGGCCTGTTGGCCGTACTGGCCAACCCGCACCTGCGACGCGACCTGCCCAACTACGGCCGCAACGGCGCGGCCCTGCGCGCCGCGGCCATGTATGCGCTGTTTATTCTCAGCGGCTTCTACACCTCCGAGTGGCACGAGTGGCGGCACGAAACCTTTCGCCTGCTGCCCTGGATTGGGGTGCCACTGGTGTTTGCGCTGGCGGTGCCGCTCGGTGGGCGGCAGCGGCTGGCGGTGGGCAGTTTTTTCGTGCTGGGCACCGCCGCGGTGGCGCTAGCCACGCTGAGCAAATTTTTGCTCGACCCGGCCGCCGCTACGGCTGCCATTAGCATTGGGCAGAACATGCCGTCGGTCACCCGCATTTTTCACATCCATTTTGGCGTGATGCTGGGGCTGGCGTTTTTTTTTGGGGTGCAGCTGCGCCGTGAGCAATTAACCGGCCCGGGGCTGCGCACGGTGCTGCTGCTGGCCGCCGTCGGCATCGTCGTCACCCTGCACGTGCTGGCTTACCGCACCGGCCTGCTGGTCTTCTACGCCACCTTGCTGGTGGAGGCCTTGCGCCTGGTGCTGCAGCGGCGGGTGGTGCTGGGCTTCGCGCTGCTGCTGGCGCTGGCTGGGGCGCCGTGGCTGGCCTACCACGCCCTGGCGCCCGTGCGGGAGCGGTGGAACAGCACCCGCTGGGACATCGAACAGTTCACCCTGGGCCACGACATCAACCACTGCTCGCTGGCCCGCCGCCTGGCCGCCTGGCAGACGGCCGGCGAAATCATTCGGGCCCACCCGGTGCTGGGCGTGGGCCCCGCCGACGCTTACGCGGCCATGATGGAGCAATACGCCTGGCGCGATTTCGGCCTGCGCCCCGCCAACCGCGTCATGATTCACAATCAGTACCTGCACTACCTCGTGGGCAGCGGAGCGGTGGGCCTGGGGCTGTGGTTGGCGCTGCTCCTTTGGCCGCTGGTGCAACCTAGGCAGCGCCGCAATCCGTACATCCGACAGTTCCTGCTCGTCATGGGTACGGCCATGCTGGTCGATTCTTTGTTGGAGCTGCAAATCGGGTTCAATTTGTTTGTATTTGGCTACGGCTTCCTGGTGGTGGCCGGCGAGCGGCGCGGGCTGGGGGCAACCCCGCCGGCGCCGGCCGAACGGCTTCGGGTGCCCTTTTTGTCTCAATCCGCTATTATATCGTAGGTTTCGGCCTGCAATTTCCCCCGCCCACCTATATGAGCGATTCCCCCGAACGGGTCAAACTGAGCAAAGAGGAAAAAGACCGGCGCTTCCAAGCCGAGCTCATGCCCGTGCTCGACCCGCTCTACAACTTTGCCTACCGGCTCACCCTCGACGAGGACGACGCCAACGACTTGGTGCAAGAAACCTACCTCAAGGCCTACCGCTTTTTCGAGTATTTCGAGCCCGGTACCAACGCCAAGGCGTGGCTGTTCCGCATCCTCAAGAATTCGTTCATCAACGACTTTCGCAAAAAGAGTAAGCAGCCCGCCAAAGTTGATTACAGCGAGATTGAGGGGTACTACAACCCCGACGACGTGGAGGCCGAAGGCGAAATCGGCGCTTCGTCGTCCGACCTGCGCCAGCAGTCGGCCCGCGATTTAATCGGCGACGAAGTAGCGAGCGCGCTTAATTCTTTGCCCGTTGATTTTCGCACCGTCATCATCCTCTGCGACTTGGAAGGCTTTACCTACGAGGAAATGGCCAAAGTGCTTGATATTCCGATTGGTACGGTGCGTTCGCGGCTGCACCGGGCACGCAATTTTTTGAAGGATAAATTGGAGAAATACGCGCAGTCAATGGGATATGGCAATGATGCAATTGACGATGAAGCGGAACTAACCGGCGCCGATAATAATTAACCTTTCCGAACCAGGGCAACTGGCGCATCGGTACCTTTCATCTGATTCTCACGCTTTTCACTTATGAACCCATCGGCTACTACAACAACCAATCCGTCGGCCCCCGTTGCCTCCGTTCCGGGCAACGGCCCCGACTGCGAACGAGTGAACACTGTACTTGACCAACTTATCGAAGGTCAGCCCGTGACGGCGGAAGACGAGGACTACCTCTACCACCACGCCACCGACTGCTCGCCCTGCTTCGACGACCTGAAGAAGCAGCAGGTTTTCATCGGCTTCCTCAACCAGCGCGTGAGCCGCCGGCCCATTCCGACCCGCTTGCACGAAGCCATTTTGGCCCGGGTGAGCGCCGAAATAGCCTGATTCGGGACCCGCGGGCTAGCTTTGTGCGATGCAAGGCAAAATCATTGTGTTTTCGGCGCCGTCCGGCGCCGGCAAAACCACCATTGTGCACCGGCTCATGGCGCGGCTGCCGGAGCTTAGTTTTTCCATCTCGGCCTGCACCCGCGACCGCCGCGGCCGCACCGAGGCCAACGGAAAGGATTACCATTTCATCTCCGTCCAGGACTTTCAGGACAAGATTCGCCACGACGAATTTGTGGAGTGGGAAGAAGTGTACGAAGGAGCCTTTTACGGCACGCTGAAGTCGGAAATTGAGCGCATTTGGGACAGCGGCAAGCACGCCATCCTCGACGTGGACGTGAAGGGCGGCCTCAGCATCAAAGAGTTTTACAAGGACCGCGCCCTGGCCATTTTCGTGCGCCCGCCGTCCATCGAAGTCCTCGAGCAGCGCCTGCAAGCGCGCGCCACCGACTCGCAATCCAGCATTTCTTCGCGGGTGTACAAGGCCAACTTCGAGCTTGGGTTCGAAAATCGGTTCGACGTAACCGTCGTCAACGACGACCTCGACGAAGCCACGGCCCACGCCGAGCACTTGGTGCGCCGGTTCATCAGCGCCGAGCCCGCCATCGTATGAGCCGCGCACGGGTGGGTTTGCTGTTCGGCTCGTTCAACCCCGTGCACACCGGCCACCTCATCCTGGCCGAGTATTTCGCCACCCGCACCGATTTGGCCGAGGTCTGGCTCGTGGTTACGCCCCACAACCCTTTCAAAGCTGCCGCCGACCTCCTGCCCGACACCGAGCGCCTGCGCCTCGTGGAGCTGGCCCTGGCCGGCAACCCGCGCCTGCGGGCCGAAACCATCGAGTTCGGCCTGCCGCGTCCCAGCTACACCATCGCCACGCTCGACGCCCTGCGCCGGCGCCACCCCACCACCGACTTTGTGCTGCTCATGGGTGCCGACAACCTGCCCGGCCTGCCCCGCTGGCACGAAGCCTCTCGTCTGCTGGCCGAGTTCGATACCTACGTGTACCCGCGTCCCGGGGCCCCTCTGCCCGATTTAACGCTCTTTCGCCGGGTGCAGGTCATGGCCGCGCCCTTGCTCGACATTTCGGCCACCTACATTCGTCAAAGCCTGCGTATGGGCCACAGCATCCGTTACCTGGTGCCTGCCGCCGTTGAAGCCGCACTGCTGAAGTAGAACGACACTGCGTCCCTCTGCGGATTGCCTCCGCGTCCCTCTGCGGTAACTTCCCGGACAAAGAAAAAGTCCGGCGATAATTCGCCGGACTTTTCTTTTTCAAAACAACCAAATCAGATGGTCATAATCTCCGTTTCCTTCTTGCTGAGGGTTTTTTCCACTTCGGCAATGTAGGAATCGGTGGTTTTCTGCACTTTCTCTTCGGCGCTCTTCACGGCATCCTCCGAAGCGCCTTCTTTCAGCAGCTTGCGCAGGGCCTCGTTCACGTCTTTGCGGATGCCGCGCACCCGCACCTTGCCGGCCTCCGACTCATTTTTGGCCTGCTTCACCAGCTCGCGGCGGCGCTCTTCGGTCATGGCCGGGATGTTGAGGCGCACGCCGTCGGCGTCCGACACCGGGTTCAGGCCCAGGTCGCTGTTTTTGATGGCCTTGGCAACTTCGCTCACCATGTTTTTCTCCCAGGGCTTGATAAGCAGCGAGCGGGCGTCGGGCGCGGTGATGGTGGCAATCTGGCTGACCGGCGTGGCCGTGCCGTAATAATCCACGCGCAGGCCGTCGAGCATCGCCGGCGAGGCCTTGCCGGCCCGGATGCGGCTCATTTCCACGTTCACGTGCGCCAGGGCCTTGCCCATCGATTCGGCGAGGTCGTCGAGGTAAAACTGAATTTCTTCGTCCATCTTTTCTTAAGTGTCAGTTGCTCGTTGTCGATTGTCGGTCTAAGTACCCGTTTCCGGTGCAAACTAACAACCGGCAACGAGCAACTGGCAACTAAAAATTAGGCTTGCTCCGGCTGGTTGCCTACCAAGGGCTGCAGCAGGCTCGGCTTGGCGTCGAGCGTGGGCTCGCGGCCGTCGCGGCCCGGGCCGCCCGCGCTCACCAGCGTGCCCATGGCCTCGCCGTTGAGCAGGCGCTCTAGGTTGCCGGGCGTGTTCATGTCGAACACGATGATGGGCAGGTTATTTTCCTTGCACAGCGTGAAAGCCGTCATGTCCATCACGTTCAAATTCTTGCTCATGACCTCGTCGAAGGTGATTTCGGCGTAGCGGGTGGCCGACGGATCCTTTTCCGGGTCGGCCGTGTAGATGCCGTCCACGCGGGTGCCCTTCAGCACCACGTCGGCCTCAATCTCAATGGCGCGCAGCGAAGCGGCCGAGTCCGTCGTGAAATACGGCGAGCCGATGCCGGCCCCAAAAATCACCACGCGGCCCTTCTCCAGGTGCCGCACCGCGCGCCGGCGGATGTAGGGCTCGCACACCCGCTGAATGGTGAGGCCCGAGAGCAGGCGCGTGCTTACTTCCAGCTTTTCCAGGGCACTTTGCAGGGCCATGGAGTTGATGACGGTGGCCAGCATGCCCATGTAGTCGCCCTGCACGCGGTCCAGGCCGAAGGCTTCGGCCTGCACGCCGCGGTAGATGTTGCCGCCGCCAATCACGACGGCCACCTGCACGCCCGTCGCGGCCACGGATTTGATTTCGGAGGCATACTGCATCAGCCGCTCGGCGTCGATGCCGTACTGCTGCTGGCCCATCAGCGCTTCGCCGCTGAGCTTGAGGAGGATGCGGTGGTATTTCAAAACGAAATGGTTGAGTAAGTCAATGTAAACAGGCAGCGGGCGGCTACGCGAACTGCACCAGCACTTGGCCCTTCTGCACGTTGTCGCGCAGCGCTACTTTGAGGCCGGCCACGGTGCCGTCGGTCGGGGCTTTCAGGATGTTTTCCATCTTCATGGCTTCCAGCACCAGCAAGGGGTCGCCCTTGAGCACGGCCTGGCCGGGCTGCACGCGGATGTCGACGATGAGGCCCGGCATGGGTGCTTTCAGCTCGTTTACCTTGGCGGCGGCGGCGTTGCTCAGGCCCATGCGTTCGAGCAGCAAGTCGAGCCGGTCCTGGGCCTGAAGCGTTACGCGCTGGCCGTTTATTTTCAGGACAATGTTTTTGGCGGCGTAGTCGGCCTCGACCACTTCTGCATTATAGGAGCGACCTTCGTACAACACGTGGAACCGGCCGTGGCCCAAATCCGCTATGTCCCAGGCGAAAGGCTGGCCGTTGAGCGTGACGGCGGCGGCGGCGCGGTAGTCAACTTCCCAGAGTTGGTCGGGGCCGGTGCTGATTTGGAGCATCTGAAGCGGATGGGATGGGGCGGAAGCGGGGTTAAAGGTAGGCCAAATCTCAAATTAATTCGGAAATTGGGGCGTTTTCCGCCCGTTGTTGTTGGCATGAAGTATTTGGTTTCGGGCCTCACCAGCCTCTTGTTGTGTGCGCAGCTGCTGGCATCGGCCCAGCCGGCGGGGTCCGGGCCGGCCAAGGCCGCGGCTAAGGCGTCGGCGCACCCGGTTCACAAAAAAGCCGTGCCGGTCGCGGCGCCCCCTCCGGCCCCGGCCGGCCTGGTGGTGCCCTCGTGGCTGCCGGCCGACGCGCCCCTGCAACCCAGCGCGCCCATCCTCACCGAAGTAGTCAACACCAAACTCGACCTGCGTTTCGACTACAAACGGCAGCACCTGCTGGGCACGGCCGTGCTTACGCTGCGCTCCCACTTCTACCCGCAAACCGAGGTGGCGCTCGATGCCAAGGGCTTCGACATTCAAAAAGTGGAACTGGTGGGCGAAAAGAAGAACAAGAACCTCAATTATAATTACAACCGGCGCAAGCTCGTCGTCGCCCTCGACCACGCCTACCCCCGCACCACGCTCTATCAGGTACGCATTGTGTACGTGGCCAAGCCCAACGAGCTGCCGCAGGGCGGTTCGGCCGCCATCACCTCCGACAAGGGCCTCTACTTCATCAACCCGCTGGGCACGGAGCGAAACAAGCCCCGCCAAATCTGGACCCAAGGCGAGACGGAGTCCAGTTCCTGCTGGTTCCCGACCATCGACAAGCCCAACCAGCGCATGACCCAGGAAATCAGCCTGACGGTGGAAAAGCAGTTTAAAACACTGTCCAACGGGCTGCTTATTTCTTCCATTGCCAACGCCGACGGGTCTCGCACCGACACCTGGAAGCAAAGCCTGCCCCACGCGCCCTACCTGGCCAGCATCGTCGTCGGCGATTTTGCGGTGGTCAGCGACTCGTGGCACGGCAAGGCCGTCGACTATTATGTGGAGCCGCCGTACGCCGGCACGGCTCGCGCGGTGTTTGGCCACACGCCCGAGATGCTCGATTTTTATTCCAAGAAGCTGGGCGTGGAATACCCTTGGGAAAAATACGCCCAAGTGGCCGTGCGCGACTACGTGAGCGGTGCCATGGAAAACACCACCGCCACCACGCACGGCGCCATCATCCAGGCCACCCGCCGCGACCTGATTGATGCCAATTACCAAACCGCCGAGTCCACCATCGCCCACGAATTATTCCACCAGTGGTTCGGCGACTACGTGACGGCCGAGTCGTGGGCCAACTTGCCTCTGAACGAGTCGTTTGCCGACTACTCCGAGTACCTCTGGGCCGAGCACAAATACGGCGCCGACGAGGCCGCGTTGGTGCAGGAAATCAAAATGGCCAACTACCTCGAAGAAGCCACCGCCAAGCGCGAGCCCCTCATCCGCTACCGCTACAAGGCCCGCGAAGACATGTTCGACCGCCATTCCTACGACAAGGGCGGGCGCGTGCTGCACATGCTGCGCAAGTACGTGGGCGACGACGCCTTCTTCGCTTCGCTCAACCATTACCTCACTCTGAACAAGCAGACGCCGGTTGAGCTATCCAAGCTTCGCACCGCGTTCGAGGAAACCACCGGCGAGGATTTGATGTGGTTTTTCAACCAGTGGTTTTTGCAGCGCGGCCACCCGGAACTGCACATCACCCATACTTACGCCAACGGTCAGGTGGCCCTCCGGGTGCAGCAGGTGCAAGACACCCTGTTTCAGCCGGTGTTCCGACTGCCCGTCACCGTGGCCGTCTGGACGGGCAGCAACCAGCCCACCGAGCACCGCCTCACCGTCACCAAAGCCGACCAAACTTTTCTGTTGCCCGCCAACCAACGGCCCACCTTGGTCAAGTTCGACAACGAGAGCCAGCTCCTGGCGCAATTCGACGAAGAGCGCACCACCGACGAATTGGTCTTCCAGTTCTATCACGCCACCGGCTACCACCAGAAATTCGAGGCGCTGGAGTTGCTGCAGAATAAAACCGCCGACTTGGCTGTCAGTAGCCTGCTGCGCAATGCGTTGAACGACAAGTTTTGGGCCGTTCGCCGCACCGCCCTCGACCACCTGCGCCACTACCGCGGCCCCGAACCCGAAGGCGTGCGCAAGGACGTGCAACGCCTCGTGGCCGCCGACCCCACTTCCCGCGTCCGGGCGCAAGCCGTTGCCACGCTGGCCACTTTCCCCGATGGCAGCTACGGTTCCGTCTACGGCGCGGCCGTCGGCGACAGTTCCGCGCTGGTGGCTGCGGCCGCCATCGAAGTGCTGGCCAAAAAACCGGAAGCCACCACCCGCCAGCAAGTGGCGGCCATCGAGGCCACCAGCAGCAGCCCCCTCATTCTGGCCGTGGCCAGTTATTACGCCCGCAACGGTGGCCTCGACCAGTACCCCTGGTTCCTGCGCCGCCTACCCGACGTAGCCGAAGCCGACCTCTACGCCTACTTCCAGTCCTTCAGCACCTTGATGACGCACATTCCGCCCGTGGAGCGTGATAAAGGCCTTAAAGTACTCGAAGAATATGCCCGCAACGCTCCCCGCTACGAAATACGGTTGGGCGCCTATCGTGGCTTGGCCATGCTCATGCCCACCAACCCTGCCCTGAAAGCGGTGCTCCAAAACATCCGGGACAAGGAAACCGACGACCGCCTTAAGGCTTTTTATAACCTTATGTAAGAGTACGGAAAGCCATTTTTTCGAAAAAAGAACAACCTTTTTTTGCTCCACTACTTGCCCGCTGCCAGAAAAGCCTTAATTTTGCGACTCCTTACGAAACACTGCTGCCTCGGCAAAGGTCAAATAAAGGGATTACGCTTCTCAGCAATCGGCCGATGAGCACCAAACTGGGGGTATCGCATAGCGGCAATTGCGGGTGACTGTAACTCACCTCCTTCGGGTTCATAGGTTCGAGTCCTGTTACCCCCACGTATATTTACCAGGCCATCTGCGGGAGTAGCTCAGTTGGTAGAGCGGCAGCCTTCCAAGCTGCAGGTCGCGGGTTCGAACCTCGTCTCCCGCTCATTTTTTCAGAATAAGCCGTTTTAGCTCAGTGGTAGAGCACTTCCTTGGTAAGGAAGAGGTCATGGGTTCAAATCCCATAAATGGCTCAGATTACAGTACAAGTCCGGCGAACTGAATTATCAGCAAGCCGGCGCGGTTCTCTCAGGCAAGCGACGCACAGTTTTCTATTTCAGTAGGGGCTGGGTCTCGCTTTCTTGTTGTAGGGTCCGATTTATCCGCAAATTCACTTCACCACCTCTTTTTTACTCTTTACAATGGCTAAAGAAAATTTCGACCGGTCCAAGCCGCACGTAAACATCGGTACCATCGGTCACGTCGACCACGGCAAGACCACCCTGACCGCTGCTATCACCATGGTGTTGGCAAACCAGGGCCTGGCCGAAAAGCGTGACTTCTCTTCGATTGACAACGCCCCCGAAGAAAAAGAGCGTGGTATCACCATCAACACCGCTCACGTCGAGTACTCGACGGTGAACCGTCACTACGCCCACGTGGACTGCCCCGGCCACGCCGACTACGTGAAGAACATGGTAACGGGTGCCGCCCAGATGGACGGTGCTATCCTCGTGGTGGCTGCCACCGACGGCCCGATGCCCCAGACCCGCGAGCACATCCTGCTCGCCCGTCAGGTAGGTGTTCCTCAATTGGTGGTGTTCATGAACAAAGTAGACATGGTGGATGACCCCGAGCTCCTCGAGCTGGTGGAAATGGAAATCCGTGAGCTGCTCTCGTTCTATGACTTCGACGGCGACAACATTCCGATTATTCAAGGCTCGGCCCTCGGTGGTCTGCACGGCGACGCCAAGTGGGTGCCGAAAATCGACGAGCTGATGGCAGCCGTTGACTCGTTCATTCCGATTCCCGCTCGTCTGACCGAACTACCCTTCCTGATGCCGGTTGAGGACGTGTTCTCGATTACGGGCCGTGGCACGGTTGCCACCGGTCGTATCGAGCGCGGCATCATCAACTCGGGTGAGCAAGTGGACATCCTCGGTATGGGTGCTGCTGCCGGCCTGAAGTCGACGGTTACGGGTGTGGAAATGTTTCGCAAAATCCTTGACCGCGGCGAAGCTGGTGACAACGTGGGTCTGTTGCTCCGCGGCATTGAAAAAGAAGCCATCCGTCGCGGCATGGTTATTTGCAAGCCCGGCTCGGTAACGCCTCACCAAAAGTTCAAGGCCGAAGTCTACGTTCTCTCGAAAGAGGAGGGTGGCCGTCACACGCCGTTCTTCAACAACTACCGTCCGCAGTTCTACCTGCGTACCACCGACGTTACCGGCATCATCACCCTCCCCGAAGGCGTTGAAATGGTAATGCCCGGCGACAACATCACTATTAACGTTGAGCTTATCAACAAGGTGGCGATGGAAAAAGGCCTGCGCTTCGCTATCCGTGAGGGTGGCCGTACGGTAGGTGCCGGTCAGGTAACCGAAGTGCTCGACTAAGCTCCGGCTTAAACAGCAAAAAGCCGCTTCCGAAATCTCGGAAGCGGCTTTTTTATGCTGATTGATAATGCGGTATTTGTTTTATCTACTGTTTCTCTTACCTTTGCACTCCCTTTGGCGAAATGCGCCCGGCGGGAATGTTCTTATACGAGTGTAGTTCAAGGGTAGAATAGAGGTCTCCAAAACCTTTGATGGGAGTTCGAATCTCTCCACTCGTGCACTTAGGGCCAGCTGGCCCGCTCCATGTTGTTACCAGTGGCAACGCTGTTTTTACCTCAAGCTATGGACAAACTGAGCAATTATTTCCGCGCCACCATTGAGGAAATGCGCTACAACGTAACGTGGCCCACGACGACGGAGCTGCAAAAAAGTGCCGGCCTGGTGCTGATTGGCTCACTCATCTTTGCCGTGGTTGTGGGCGTCATGGACATCAGCTTTGAGTCGGTACTTAAAGCGTTTTACAACTCGTTTCGCTAATCAACAGTCAAGATGGGCGAATTGAAATGGTACGTGGTCCGCTCCGTGAGCGGCCAGGAGAAAAAAGCCAAAAACTACCTCGAAACCGAGCTTGGACGGCATAGCCTAACCGAGTTGGTGCCGCAGGTACTGATTCCGGTTGAGAAAGTGTTCGAGATGCGCAACGGCAAGAAGCGTGTCCGCGAGCGGAATCTTTACCCCGGCTATATTATCATCCACGCTGACCTCAGCCACGGTGAAGTTGACCATATCATCACCAGCACGCCTGGTGTAATTGGTTTCCTCGGTGACAAAGACAAGAAAGACGCGGCCAATAACAAGCCCGT
>Ga0123336_10002100_pt1 | contig 17615 bp, 4 predicted proteins | sample SSSSmetaG_FD_96466 | JGI IMG/M metagenome (GOLD analysis project Ga0123336, IMG submission 96466) | Glacier valley bacterial and archeal communities from Borup Fiord, Nunavut, Canada, to study Microbial Dark Matter (Phase II) - ​SSSS metaG | ecosystem: Environmental > Aquatic > Freshwater > Ice... | reverse complement strand
TCCGGGATAAGCAGCATGCTTTTCGGAACAGGCTATAGTGCTTTGTGTTATGTTATATATTTTAAGTGTTATAAGCTCCTTCACCTGCATACCATCCGGAATGATTACTATCAGCCCGTCTAATGATGATAAGCATTAAAAAACTAAATAAACTTAAAATTTAATCTGTAAGATAAAAGTAGGGATGTTGATTTTACTGTAATCGTTTGATAAAGCAATGAGTGCCTATTATGAAGGTATAGCGGCACCAGGATTTTGGTATGAAACGTCCTTTCTTTTGCCACACTTTTACTGTAAGGAGCCAGCTCCTGTATTAATTTAAGCTGCCTGAAAATAGAAACGAAAAAGGAGCCGTCCATTACGGAGAGCTCCTATAATAATGATTGTTTCTTTGGAAGAGATTTATAGAGAGTGATGTCGTGTTTATTGTTTTATAATTTTGTGTTTTGCTATCAGAACATTTTTCGGGTTATAAATTCCCGCAAAATAAGTCCCTTTACTCAACCCTGAAACAGACAGCATGGAGGTATTGCTTCCTTTTGAAAAATAGAAATATTTTTCATACAATACCTTACCCAACAGATCGACCATGATTATTTTTGCCTTGTAATCTTTGGCAGCGTTGACCTGGATATTTACATTTCCGGATGATGGATTAGGGTACACTCTGCTTGCGGTAATAAATGATTCAGCCCCCTTATCAATCTGAACGCTGTTAGACTGCAAGTCTGTACTATTGACAAGGGTTGCCTCTTTATTATTGATTCGGTAATCAGCTGTAACCAGCTGGCCATCAGGATTGGTAATGATCAGTGTATATTTACCCGCCGGTCTTTTATTGGTATTTAATGTGAAGGTGATTTTGGTAGGACTTTCAAACTTAACATTTGCTACGGTTATCCCTCCTGATGATTTTACAGCAAGCCTGTTATAGCCGGGTCCCCCCGCATCGCTTCCCGGGTCAAAAAATCCTGAATGATTATCGGAAGTCCCTTCAACGGTTACGATGTTATTGTCTTTGTTGGAAAAGGTACCCAGCGGCAAAAGTGTTTGTGGGGGAGGCGGAGCTTTCAGTTGAACAACGCGTACCCCATATTTGTCATCCACGTTAGCGTATTCCTGGAAGGTCCAAATTGTCTGGTCATCCATAGGGTCAACTACTGTCTGGCTATAATCACCCCACCTGCCGATATAACCATAAGAACGGAGAAATGGCGCATACATGGCGGTAGATTTAGTAGCCTTTACAGGTTTATTCATCGTACTGTTTTCATCTTCTGCATAACGCCCGGCGACATACACATTGAGGTACTCATTAAATGCCGACGTAGTGCCGCTTATCACAGCATGCCCCTGGCCACTGGCGGCGATAGTGGGATTGAAATATTGGGTAGCCCTTCTGCCGCTAGGCTGCAATGGGTCGTACAGGTTTCCCAACTGGCTCACTTTTGGCGTGCCATAAATATTACCAAGTTCGTACCATCTTGACGAGTTGCGTGCTTTTTGAATAAAATCAGAATCAGATACAAAGTTGCCTGATTGATTTACACCTACTGCGTGAGCTGTCCATAAACTGCTGGTACCGGTTAATTTATTTTTATGAATAGCGGCCGCAAAAAGGCGGGTGTCCAATGGGTCTATAGGTTGTAACCCGCCGGGAGAACTAATATCTCTTGGATAATTATAGGGCGCTACCGGTACGCTGATATTAGATACACCTGTTATATTAACCAAACTATTAAAGTTAATCTTTGTCAGGAATAGTTTACTGAAAGCATTATAGTCATTACCAATAAAAAAACTGCTGTTCGCTACAGGATCGTCGTTATGCACGCCCTGCGGCACACCCATCCCGGTCTGAACACCAGTTAAAAAATTTTGTATGCCTAATTTAAATAAAAATACCCTCAGCGATCCACGCAGCAGCCTTTGTTTGTCAACGGCATATCCTACAAAATAAGCCGAATCACCCGAATACATAAAATCAACACCGCCGATCATAACAGCATTTTTATCAACACCCAGTGTAGGATAATCAAGAAAGGGCGCGCCGCGTTCCGCTGAACTGTACGGGAATAGTGCCGAAGGAAACCTGTAATAAGTAAAACTAGATGAATCGGCTACCTTTTCACCGCTGCTTACCGCCATCAATACAAAATTGTTTGCAAAAGTGGGATTTACTTCTATACAAACGATGAACCAGCGTTTAGTCAGCCTGTCGTATCGGATATGCGGGTCAGATGTAAAACTCCTGGCCGATAATACCGGGGAAAAGAATTTATCGAGGCCTATAAAGAACTGTGAAGGCGCCAGTTTGCTGGAGTAACCTTTTGGGGTTATAACCGGCGCATCACTTGCTGTCTGTTTTTCAAATACCCTGAAACCGGCATTTGCCATAACGATAACCTGGCTGGAGCCTACCGCACCATTCGGATCCGGCGGCCAAAGAGGATCATCATCAAAGTTAGATCCCTGGTAATTTGATCCTATCTCTTGTGTGGCACTTTTTCCCGGCAAAGCAAGAACCAGTGATGGAGTGGAAGCATCATCAACCTTTTCAGATTCGGTACTCTTTAAAGGTCCTTTCTGTTCTTCATTAGCAGATTTATCGGTGCCATGAAATTTATTCATATAAAATTTCATAGGCCTGACCGATTTGGCGGTAACATCTTTTGATACTCTGGCGGATATGTCAGCATTGTCCTGTAACTCCGAAATCTTTTTCCTGATCCCGGCTTCGCCAATATATGGTTTATCAAATTTCTGCGTAACCTTTTGCGCAATAGAAAACATAAACGATAGCAACAATACTATCAAAAGATAGAATTTTTGTTTCATAATGATGGTGTTACTGTTAAAATGAAGATTTCATGTTTACACGAAACCAATGAGAAATGGAGGGCTGCGGATATTGGGTTGGCTCTTTAAGAATAAAGCCCGGTGATTGTTTAAATTTTATTGATATCTAATATTAACAATATAAATTTGATTTAACAACACCTTCTAAAAAAATAATAATAAATATTTTTTAGTGTCGCTCTGGCGATGAAGAGGATCTTTAAAAAACGCATTCACTTATTTTTCAGAGTCGCAATAAGTCTTTGTTTTTAAAGGTTGGTTATCTTTTTTCTATGCCTGTAATTTCATATTATTTTAAGGACTTCCTGAAATTCATCTTTGATTATTTTATATCGGATGAAATAATTTTCCATACTTCACCTTTTAGCCAAACTGCTTTACAGCTTCATCATTGGCCTGGATAATACATTTGAAATTTTGCGCTTAGTGTCTGCGCGAAAACATGCCATTTTTCAAAACGTATGCTATGGTTCTAATTTTAGAGGCAGCTGACTGGTGAAAGTAAATGTGCATCGCTTAATTATTAAATTAATGATGCCGCCTTTGAAGGTTCATAATTAAAAACCGTCTCCACCAGAGGGTAGAGACGGCTTCTAAAAAATCAAGCTGACCTAAACAGTAATTAATATTGAGGATTTTGCGCAAGTGTATTGCCGGCAACTTTTGCAATTTCGATAACCCTGTTTGGAATAGGGTAATATTCATTTTTGCCTTTAATAAATCCACCGGAACTTTTTTTGTAACTCCTTCTTTCTTTTTCTTTAATAAGGTATGCGTTCAACACCTGGTCGGCAACTCCCCATCTTACAAGATCAAAGAAGCGATGACCTTCCATTGCCAGTTCAAGTCTTCTTTCAAAACGTACCGCCTTTCTTGCCGTTGCCTGGTCGGCTAACAAAGTAGTATATAAACTAATCTGGTAATTTGCGGGGGCTCCCTGTACGAAGCCCGAAGCGTTCATCGCCCTCATACGCACACGGTTGATATATTCCTGGGCTTTAACAAGCGAGCCTGCTTCTATCTCCGCTTCCGCCGCCATCAGGAGTACATCCGCAAAACGGATTATGTTGTAATTTTTCGCCGTCTGCCTGTGATTGTTGCTATTTGTTAACCCACCTACATCAGAAGATTTATATACATGCTTTTTTGGACTAAACGGACCGGCGTAAGCCTGATCTCTTATCCAGTTGCGCCCCGGATGAGGGCCCCAATCATAAAACGGGATACCTCTTCTTCCTACCGTCCAGTCTAAACGTGGATCTAATGGAATTAGATTATCATTAGTATAGGGATCTCCGGAAGTATTGCCTTCATCGTTTTTAACATTGACATTATTATAAGAGTCATCCAAAAAGGGAAGTCCACCGGTAGTCACCTTAAATGCATTGACAAGGTTTTGGGATGGTTGAAAAAAACCGCAGCATCCGAAATCTCCACCATACGGGTATGCCAGTTCATAACTGGTTTCCGCGGAGCCGGTAACTATGCCACTTGCCTGCGTTTGTTGTGAAAATACCGCCTCGGCGGTGTTTTCGAAACTTACATCGAAATTTTTCCAGTACTCCGGCTGCAGATCATACGGTTTTCCATTCGATGTTACACCTTGTGGAATGATAACGTCATATAATGCTTTGGCTTCGGCAAACTTTTTCTCATACATGAGCACCTTTGCCAGGTATGCTCCTGCGGCCCATTTGTTTGCTTTACCCACCAAAGGTTGTGTAGGTGTAAGGTTATCATAAGCAAATTTAAAATCAGCTTCGATCATTGGCCATATGTCTGAATTATTATTATATTTAGTAGAAGAATCTGTGATGTACGGAACTTTATTCCACATACGTTTGGCTTCGAAATGAAAATGACCCCGTAAGAACCTGGCCTGGGCGATATAATCTTTCTTCTCCGCATCGGTAAGTTCCTTGATAAGGCCGGTAAATTTAATGACATCATTGGTCCTGGCGACACCATCGTATATTGACAGCCATTTATAATAAAAATAAGTATTAGCAGCCTGAGACGACCATAACTCTATTTCAGTCATTTGCGGCTGGTCACCGGCATCGGTACCTTTATAAGCATCGTCAGATACCACATCTCCGTATACCCAGTTAGTGGCGCCCACCATCCATCCGGATGCCCCGGCAATTCCCTGTCCGTCGAGCATGCCGTAGGCTCCGACCAAAATCCCTTCAATTCCTTTTTTGCTTTGTAATTGTTCAGCTGAATATCTTGTGTAAGGCTGCGGTTCCAGGAATGTTTTTTTACATCCGTTTATAGATATAATGAGCAGGGCCGTAAGACTCACAATAGACAAATTTCTTAATTTTGATTTCATATAATTTTCTTTAAATGAACTTTTGTAATAATTTTTTAAAATCCTAAGTTAAGACCGAAAATGAAAGCCTTAGGGGTAGGGAAATTACCCACATCAACGCCAATATTTCTATCAGCCAGCCGCCTGTTGTAATCGTTACGACCGGTGTTGTTTGTTGTGATTTCAGGATCAAGACCAGTATACTTAGTAATAGTAAAAATATTCTGAGCCTGCACATAAAATCTTAAACGGTCAATACCCATCTTATCCATCAGGTTTTTAGGAAGGGTATAGCCGAGCATGAGATTGCGCATTCTTAGATACCCGCCTGGTTCTATATAATAGTTAACTGGTAAGGTGCCGCTCGTTGCATCATTACTTGTTACGCGAGGAAGCATGGCGTTTTTATTTTCCGGTGTCCAGCTATCATACAAAACCCTCCGTGTTCTGTTGCCCTGGAAGGTATTGAAATCGGTCCAGTAACGGGTATAATTGGCAATCTGACCACCAGCTTTCCAATAAAGGAAGGCGGAAAAATCTACGTTTTTATAAGCGACGTTAATATTTAACCCCATAATAAATTTAGGATGCGGGCTGCCTATAAAAGTTCTATCATCAGGAGTTATTTTGCCGTCAGCTTTACCATCCGGGCCTGATATGTCTTTGTATTTCCATCCACCTAAAAATTTACCTTTCTGATCCAGTCCATTCAATTGTGCTGAATCATTAAAAAAACCATCTATCATATATCCGAAAAAGCTGGATATTGGTCGTCCGGTAACTGAACGGTTAAAAGGATCAATTCTTGTTCTGTCGCCTTCAAAGAAGGGGTCAGCCAATTTACCTACTTTATTTTTATATAATGTGAAGGTTGCCCCTATATCAAAACGGAGATCTTTAGAAGGGGTGCCACGGTAAGACAAAGCCAGGTCTATACCTTTATTATTCATTGAACCAATATTAACCGGTTGTGCTGATATTCTTCCTCCATAAAGACTTGGGTCGAGCTCTTTTTCAAACAGAAGATCGGTGGTCTCGCGATTATAAAGATCCAACGATAAGGTTACTTTATTGTTTAGTAATGTTGCATCAACTCCCAGCGTTGAAGTTGCGGTCTGCTCCCATTTTACTTCCGGATTGGCAATTGTTTGATGCCGTACACCAGGTGTGAAACTGGTGTTGCTTCCATTTATCGGGTAAGAAGCATCATTGTTTATGGTAAAAAAGCCGAGGAAGCCCAGAGAACTTATATTGTCGTTACCCAATACTCCATAGCCAAACCGAAGTTTCAAATCGTTTATCGCTTTGATACTTTTGAAGAAGGGTTCTTCCGACATCCTCCAGCCAACGCTAAAAGCAGGAAAGTCGCCATATTTATGGGTAGGCCCGAATGCATCGGAGGAACCGTCTCTTCTATATGATCCACTTAATAAATATCTATCCTTATAAGCATAATTCACCTGAGCAATAACAGGGGAGTATTTTCTGCTCCTGAATTCACCGCTTGCCCCCGAAGGAGTAGGACTAAGTGTTGAACTTATTTGCCAGAAATTGCGATCCAGATTAAAGAAATCGGAGGCGCTTGCGGAAACATTTCTTCCCTGATTTTGCACAATCTCGGTCCCAATCATCCCTTTCACCTCGTGTACCTCCCCATAAGTTTTTTTGAAATTAATGGTGTTATACCAGGTGAGCTGGTATCCGTAACTCTGCGCCTCATTAAAATTGGCGATATTACTACGACCTTCAGCACCCTCATAAAAAGGCGCAACGAAAGCGAAACTACTATTGTTTCCAAAGTCCATACCCAGGTTTGAGCGGAAAGTAAAATAACGTAAAAAGTCAGCTTCTACATAAGCGCTGCCAAGGATGCCTATCCGTTTTTCCTTTGCATCTTTTCTCCTGTCAAGGTTAGCGTATGGGCTTTGTGCATTCCCCAGGTTTGAACCCCTGGTGCCGCCGTAGTTTCCAGCAATATCAAATACGGGCACAATCGGCTGCATACGGTAGGCAAATGCAATAGGATTTCCTTCGTCCTGGTTGAGAAATCCCTGCACCCCGGATCGGTTAGTAAAATTGATCTGTAAATTTTCACCCATCCTGATTCTCTTTCTTATGGTAAAACTTGTGTTAGCGCGAAGAGCGTACCTTTTATAACCCGTTGTATAAACAATTCCTTTCTGGTCAAAATAGTCTAGACCATATACGTAATTTGCGTTATCCGAACCACCTGAAACGGTAACCTGATGATTCTGCATAGGCGCTTTTTGAAGTACCGCCCCTATCCAGTCGGTACCTTGCTGGTTTGCTGGCACTATCTGGTAGGTACCAGGACCGTTTACATCGAAGAGGTCAAGTTTATATTTGGAAGCATCTGCTGCAGGGTCTCCAGCTGCGATTGCGCCACTTTTTCCACCTGGTAATCCTCCGCCCGCGTAAATAAATGCAGGTATGATAGGTACTGTGCTCTTACCGGTAGGACCGGCATATTGGCCGTGTGAAAATTGCCCTTGGGCATCAAGGTTTCCTGAATTTTTGGCGAGTAAAAAAAGGTAATCTCCGTATTCTTTTGTATTCATAAGATCCAGTCTTCTCTTGAAGGTCTGATCACCATAATAACTGTCATACGTTACTTTTGGCCTTCCCAGTTTCCCTTTTTTAGTAGTGATAATTATAACACCGCCAGCCGCGGCTGATCCGTATATCGAAGCTGCCGAAGCATCTTTTAATACCTGCATACTTTCAATGTCATTAGGATTTAATTCGGTGATTGAACCCGCTCTTGCGCCATCCACTACATACAATGGCTCATTATTACCAAAGGTGCTATACCCATGTATACGCACATTAGCTCCCGCTCCGGGGATGCCAGAAGTACCTACTGTTACCCCGCGGCGCGACCTTGTAAAAGACTTTGAATATTTGAACCGGGGTTGGCGATCAATTCTTTTACATTCACTACGGCTACTGATCCTGTGATGTCCTTTTTTGCCTGGGATGTGTATCCTGTTACTACTATTTCGGTGAGTGCCGTATTAGTTGATTTCAAAAAAATATCTAAGGGTTCGCTGCTCGTTGAAGTGATCTCTTCACTTTCAAATCCAACGTTGGAAATTATTAAAGTTGAATTTTCCTTAACAACTGTAATCGTAAACCTGCCTTGTCCGTCTGTTTGAGTTGCAATGGTTGTGCCTTTTATTGTTACAGTAGCGCCGGAAACAGGCTCTTTGTTAGTACCTGTAACTTTACCTGTTATGCTGTTTTTTTGACCACATGTTACTGTTGCAAACAGGGCAAGGCACAAGCACAATAAGAAACCGGCTTTAGTTAATTTTTTTAGCATAGCAATGATTGAAGGTTAGAAAAATATAAATTTAACAAAATTATATCAATGTTAAAATTTCATAGTAGGAGTAAAATCACTTGTCTGAATCGCGGATAAAATGATTACGGATTTTAAGGAATGAATTCAATATTCAGACAAATGGGTTTCTAAATATTCGGAGACTTGAACTATCAGCGAATTTAAAATTATCTGAATCGCGGATTAGGAGGATTAAAGGATTACGCAGAAAGAATCTAGATAGTTTCGGAGACTTGTACTATCAACGAAATCCCCTAATTCTCTTAATCTGCGATCAGACAAATGGGTTTCTAAATATTCAGAGACCTGGACTATCAGCGAAAATTTCCTTAAAAATGTTTTATTGAAATTCGTTTTGGTATGATTGATCATATATATTTGCACCTAGGCAAGTAGCAATTTGAAAATCCCACACAGCTACGTCTTCCAAACCAATTATCTTTTTGAAATATTAGAAGTGTTGACAATTAACTTACAGGTATACTGCGAGTAGTATCAAAGCTTTGAAAAGCTATTAAAGCTATAAGAATATCCATCATAAAATTGTAAGCTATCTAATATCCTTTGGGAATATGCTGTGCTTACGTAAATCTAATAGTTCTAAAATCAAGTCAAAACACAACAATAGTATAACCACTTTTTAAAATAAATTTTTGGTATGCAAACCAGGCAGCTCAAATTTATTTTACACACTTTTTATATTACCCATGAATAAACTTTACTTCTCAGGAACCAACACTTCGCTATCTCGGTTAACAAAATTCCTTCTACCTGCCTGTTTATTTTTGGTATTTGCGCTTCAATCTTCTATTGTAAGTGCCCAATACAACTTTGCACCCAGTGGTTTAAAAGGTATTGTTCTGAACAATCCTACTTCCTTGCAGTTTGGGCCTGATGGCAGATTATACGTATCCCAGCAGAATGGGATAATTATGGCCTTCACCATAAAACGAAATGCAGCCAATGATTATATTGTTATCGCCACTGAAACCATTGACATAATCAACCAGATACCTAACCATGATGATGATGGCACCTTAAATCCCGGGGTAACTACCCGCCAGGTTACAGGCATCCTGGTAAAAGGAACCGCCATCAGGCCCATCATTTATGTAACTTCCAGTGACAGCCGGACAGGTGGCGGTGGAGGCGGAGACCTAAACCTGGATACCAATTCAGGTATAATTTCACTTCTCACAAAAAACGGTAGTACATGGCAAAAAACAGATTTGGTAAGAGGCTTGCCAAGATCGGAAGAAAACCACGCTACCAATGGTATCCAGCTAAATCAAGCAGGCACCATATTATATATAACGGTCGGTGGATTTACAAACGCAGGATCGCCGTCCGTAAATTTCGCCTATGCGTGCGAGTATGCGCTCTCAGCCGCTATATTGTCGATTGACCTTACTGTAATCAACGGTTTACCTTTGAGAGGTACTGGTAATGGATCGTATAAATATGACCTTCCAACACTTGACGATCCAACCCGCTCTAATAATCCTGACAGTTCGGATCTGAATGACCCCTTTGGAGGCAACAATGGTCTTAACCAGGCAAAACTGGTAAAAAATGGTCCGGTGCAGATCTTTGCAAGCGGGTTACGTAATAGTTACGATCTGCTTATCACTAAAACGCCGGGTAAAGCCGGACGAATGTATACTATAGATAATGGCGCTAATGAAGGTTGGGGAGGATATCCGGAAAACGAGAATACAAAAAATGTTACTAACAACTACTTAGGCGATGAACCAGGCTCTACAGGATCCGGGGTAAATCATCCGATAGTAAACAATCTGGATAACCTGCATTATGTGGGTAATCTGGCGACCTATCTGCCGGGCAGCTTTTACGGTGGTCACCCAAATCCTATAAGAGCAAACCCTGCCTCTGCCGGGTTATATTCTGTTCAGGGAGCCAGTGGTGTTTGGCGCAACACTAAAATAGGCGCCTCACCCCTGCCGGTGGACTGGCCCCCGGTACCGTTGGATATGGCTAATCCAATAGAAGCTAATTTTTTAATGCCTGGTGTGCAGGATAATGCTTTATTAACGTTTGGCACCTCCACCAACGGATTAGCGGAATATACCGCATCAAACTTTAATAATGAATTGAAAGGAAATATTCTTGCGCTTGGTTTTAACGACGGGAATATTTTTCGAATAAAACCTACAGCTGACGGTACAGATGTACTAAATTCCAGGAGAAGTGACAATAGATTTAATCAAGACCAGCCTTTTGCTTCCGGCTTTGGAGCTCAACCTCTTGACATTGTTGCCCAGGGGGATAGTGATATCTATCCGGGCACAATTTGGGTTGCTACTTATGGCGACCATGCCATTACTGTATTTGAACCGCAGGATTTTGTAAGCTGTACCGGGAAATATGATTTTAATGATGATGATAAAGATGGATATACGAATGCAGATGAAGTAGATAATGGTACCAATCCCTGTTCCGCAGCGAGCAAACCTCCGGATTTCGATCATGATTTTATATCCGATCTTAATGACCCGGACGACGACAATGACGGCATACCGGATATTATCGATTTATTTCCACTTGATGCCAGCAACGGCCTCACTACCCATTTACCGGTAAAGTATAACCTTTTTAATAATGATCCGGGAACAGGATTCTTTGGCTTGGGTTTTACAGGCCTCATGAGTAATAGAAGGGCAGGAAATGATTACCTCCATTTGTTTAAGGTTGATAGTATAATTGCGGGTGGAGCAGTTGGCGCGTTAACCTTAACCACTGTTACTTCAGGTGATGCCCTGGGTTTATTGAATAACCAGGAAAACGCGTTCCAGTTTGGAGTGAGTCCCAACACCGGCTCAGGTCCATTTACAGTGAATTCCCGTATGCTTGGTCCCTTTTTTAATAGTAAGCCACCGGTGAATTACCAGTCACAGGGTATTTTTATCGGTACCGGTGATCAAAGTAATTATATTAAGATAACACTTAATGCCAATGGCGGTAACGGCGGGATAGAGGTTGTGTATGAGAAGGCAGATTCACCCGTTATCTATCAATTTCCACTTGCGGGCGGTATTCCTGCATCGACGCTTGACTTGTACTTTGATGTTAATCCGGTGGCAGGAACCGTACAACCTAAATATGCAGCTAACAATGGCATAATCGTTAACCTGGGGTCGCCTATTTTATTAAGCGGCGAATTGCTCAACGCTGTACAAGGTACGCCGGCGCTTGCCGTTGGTATAATTTCTACTTCCCGTGGCGCAACCTCTTTCCTTGCTACCTGGGATTACTTATACATTACCTACGACCCGGTAACCTCCGTCGGTTCATGGCAGACTATCACACCGTCGGGTGGCCTGCCAACTTCACGCGAGGAAAATTCATTTGTTGATGCCGGAGATAAATTCTACCTGTTGGGCGGAAGAGGTATCAATCCTGTACAGGTATTCAATCCGGCAAATAAAACATGGGCCGATAAAATGCCGCCGCCGGTGGAGATAAATCATTTCCAGGCGATTACGCTTGGCGGGTTAATCTACACTCCGGGTGCCTTTACCGGAGCTTTTCCCCATGAAAAGCCCGTTTCGAAAATTTATATGTACAATCCCACCAGCGACAAGTGGATGAATGGCGCTACTATACCTGTTGCAAGAAGACGCGGCGCCGCTGGCGCAGTAGCCTATAAAAATAAGATTTATCTTGTTTGTGGTATTACTGACGGGCATTATGCGGGATGGGTAAAATGGTTTGATGAATATGATCCCCTGACTAACACCTGGAAAACTTTGCCTGACGCGCCGAGGGCAAGAGATCATTTTCATGCAGTGGTAGTAAACGACAAACTTTATGTAACGGGTGGCAGGCTAAGCTCGGACAGCACCAGCCAGGTCTGGACTTTGAATATACCAGAAGTGGATGTATACGATTTCATCAGCAGTCAGTGGTCTACACTTCCGGCAGCCAGCAATATTCCCACGCCAAGGGCCGGTGCGGCAACCACTGTACTTGGAAATGAAATAGTGGTTATAGGAGGTGAAAGCGACCAGCCAACTGCTAATATTGAGACCGAAGCATTGAATGTGCAAACAAACGCCTGGAGAAGGCTTGCTGACATGCAACAACGAAGACATGGCACGCAGGTTATTAAAAGTAACAATGGTTTATACATCGCGGCTGGCGCAGGTCTGCAAGGCGGGGCTAATCTTTTAACCTCTACAGAATCTTTCTATCTATTCAATCCAACAGCTCCTAACGGGGTAGCCCTGGTGCAAAGTCAGCTTACTGCCTCGCTGGATTCGGCTTTTAATTATGTGCCTTTAAATGCTGAAAGTAACAGAAATCTTACCTTATCCAATACAGGTGGCTCTCAGGATATCCTCCTTACTTCCATTTCATTTTCCGGAGCTGCATCATTCTCCTCCAACATTCCGTATACGCTGCCATTTGTTATTCCTGCTGGGAAAAGCCTGGTTCTGAATATAAAATTTAAACCTATTACTACCGGTTTGCAGTCGGCCAACATGTTGATTAATAATTCCGGAAAAGGAGACAGCCTTACGGTAGCGCTGAATGGGAATGTGAGCATACCCTATTACAGGATTAATGCCGGGGGAAGCCAAATCAGTACCTCAGTTGGAACATTTACCGCTGATACACTTTATTCACCTGTTCCGGGAGATATCTTCACCACGCCTGCACTTGTTTCCGGCACTGCTGATCCTATCATCTATCAAACGGAGCGTAACAGTTCTACTGACACCTTTAGTTATGCATTCCCGGTGCCTAATGGTAATTATCTGGTGACGCTTCATTTCGCGGAGTTATTTTATACAGCTTCAGGCTTGAGGATATTTGATGTTTCCATCGAAGGCTCAAAAGTCCTGGACAATTATGATATTATTAAAAAAGCAGGATTCCTTGCTGCCACGACAGAAAGCATTCCGGTAACCGTAAAAGATGGTGTATTAAATATTTACTTTAGCTCTTTACCTGCCGACGGAGGGCGTGACCGTCCAAAAGTAAATGCTATCGAAATTTTAAGCCTGCCGAATAGTAATTTACCTGTGTCGAATGCTGGTTCTAATATCGTAGTTCAATTGCCGGCAAACAGTATTACCCTGATTGGCTCCGGCACTGAACAGGGTGGTTCAATCCGTTCTTATAACTGGACTCAGTTAAGTGGTCCGAATACAGCTGTTTTTGGAAGTGCTGCAAGCGCTACTCCCATAGTGAGCCAGCTTATAGCCGGCACTTACTTATTTAGTTTAACGGTAACCGATGCAGTGGGTTTTACCAGCCTCGCAAGCCAGGTATTTGCGACGGTAAATAATCCATTACCTTCCAGCGGCCTCAACTACCGCTATTATGAGGGAAACTGGAATGTGCTGCCAAATTTCAACACGCTTAGTCCTGTGAATATAGGTGTCTCGCCCAATGTTGACCTTAGTATAAGAAACAAGGCAGACAGTTTTGGTATCGTCTGGGAAGGAAATATCTACATACCAACAGCCGGCAGTTATACCTTTGAAACGGTTTCGGATGAAGGCAGCAAGTTATATTTTAATTCATTGTATGCTCCTGAAACTGTCCCGCTTGTAAACAATGACAGCCTGCACCTGGCTCGTTCCGCATCAGGAACCGTTTCGGTGAGCGCGGCCGGGTTATATCCCATCGCCATTTCTTATTTTGACAAAACCGGCGCCGACTCGATGAAGGTTTACTGGTCAGGGCCAGGTTTCAGTAGGCAGCCCATTTCTGCTACTTCTTTCGGAGCGAGGTTACAAGTGGATACTGCTCCTCCTACTTCGCCGGCAAACCTGAAAGTATTATACACCGGTCGTACTTTTATAAATCTGGACTGGGATAATTCTACAGACAGCGTGGGTGTTACCGGCTATGATATATATGTAAACGGAATAAAAAAATATTCATCTGCCGGATCTGCAATTACTGCTGACAGCCTGTTACCCGCTACCAGCTATAGCTTCAGCGTAAGGGCCCGTGACCTTGCCGGTAATACATCTGTTGTAAGTGCTGTTGTAACCGGTGTCACTACCAGTACAGCCAATGGTTTGAATTACCGTTATTATGAAGGGACATGGAATGTACTACCCGACTTCAACGCACTTAATCCTGTTAAATCAGGCGTTTCAACAAACGTTGATCTTTCAGTAAGAAATAAGACAGATAGTTTTGGTATAGTGTGGGAAGGATACATCAATATCCCGTTAGTTGGTTCCTATACCTTTGAGACCGTTTCTGATGAAGGAAGCAAACTGTATTTTAACTCATTCTACAATCCTGCCGCTGCTGCATTTATAAATAATGACAGTATACACCTGGCTCGTTCCGTAGCTGCTACTGTTGTTGTCGGCGCTCCGGGATTATATCCGGTTGCAGTTGCTTATTTTGATAGAACAGGTGGTGACTCAATGAGGGTTTACTGGTCTGGCCCCGGCTTCAATCGGCAACCCATTCCCAACGGCGCTTTTACACAAACGTACACTATACCAATAGATTCAATTGCTCCGGGCACGCCAACTAATGTTGCAGTTGCAAGCCTTAGCAATACTTCCATAAACCTGACCTGGACTGCCTCTACTGATAATGTAGCCGTGGTTGCTTACGATGTATATGTGGGTGGTGTAAAAAAATATACGACAACCACAAATAATATTACAGCAGACAGTTTAGTTACAAATACTACTTATTCTTTTACTATAAAAGCGCGTGATTTGGCAGGTAATATTTCTATAACAAGCGCCACTCTTTTAGCTGCCACTACTAATGCGCTTCCTGCCATAGGACTCAATTATCGCTATTATGAAGGAAGCTGGAACCTGTTGCCTGACTTCAATGCGCTTATACCGGTAAAAACGGGTATGAGCGTAAATATTGATCTTTCTGTCAGGAACAGGGCGGATAGCTTTGCCTTTGTTTGGGAAGGATACATTTATCTTCCTGCAAGCGGTAATTATACTTTCGAAACCATATCGGATGAAGGAAGCAAGTTCTATTTTAATTCATTATATAATGGGACTGCGACTGCCCTCGTAAACAACGACAGTATTCACCTGGCACGATCCGCTTCAGGGACCGTTGCTGTTAGTGCCGCCGGATTATATCCTGTCTCGGTTACTTATTTTGAAAAATCGGGTGCCGATACAATGAAGATCTACTGGACCGGTCCCGGCTTCAGCAGGCAGCTTATCCCTAATACTGCTTTTGGCGGAAAACCCCAGGTGGATACTACCGCTCCGACCTCGCCGTCAAACCTTAAAGTGTTGTACACTGGTCGTACTTTTGTAAACCTGGACTGGGATAATTCCACAGACAGCGTAGGTGTCACGGGCTATGATATTTATGTAAACGGAATAAAAAAGTATTCATCTGCCGCATCTGCAATTACTGCTGACAGCCTCTTACCCGCCACCAGCTATAGCTTCAGCGTAAGAGCCCGTGACCTTGCAGGTAATACGTCAGTGCCAGGCGCTGTTGTAACCGGTGTCACTACCAGTACAGCCAATGGTCTCAACTACCGTTATTATGAAGGAGCCTGGAGCCTATTGCCTGATTTCAATTCACTAACCCCGGTAAAAACGGGTGTCGCGTCTAATATTGATTTGTCGGTTAGAAATAAGACAGACAGTTTTGGCATCGTCTGGGAAGGATATATCAATATACTAACGGCTGGCAGTTATACTTTCGAAACCTTTTCCGACGAAGGAAGCAAACTGTATTTTAATTCATTCTATAATCCAGCTGCTATCCCGGTTGTTAACAACGACAGCTTACACCTGGCACGGTCGGCTTCCGGTACTGTATCGGTCGGTGCCGCCGGGTTGTATCCGCTCGCTGTTTCTTATTTCGATAAAACAGGTACCGATTCGATGAAACTTTACTGGACCGGCCCGGGCATTGCACGTCAGCTCATTCCTGCTACGGCTTTTACTTCCATAGCTGTTGTTGCACCTGATACTTCGGCGCCATCTGTGCCGACTAACGTGGCAGCCGGCAGTTTCGGCACCAATACTCTTGGGCTTACATGGACTGCCTCCACCGATAATGTCGGAGTGGTTGCCTATGATGTGTATATAAGCGGAATTAAAAAATACACCACCGCAACAAACAGTGTTACTGCTGACAGTCTGATTTCAAATACTACTTATTCCATTACAATAAAAGCGCGTGACCTTGCCGGTAACACCTCTTCCGCCAGTAATGCGCTTGTTGCTAAAACGGCTGTCCCGGCGGTGGCAGTGGCCGGACTTAACTATAAATACTACCAGGGCACATGGAGCGTGCTCCCGGATTTTACCATATTGACTCCCGTTAAAATTGGTACAAGCCCTAACATTGATATTAGTATCAGACCAGCAGGTTTTGATGATTTCTTTGGCTTTGTATGGGAAGGATATATTAACATCCCCACAGCTGGTACTTACACTTTCGAAACAATTTCAGATGATGGCAGCAGGTTATACTTTAATTCATTGTATATACCAACAGCCACTGCCATAGTGAATAATGACGGATTACATGGCGCCAACTCAGTTACAGGCAACGTTACCGTACCAACCCCCGGGTATTATCCGGTATCCATTACCTACTTTGAAAGGGATGGTGGTCAGTCTATGCAGGCTTACTGGAGCGGGCCTGGCATACCAAGGCAACTTATCCCTAATCTGGCATTTGCTTCCCAACTACCTGCCGATAGCATTGCGCCAAGCGTTCCGCTTAATCTAACAACTACCGCTGTTAACAGTACCTTTATTAACCTGGCGTGGAACCCTTCAACTGACAATGTGGGCGTTACCGCTTACGATGTATATTTAAATAACGTAAAAAAATACAGCACCAATACTACAAGTGTCATTGCTGATAATCTCCTTGCAGGCACTTCCTATGTGTTTACCGTTAAGGCGCTGGATTTTGCGGGCAATACGTCGGCAGCAAGTACAGCATTAGCAGTGCAAACCACCAGTACTACGTCCGGTCTTACCTACCGGTATTACGAAGGCAACTGGGATGTGTTACCAAACTTTAATTTACTTACGCCGGTGAAAACAGGAATTACACCAAACATCGATATTATTA
>Ga0123336_10002097_pt1 | contig 17631 bp, 19 predicted proteins | sample SSSSmetaG_FD_96466 | JGI IMG/M metagenome (GOLD analysis project Ga0123336, IMG submission 96466) | Glacier valley bacterial and archeal communities from Borup Fiord, Nunavut, Canada, to study Microbial Dark Matter (Phase II) - ​SSSS metaG | ecosystem: Environmental > Aquatic > Freshwater > Ice... | reverse complement strand
GTTTAATTATTTGCTATCTATTGGGCAGCTTTGAGAAGGAACTTACTGCACATTAATCTTAAAACTGCTGTTAGCTAAAAGGCTGATACTAGTCTGTAGGTGATTCATACTCAACATAACACTCTAGTAACTTAATCAACAGGAATGTTGTGGCACAAGATTTTAAGCTTGGTAAATTCATAATTGATAACTCATATCTCATCATTTTTATTTATAATTGATTCTAAGCCGGCTATGAAAAGACTCGCGATGCTGCACATACTTGCTTTTATCCTGGTGATCGTTTTGAATACATTGGCAGTGGTATTACCGCTTAATGGTAAGAGCACCGGAGAGCTTTCAAATCAATATCCTAATCTTTTCACACCGGCAGGATTAACATTTTCAATATGGAGCCTTATATATTTACTGCTGCTAGGGTTCACCATTTACCAGGCAATTATTCTATTTAAAAATAGGTATCCTTTAAGCAAACGAATAGCCGGTATCTCATGGCCGTTCATTATAAATTGCCTTGCAAATGCCAGCTGGATCATTGCATGGCATTATGAGCAGGTCCTATTATCAGTAAGTATTATGCTGGTGATATTGATCAGTTTGATAACAATCCATGAAAAATTACAAATTGCGCTTCCTTCAAAACCGTTTGCTCAAAAGTTATGGCTTGACTTGCCTTTCAGCATCTACCTGGGATGGATAAGCATAGCTACCATCGCTAATATTACTGCTTTGTTAGTGCACTTAAAATGGAATGGCGCAGGGGTTGATCCGAGGTTATGGACTGTTATAATGATTAGTATAGGCGCTATACTTAATATTTTTATGGTGCTCTCAAAAAACAATATCGCTTTTGGATTTGTCGGCGTTTGGGCTTTAACAGGTATTATTATAAAAAGAAAAGTTGCCGATGGGGAGCATATCAATCTTGTTATCTTCTGTGCTCAGATTTGTATTTCACTAATAGCAGTTTCAATTATACTGCAAATTTTAAAATATTGGAATAGGTCTACAATGCCGATTTTAAAATCCGATCAGGTGGCTGAATCAGAAAGATGATATCAATCATCAACTCCTGCTGCATGAATAAGTCAATACTTTCAACACTTTTTAACGCCGTTTGTTTGATAAATTTACGGGCACGGAGTAGAGGTTATCCTTACATTGCATAAATGATACAACGCTATGACTCTATCAACCGGAAATGAAGAAATTTATTTGACTGATAATTTCAAAAATCCTTTCAAGTCTTTTTGGATGGCAGGTTACGAATGTACCGATCAACTTAATGCCTTCGGTAACCGGGTAGATTTTTTACACATAACGGGACATTACGACCATCTTGACGAGGATTACAAACGTTTAGCTCCATTTGATTTTAAAACAGTAAGGGAGGGCGTCCGATGGAGCCAGGTTGAAAAAACAGCTTATCAATATGACTGGAGCACTGTGCAGCATATGATGGAAAAAGGCCGCCGGAATAATATTCAGCAAATATGGGATATCTGTCATTTCGGATTTCCAGATGACCTGACACCCCTTCATCCATTATTCGCCCGCAGGTTTTCAGCATTGTGTAAAGCTTTTGTTCAGTTTTACAGATCAATAAATCCTTATGGTGAGCTCGTGGTGACACCGGTCAATGAAGTAAGTTTTTTATCATGGCTTGGCGGAGATGTGCGGGGGACTTCCCCTTACTGCTGGGGGCAAGGCTGGGAAGTTAAGTACGCACTCATGCGTGCATATATAGAAGGAGCTGCCGTCATGCGTGAAGTCGATCCTTCTGTTCGAATACTAACAACAGAGCCGCTGGTACAGGTAGTGCCACCATTAAACGCTAATGAAGAACAGATAAGGGACGCTGAAGCCGTGCATTATAATCAGTATCAATCAGTTGATATTCTTTGTGGAAAAATCTGCCCGGAACTTGGTGGCTCACCTGAGTACCTGGATATACTGGGCTTCAATTTTTATTATAATAATCAATGGGTAGTTGGTACCAATACTATGTTACCCTGGCGAAACCTTCAACCTGACCCGCGCTGGAGGCCCCTTCGTAGTTTATTAGCGGAGGCTTATAACCGTTATGAGAGACCCATTGCTATTACTGAAACCAGTCACCCGGGAGAAGACAGGCCTATTTGGATAGGATACATAGCAAGAGAAGCCGCTGAAGTAATAAAAAACGGTCTGCCTTTGTGGGGCATCTGTATCTATCCTATTATTGACAGACCTGACTGGGATCATCCCGACAGACCCTGGCACGGCTCCGGACTATGGGATGCTGAATCAACCTTTATGGGAACAATACCCCGCCGGATCCTTAATCAACCCTATGCCACAGCATTGCAGGAAGCGCAGTCTCTTATTACCGGAGCAATAAACAGACGATCATCTTTACCAAAAATCGCCGCAAATTAACGGCGTTCCATCATTCAAACTTATTCGATAATAAAATAATCTTAAAATAACTGTATGAACAATTTACCAGATACTACACCGGAGAATCAAGATGAAACTTCTAATGACCCTGTTCCGTATAAAACCAGTACCAGTCTTGATCTTGCCGATTCGCCCCGGGACGAAGAACGCATGAAACAGGAAGGTCTTACAATTGATCTGCCAGATGTATCCGATATTCCTGGACAGGAATATGTGCATGTGCCGCAATTAAATCAGTTTGCCGATACAACAATAGCTTCGGGTGATGAAGAAGGGGAAGGACTTTTTGATGATGACGGCGATGAAGATGAAGATACTGAACTTGTATTGGGAAATGAAGCTGATGTAAACCTTACTGAAAAGAAAGCGCTCAAAACAGCTTCTGAAGATATGATTACCGATGATAACACCGCTCTCAGGGAAGCTTCCTTAGATAACAGGGATGAAGACGGAGATTTGTTGAATGAAGGAAGTTCAGGTACTAAAATTTCCGGAGACGATATGGATGTTGCAGGAGCAGATGAAGATAATCATGAAGAGGAAATTGGGGAAGAAGATGAAGAAAATAATGATTACAGTCTGGGTGGTGATAATAACGATGAGCCAAAATCAGATGAGTTTAGCTGATTATAAATCTATCAGCACTTCACCAAAATTCTTCGAGTACATACCTGAAAGGAACGGGATAATTTTGTACTTCGCTGCGCCCTGAATTAAGAACGGATCTTCTGCGATAATTGACTTCACTTCCTTAATTGTACCGGCACAGCAAAGTATGATTCCACCTTTTCTTGGTACCTGCCTTCCTGATACAATAAATTTATTAAGCTTGTAATATTTTTTTAGATAAGCAACATGTATTTTCATCAGGCGGTCTATCACTTCAAGATCCTTTATATAAGTCAGTTGTATGATGTAGAGTTGCTTTGACACCGGAATATTATTTAGTGAAAGTGTATGCTTAAATTAATGTATTGGTAAGGCTTGAATTATTTTACAACAAGCTATGAGCCATCATTTTCATCTTATTTATTTTTTCTGATAACTTATTGGGTAACACAACATCAAAAGGCTTCGACTATAAAGTCAAAGCCTTTTACAATTTCGGCATCTAAGAAAATCTCATTCCTTGTACAATGTAAGCGTTCAGCTTTCAATAAGACTATTTACTCAAACCTCTGCCTGTAGTATGCTGCAATTCATCAATTCTTTTTGATGCAGCCGCCTTATTTAATGTTTCATCAAATTCCTCTCCTGCTTCATCCGAAAGTGTTTTGAGATACGATGCCTGGGCGCCTGTCATAGGTTCATCTCCGGTGGTCCAATCATCCGGATTTTTAACCGTATTGGAACCTGAAATACTGCCAGACTGCTGACTACTATCCGAATGATGTGCATGCTCGGTATCCTTTTCGTTTATTGTATCCATGTAATTATTTTAAACGATCAATGCAAGAAGTAAACCATGAGTATGAAGCGCATCTTTTTTAGCAATAAAGAATAGTTAACAGGATTGAAAATTAACTTGTTAAGATTATAAGATCAGGTCTTATGCTGTAACAAACGCTACTACAGATCTTGCAGCGGGACTTTATAAATGTTAACAATTTCTTATTTATAAACCAGTTGGGGAGAAGGAATTATTCTTAAAAGACTTTTGGTTAGCAGGAAAAAACCCATCGAAGCATCTTAAGATCTAGAAGACAAAAACTGAATAAAGAATTGTATAACTTCATACAACCATCATCTTAATATCGCCGTGAAATCAATCGATAGAAGTCTGAGACACAGCAGTATTGCAGAAGCCTTTACCAATAAGAGGTGAGAAACTATTTATAAAAGATTTAACTATGAAGCCGCCGGTGTTTTAATCTTAACAACAGACAACTTTGTAAATTCAGTACCGTTAAAAATCCTAACCAGATTGATATCTTTTGCTTTATTCCACTGAGGAAGATTGGATTCGGTAACTATTCTCCAGAAATTTTTTGACTTTAACTCCTCGTAGTCTGTTACTTTAACAAACTGTCCGGTTACAGCGTTTCTTTTTTTGAATTCGATTTTAACGGGGATATGAGATTGCTGTTCTGTTTCTATAAATTTTGAAATCTGTTCGCTAGTCATATTATAAAAATTTTTTGTAAATGTAACGGAAATAGTCTGGGTAAACAAATTCGGCAACAGGCCGCCTGCACTATGTTCTCAATTATATAACCTGTTAACTATTAAAATTATATCAAAAGATGTTTCCTTAGGGACAATTTTTCTTAAAACTGAAGATTATAAATTATAATTGCAACCGGCTTTTTTTTACTATGGATAAAGATTATTACAAAATATTAAGACTACCCTATAATGCTGATGAGAAGGAAATAAAAAAATCGTACAGGGAGCTGGCAATGAAGTTTCATCCGGATAAAAATGAGGGAAATCCGTTGGCTGAAGATCATTTCAAAGAACTGCAGGAAGCTTACGCTATTCTTTCAAACCCTGGCAGACGTTCAGCATATAACCAGCAACGTTGGTACCATTCCAGTAATCGTAAACAACATGATAGTATGCGGGTTAATGCTGATAGTATTCTACATAAATGTAAGGCACTGAACCTTTATATAACAACGATCAATGGCTATCACATCAACAGGCCGGCGCTGAATACTTATATCCTGGATTGTCTTTCTTCTTCTAACCTTCTGCAATTAAACAAAGAGAATGATAGATCAGTCAATGAGACTATTATAACAGAAGTACTTAAGTCAACCCGCTATCTACCCTACAAGAACGTTCACAATATTTGTGGTCTGTTAAGGAATCTCGCTGGTGACGATCATACGGTGATAGAAAGCATCAATATTTATCTGGAAGAGAAGAAGTATTTAAATTACCGGGACAAATTCATGCCGCTGATAGTATTAATTATTTCCCTTCTTATATGCATTTTTATTTATTACGTAAGTAATACCGGGCAGTAAAAAATTTCATGACAACAATGAATACACATACCAGACGGCAACCTACCCGTTGTTACATTATACCTGTTAGCTAACTGTTGATCGGTGATAAGAAAGTTCTTACAACAGGCTTCTGCATTTTTGATCGGTTGTTCTTACATTTAACAAGTACCTTACAAAAAAAGCTAGCTATGGATCAACGAATTATTAATTTGTTTGATGAATACACGCATAAACCGTTAATCCGCCAGGAATTTATCAGGCGTCTTATTATCATTACAGGCAGCGTGGCCGCTGCTATGACGGTACTTCCTTTACTGGAATTAAATTATGCAAATGCTGCCACAATACCGGAGCAGGATGATGATATCATAACGGAAGATGTTACCTATCAGGGCGACGGGACTACCATGAAGGCATATTATGCCCGTCCTAAAAAAGCCGGCAGGTATGGGAACGTGGTAGTCATTCATGAGAACCGCGGATTGAATCCGCATATCAAAGACGTAACACGCAGAGTAGCCAAAGCAGGCTACCTTGCCCTTGCACCCGATGCCTTATCATCGTTTGGCGGGACTCCGCAAAATGAAGACAGCGCCAGGGAACTCTTTGGAAAACTGGATGCCCAAAAGAATCTTAGTAACTTTTTGAAGGCATTGGATTACCTGAAATCCAAACTGGAGAGTAACGGCAAAATAGGTTGTGTAGGTTTTTGCTGGGGTGGCGGTTTAGCAAACCAGCTGGCCGTTAATGCACCAGAATTAAATGCTGCTGTTGCTTTTTATGGTAGTCAGCCTAAGGCAGAGGAAGTGGCAAAGATCAAAGCTGCCGTTCAGCTGCATTATGGAAGTTTAGATGAACGTATCAACGCCGGCATTCCTGTTTACGAAGCTGCACTTAAAGCCGCCGGGACGAAATATGAGTTATATGTTTATGAGGGCGCCAACCATGCGTTCCACAACGATACCGCGCCAACCAGGTATAACGAAGCCGCCGCTAAACTGGCTTGGGAGAGAACGTTGAAATTGTTTAAAGACAGGCTGCAGTGAGGCAGGAGTTATGAGGTATGAGGTGTGAGGTTGTCAGGTGTCAGGTATAACATGCTTGAAATGCAATATATGATGTGAAGGTTTTATTGAAAGCTATATAAGGATATTTTGATTAATTGGAATGTCAAACGTTATCTTAACATTGACTTATAACTGCGTCATACTGCAATTAATTATTAGGAGCATTGCTTGTGAACAAATTGTAACCCGATAACATTAAGGACTTTTCTAATTCATACCCCATACCTGACTACCTCACACTTCCTCATAGCTTCCCATTCTGTCTTAAGTATTCTTCAACATGTTTCACCACATTACTACCTGCACCTTTGATTGCGTTTTCTAATTGCAAATCAGTGATGCCCCATTTACGTGTCCAGTATTGAACTTCATGGTCTTGCTTTAGATTTATTTTGATATCTCCAAGACCGGATTTTTTGTTACTGTCTTTCATCAGGATTTATTTAACACATGCATTATAATAGCAGGCATGAATTTTAAAACAAAGTAAGTGCTCAACCGACAATGTACTTCTTTTTGAAATACGCTTACTTGTTTCCAGCTACTTTTTATTTCATTTTTTTGTATGATATCATTGGGTGTAGTGTATAAAACAACCCGGTTGGGCGCGGTCATAGTAACCGCATGCTACTATGTGATGTAAAAGCAATTAGCGGAATTAAATATTTAAGTATTATATTTGCAAATTATTTATTACCAATTTATACAATGATGGACAAAACACAAGGTACCGTTAAGTTTTTCAACACTGAAAAAGGATTCGGTTTTATTAGACATGATGATTCTAACAAAGAAACATTCGTACATGTAAGTGGATTAATTGACGAAATCAAGGAAAATGATCGCGTTGAATTTGATCTGCAAAATGGTCAAAAAGGCATGAACGCCGTTAACGTGAAATTGATCGGATAAGACTGATCTCTTTTTACAAACCTCTTAAAGGATCTGGTAACCCAGGTCCTTTTTTATTTATCAGATACTTTTAAAATAAAAGTGACGCTGCTAGTAAGAATTTCAAAGTGGAGAAATATCATGAACCATTAATACAATTATTTTTTGTGATTTAAATTTGTAAAAGCATTTTTATTTTTGATTGTTATCCGTTTAGTTATACCATTATTTAAAACGTTTTGCAAGCTGATGTTTGCAGGCGATTGAGAAAGTATACGCTCTGATAATTTATCTATTCCGTTTGCAGTATAAACACCGCAAAAAGGTTGTGCATACATTTCATCCTGGTACACATAAAAATCATATACACTTTCATTGTGATAAACCTGCAATATATTTTTTATAGTATCAGCATCCAGCTGCGGCATATCACAGGCCAGCAAAAGAATATCAGCCGCCGGAAATTTTGAATGCACGCTAAGAAGACCGCGGACGGGTCCTGCTGCCTCATTATCATCCATTACCAGATCGTCAGCAATAATATATTCGCTGTAACTTTTTAATTGATATTTATTTATAGAGAAGACCACCGGCACCTTCAGGAAAGATATTTTAGCAGCAATAAATTTTGCCTGGATGGTATTGTGTACCGGCAACAAACCCTTATCGCTTCCCATACGCCTACTTTCACCACCACACATAATTACCCCGATAATATTTTTCATACTGTATTAAAACTATTTTTTGAATAGTCTCACCCCTATAAGGGTTTGAGGAGATATAACATCGATACTGGCAGTATGATGCGCTATGCCATCTGCAGTAATAGCCGCTAATATATCACCCGAACCGTTAAACGAAACAGGAGCGATACCTAATGGAGCATAACACACAGTAACCGGAAAAAATTCATCCAGGTTTGATTTTTTAATGCGCCCGGCTGTTAACGGTAAAGCAACAATTTGAGTCATCGATCCCAAACAATGAGACAAATAAAGCTCTACAAATAATATGAAAGCAACCAGGCCTGATAGTGGATTACCAGGCAAAGCAAATACCACCGCGCCACCAGGTGTATGGCCGAACCATATAGGTTTACCAGGCTTGATAGCTACTTTATGAAAAAGTTTTTTAACGCCTAGTGATTCGAGTATCTCAGGGACAAAATCCGCATCACCGGCAGATACACCACCGCTTATAATAATGATGTCGCCGGATAGCGCTTTTGATAAACTTTCATAAAGATCTTTTTTATCTTCCAGTATATGATCACATAAAAAAGGTGCAATTCCCCATTGCTGCACAAGTGCCCGCAGCATATATTGATTGCTGTTTCGTATCTGTAAAGGAGAGACATGTCCACCAACAGGAACAACTTCATTTCCGGTGGTGAATATTGCCACTTCCGGAAGTTTTCTAACTGCAACGGTTGCCTTTCCCAATGCGGCTAATGCACTTACCAGCGCAGGCGTACAGGTAAGCGGCGGCATTGCAATACGCTCCCCTCCTTTTACATCTTCACCCTGTTTTGAAATCTGCTGGAAGGCTTATATTTTCCGGGCCGAATGGTAATGTGATTATCATTACCAGTAATGTTTTCTCTTTGAATAATCATATCAGCGCTAACGGGGACAGCAGCGCCTGTCATGATCTTATAACATTGTCCGCTTTTTAACGCTGTTTGCGGCAACTGTCCGGCAAATATTGTTTCTATCATTTCCAATTCAAAAATACCCTTTTCGATATCAGTGTATTTCATAGCATAACCATCCATGCTTGCACGGTTAAAAGGCGGATAGTCGCGGTCTGCAGTAACAGGTTCAGCCAGTACTCTTCCTAATGCTTTTTCCAGGCTCACTGTTTCAGTGCCAAAGGGTGCGGCTAAACCAATGATTATTTCCTGTGCTTCTTTGAATGAGATCATGATGGATTGAAATTTGTCAGGTATGGGTTGTCAGGCATGAGCTGTGAAATTGTGAGTTATCAGTGTCCTCCTCCCTTCATCATCTTTCTTGCATGGAAGATCGCGGGAAGTATTGCTTCCAATGATTCGCGGCACCCCTCAGAACTTCCGGGCAATGTAACGATAAGTGTTTGCTTTATTGATCCGGCAACGCCCCTGCTCATCATTGCAAGAGGAGTACGCATTTGTCCGTAAGAACGCATTGCTTCTGTGATACCGTCTGCATCGCGTTCCAGTATTTCTTTCACTGCTGCAACGGTATTGTCCCTTGGGCCCAGACCCGTACCACCTGTTGTAAAAATAAAAGGGATATCTTCTTCTACCCAGCTTAGAATCTGGCGCTGTATGTCTTCTTTATCATCAGGAAGAATGGTATAATGTTTTACAGTAGCATTTACCGCCTCCAGCATTTCCTGTATTAGTTTGCCGCTTTTATCCTGGCGTGTGCCGGCAGCTGTTGAATCAGAACACACCAATACCGCACAAACAGGTGGTGTTGCAAAAAATCGTTCCCGGTCGCTTTTGCCACCTCTTTTCTGAAGGAGTTTAATATTACCGATTTCAAGTTTCGTATCTACCGGCTTAAGCATATCGTATATCTCCAGGGCGGCAATTGATACGCCTGCGAGCATCTCCATTTCTATACCGGTGCGACCGATAGATTTTGCTTCCCCTTTTATAACTATACCGGTCTTCAAAAAAATATCTTCCGGAAAAAGATGCTGATGCAGTGCCTTCTCCAGAAATTCAAACTGCATCTCCATTCCGTCAATCGTTACCGGGTGACAATGTGGTAATAGCTGAGGAGTTGCCTTGGCGCCCAAAAATCCTGCTGCCCTGGCTACATCGAAAAGATTGCCTTTAGGCAACTTGTTATTACGGATGAGATCCAACGTTTCAGGTGAGCAAAAAATAATACCAATAGCTGCCGCGGTTCTTAAAGTAATTTGTTTATGTGTGATATCGCGCATATCCCTACTGAATTTATTTATTCTTATTTGTTACAGCAAAAGTAAATTTATTCAGTTCATAATCGCGGGTATTATGTAAATCTTGATTGATACTGTTGCTGTCAGCTTTGAGGTGTGAGGTATGGGGTATGAGATATGACACTCTTTAAATATTACAGGTGCAACTATTTTCTATCAGTCCAAAATTTCTTAAAAATATTCTTTGTGTAACTTTACAACTGAATACCTTAGTATCCTGGCGGCTATCACTTTTTTGCAACGAAGACACACGAAAGGTAAATTGATTTATGTTTATTACTTGGCGACTTTCAATTGTGGTGTAAACTTATGCATTCTGATAAAATTGTTATCCCTGAATTAATTGTAGTCGGCGCGGGTCCCGGCGATCCGGAGCTCCTGACTATTAAAGCCTATAAGGCTTTGCAGCAGGCCGCTGTAGTTTTATATGATAACCTTGCCAACAAAGAACTATTAGATATTACCAGCGATGATTGTGAAAAAGAGTATGTGGGCAAACTACCTTATGGAAACTATACACCCCAGGAGACCATACATCAACTGATACTTGAAAAAGCATTCAGTAAAGGCAAAGTCATCAGGCTAAAAGGCGGTGACCCTTTTATTTTCGGACGGGGATTTGAAGAGATACTTTTCGCAAGGTCGCATGGAATCATAACTTCCTATATCCCCGGAATCTCTACCATGCAAACTGCAGGACTTGATGATATACCGCTTACCCACCGCAATCTCAGCGAAGGTTTCTGGGTGATGACAGGAACAAAAAAAGACGGTTCGCTTAGCAATGACCTTAAGCTCGCAATCAAAAGCAATGCAACCGTTGTAATCTACATGGGAATGAAAAAATTAAAATACATTGCTGAAACTTACTGTGAAGAAGGATTGGGAAATATGCCGGCTGTAATCATTCAGCATGCATCACTGCCACAAAAAAAAATGGCAAAAGGATTTATAAAAGACCTGCCTTCAATGGCTGAGCAGCAACATATCTCCCACCCTGCCCTTATAATTATCGGCCACGTGGTGGATATTGGTGGAATGCTGAAAGCTTAAGGGAATAAGGTAAGAGGTATGGGGTATGGGGTTTTAAAAGCGTTTTTTATAATGAATGTTCAATTTTTATGTAAAAGATTTTGAAAGCTTACATTGAGTTGAATATTGAGTACTGGAAATATTAACAGCTGTTTATAAAAATTTATGTCAGAGATACATTCGCATAGTCACGGGCATTCACATTCGCACCAGCATACCGTAAGTGCGGATCAGGTAAATACTGCTTTTGTTGCGGGCATCAGCTTTAATTTTTTGTTTGTTATCATTGAAATTATTACCGGGTTAAAGATACATTCGCTGTCGTTACTTTCCGATGCGGGGCATAACCTTGCTGATGTTGCCAGCCTGGCGCTTTCATTGTTCGCCTTTAGAATGTTAAAGGTTAAAGCCAATGAAACATATACTTACGGTTACAGAAAAACCACCATTCTTGCTGCGTTGTTCAATGCCGTGGTATTGTTGGTATCGATTGCGTTGATAGGGTATGAAGCGATACAGCGCCTGTTTAATCCCGAGCCTCTACCCGGTAAAACCATCGCTGTCGTTTCCTTCATCGGGATATTAATAAATTCGGGTACGGCGCTTTTGTTTTTCAGACAGAAAGAAAAAGACATCAATATTAAAAGCGCCTACATGCACCTTTTCGCAGATGCGATGGTCTCGTTAACATTAGTAATAGGTGGCATTATAATTTATTTCACTCACTGGTATCGCATAGACAGCCTGCTAAGCATTGGTGTAGCGGTATTTATTGTAATCAATACCTGGAGTCTTTTAACATACAGCCTGCGCCTCTCACTGGATGGGGTACCCGAAGGCATCAACCTCGAATCGATAAAGATACTGGCACAGTCTGTTCCTGGTATAAAAGAAATAAAACACATACATGTATGGGCCATCAGTACTTCCCAGAATGCCCTGACGGCACAGGTTGCTTTACTAAAATCAGTAAGTATGGAACAGGAACAGCAGATTAAAAAAGAGTTGAGACATGAGTTGCTGCACCTTAATATTCATCATAGTACTATTGAAACAGAACGGTCAGATGACACACCGGCAGACCTTTCGCATGCATCGCCTAAGTGTGAAGTTTTGTGAAATATAAATGTAGCTTTATATTAAAAATACTACATCAAAATCCGTATGGCTGCAATCCCCCTTCTGAATTTACGTTTGCCTTTGCATTAAAACCTTAGAGGTTAGCGTTTACCATTTCAAAGCACCATGTTAGAAACCTCACAGGTTGTTCCGTTATCATTAATAGTTGTAAAAAATAATTATGCAATATCATCAACTGGGCTCATCAACACTTGACATCAGTACAATCGGCTTTGGCTGTATGTCGCTTGGGAAAGATCATCAGGCAAACGAACAACTTATAAACAGATCAATAGAACTGGGAATAAATTTTTATGATACGGCGGATATGTATGATAAGGGCCTCAATGAGACAACAGTTGGAAAAATAATTAAAAGCAAACGAAGCAGCTTGATCATCGCGACAAAAGTGGGAAATGTTTGGAAAGATGATGGCAGCGGCTGGGATTGGAATCCAAAGAAAGAATACATTTTGTCTGCTGTGGAAAAAAGCCTCCAACGACTTCAGACAGATTATATAGATCTGTACCAACTCCATGGCGGCACCATCGAAGACCCGATAGATGAAACGATCGAAGCCTTTGAAATTCTTAAGCAGCAAGGTAAGATAAGGTTTTATGGCATTTCCTCTATTCGTCCAAATGTGATAAGAGCGTATGTCAGCAAATCACAAATAGTTAGTGTGATGATGCAATACAGTTTATTAGACAGGCGTCCTGAAGAAAGCTGTCTTAGTTTACTTCATGATAAAAATATCGGAGTGCTTGCAAGAGGTAGTCTTGCCAGGGGACTGCTTGTTGATAAACCAGCAAGTGCATTTTTGCAATACTCAGCTAAAGAAGTTAAAACAGCCGCGGATAGGGTGCGGTCTCTGCCAGAAGACAAACGGACACCTGCTCAAACTGCATTGAAATTTGCACTTGCCAATATCGCTGTAACTTCTGCTATTGTTGGATTGAGAACAATTGAACAGCTGGAAAATATTGTTGAAGCGGTAGAAACTTCTCCGCTTTCTGAAGAAGAGATTAAAACTTTATCTCAATCCATCGAGGTTAACTTTTATGACCTTCACCGATAGAGAGTCTGATTATCATGATAGAATGTTTTGAAATCTGCATTCAGCTGACGGCAGATAACAAAAACGTAAAATGATGGTTAAAATAACACCAGGCTTAAATTGAAACCTGCCCGAACGACTAAGCTGTATTCTGCGTTATTTTTTCGGCTACAGATGGCCGCTTCTTTCTAAACCTGTTCCATATCTCTCCTTTGTGATGGGTAGGCACCTCATCACCCAGCAATTTACCCCAAGGCCTCAGGTGTTCTATCCTGTCGAAAATAATTTTCAATATGGCAACGAAAGGTATAGATAAAAACATACCGGAAATACCCCAGAGGGCATTTCCCAAAAGCACCACCACAATCGATATCAGCGAGTTGATTTTTACTTTGGAAGAAACAATGCGTGGCACCAGGAAATTATTATCAATAAACTGGATGATGGCGTAAGCTGCTATTACCAGTAACGGTGTTGTATAGTCGTTGTTAGTCGCTAATGACATCAATACCGGTAATATTATCGCTATCAGTCCACCTATATATGGCAACATATTCAGCAACGCGCCGATGACACCAAATAAAATGGCGTATTTCACACCAAGTATCAGCAAAGCCGCTGAATTTAAAACAGCCACTATTAACGCTTCTAGTAAAAGCCCGACCATATAGCTCTGTACAGAAGATTTTGTTTGATTAAGAATATCGGCTACCTGTTTTGAATTTTCTTCTGCAAAAACTTCAAATAAAAAATTCAGAATTAACGGTTTGTAAAAAAGCAACAGAAAAATATAGATTGGCAACAGCAAAGTCACCCCAACGGTGCCTAAGACCGATGAGACAGTATCTCCTACCATGCCCTTGCTTTTTTCAATAGCCTGGTTAACCATTTCCGCTTGTTTATCTGTGGCTATACCAAAGCTATCCCTTAACCATCGCTCACCATCAGTTATCAATGATGTAAGTCTCTTTTTTAGTTCCGGTATCGCTTCGCCGAAACGCGCAATTTGAGAAGAAAGAAAATACATGATGCCGCCAAACAGTATCAATGCTATAAGCAGTGTTATAAGTATAGCTAACACCCTCGGGATTTTATACCGCTGCAACCGCACCAGTAAAGGATTTAACAGAATGGCAAAAATACCAGCGAAGGCAAGTGGAACCAGTTCATCGCGCAATGTAAACAAACAAAAAATAAAAAGTATTATTCCAAAAAGACTAATGGTAGCCTTTATAAAATAGGGATATTGCTTGCTTTCCATCTTATAATAATTAATTATTAATGGGTAATTGTTAACGGACTGTTATGCAAATATGTTGATTTCAAATAACATTCCGCAAATAAATAAATTTCATTTTAAAAACTTCTTTGGTGTCTATAATAATTAATCATTAGTAATTCATTGTTGTTAATTTCGGGTGCGGTATCACCAACAGAGGAACTAAACTGCTTTAGCAGGTTTATCGCCTAAGGTCGTAGCAGGATGATATGGATTAATAATTACCAAACAATCATCGACACTTAATATTTTAAATTCAAATCAGATCACTCTTGAAAAAAAACACAACGTTGGCAATGCTGTTTCTGGTTACTATAATTTATACTGCCTGTAAAGTTACCCACAAAATAGAAGGCAGGCCAGTTGCGTGGAAAAATGTCAGCGTGCTGGTATACACGAAAAATGGTACCGGCTATATCCATGATAATATTCCTTCGGCTGTCAGAAGTATCCGGGAGATGGGCTTACAAAACGGCTTCAGCGTTGATGTCGCAGATACTTCACTCATTTTCACAGAAGATAATTTAAGAAAATACAACGCAGTTATTTTCACCAGCACCAATAATGATGTGTTCGATACCGATGCGCACAAAGTTGCCTTCATGCGGTACATCCAGGCTGGTGGGGGATTTGTAGGCATTCACTCTGTAACGGGAACCGAACGGAAATGGCCCTGGTTCAAAAGATTAGTTGGGGGTACTTTTGTGCGCCATGCCAGGCACCAGCAATTTAAGGAGATCATCATCGATCCGAAAAATCCCTCTACCAGTTTTTTACCCGTACATTGGGAGCGTAACGATGAATGTTATTATATTGCGGAAATAAATCCTGATATACATGTGCTGGCAGTACACGATCTTTCCACCGTTGACGATAAAGAAAAGCCTGTCAGTTATGGCAGTGTTTTTCCTTCGGTGTGGAGCCATGAGTTCGATGGTGGGAGGCAGTGGTACACGGCGCTTGGACATGATGCTGTTAATTATGAAGAGCCGGAATTCCGTAAGCATATTCTGGGAGGTTTGCAATGGGTGGTTGAAGGCCAACACCCGCTTGACTATTCAAAAGCACATGCGGTAAGTCCTGCTGACCCGTTGCCTTATTAGCAGCAGTAATGTTGTTACTGTCGGTGATGCAGTGAAACTTTTCTTCGGGTAGCAAATCGCCGGTAGTAGAAATTAAATGATTACAACAATTGAAATTACTTCCACATGAAATATATTAAACGAGCTGTTAGCAGAAGAAATTTTTTAAAAAATTCTCTTAAAGGCACCGCCGGCGCAATGGTGATGGCTAATTTTCCAACGATCGTCCCTGCAAGCGTTTTTGGTAAATACGCGCCAAGTAACCGCGTTAATGTTGGTGTAATCGGCTGCGGCCGTATCGGCACATCGTGGGATATGCCCGGTGTACTTAAACAGGACAAGGCAAATATGATGGCAGTCTGCGACCTGGATTTAAAAAGATTGAAACAGGGTAAGGAATTGGTAGAAACTTTCTACGCAAAAAAATCAGGTAAACCTTACTCTGGCGTAAAAACATACGAAAATTACCATGAGCTGCTTGCTAATAAAGATATCGATGCCATCATCATCAGTACTCCCGATCACTGGCATGTTGTGCCGGCAATACACGCACTGAGGGCCGGCAAAGATATTTATATGGAGAAGCCTGCTTCTTTAACCATCTCTGAAGGACGTTTGCTAAGTAATGAAGCCAATAAAGCCGGAGCTATTTTCCAGATCGGTAGCCAGCAACGCTGTATGCCTCAGTTTAAAAAAGCCTGTGAGCTGGTTCGTAACGGCCGCATCGGCAAGCTTCATACTATCTATGTTGGCTTACCGGTAGACAAAGCTTCTGAAAGTACCGCAGAAAAAGCCATGGCGATACCGGCTAATCTTAATTACGATATGTGGCTGGGTATAACACCTTATGCGGAGTACACGGAGAAAAGAGTTCATCCGCAAAATGATTACAGTCGTCCGGGCTGGCTGCGTTGTGAACAGTATGGAGCAGGAATGATAACAGGCTGGGGAGCACATCATTTCGACATAGTGAACTGGGGAATGGGTACAGAACATACCGGCCCGGTAGAAATTTCCGGTACCTCCGAATGGCCACCTTCCGGCGCTCTATGGGATGTGCATGGATCTTTTAAAACAGAAACCGTTTTCGCCAATGGCGTGAAAGTGCTGGCAAGCGACGCTTATACCAACGGCGTTAAATTTGTTGGCGCTGAAGGCTGGATATTTGTCGCCCGCGGCAATTATACCGCTACGGCTACCGACCCGGTGGCTAAAGATAAAAGCGTGCTGGCACTTGCCGCCAGTGATCCGCGTATATTGGATTCCGTTATCGGTCCTAACGACATTCATTTATATCAGAGCCTGGATCATCATGGAAACTGGATTGATTCTATCCTAAGCCGGCAACCGAATATCGCCCCCATTGAAGTAGGGCACCGCGCCTGCAGTATCTGCCTGCTGAATCATACCGCTATGAAACTAAACCGAAAACTATTCTGGGATCCGGTTTTGGAAAGATATAAGAATGATGATGAGGCCAATGCCATGCTTTCCCGTCCTAAGAGATGGCCTTACCAGGAGAATTTTGAGTTTGATGTTAAGACAAACCTGTAAATAATAGCTATTAGCTGTCAGCTTTCAGCCGTCAGCTTTCAGCCATAGTTTCATGCCTAAGTAAAGACTGACCGATGAAAAAAATGCGGAATTTATTTATCATTTATATAGTTGCTACTGGATTGCTTTACCCGGGCTGCCAGTCGGGCAGTAACGCTAAGCCTGTTAAAGAAGATGGTAAAGACAGTGCCATGGTAAAACTGAT
>Ga0123336_10002096_pt1 | contig 17633 bp, 17 predicted proteins | sample SSSSmetaG_FD_96466 | JGI IMG/M metagenome (GOLD analysis project Ga0123336, IMG submission 96466) | Glacier valley bacterial and archeal communities from Borup Fiord, Nunavut, Canada, to study Microbial Dark Matter (Phase II) - ​SSSS metaG | ecosystem: Environmental > Aquatic > Freshwater > Ice... | reverse complement strand
CTCGGCCAGCTCGGCGACGAGATGAACGCCATGTGCGAGCGGCTGGCCGAGGCGCAGGCGCGGGTGGAGCGCGAGACCGAAGCGCGGGTGCGCGCGCTCACCGAGCTGCGTCATGCCGATCGCCTGAAGACGCTGGGCCAGCTCGCCGCCGGCGTGGCCCACGAGCTCGGCACGCCGCTCAACGTCGTCGCCGGGCATGCGCAGATGATGGCCAAGCTCGTCGCTGATGGCCCGATTGCCGACACGGCGGAGCTGGGACGCGATGCGCGCACCATCGGTGAGCAAGCGGCACGCATGACGGTGATCATTCGCCAGTTGCTCGATTTTGCCCGCTCGAGCCCGCTGCATACCGAGCGCGTCGAGCTCGGCGCGTTGTGTCAGCGGACGCTCGATCTGTTGCGGCATCTGCCGCGATCTCCGTCGGTGAGCCTGGAGCTGGAGGCGCCGTCGCCGGTGTGGGCGCTGGCCGATCCGGCGCAGTTGCAACAGGCGCTGACCAATCTGGTGATCAATGCCGTCCAGGCGTCGCCCGACGGTGGCGTGGTGCGCGTGGCGCTGTCCAGCGACGGCAAAGACGCCCGGCTGGAGGTAGTCGATCACGGCTCTGGCATCGCGCCGACCGATCGCGATCGGGTCTTCGAGCCGTTTTTTACCACCAAGCCCGTCGGTGAAGGCACTGGACTCGGGTTGTCGGTCGCCTACGGCATCGTCGAAGATCATGGCGGGCACATCGCGCTTTCGAGCGAGGTCGGTCGTGGCACCACGGCGACGATCGTGTTACCCAAGATAGAAGATCATGGCTGAGCGGACGGTGCTCGTCGTCGACGACGACGCGGCGATGGCGGAGATGGTGTCGCGCAGCCTCGGGCGCAAAGGCTATGCCTGTCTCTGGCGGGTGTCAGCGCAAGAAGCGCTGGAGGTGGCCCGGGCGGCGCCTCCCGACGTGGTGGTGACCGATCTGCGCATGGCCGGGCTCGACGGGCTCGCGCTGTGTGCCCAGCTGGCGCGCGAGTTGCCCGAGGTGCCGGTGGTGGTGCTGACTGCGTTCGGCAGCCTCGAGACGGCGGTGGGTGCCATCCGCGCCGGCGCCTACGACTTTCTGACCAAGCCCATCGATCTCGATGCGCTTGGCCTGGTGGTCGATCGCGCCGCCGAGCATCGCGCCTTGCGCGCCGAGGTGCACCGTTTGCGCGATGCGCTCGACGAGACACGCCAGTTCGACGAGCTCGTCGGTGGCAGTCCGGTCATGCAGCGGCTGTACACACTGCTCGGTCAGATCGCCGTCACCGACGCGTCGGTGTTGATCACCGGCGAGACCGGCACCGGCAAAGAAGTGGTCGCGCGGGCGCTGCACCGTCGGGGAAGCCGGCCAGAAGGGCCTTTCGTAGCCATCAATTGCGCGGCCATGCCGTCTGCGCTCCTCGAGAGTGAGCTGTTTGGTCACACGCGCGGCGCGTTCACCGATGCGCAGCGAGATCGCACCGGCCTGTTCACGCGTGCCGACGGCGGGACGCTGTTGCTCGACGAGATCGGTGAGATGCCGCTCGACATGCAGGTCAAGCTGTTGCGCGCGCTGCAAGAGCGCAAGGTGCGGCCGGTGGGTGCCGATCGCGAGGTGCCGTTCGACGCACGCATCGTCGCTGCCACCAATCGGGATCTCGAGACGCTCATCGCCGATGGGCGTTTTCGCGAGGATCTGTTCTTTCGGCTGGACGTCATTCGCGTCGAGCTGCCGCCGTTGCGCGCGCGCGGCAGCGACGTGTTGTTGCTGGCGCAAGCCTTCTTGGCCCGGGACGCGGCGCGCGCCAATAAATCCATCAAGGGCTTGTCGCCCGAGGCGGCAGCGCAGCTATTGGCTTATCCCTGGCCAGGCAATGTCCGCGAGCTGCAGAACTGCATCGAGCGCGCGGTGGCCATGACCTCCACCGAGCTCCTCGTCGTCGGAGATTTGCCCGAGCGGGTGCGCGATCACGTGGTCTCTCATGTGGTGGTGGCCGCCGATGATCCGTCGGCGCTGGTGCCGATGGACGAGGTCGAGCGGCGTTACATCACGCGCGTGCTCGTGGCAGTGGGCGGCAACAAGACGCAGGCGGCGCGCATCCTGGGCTTCGATCGCAAGACGCTCTACAACAAGCTCGAACGCTATCATCTCGACGAGGAATGACCATGGCGAGGCCCAAACGATCCGTGCCCAAGGTCGAGATTCACTCCGAGACCGATATCGAGCTGGTCGGGCATGCCGTGATCACTTGGAGAAGCCCATGAAGGTGAAACGTATCGTGGCGAACATCGGCTGCGCCGACCCCAGCGCCGCCCAGCGTTTTTATGCCGATATCCTCGGCCTCGAGGTCCTCATGGACCAAGGCTGGATTGCCACTTACGGATCCAGTCAGAAGATGACCGTGCAGGTCAGCTTCGCCCAGGAGGGCGGCTCCGGCACGGCGACGCCTGACCTCTCCATCGAAGTCGACGATCTGGATACCGCTCTCGAGCGCGTCCAAGCTGCCCGTATCCCCGTCGAGTACGGCCCGGTCGCCGAGCCGTGGGGCGTGCGTCGCTTTTTCGTACGTGACCCCTTCGGCAAGCTGGTCAACATCCTCGCCCACGCGTAGCCCGAGCGGCTATGCTACGGCGCGCAGCCGATTCTGATTTCGTCGAAGGCGATGTCGTCGAAGCGGCCGGAGAAGGAGGCTGCGGCGGCGGAGGTGACGCCGACGGTGAAGTCGAGCTTGCCAGGGGCGAAGGCTTGGTGGCCGGTGGCGGTCATGGCGGTGACCTCGTTGCCGTCGACGAAGACTTTGACCTCGCCGCCGCCGATGTGCCATTCGACGCAATAGGCGGTGTTGACGGTGATCGGCTGGCTGGAGACGGGGTGCGCGTCGGCGGTGAAGCCGTATTCGTCGAGCGCCAGAAAGCCCGAATTGACGCCGAAGACCATTCCGGGGGTTCCGCTGGCATCGTAAATCTCGAAGACGGAATAGTAGCCGGGCACCGAGCCGCCGATTTGCATGCGCACCCGGCCCCAGAATTGCGCGGTCAATGCGGGAAATGGCGCGGCGGTGATCACGTCGGCCTTGGTCTGGCCGGCAGCGACGGTGAGTAACAGAGAATTCATGCCGTCGAGCGCGTTGGTGGTGATGCTGGCATTGTCCATCGCTTGCCAGTGTCCCAATGTGCCGCTTTCGAAATCGTCGCAAAAGGCATATTCGGGATGCAGGCTGCATGGGGTGATCGGAGTGGCCATGTCGACACCGGCGAGATCGACGCCGGAGAAGTCCACGATCGTCGACAGATCGAGGATCACGCCGCCACACAGATTGCCGCGACCGTCCCTGTCGTCGTCCTTTTGATCGGGATCGACCACATTGGGACAAACGTCGACCGAATCGGGTACGCCGTCGCCGTCGCTGTCGGCTGCGGTGCCGAGCACCAGGAGGCCAGACACTTGTTGACCCGGCTTGGTCTGGACCACCGCAACACCGAGAACTGCGCCGCCGTCGACGACCACGCGGATACGCTGCGCCACCGCCGGCAAATGGCTGATGACCAGGCGACCGGGCAGCGCGCTCGACGGCAAAGCGCGGCTGGGCGTCAGCGCGCCGGCGTCGTCGTACACTCGCGCGGTCAAGATCGCAGTTGGAGCCGGCGCATTTTGCGCCAGCGATAGCTCGAGCAGCGCAGAGGTGTCTCCAGCGCTGGAGCAACCCGCCAGGTACAACAGGATGGTGCAGCCGAAGGCCCGTAACATTCGCTTAGCAGTTGCCTTGGCCGTTCACAGCCCAGCACGCGTGGAGCCCATTCCGTCAGAGTATCACGGTTCAGCCCGGCGAATATGGCACCAGCTCGAAGCGCACCGGCTTTGCATTCCAGATCTCGCGCGCATAGGACGCGATGGTGCGGTCCGACGAGAAACGGCCCATTTTGGCGATATTGGCCACCGCGTGTGCATGCCATGCATCGGGCTCGAGAAACGCTTTGGCCACTTTCTCCTGACAATCGACATAGCTCTGCCAGTCGGCGAAGAGGACATAGGGATCTTCGCTGAGCAGGCCCTGAATGAGGGGCAGGAACAGCTCCGGCTCGTCGGGAGAAAAGATGCCGCTGGCCACAGCGTCAATCACCGCACGAAGACCACTGTTTTCTTCGTAGTAGCGACGCGGCCGATAGCCATCGGCCTTGAGCTGCATGACCTCGTCGGCATTGAGTCCGAACAAGAAGAAATGCTCGGGTCCGACCGCGTCCCGGATCTCGATATTGGCGCCATCGAGTGTCCCAATGGTCAATGCGCCATTGAGCGCGAATTTCATGTTGCCGGTGCCGGACGCTTCTTTACCGGCCGTGGAGATCTGCTCCGACAAGTCCGACGCCGGGAAGATGCGTTCGGCCAGCGAGACGCGATAATTGGGCATGAAAGCCACTTTGAGACGTCCATGCAACGACGCGTCGTTGTTGACCTTGTTCGCGATCGCATTGATCAGCCGAATGATGAGCTTGGCGATCCGATAACCGGGCGCCGCCTTGCCGCCGAACAAGATGGTCCGCGGGGCGATGAGCCTCTCGGGATCTCGACGGGCCTCGATATAAAGATGCACGGCGTGGAGCGCACACAGGAGCTGGCGTTTGTACTCGTGCAGTCGCTTGATCTGGACGTCGAACATCGACGCGGGGTCGACGACCAAGCGCTGGGTCTTGAGCAAGAAAGCCGCCAGCGCCTCTTTGTTGGCGCGCTTGATGGCCGCAATCTTGCGGACAAAGCCGAGGTCGCCTGCGAGCGGCAAAAGCTGCTCCAGCCGATCGAGCTCGGTGACCCAGCCTTCGCCGATGGTCTCGGTGATCAGCGTCGACAGCCGGGGATTACAGACCTTGAGCCAGCGACGGGGCGTGACGCCGTTGGTCTGGTTGGAGAACTTGCCCGGGTCATATTCGGCAAAATCGGGCAGTACGTATTTCTGCAGCAATTCAGAATGCAGCGCGGCCACGCCATTGACCGCATGCGAGCCGACCACTGCCAGATGCGCCATGCGGACCCGCCGCTCGCGGCCTTCTTCGATGAGGCTCATCCTGACCAGGCGTTCCGGATCGTTGGGATACCGTCCATCGACCTCGACGAGAAAACGCCGATTGATTTCATAAATGATCTGCAAATGCCGGGGCAAAAGACGCTCGAACGTGGAAACCGGCCATTTCTCGAGCGCTTCCGGCAACAACGTATGGTTGGTGTAGCCCAAGGTTGCGCGGGTGATGTTCCAGGCCTTCGACCACTCGATGTTCATGAGGTCGACCAGGACCCGCATGAGCTCAGCGACGGCAATACTGGGATGGGTGTCGTTGAGCTGCATCGCGTTGTGTTCCGCGAAGTTGTCGAACGTGTCGTGCGTACGCAGCCAGCGACGCACGATGTCGGCGATGGCACAGGCCACGAAGAAATACTGCTGTTTGAGCCGCAGATCGCGCCCGGCCTGATTGTCGTCGTTGGGATAAAGAACTTTGGAAATGATCTCCGAGTTGTTCTTGTCCTCCACCGCGCGCATGTAATCGCCGTGGTTGAAGACCGTCAGATCGAACTCGTTACTGGCCCGCGCGCGCCATAGCCGCAGTGTATTTACCGTCGCTGTACCATAGCCGGCGATGGGCACGTCGTAAGGCACACCAAGCACTTGTTGCGTCTCCACCCAGGTCGCCCGATGGACCCCAGAGGCGTCGATGGTCTCCTCGACCCGGCCGCCGAAATTGACGGTCACCGAATATTCGGGCCGCACGATCTCCCACGGTGTCCCAAAGCGCAGCCATTCATCGGGATGCTCGATCTGGGCGCCGTCGCGGATCTCCTGCTCGAAGATGCCGAATTCGTAGCGGATGCCGTAGCCATAGCCGGCGATGCCGAGTGTGGCCATCGAGTCGAGAAAACACGCCGCCAGCCGCCCGAGGCCGCCGTTGCCGAGGCCCGGATCGGGCTCTTCCTCACAGATGTCGGCGAGCTCGAGGCCGAGCTCTGCCAGCACCTCGCGCATCGGCTCCCATAGCTTCAGCGCCACCAGATTGTTGGCCAGGATGCGCCCGGGCAAAAACTCGGCGGAGAGGTAATACACCCGCTTCGGGTTTTGCCGGATGTACTCCTGCATCGTCTGCGCCCAGCGATAGACCAGCCGATCGCGCACCGTCAGCGATAGCGCATAAAAACGGTCGAGGCGGGTGGCGTTACCGAACGCGCGTCCTTGCGAATATTGCAGATGATCGAGAAAGGCGCGCCGGAGTGCGGCGTGATCGAAGCCGGTGCGATCGTCTTCGACCTGGACCTGGGGTGAGCTCGGAGGAGAATCGGGCATCGGAGGATGGTAGTGGGACGGGCTCAAGGCGTAAAGCGACACGCGAAGGCGGTCGGGCCATCTACGGTATAGAAGCCGAGCAGAGCGTCTTCGAGCGGGACCGTGGCCGGGACGTGCTGCGCGGCCAAAACCGTATCCCCCGGCGCAGGCGTCACATCGGGCGTTCCTTGGCCCACGAGCTCATGCGTGCCGTCGCTGTTGGCGGTGTACACGAACCTCAGCGTGCCGACGCCCTGGTCCAGATTGCTGACTGTCAGCGAGTCTTCCACCAGATCGTGGACGCGGGTGCAAATGGGCAAAGACGGCTCTTGCAGACAGGCCCCGACGCCGCCGGCCGCGACCTCGAAGCTGTCACGGGAAAGATAGTTTTGCGCGGTGCAGCCGACACCGAGATCGGCCAGAACCACGAGATCCGTCACGGCTTGGAGATCGGCGAAGGCCTCGATGGGTCGGTCGATGCAGCCGGTGACCAACAATGCCAGCCCGACGAGAAAACGCATGCGCGCTTTTATCGAGGCGGCGGGTGGCCGTCAAGCGGCGCATACACCTTGTCCGACTGATCCGGTATGGGACGGCCCCCGTTCATCGCATCCAGGCAAGGCACAGCCGTGCCGGCGCTGTCGAAGCAGGCGCTGCTGGCACAAGGATACGGCGCAGCCTGTTTGGGGAGCGGCTCGTAAAACATGGGATTGATGAGCCATTTACCGTCGCTGTTGTGATACGCGCGGCACATGACCTCCGGCCGGTTGCGATTGATGACCAGGCGCAACTGGCGCGCGTCCTCGAGGAAGGTCACGTCGGTGTCGGAGTCGCCGGCGGTGAAGACATGGCTGGCGGTTACGGATACATTGCGCCGTGCCGCATCGGGGCCGTGGTCGCCGTAGATGACCTTGTTGACCCAGCAGCGCTTGCCGTCGATGTAGGTGATGAGCTGGTTGGCGCGATCGGGTACGTCGCCGCAGCCGGTCAGGTCATAGCTCAGTCGGTCACCGTCGAGGAGTGGCCGCACGCCGACCACGTGATCGGCGGCGATACCCACTCGGCGGGCGAATACCTCGGCGATATACTGTGATGATGCGGAGATGATGTAGACGTCGAAGCCGCGCGCCTGCAGCACCCGGATGAGATCGCGGATCGGCTGATGATAGCGGATATAAGCGGTGACCTTCTGTGTGCCGACCGTTTGCGTGGCGCCGATCGGCTGCGCTTCGTTTTCGCGCAGCGCAGCCTCGGCGAAGCCGCGAATCTCGGCCGCGGTCCATCCCGCCTCGAGCGCGACGCCAAAGGCATAGGCCGGCTCCATGCGCCGCCGATCCCAGCCCGAAAATGCCTCGTCACCGTCGGTGGTCTTCATCTTGGTGTAGGTGGACGCCAGCTCGTCGGCGCAAGTGGGATTCGCTCTCGTCGGGAGCACCGAGCCGATTTCGGCGAGCGCGTCACAGGCCGCGGAGAGTCGCGCGATCGCGCCGCTGGTCAGGAAACGACTAGCCCGAGCCCAGGTCGGTGGGCGGCGGATCTTGTCGTTGCGGATCATCCAGAACATGGTGGCGTCGCCGGCGTCATTACGGATGACGGTGTTGTCCCAATCGAAGGTCGCCACGGGCGGATGCCGTGGGTCAAAGCCCTTTGAACCACGACCGTGCGCATCGATCATCTGTTGCAAACGCACGCGATTGTCGCCGAACCAAGGCTGTTTACCGTCGAGAGTTGCCGCACAGCCGCTCAGCGCCAACAGGACCAGGAATTTCACTTGTCGAGCGCCCGCAACGTCATTTCTCGCGCCAGCCGATATGCCTCTGGCCCGCGATGCAGATGAAAGGGCGACATGCGCGGCAGCGATGGCTCCATCAACAGATGCAGGTCGTCGTGCACGGGTGGCCGATTGAGAAGCGGCGTGAATTTGCGCCATGGTGACTTGGCCGGCAGGTGATGGTAGAGCACGCGCGCGCCCGGCGTGGCGGCGCTGATGCCAGCCCGATCCGTGATGCCACCGTCGAGATAACGGCGGTTGTCGAGCTCGATGGGCTGAAACATGGCCGGCACCGCACACGACGCGCGGATGGCTGTGGCGAGAGGACCCGAGCCGAGCGATCGCGCCTTGCGATCGGCGATGTCGAAGACCACCACACGCACCGTCGTCGGACAGTCTTCGATGCGCGTGATGCCAGGTGGCAGGACCTCTTCGAGCAGCGTCTGAAACCGTTCACCGCGCAGCACGCCGCCGCGCAACCAGAACAGTGGATCCGGATCCCAGAAGTCTTTGCGCTCGAGCGTAAACAGCCGATCGCGGATGGCATCGGCAGACAAGCCCGCGCCCCACAGTCCGGCAATGAGCGCGCCGGCCGACGAGCCACCGACGAGAGCCGGCTCGAGGCCGGCTTCTTCGAGGGCGCTGACCACTCCGGTGTGGGCAAAAAAGCCAAAGAACCCCGACGACATGATGAGCTCGAAAGGACGTTCCAATAGCCGGTCGTAGAGGCGCATGTCGCCTTATGGCATGCCGACCGATTTCCGAGAAGGCGTGCGCCGGCGTGACGTAGTTTATCGGCGATGAGCCCATTCTTGCGTCCCTTGCGTTGCTCGTTTCCAGCCCCGCGTTCGCCGAGTTGTGTGGCTCGGGCGGCGACGGCAGTCCGATGTGCACGGTGCGCAGCATCACCGCCGAGGTGAAGGCCGAGCTCGAAAAGGAGCACGACCGCGCTCACCTCAACCTCAGCTTCGACGCGGCCGCGACCAACGACGACTTGAAGACAGTGACCAAGCTGCCGTGGTTGACGTCGGTGAGCGTCAACCGCTGCGACAACATCAGCGACATTGCGCCGCTGGCGAGCCTCAAGAAGCTGACCTATTTACCCCCAGTAAGTTTCTTGCCTCCGAGCACCGTCACCAACGTATCGCCGATACAGGCTTCGATCCGCCGTTCCACGTCTCCGCGCCAGTCGGCGGCACCGACGACGTAGAGGGCACAATCGGGGTCGTGGGGGACTGCGGCGGCGCACAGCCCAGCACGCTCTTCGCGACTCAGCATGAACGCCGGCAGATCCCCGACGCCAAACCCGGCCAGCACCAGCGCCTTCACCGTGGCCACGTTGCTGGCGGTGGCATACGACTGTGCGCGCTCGGGCTCGACAGCGGCGTCACCAGGTGGCGGCTCGATCTCCACGATCGGAAAGTGGCGCAGATCGGCTGTGGCGTGAGCCTTCTGCAGCGACGGGAAACGGTCTTTGCGGCCGTAGAATTGCAGGTCATAGTGCGCCACGCGACGCCAGCGACAATCGGGCGGCGGCCCGGAGTGGGCGATGACCGCCACATCCAGCTGGTTGGCGCGGATGCGTTCGAGCAACCTCGCCGTGCGCGCGGTGGCAAAGCGAATGGCCAGCTCGGGGAATCGCTTGGTAAGCGGATCGATGAGGCGCGGCACGAGAAACGTGGCCACGCTGTCGACGGTGCCGAAGCGCACGTCGAAATATTCGCGCTCGGCCGAACGCTGGACCTCGCGCGCCATGCCGTCGCTGGAGACGAGCAGCGCCCGCGCTCGCGGTACCAGCGCGCGACCGGCGGCGGTGAGGACCAGGCCCCGTCCCTGGCGCGCAAACAGCTCGACGTCGAGGTCCTCCTCGAGCTGCTTGAGGTTGCGGCTCAGCGCCGGCTGCGTGAGATGGGCCGTGCGCGCCGCGGCGCTCATCGAGCCGCCGTCGACAATCTGCACGAAGATGCGCAGCCGTTCGAGATTCATACGCAGATGTTATCAAATCTGATGACTTAATATGATTGGACCGTATAGGTCGCTGGGGCCAACCTGGACGTCTAGGAAACAGGAGGACCCATGAACCAGTGGTCGTTTGGCTTACTCGCACTTGGCATGCTCGGTTGCAACAACAAGCCCATCAGCACGGGCCCCGACGCGGCGCTGACGGTGCACGAGTGGGGGACGTTTACCTCCATGGTGGGCTCGACGGGCGCGGTGCTGAGCGGCCTCCATCATGAAGAAGAGGCGCTGCCGGCGTTCGTGCATTCGCGGTCGGCTGTGCCGACGATGATGAAGGGCCTCGAGACCATCCCCGACGGTGTCACGCAGAAGCTCGAGACGCCGGTCTTGTATTTCTACACCAAGACAGCGCAGCCGGTCACGGTGACGGTCGGCTTTCCCGACGGTGTGGTGTCGCAGTGGTTCCCCAAAGCCGCCGAATTCAGTCCCGCGGTCGGCGCCATGGGCCCACGCGTCGCGGGGGGCTCCATGACCTGGCGTGGCCAGCTTCAGCCCGGCATGTCCGGCTTTCCGGCCGTCGACCCCGCCGACATCTGGGCGCCGTCGCGCACTGGCATGGCGGTGCCCATTGCCGTCGACGACGAGCGCGAGCAGTTCATCTTTTACCGCGGCCTCGGCTCGTTCAATACGCCGCTGCACACGGAGGCGCTGGCCAACGGCACGCTCACCGTGACCAACGATTCCGATCAGCCGATCCAGACCATGTTTCTGCTGCGCCAACATTCGGCCGGCGGCTACATTGCCGAGCTCGGTGGTCTCGAGGCGCATCAATCGATGCCCAACATCTTGGCGCCAGCCGCGGGCAAAGAGCGCAACGTCGACACCTTCGTCGCCGACGCCAGCAACCAGATCGCCGCCGCGCTGGTCAAGAGCGGCCTCACCGTCGAGGAATCGCGGGCGATGGTCGACACCTGGTCGCGCAGCTATTTCCGCACGCCGGGCCTCCGCCTACTCTATATCGTGCCGCGTGTCTGGACCGACAAGCTCTTGCCGATCACCATCTCGCCGGCGCCCACCGATCTCGTCCGCACCTTGGTCGGCCGGGTCGAGGTCCTGGCGCCCACCGACGAGGCCGAGCTCATGAGTCAGGTGCGTCAAGCGGCGCAGACGCAGGTCGATCCGCTGACCCTGATTGGCAATCTGGGTCGTTTCGCCGAGGCCAAGCTACGCCGCGCCACCGACCTCGTCGGTGTCGACGTGGGCACCTCGACGTATCTGCAAAACGCCATCGCGGTGGCGCACGCCAATCCCTGATAGGCTCACCGGGTGCTGATCGGCCACTACGCCCCCGCGCTCATTCTGCAGCCTGCCCGCCCGTCGCTGCACCTGTGGCAGCTCTTCCTCGCTTTCGTCGCCTGGTTGCTCCTCGGCAAAAAGCCACCCGCATCGGCGACGCGGTCGTCTTCGCCGTCGCAGTCGCCTCACACTTCGTCCTCGACTACATCGTCCACGCCAACGATCTGGCTGTGGGCCTCTCCGGCAACGGCGAGAAATTGGGTCTGGGCCTCTGGCGCAACAAGCCAGCCGCCATCGCCGCCGAATGCGGCTTGTTTGCCGTCGCTGCGCTCTACTGGTGGGCCGGCAAACAAAGAACCCGCGCCCAAACCGGGCTCGTGGTCTTCATGTTCGTCTTTGCGCTGGCGTCGTTCTTCGTCCCCACGCCGCCCAACGGCACCATGATGGCCCTGACCGGCCTCGTCACCTGGATCGGCCTAACCTTCGTCGCTGCGCGAGTAGTGCGCGACTAAGGCTTGAGCGTGGCCTCGACGGTGGCTAGCTCGCCTTGGACTGTTTCCCAGCGCGCATATTTGCTCGCCAATTCGGCTTTGGCCTCATCGAGGCGGACGACCATGGGGCGGGCGCGGTTGAAGTCGTTGTAGAGCGTGGGGTCGGCTAGTTGGGTTTCTAGCGCCGAAATTTCGGTTTCTAGCTTGGCGATGTGGGCTTCGAGCGCGTCGATTTCTTTTTTCAGCGGGCGTAGCAGGGACGCCTGGGCTTCTCGCTCTTTGGCTTCGCGCTTGCGGCGATCACGGTCGTTTTCGGTGCGGTCTGCCGTCGGTGCCGCATTTCCGGACTCGCCCTCTTCGTGACCGACTTGCTCGAGGTGATACAGATACGCGTCGAGGTTGCCCGCCCATTCGTCGATGCGGCCGTCGCGGACGTCCCAGATCTTGGTCGCTAGCTGGTTGATGAAGCTGCGGTTGTGCGAGACGAAGAGCAGGGTGCCCGAATATTCGCGCAGCGCTTCGACGAGACGCTCCGCCGAGTCGAGATCGAGATGGTTGGTGGGCTCGTCCATCAGGATGAAATTCGACGGCATGACGAGGAGTCGCGCCAGGGCCACGCGGGCGCGCTCACCGCCGGACAGCACCGAGATCTTTTTGTCGACATCGTCGCCGGAGAACAGGAACGAGCCGAGCACACCGCGCACGAAGGTCTGCGATTTGTCGGGCACCAGCGACCAGATCTCGTCGAGGATCGTCTTGTCGCGGTCGAGCTTCTCGGTGTGGTGCTGCGCGTAGTAGGCCACCTGCACGTTGTGCCCGACGGTGATCTGGCCTGCATCGAGGCCGAGCTCGCCGGCGATGAGCTTGAGCAGCGTCGTCTTGCCGGCGCCGTTTTTGCCGATGATGGCCACACGTTCGCCGCGCAACAGGCTCCGATCGAGGCTGCGATAGATGATCTTTTCGCCGAAACGCTTGGCGACACCCTCGAGCTTGAGCACCTCGCGGCCCGAGCGCGCCACCTCGGGAAAACGAAACTGCACCGTCGCCCGCGTTTCACGGACCTCGATGCGTTCCTTCTTTTCGAGGAGCTTGATGCGGCTTTGCACCTGACGCGCCTTGGAGGCCTTGGACCGGAACCGCTCGATGAAGCGCTCGGTGACGGCGCGCTCGGCCGCCTGGCGCTTGGCGCGCAGCTCGAGGTTGATCTCTTCTTCGGCGCGCTGGCGACGGTAGGACTCATAGTCGCCGGTGTACGTCCGCAGACCCTCGGTCTCGAACGCCAGCACGCGGCCGATCTGACGATTCAGAAAATCGCGATCGTGCGAGACCAAGATGACCGCCTTCGACGAGCGGCGCAGAAAGCTGTCGAACCAGGCCAGCGACGGGATATCGAGATGGTTGGTCGGCTCGTCGAGCAGCAACAGATCCGGATCTTGGAGCAGCAAGCCCGCCAGCGCTGCGCGCATCTTCCAGCCGCCGGAAAATTCGGCGACATTGCGTGACAGATCGGCGTCTGTAAAACCCAGCCCGGTCAGGATGCTTTCGGCGCGATGACGTCCATAACGGATCTCGAAATCGGCAAGCTGATGATGCGACTCGGCGAGGCGTCCCGCCAGCTCCATCCGTTGCTCGTCGGCGTCTTCTCCGTCGACCACGGCAGCCAGCTCGGCCTCGACATCAACGACTCTTTGCGCCAACGCATCCGCGCCCGGCACTGCTGAGCGCACCGATTCGACCAGCGTGCCCGCGGGCAATTCGAGAATGTCCTGCGGCAGATAGCCGGCCCGCACACCGCGCGCAAAATGCACCTCGCCGGCGTCGGGCTCGCGCTCGCCGGCCAGGATGCGAAACAGCGTCGACTTGCCGGAGCCATTGGGTCCGACCAGGCCAATCTTTTCGCCCGGCTGGACGGCGAAGCTCGCGCCGTCGAGGATCACCTTGCGCCCGAACGAGAGCTCGAGCGCGTCGATGGTGCAAAGCGACATGCTACTTCCGCTTGCCCTTCTTCCCCGAAGACGAAGATTTCTTCGCCTGCTGCGTCGCCAGATATTCGTCGTAGCCGCCGCGGAAGTCGACGAGGCCGTCGTCGCCGAACGCAAACAGCCGCGTCGCAAAAGTCTCGATGAGGTCGCGATCGTGCGTGACCACGACGGCGGTGCCTTCGTATTTCTGCAAGGCATCGCCGAGCGCCACGATCGACTCGAGGTCGAGATGGTTGGTCGGCTCGTCGAGAACCAGCACATTGTCTTTGGTCAGCATCAGCTTGGCGAACATCATGCGGACCGCCTCGCCGCCCGACAGGACCTTGGTCGATTTCTGGCCTTCCTCGCCCTTGAACAGCATCTTGCCGAGGAGGCCGCGGATGTCTTGCAGATAGGCGCGATCGTCCCAGGAGTGCAGCCACTGGTCGACGGTGGTGTCCTTGGGAATGGCATCGCCGTGATCTTGCGCGATGTAGCCGATGGTGACCTCGTGGCCCCATTCCAGCGTGCCGGCGTCGGGCTGGATCTCACCCATCAACATGCGGCACAGGGTCGTCTTGCCGACACCGTTGGTGCCGACGACCGCGACCTTCTCACCGCGGGTCAACAGCGCCGAAAAATCTTTGCAGATCTTGATGTCGCCGAACGACTTACTGATGTTGTCGATGGTCAGCGTCTGTTTTCCCGACGGCCGCTTGACCAGGACCTGAATGAACGGTCGCTCGATGTTGGAGCGTTTGAGGTCGACCAGCGAAAGCTTCTCGATCTGCTTCTTGCGACTCTGCACCTGCGACGCACGCGTACCAGCGCCGAAGCGGGCCACGAAGTCTTGCAACTGCGAGACCTTTTTCTGACGATCGGCGTTCTCCGACTCGACCCGGCCACGCACCTGGCTCTTGGCCTCGACCATGTCGTCGTAGCCGCCGGTGTAGACGATGATCGCGTTGTAGTCGATGTCGGCGATGTGGGTGCAGATGGCGTTCAAAAAATGCCGATCGTGGGAAATGGTGATGAGGACGCCCTGGTACTCGCAGAGAAAGCCTTCCAGCCAGCGGATGGAGTCGAGGTCGAGGTTGTTGGTGGGCTCGTCGAGGAGCAGCACTTCGGGCTTGCCGAACAAGGCCTGCGCCAGAAGCACGCGCAGCTTCCAGCCACCGGCCAGCTCGCGCATGGGCTTCTCCATGGCGTCGGCCGGAATGCCGAGGCCCGACAGCAAGGCGCCCGCGTCGGACTCGGCGGTGTAGCCGTCTTCCTCACCGACGATGACCTCGAGCTCGCCCAGCCGATGGCCGAGCGCGTCGGTGATGTCCGGCAGCGCGAAGATGCGCTCTTTTTCGGCCATCGCCGCCCACAGCTTCTTCGATCCCTGCAAGACCACGTCGAGGACGCGAACGTCTTCGTAGCCGAACTGATCCTGGCGCAGCACCGAGGTCTTTTCGGGACGGGCGACAGTGCCGGTGTCGGGCTCGAGGTCGCCCGACAGGATCTTCATGAAGGTGGACTTGCCGGCGCCGTTGGGGCCGGTGAGGCCATAGCGCTTGCCGGCGGTGAAGTTGACGGTGACGTCTTCGAAAAGGCGCTTCGAGCCGTACGACTTGGTGACGTTGGTGGTGACGAGATTCGACATGGCCGGCGCTATATACGTCGTCGGCGCGCGCCTGTCATCATGGGACCTTCAGCCGGTGGTCCTTGCGGCGCTCAGCGGCGCGTGGCGGAGCCGGTTCACGTCGGCGACGAGCGCGATCACCGAGCGCAACGGCGCCCCAACCGCCGTAAGCTGGTCGACCATCCAGGAGCTGGCCAGGTCGGCGCTGGCGACGATGTGGAACGGGAACGGCTGCTGGGCCAGCATGGCGAGGCCGATGGCGACGCTGCGCACCGTTGCCGCGCGAAAGCCGCTGCCCTCGATGATGAAGGTCGCACCGACGAGCGCGCCGGCCTGATCGCGCAGTGTGCTGGCCATGCCGCGGCGCTCGGGACTGCTGGGCATCGCCGCGCCCGGCTCGGCCAGGGCGATCAAGCCAAAATGAGCATACCGATCGCGCATCTCCTTGCAAAGATTGGAGAAAACCTCGACGCCCTCCTTGCACGCCTGCTGGCGCCAGACCCCGACAATCACCTGCCCGCTGACGGCAAACAGATACTGTTCCGTCGAGTAGATCGGGCAAAAGTCGTCCACCCCTCAAGGTCGGACCGCGATGGCAAAGCTTTAGGGGTGGCCCCTACGAAAGGCACCCGGCGACTGGCCGGTCCAGCGCTTGAAGGCGCGTGAAAAGCTGGCGGCGTCGGCAAATCCGACGCGATAGGCGACCTCGGAGAGGCCCAGCGCCGGATCTCCGACGAGCTCGCGCGCCACATCGCGGCGAACTTGCTCTTGGAGCAGCGTGAAGTTGGTGCCTTCGTCGTCGAGACGGCGCTGCAGGGTGCGGGTGGCGAGCCGCATCTTCGTCGCTACATCTGCTGCGCCCAGAATGGTCGGCAGGGCTTCGCGCAGCTTGACAGCGACGGTGGCCACGAAGTCGCCGGCCGGCGGCGTCTCGGCCAGCGCCCGATCAGCGAGCGCCACGGCAGTGACCAAGAGCCGCGCGTCGTTGCCCAGCGTCGGCTGGGTCGAATCATCAGAGGTAAAGGCGAGGCCATTATCCTCCCGGTCGAAGGCCACCTCGCAGCCGCCGAAAAACGCCCGCACGGCATCGACCACCAGACGCGGTGGCCGCTCATGGGCAAACCACACTCTGAGCGGCTGGATCGGCCGTGCCACCATGCGTCGCGAGTACGACAGCGTCGACGCGACTGCAAACTCGTTGCCGTGGCGCGCACCATGACCGCGCCGGTTGCGCAGGCGATTGGTGATCCACACCTCGCCGTCGTGCTCCTCGCAGGTGTAGCGCAGATCGGCATAGAACAGCGACGCGTAGCGCACCACGCGTTCGAAGGCTTCACGCAGGGTCGGGCTGGCCCGCGCCGCCAGCTCGCCGATGTGATAGCTCGACCACTCGAGCTGGTCAGGCAGTCCGAGGGCCAGCACGGGATCGTCGAGCTCGGCGGCGGCGAGCCCGATCAGCGACTCGAAATCTTCGGGCGCAACGGCCACGTCCTCGAGCGACTCGGCATCGGGCGGCAAGTTTAGGCGCCGTACCAGCGTGTCGACGGCGACGCCACGCTTTCGCAGCACCTGCAAGATGCGCGGAATGATGCGCGAGCGGGCGGCTGCGTCTTTGCGTTTGCGCGCCATGAGGCCGGCATTATGGCACGCCCGGACTATCTGTTTGGCATGGGCAAACATCGACGTTCAGCGACGGAGGACCTACGTCTGTAAGCACACAACCAACACCAAGGACCTCCACATGACGACCTTCAACGTGTTCGAAATGAAGTCCGTAGTGCTCGTCTCCGATGACATCGACGCCACCGCCGCCTTTTATCGTGAGGTGCTGCAATTGCCGCTACACAGCGAGCAACATCGCGGCACCCAGCGCCACTGGGCGGCGCAGCTCGGCCCGATCCACTTCGCCATCCACGAGCGCAAGACGTTCTGGCTGCCGGCCGAGCTCGCCACCATGCCGGCCACCATCGTCAGCTTCACCGTCGACAACATCGACGACTTCGTGGCCCATCTGGCGGCGAAAAACGTAGAGATCGTGGCCCGTACCATGATCGGTCCGATGAGCATGGTGGCACTGCGCGATCCCGACGGCCGTCACGTGTGCTGCGGCACCCGGTGGCCAGGCTAGATATTGCGCCCGGCTGGGATCACCTTATTGTGACGGTCATGTTGCGTCGGCTCGCGAAGATCGTCCTCGGGTTGCTGGTGGTCCTCGCGGTGTTG
>Ga0123336_10002095_pt1 | contig 17637 bp, 16 predicted proteins | sample SSSSmetaG_FD_96466 | JGI IMG/M metagenome (GOLD analysis project Ga0123336, IMG submission 96466) | Glacier valley bacterial and archeal communities from Borup Fiord, Nunavut, Canada, to study Microbial Dark Matter (Phase II) - ​SSSS metaG | ecosystem: Environmental > Aquatic > Freshwater > Ice... | reverse complement strand
TGTTACTCCTATAAGTCTTTGAATACGGCGCTAGCGATTAGCTATGTGTCGCCGCCATCAGTCACTGGCGTGATCGGGGCAACCCCGACGGGGAACGCCGTGGCCCCGGTGATGCCCATCATGCAGGCCACCGGCACCGATCCGGCGGGGGCAGGGTTGTCCTTCCAATACGCGTTCACTTCCACGAATGGGGGTGCGTCGTTCACGAGTCCTTGGGTTGCAGTTGGCCCATACCAGGTGCCCAGCGGGAAGCTGTCGCCTGGAAAGGCCTACAGCTACACAATTTCTGTCAAGGATGGCCTCGTCACGAGCCCGACGATCACTGCCACGAATGTCGCGTGGAAATTCACAACGAACACACCTGCTCCCACACCGCCTCAGGCGCAGGTGTATCCGACCGATGGGTCGATTGTGACGTCGGTTACACCGCAGTTCTCGGCACCGAACCCGGGCACAACGGCGGTTCAATATCAGTTCCGGGTCTCTACCGGGGTGGATGGCAACTCCGGCCAAGTGACAGCATCCGGGTGGCTGACCACACCCGCCTCAGCGCCGGTGACATGGACTCCGCCCGCCGGGACACTTCAAGATGGCGGCGCATATACGGTGTCCGTTCTGACCAAGGACGCCTATGACTCTGCGGTTGATCCGACATGGGTGTCACATTTCACTGTCAATATGCGTATTGGGGCCTCCGGCCCTTCACCGAAGGACACTGTAGGGCCGGTGACGGTGAACTTGGCGAATGGAAACGTAAACCTCCAATTTTCTTCGCCGACGGTATCCACGCTGGGTGGGCCAATGGGGCTGTCGTTCGCGTACAACTCGTTGATCGCGGCGGACAAATACAGGGGCCTAACGGGCACATATTTCAATGCACTCAACCCGGGGCAGACATCGACGACCACGTTCGACGCGACGGGTCGCACACCCGTTTTGGTGCGCACTGATCCGAACATTTCATTCAATTGGGGTGGCGGAAGTCCAGCCCCATCAGTGCCCGTTGACTACTTCCTGGCGCGGTGGACCGGCTTCGTTCAGGTGCCGCCAACCGGTGGGCCCTACACCTTCGGGATGCAGACTGACGATGGCGCGAAACTGTCGATCGGAGGAACTCAGATCGCAACTAACTGGCCTGCGTCCACGAGTGGGAGTTCGATTGTGTGGGCTGCGCCATCCACTGGGCTGACCAGCACCCCGACGCCGATTCAGTTTGACTATTACGAGGCGACCGGCGGTGCAGCCGCAACTCTGTGGGTCAAAGATGCGTCCGGGACTCGGTACGTTGTTCCCTCCGACTGGTTGACGACAACCTATCTACCGTTACCGGTCGGCTGGTCACCGTCGACGGCGATTGTGGGCAACTCGAGCCTGTACTCCTCGGCCCGCGTCACAGAAAGCGCAGTCGTCCTCACCGACGCCTCGGGGACGGCACACACGTACACAAAAGTTTCAACCGGTAGCGGCGGCTACACTGCTCCGTCTGGCGAGCACGGCGTTTTGTCGCTTGATTCGGCTGGTTTGGTGACGTTGACCGCGATCGATGGCACCGTCTTCGCCTTCAATGCACAAGGCAAAGTCAGCTCAGTTACAGCACCGTCAGACGCAAAGAAGCGGGCAACACCAATCCCCGCATATGATCCCACGACCGGGCGCGTCAGCAAGATCAGCGACCCGGTCTCTAGCAACGGTGCAACCCCCGCCGTGTACGGGCGCGAGGTCGCGTTCAGCTACTCCGATGGCAGCGCAGGCTCCTGCCCGAGCTTGGCCGGATACGCCTCGCCCGTGCAGGCAGGACTACTATGCCAAATCACGTACCCGGGCCACACGCTAGCCTCTGACACCACTCGTCTCTACTACTTGCAGACACCGATCGCCCCCACTGTTTCTAACCCAGCGGGCGGTGTTGTCACGCAGCTTGCAGAGATCCTTGACCCGGGCGACCAGGCGACCACGTTTGGATATGACGCCAGCGGGCGGTTGTCTCAGGTCCGAAATTCAGTCACGAATGATTGGTTGACCTTGCCCGGGCACGCGGCCTCGGACTCGAACACCACCACGATTACGTACGTCAACGGTAGAGCTGCAACCGTGACTTTGCCTGCACCCGACGGTGTCACCGCGACCGCCCGCCAGCAAAAAATCTATACGTACGACACGACCAACAACACCACCTATGTAGATGTTGCTGGCCTTGACGTGTCGGCTTCGCCGATTGGGCATGCCAGCAAAGTCACCTATGACAACGGCTGGCGCACATTGACATCTACCACTGCGCTCGGAGTCACAGCGACGAACACCTGGTCGGACAAGGACCAGTTACTGTCAACAATCGACTCCGTCGGTCATGAGACTACGACAATTTATGATCCGCGCACTGACCAGCCAACCGATACTTACGGACCTGCGCCAAGCTCGTGCTTCAATTCTGCGCGTACACCCCAGCCGTGCTCGATGTCGGTCGCAGTCGCGCACAGCAAGAGTGGCTACGACGAGATCTCAGATCCTCGGGTGGGGCTGTGGGCAACCTACTTCAACAACACCACCGTGTCCGGCACCCCCGTGAAGTCCTCCCTCGGGGTTCTCGGCGGCGCGGCGGACGGGTCCGTGAACGCCAACTGGGGCACTGGGTCCCCGGATCCGGCTGTGTCCGCCGATAACTTCTCCATGCGGCTGACCGGCACTATCACCTTTCCCGGCCCAGGAACGTACGTCCTCAAAACCCTCTCCGACGACGGCGCGCGGGTATGGGTCAACGATGCCAACGTTGTCGACGACTGGCTCAGCCATGGTGCGACCGCACTGCAAGGCAACGCGCCCATCACGATCGCGGCAGGTGATCCGCTGACGCGTCGCATCCGGGTCGAGTACTTCGAAGGGGGGGCAACTGCGAGCATTGCGCTTTATTGGACGGTCAATGGAGGCGCGGCCGTGATCGTCCCCGGCAGTGCCCTGCATCCGGATGGGACGCGCGGATTGAGAGTCTCGTACTACAACAACGCGACGCTGTCCGGGTCTCCTGCATTGTTCTCGCTCGGAGTTCTCGGGGGCTCGGGAGACGGTTCCGTCAATGCTGACTGGGGCCTCGGGTCACCTGACCCGAGCGTTGTCGTCGATAACTTCTCGCTCCGGATGACCGGAACCATAACGTTTCCCGGCCCGGGAACATACACTCTTCAAACACTCTCCGACGACGGCGCGCGAGTGTGGGTCAACGACGTCAACGTTGTCGACGACTGGCTCAGCCATGGTGCCACCGCACTGCAAGGCAACGCACCCATCACGATAGCGGCCGGTGATCCGCTGACCCGACGAATCCGCGTTGAGTACTTCGAGGGGGGAGGCCCTGGCAGTGTCGCGCTCAATTGGTCGATAAACGGGGCCGCTGCCGTTGTCGTTCCCGGTTCGGCACTGCGTCCCGACTACGGGTTAGCAACCTCGACAACCACCGACGATTCAGTCCCGACCGGATCGGGATTGCCTGCAGCCAGCGCCCCGACTACAACTACCTCCACCGGGTATGGCAGTACGCCCTGGCTTGGAACCCCAGCAACAACAACCATTGACCCGGCCGGCCTTGCTCTGACCACCACCCTCACCTACGAACCAGTCGCCGCAACGGCCAACAGTTGGTTGCGTCGACTGAACAGAGCACTGCCCTCCGCTGCAGCAACCCCAACTGATGCATCGAAAACGACCACCAGTACCTATTACACCGATACTGAAACAATTGCCGCAGCTACGTGCGGGGTGCCTGCGGGAACCCACGAATACGGCTTCCCGAAAACAGCGACCACGCCCACTCCCGCGAGCGGAACGGCGACCGTAACGCAGTACGTGTATGACCTGCTAGGGCGCCTCGCCGGTACCAAACGCACTGGAGATATCGGTTGGAGCTGCAACTACTTTGATGCACGGGGTCGGATCACTAGCCAATATTTCCCCGACGCTCGCACGGTCACCTCAACGAATGCACAGGGGATATCGTCAACAGTCACCACTGATACGTCCCGGACAGTGACGTACGGATACAGCTCCGACGGTACGAGCGCCGGCGACCCATTGACCACCTGGGTGACCGACAGTGCCGTGTCTGGAAGCCCGAAAGTGACAACGGTATCTGATCTGCTCGGGCGCACGGCTAGTTCCACAGACGTGTGGGGCACCACAACAAAACCGAGTTACGACCAGGCCACGGGGCGGGTCACAAGCATCAACGTTGCACCACCTGGGCCGACCCCAGGAACTCTCGGAACGCCGTCAATTGTCGGGTACACCTACGATCTCGACGGGAAAGTCACAAAAGAAACCGTCGACGGTACGACCGTTGCAACTCCGGCCTATGACTCAAACCAGCTGCTTGCCTCGATCGCCTACGGCAACGGCAGCAGCCTCAACGCGGTAGCGCGAGACCAGACAGGAGCCAGCACGGGGCTGACGTGGGCGTTCCCGACCACCGTTAACCACCCGCAAACCACCACATATGCGACCGGTTTCGAAACAGGCACAGACAGCTGGTCGTCGACTGTCGGCACTGTCGCGACATCCACAACGACACCCCATAGCGGTGTCCAAGATCTCGCGCTTGCAACGACGATGCCTACGCCCATCGACCAAGTGCTCACGTCGCGGACGATCACGGGCCTGACTGTCGGCCGGAACTACACCGCCACCGAATGGGTAAATAGTGCAATGACCGGAGATAGCCAACGCTTGTCGATCACCGGTGCAACGCCTCCCTCATACACCGCGCTGACTGCCAGTACCTGGACGTTGTTGACAGCAACCTTCACCGCAAACGCGCCAAGCGTGGACGTGGGGATCCAAGACGCGGTCCCCACGGGCCCCGGTTATGTTGGGCTCCTAGATGATGTGACTGTCAGTCAAGACGCATGGACCGAAACAGTTGTTGCCGGATCGACGGTCAGTGACCAAGTGGTTCGCTCCCAGTCAGGGCGAATACTTCAGGACACTGTCGCCGACTCCGCGGTGACCGGAACCCCGACACCCTCGACCTACATCTACGACGCCGCCGGGCGACTGACTACGGCAACAATTCCCGGCCACACCCTCACGTACACGTTCGCTCCAACAAACAAATGCGGCGCGAACCTTGCCGCCGGAAGAGACGGCAACCGAACCAAGTTCACCGATGTCCATGGCGCAACAACTTCAACGGTCGTGTATTGCTACGACAATGCCGACCGTCTGACAGCGACAACGGTCACGGCCCCGCCGAGCGGTGTTGTCGATGTCGGGTTGAGCGCGCTATCCTCCACAGCCCCCACGGCCACACTCGCATACGATAAGCACGGCAACACCACCGTGCTTGGTAACCAAACGATGACCTACGATGTGTCAGATCGACACATATCAACCACTGTCGTTGACGCCGCTGGAACATCCACGGTGACCTATGTTCGCGATGCATCGGGGCAGATCGTATCGCGCACATCGACCCCGCCATCGGGACCGGCGACGACCACGCGTTACCTCTATGCCGGCGGCGCGATGTTCGGCACCGACAGCGGTGCAGGCACTGCGGTGGAACGCCAACTCAGCCTCCCCGGTGGGGTGAGCGTGCGCATCCCAGCAGGCACTCCCGCCACCCCTGCGGCCGCGTCGACCTGGTCGTACCCGAACTTGCACGGCGATGTGATCCTGCAGACCGGCGCGACTGGTGCTCGTATTGGGGCTTTGGCTAGCTATGACCCATTCGGGCAACCCATCGACCCGACTACCGGAAACATCGGCACTATCGCCTCCGACCAAACCCTGCCCGACACCGCGGCAGGGTCAGCAGACTTCGGGTGGGTCGGCTCCGCCGCCAAGCTCACCGAGCACCAAGGATCCATCGCCACGATCGAAATGGGCGCCCGACAATATGTTCCAACCCTGGGTCGATTCCTGTCCGCCGACCCCGTCGAAGGCGGAAACACCACCACCTACAACTACCCCAACGACCCGGTCAACGGATTTGATCTCAGTGGTCAGTGCAGCATCGGCAATCAACAGATCTACCAAGGACCGTGTTTGCACAACACTTCCAGTGGCAAGCCTGGCGGCGGTGGCGGTGGGGGAGGGGTTGGACCTACCCGTAGCCTTCCACCGCAGGTCCAGAACACCAATATCATCAATGGGACTTCGGGTGCTGGAATTTCGCTCGCACTCTTGAATGGCGGTACCTGTGCCGCCCCGGATATCAACGGTATGACCGTGTGTGTCAATGCAACGGGATGGGGTGGCACTTCTACCGTCGGAAACACCATTATTACCAATAGATCGGGACTTACATCGGATGTTTATCACCACGAGATGGGCCATAGCTGGCAGTACGCATATCTCGGATTCGCCATGCTCGCCTTCTGGGGTGGCGGTGAGCTGGACAGTGCCGCCTTGACCGGGATGGGCTTCGGACAGGGGTTGTGTGCGCATCCGGACAATCCACGTGGTTGCTTCAATCCCATGGAAATTGCTGCGAACCCATATTTGGGCGGCTACTGGATGACCCCAGAAGGCGGGCGGTGATCGTGGGTGGGTTCGTGCGTGTTGGTCGCCGTGCCGTAGGGCTTCTGGGGATGACTGCGCTGCTGTCTTTGACACTTTCGGGATGCGTTGTTCCGATCGAGCCTATCGATCCCATGGCGGTGAAGATGGTCAATAGCCGGCTCAACGTCGTGCTGTGTGAGAGCCCGTCCTTCAACGAACTGCAAATTTCGGAAGTAGATAAGTCATCAAAACCTTCTCGGCCCCAGATGGTGTGGCGTGTGACCGGACGAACTGTGTCGACGTCGAGCCCGATAGTATTCGGGGTCGCGCCAACCGGACTGAACTCAGTGCTTGGACCGTCTCGGCTGGATCTTCCGGGAAACCGGGTAACGATTAGCGCGAGCGTTCGTGATTCCGGGGGTGCTCTGATCAAGGACTACTTTGGAATCTTTGATGGGGATTCGATTTCTAATTCATATTGGTTGAACGAGCGAAACGAACGGGTCGCAACTCCGTGTCCTTGACCAGGTGCTCGCCTCGAGGGCAGTGACCGAGTTGACTATGGTTGCGGCGCGAGTTGGCGGTCACAGGGATACCGGGCCGACCACCACCACCGTGAGGTACTGCTACGACATGGCGGACCGGCTCACCGCAACCACTGTCACCGGTGCCCCCACCGGCACGGTCGATACCGGGTTGACACCCCGGTCGACCACAGCACCGCTACCGTCGCTTGCCTATGATGCGCATGGGAACACGACCGTGTTGGGTAACCAGAGCATGACCTATGGCGTGTCCGACCGACACCTCACCACCACCGTGGTTGATGCTGCCGGCACGTCTACGGTCAGTTATGTGCGGGACACGCCGGGGCAGATTGTGTCCCGCACCACAACCCCACCCACCGGGCCCGCAACCACCATCCGGTATTTGTATGCCGGGGGGAGTCTGTTTGGTACCGATAGTGGTGTCGGGTCTGCGGTGGAACGTGACCTGACCCTGCCGGGTGGGGTCAGTGCGAGAATCCCCGCCGGCACCCCCACCACCCCGGCGGCTGCCTCATCCTGGTCCTACCCGAACCTGCACGGCGACGTGATCGTTCAAGCCGACGCAACCGGCACCCGAATCGGGGCTGTGGCTAGCTATGATCCGTTCGGTCAACCCATCGACCCGACAACCGGAAACATTGGCACTATCGCCTCCGACCAAACGGTTCCAGACACCGCCGCAGGGTCAGCGGACTTCGGATGGGTCGGCAGCAACCAGAAACTCGCCGAACTCCAAGGCTCGATCTCGACGATTGAGATGGGGGTCCGGCAGTACCTGCCCGGCTTGGGCAGGTTCCTCTCGTGCGATCCCGTCGAGGGTGGTGTGACCAACAGCTACGACTACCCGGCCGACCCGATCAACCGAATGGACCTCAGCGGCGCGCTCTCGGCAGATGGCGCTGACGCGTGGGCAAAGCGTGGCAGCACGCTGAACGGACTTGACGGCATGACGAAGGACCGACCCTTCCTTGCCAGCAGTCGAGACGCGAGCCGTGGATGGACACTCTTTGAAACCATCCGGGCACTCCAAAACATACCGCTGAGCAGCATCGGAATGGTAGTGGCTGACGGAGCGAAGTGCGAATGGCAGCCCGGCGGCACAAGGATCTGTTACAAGGACATCGGTGGAACGATGACGTTGGGAAACACGATCGTGACTAGTGCGTCGTCTCTCCCAGGCACTGTTCTCGCACATGAAGAGTCTCATTCGACGCAAGCGGCAGGTCTAGGTAACTTTGCATTTAGCGCGGTTTGGCTATTTGGCTTGGCGCTGTCTCAAACTGACGGCAAGTACTCCCGCGTCGGTGGAGGCGGATGTTCAAACATTGTCGAGTATTACGCCGTAAGAGGCGGGGGGTATGAGCTTCCATGCGGATGGTGAAAAGGAAATCAGTAGCGCTAGCTATTGCGGCTTCAATTTTGTTGTCGGGGTGCGGGCTGGCCGAGAACTATGGACCGATAGCGATTTCGGTGGTGGACGGCCAACCGGTCATGGCTATTTGCGTCGACGACACGATCAAGTCAATCGAGGTTCTCCAACTTGGTCCTGGCGCCGACCGAAAAGATGGGTGGGTGCTCGTATGGAGCGCGACTGGCTCGACCCCGGTCCACTCGGGCGATGTGTTTGTGCTGGATGAGCTAACGGAAGGTTTTGCCAAACCCTTTTCCGTTGAGTCCTGGAATTTTCAGCCAGGGTATGAGTACCAGTCCAGGATTCAGTTCGCCGCGAATGGTTGGTTTGGCCCCGTGTTTAAGGTGCCACCGTCTGGGTTCGGCCCAGGCAAGTGGGGCACAACTAGTGGCCGGACTGAATCCAGTCCATGCGCCTGAACAGCCGAAAGTAGTGCTCTTCCAAGGTCGAACATTGGCGGTGCGAGGAAACTCACCGAACATCAAGGATGGGTATGCGGCCGCATCCGGCTGTGGCGCGAACACCGCCGCAGGAAGAGACGGCAACCGAACCTCGTTCTCGGACAGCAAGGATGGCGGTACCCCGACCACGGTCGCCTACTGCTACGACTGGGCCGACCGCCTGACCGCCACAACGGTCACGAACGCGCCGGTCGGTGCATCGCCGGTCGCTGGCGCAAACCTGACCACCATCGGGACCCCGACTCTGGTCTATGACAGTCACGGCAACACCACAACCCTCGGCAACCAGACCATGGTTTACGACGTCGCGGACCGACACATCGCTACCACCGTCGTTGATGCGGGCGGCACCTCAACGGTCACCTATGTCCGGGATGCGTCGGATCGGATCGTCTCGCGCACATCGACCCCGCCATCGGGACCGGCGACGACCACGCGCTACCTGTATGCCGGCGGCAGCTTGTTCGGCACCGACAGCGGGGCAGGCACAGCAGTGGAACGCGATGTGAGTCTGCCTGGCGGAGTCAGCGTTCGCCTTCCGGCAGGAACGTCCGCCAGTCCCGGAGCTGCCTCCTCATGGTCATATCCGAACCTGCATGGGGATTCCATCCTGCAGGCTGATGCTACCGGGGCGCGAGTTGGTGTGGTTGCAAGCTACGATCCGTTCGGGCAATCGATCGACCCGGGCACGGGCAATATTGGCACGTCCTTAGCGGACCAATCGCTAGCAGATACCGCTCCGGGAAGCGCGGACTTCGGATGGGTCGGTAGCAACCGCAAACTGACCGAACATCAAGGGTCAATCGCAACGATTGAGATGGGTGCTCGACAGTACGTACCGGCACTCGGCCGATTCCTATCGGTGGACCCGGTCGAAAGCGGGAACGCGAACTGCTACAACTACCCGAATGACCCAATAAACGGATTCGACCTCAGCGGCATGATGAGCGCCGACTCCGCCGAACGCTATGCCGGCCGAGGATATTCGATCGGGTCCTCGCGGTTGAATATCAATTTGAACAAGCTGGCCCCCTGGATCGGCGCTCAGCTCGTAGGCGCCTTTGGCGGTCTGACTACGGCCGTAGTTTGCGCTGGATTTGGAGTAACGCGGTCTAAATCCGGGGCAGGTATCTGCATGTCCTACGCTGTTTCCACGGGTGCTTCAACGGGTGCGGCGGAAGGTGCTGCGCGTAGTGCATTTTTCGGGGGGGACGCGCGGCAGCAGTCGGACGCTTCCGCACGCGGTGCGGCGTCGGGCGCATTTCTGGGTGGCGCGAACGGAGCCTTGACCTATTTCACCGGCGCCACCGCGTCGATGTGGGCGAGCAGACTACTGGGGATTGGAGGTAGGGTTGCGGCCGCTTTCCTAGACGCTGGGGAGATCGTGTTTCCAGTGTTCATCGTCCTCCCGGATATGTGCATGACTACGACCTCGCTGCCTCAATGCCAGGCGCGTTGGCAGACATAGAATTCACAGCGCAGCGATTGAACGAGCCAGAGCGGAGTGATTGATGAGCGAGACTTTAACTTGTTGGTCCTTCGGCAACGGAAACGGCTTGCCTGGCGGCATCCATCGGGCATCCATTCGCAGCACACAATCGCTGAGCGGATGTTCGCCATGATCCGTGTCGCGAGGATTAGCCCGCCTCGGGCAGTCGCATGAGCCCGGGTATTCGTCCGACGCCCACAAGTAGGCGCTCGAGTGCACGTTTCGTTGTCTCGATGCTCGGCCTTGGTATGTTCTCGATCGCGGTTATGGCCCTGAGCCTGTACCTCGGCGTCTCAGGTTATTCCGTGGCGACGTTTCTGGTCGCGCTGGCGGCCCTGGGTCTAGCCTTGGTGGCTCTGGTGATATGGGCTTCCTCGCGATGGGCACGTCGTGCCGTCGAACGGGCGCGTTCGTTGGGAAACGCAGCCTGGATAGTGCAAGTCGAAGAGTCAGATGGCGGGCCCAGCGGCCGCATCGCGGTGCTTGAGGCGGATAGGTGCGGACTGTCCGTCGCAATCAAGCTCGGCGTCGTTCAGGCTAATTGGGCTGATCTCACGATGATTGGTATTGCTGCCCGAGGTCTGCTGCGGCGACAAGTGGTCGTCGTCGAAGGCACTCTATGGGGGCGGGTTGAATTTGAGGTCCTACAGCTCAATGCGGTCGCGAGGGCGGATGACAACAGCCTGCAAGAGTGCGTTGCTACGTTGAAGAACCTTGAGTTGGAATCGCGCGGGAGATGAAGCGAGTCTTGACCGCGGGGAGGCGCTGGAGGTATCCGCTTCTTCGAGGCGCCCGGTCATGTGCGTGCAGCAATCTCTGTTTACGCTGACCTATTCTGGTTCGGCCTGCCACGCGGGTAAGAAAGATCGGATCTTGACTATCTTCTTTGTCCGGCTCCCCGTTTTTCGGTCCATTCCGTGTGTTAGTGCTTTCGATAATGAGAGTCGGAATGGAGTAAATAGTGGCGAAGCTGGGTGAGGCGGAGAAGTTGCAGGCGCAGGGCGTGTCGATTCCGGCTTTGTGTAAACGGCTTCAGATTTCGGATCAGACGTTCTATAGATGGCGGTTGAAGTATGGGGCGTTGAAAGATGTTGAACCCGGCTCTTTATGACACGGTGCGCGGAGGCGGTTGCGCGAATCTTTGAGAAGCTGAGGCGAAGTCGTTCGTAGGATCCGCTACGAAGGATGCCATTGGAACTAGGGAGCCTCCTGAGGAATTATCTGAGGGGTATTGCAGTTGTTGGGTCGTCCGCCCTGCTTCTGACCGGTTGCGCAGAGACGTATGGTTTGGGACCGACGGCCATTTCAAGCGAGGGCGCGAACTTTTCGATTGCGATCTGCCAAGACGTTGAAGTAGACCCAATCTACGGCGAAGTGCGACGAAATGATGGAACTTGGTCGCCATTCATCGACCTCAAGGGACACGCGGCACTAAAGACTGGGACTGTCTTGAATTCGAGTATCCCGGTAGCCGGTATGACCGGAAAGTTCGAACCAATTCAATCGGAAACCGTTACCGCGGTAGCGATTAAGGTCGAGGGACCCGGGGATGGTGCAACCAGTTTTACGTCGACTTACAGCTCGAGGAGTGCTTTGACAATTCCGAGCAACTCATGGCTGCGAACAGATAGTGCCGTGACACCGGCACCGTGCGGGAAATAGTCATTTGATTTTCGGAGGTCGCAGATGCCCGCAAGGGCCGCCGAACAGTTCTGTCCCTTTGGAATGATCGACATCGTTCCAGCGGCGACCGAAAAAAACCACACGACAGTAGTCCTGTCAACCCTCAGCAGTCTCCTTAACCATGGCGCGCACAGTCGTAACTGATGGGTTTGCCTCGGTGTTGATCCGCCCAGTTCAACGCACAAGCACGCAGCCACCAACCCGCAAGCGGCTCCAAATTTTGCCGCCCGCCTGACACCCCCTGTTGTCAGATCACGACACACCGACGACCCAACTTGATGTCGTTGGCTTTGGTGATGCCACCCACAGGTCAAGTGACTCACTTCTTTTCCGGCTCATAGCCAAATATCCCGGTCAGCAGGCTGTTTCGGTGGCGGGCCGCGCAGACCTGTTTCGTCCTGCGGGCGATATGACTACGCCCCCGACTACAACCGGTAACTAATTTCGCAACCGGCTGTCCTGTTTCTGTCCGTGCGCGCGTAGTTCTTTCCGAACGCAATTGCACGGGAAGGCAACTATGGCTAGTCGAATCAAGAAACGCGCCGACAACAGGTACACCGTCACGCTGACGCTGGATGGCAAACGCTACTTCTTCTATGGAAAGACCCAAGCTGAAGCAAAGGCGAAAGCCGATACCGCACGGGCACGACTAAAGGCAGGCGGCCCCGTTCGGGACGCGACACGGTCGCTAACCGACTGGTTGAACGAATGGACCGGCACCTATCTGGCCATCAGCGATCGGGCTGAATCAACCAAGACCATGCACGAAGGCTACGCACGGACTTGGATCACGCCAACAATCGGGTCAGTGCCGTTGGGAAGTTTGACGGCCAATGACATCAACCGACTGCTACTGACCATGAAGGCGTCCGGCAAAGCTGAATCCACCCGACGAAACTGCTACACGACACTTCGCAAAGCGTTGGACGATGCGGTCACGAACGGCTTGCTGGCCGCAAACCCTGCGCACAAGATCCGACAGCCCGGTGTCAACCGGCATGAAGCACGGTTTCTGACCGCACCGGAAGTGGGCCGACTACTTCAGGCGGCCGAAACCTACCGCTACCACGTCGTGCTGCGCTTCATCCTGGGCACCGGCCTGCGGCGAGGCGAAGCCCTCGCACTTCGGTGGAGCGACATCGATTTTGACAACGCCCAAGCCAAACTGCGCGGGTCGCTGACCCGACGCGGGCGCGAACTGATCGTGTCAGGGGTCAAGACCACGGCAAGCCGTCGCACCGTCGCGTTATCCCCGACCATGGTCGGTTTGTTGCTTCAACAGAAGGGGTCACAGGCCGCTGAACGTGTCCAGGCCCGCAACCTGTGGCGCAACACAGACTTTGTCTTTACGACCGCCGACGGGGCTGCAGTGGAACCACAGAACGTCCTGCGAACGGTGCGCGAAGCAGCCAACAGTGCAGGGCTTGGACCGGTCACCGTTCATTCTTTGCGGCACACCTACGCAACCGCTGCACTGCTGAACGGCGTCGCACTGAAAGTAGTCAGCGCCAACTTGGGCCACGCGTCCATCCAAATCACGGCCGACACCTACGGCCACGTCACCGATGAAGCAGCACGAGCCGGAGCGGCAACAGTCGCCGAAGCACTCGGACTGTAAAACCCCGACAAAAGAAAGGAACAACCCAATGAAACACATCCCCACCCGATCCCGACAACCCGTCCTAATGACGATGGCAATACCCCTCGGGCAGCGATCGGCCTTCTACGGCGAACCCCTGCTGTTGTCCCAAGAGGAGGTCGCGCACCGCCTCGGCATCGGTAGGACAACCATCTGGAGGCTGGTGAAAGCGGGAGAGCTTGAGCGGGTGCGCATCGGCTCACGAACCCTCATCACCACCCGCTCGATCGACACATACCTGACCCGACACAGCTCAACAGCAGAAGTCGACTAACACGTCACGGCCACACCCGTGGCGAACCCCGCAGAAAACACATCACATCAACAAACAAGAAGGAGAAATTCAAATGACAAAACCGCATTTCACCGAAGGCAACTGGACGGGCCCATTCGTCCTGCCGGATATACGAGAGGCCGTCGCCTTAGATAGTGACGAGAAGGTGTTCCTCTATGACCTGGCCTCGCACACCAACTTCACCGAGACAGGCACCGTGGAACGAGTTCTGCAGCGAACAGGATTTGGACGGCACGTGTTTGGACGTGTGCGGAAGTCACTGAGCGCGCTGGGGCTGATCACCGTCACCGTGCGCCACGGAGACACCTGGGAGTATTCGCTGAACGTCACGGCACTCAAGGCCTTCCCGAAGGCGCGCCCGAATCGAAAGCTGAGTCCGCGCGATATTGCCGCTATTCGAAGAGTCAAGATCAGACAGGCTGCTGCTAAACCCACCCCCCCTGAGGAACGCACCCTCTTGGATGCCCGGCCGGGGAAGAAGAACATAGACGACATCGTCACTTTGAAATGGCCCCCAGTTCGGGTCGAAACCGAAGTGTCCGGTGACGGCCCGCCCGGCCGTGGATCCGTCGCAGCTGATCAAAAACGACTCGGAATTAGGGCTCAGGACGCCTGGGAAGAAAACGACCCGGACTCCCCACTGAGCCCAAAAGTGACCACTGCCAATGGGACACCGTTAACCAAGAAGGTGGTGAAACCCAGAAAGGATTCCCGTCCTAAAAACAATCGACCAACTGCACGAGCCCATTCCGACACTGAGACTCGACCGAAGAAGTAGGACGGCACCTTGTCAGCGCGTGGTTCATCGATCCGCTAACGGCAGCTAATAAATGTCGACAGTTGTTTGCAGCAGCTGACGTAATCGCTGAACCGCGCGCTGTATAGCTTTCCGGGTAGTTTCTGTCGACTTCTGGACTAACTCAGCAATGTCCTCCACGCTCTTGTCCTCAATCAAGCGCCATCGGATCAGCGAAAGGTCAGCCGGGTAGGCGTCCCCTAGCGCCACTAACGCCCGTTCCAGGTCCGTGCGACTTGCAACTACCGAAGATAGGTGGGGTAACCCACCGACTGCATTGAACAGGCGTGCTTCCAGTAGCGGGTCGTCCAAGTTTCCGAAGTCTGTCGGGTCAAAGGGTCGAACTTGGTCCTTTCGAAACTTGTCGATCCCAGCGTTTGTGGCCACCTTTCTTAGCCACGCGGCGGGCACTTGCGGATTTCCATCATCATCGTCAGGCAATCTGACACGTCCGAATGCTGCAAAGTACTTTTCCAGTACCAAAGATTCAAGGTCTTCACGGTCCGATTGCGACCACCCGGACCACTTCCCCCGCACAATTCGATGGATCGCCTGCTGGACGGCACGAAGACTAGGAATGTCTGTTCCATTGCGCCCCAGACGGCGGTCATCAAAATCGTCCATGGGACCAATTTTACTGCCTTCCGCCCGCGTGTTTCCGGGAACAGATATCGTGTCCCACTTTGGCCGGGCCAACCGTATTCAGCGTGGACAGTCCAATTTAAGAAAGGGACAATCCATGAACCCCATCGGTAGCAATGAAATAAATCCCACGCCAAGCCCGGCGCTTGAACTTGCAGATGCCAACCAGATAACACAACAGCTATGGGTCGGGGGCGAATTAGACCCAACCAATCGACAACGTGCGATGGCACAGCTTGACGAACTGATGGACAGGGGAATCAGGTCAATCATCGACTGCCGCATGGAATCAAACGACATCGACTGGGTCACCCAAGCCAAGGCACAAATTGATTACCTTTCCGTTGGCGTGGAGGACGCCGGTTACCTGATGCCAGACGAATGGTTCGACGACGGTGTCACCTACGCACTAGATCAAATCGGCGACAACTGTGTGGTGCTAGCGCACTGCCAGATGGGGATCAACCGGGGCCCGTCAATGGGCTTCGCAATATTGCTGGCGCAAGGCTGGGATCCGATCGCGGCGCTGGAACTAATCAAGTCCCGGCGGCCAATCGTTCGAATCGCCTACGCCGAAGACGCCATTCGATGGTGGCTAACAAAGCAAGGTAAGGACGAATCAGAAGTCCTGACGCAGCTGCGTCGGGCGCGCAAATGGCGCTCAACGAGCGGTGTACGCCGCACTATCGAATAGTCCCGACCCTGGCCCATGCCGGTGCTCGCCAGTGGCGGTATAGGGCACATTTTTTAATACACATAGAAGTGCCCCTATGGCAGTCCGTCCGTGGTCGATTGGACAGTCGGCGCATCCACGCTGATGACCACTGTGCAGCACAAAACCGATGGGACAACTCGCCCCTTTCCAGAGGTGAGTTTCACTAATTGCCCTCGGTACTTTCCCCTGTTTGGGCTTGATGGGGATGTTGTCGAGGTCGCGCTTGACCCCAAGAAGACCATAGCTGTTCACCAAGCTGCCCCTTTGCGAACTAGGGCCGGGGAATACCGTTCGGATACCCGAGAGAAAGTTTCATATTCATGAGTGACCCACTAGCACCCGAAAACCCACCCGCCAAACAGTTTCCCGCTGGCTGGTACGACGACGGTCACGGCAGGGATCGGTGGTGGGACGGCCTTGCTTGGACGAACAATTTCCAAGACCCCTTTAGGTCAGCACCGACCCGCGTCTCGCTAGGGGCCTTCTGGGCCACCGCGATTGGAACTCTCATCCTCGGCCTAATCGTTGGCGGAGGAATCGGATCTGCAGTGAGCTCGGGGACAATCAACGCAAATCCTGCGCCAGCGCATCCTTCACAACAGACGGCCAACAATGCCCCCGCCGCCAGCGACGCCCCAGCTGCACAGGCCGCGGCACCCGCACAACCTGCTTCATCGACACTTGGTGCACCGTTCTCGGTCAAGCAGTTTGACGGCACAGCCCAGATCACCGTCGTCGGCGCAACATACGGTCCATCCCTTGGCGGACCATTAGACCTCACGCCGAGCAACGGGGGATACCTCGTCCTCGACGTGCTGTGGGAGACCTCCACCGGGGTTAGCTCCGCCAATCCGCTGTACTTCAGGGCGAAAGATGGACAAGGCCGAGAAGGCACCTTTGCAATCTTTGGTGTGCCCAGCCAACTCGGGGCCGGGTCCGTGCCGGTCGGGGACAAGTCCAGGGGAAACGTCGCCTTCGATATCGGTCCAGGACCATACACAGTCTCAGTAGTTGATCAGCTCTTCCAGGAGAAAGCGCGCATCACGATCAATGCTGCCAACTAGAAATTCATGGGATTGCTAGTCAGTTGGCGGTCATAGGTCTGCGCTCGGCCTCTGGACGACTACCGAGCTCAACGTAAGGGGTTTCAGTTGCCTGCCAACCGCGGGAATCTTGTTTGCGGTTAAAAGCTCGGGTTGAATTGCCTCGCGCTCGTCACTGCAATCTTCTCGCCTGTTGACTACAAATTTGACTACACCCTCAGCTGAAAACAGGGAAACCGCGCGAAACACTGGGGCACCGCCACCCCTTTATTTCCATGTAGCCATAGGTAAGACGAACCGGTAGAAACAGACAGCGAAGCCCCTCCATCTGGCTCATAACCCAGAGGTCGCAGGTTCAAATCCTGTCCCCGCAACAAATAGATAAAGGCTCGGTCTAATGACCGGGCTTTTTTCTATTGTGTGAGG
>Ga0123336_10002093_pt1 | contig 17651 bp, 17 predicted proteins | sample SSSSmetaG_FD_96466 | JGI IMG/M metagenome (GOLD analysis project Ga0123336, IMG submission 96466) | Glacier valley bacterial and archeal communities from Borup Fiord, Nunavut, Canada, to study Microbial Dark Matter (Phase II) - ​SSSS metaG | ecosystem: Environmental > Aquatic > Freshwater > Ice... | reverse complement strand
ATCGTCCAGGAATACTGCAACGCCCTGTTCGATGCCCTGTTCCATATCCTGCCGCTTGGCACGGAAATGGACCGGATCGACCCAACGCCGACCGCGGCACAGAACTGGAACGCCATCCAGTGGGATGATGACGCCGTCTCGCTCCTCGACGACCATGTCGAGCGCGAACCGTTCATCACGCGGATTTCGGCCGCCAAGCGCCTGCGCGAACGCGTGGAGCAGGACGCCCGCGCGCAGCGCGAAGGCCGCGTGACCGCCATGCGTGTGCACGCCTCGCTAGAGGCAGTGCCGGCATGAGCGCGCACACACACCAGATCGGACGATGCAAGGCCCAGCCTGCACCCGTCCCAACCAACCGACCGGCACAGCCGGGCGGAGACCAGCCCAGCCGACATTCGGCTCCGGGTTCCCGGCCGCGCGGGTTAATCGCGGCGATGGACGGAGGTACTTAACATGTCGGACGTCACAAGACGCCCCGTTACAGCTTCAGGGCTGACGGAAGGCGAGGCAAAAGAATTCCACAGCATCTTCCTGACCAGCTTCATCGGGTTCGTGGTCGTGGCAATCGTCGCCCACTTCCTGGTGTGGCAGTGGAGGCCGTGGCTGCCTGGGGCCAATGGTTACACAACATCCATGATCGACGGCGCACAGCATGCTGTGTTCGTCGCTCGCTCGCTGCTGGCATAGGGGGGAACGAAGATGTTCCGTGTATGGCTGCTGTTCGATCCGCGCCGCGTTCTCGTGGCCCTGTCGATCTTCCTGTTCGTGCTTGCTCTGCTGATCCATTTCATCCTGCTCAGCACGGATCGCTTCAACTGGCTTGAAGGCCCGCATCACGGCATGGTGGCACAGCAACTCGCCCCGCTGCCGACTGGCACGAAGTAAATTCTACCCGGGTGTGCGGTGGAAAAGTAAGAAAGTAAGACGTTCTTTTTTGAAAAAAAGAACCAAAAAACTTTTATCCTCGGTGCGTATCCAAATGGATAAAATTTTTTGCTTCTTTTTTCAAAAAGAAGTCTCCCTTCCTTCCCTTCTACCGCCACCACTCGACCAAGACCGGAGGGTCATCCTATGGCTATGCTAAGTTTCGAGGGCAAATACCGCACGCGTGGCGGCACCCTGGTCGGCGGTGACCTGTTCGACTTCTGGGTCGGGCCCTTCTATGTCGGCTTCTTCGGTGTCACCACCATCTTCTTCGCCACACTTGGCACGCTGCTCATCCTATACGGCGCAAGCCTTGGCGGCGTCTGGAACATCTGGCGCATCAACATCGCGCCGCCCGATATCAGCTATGGCCTCGGCTTCGCGCCGCTGAAGGAAGGCGGGCTATGGCAGGTGATCACCATCTGCGCGGTCGGCGCCTTCAGTTCCTGGGCCCTGCGCCAAGTCGAAATTTCGCGCAAGCTCGGCATGGGCTATCACGTGCCGTTCGCGTTCAGCTTCGCGATCTTCGCGTATGTGGCGCTGGTGGTGATTCGTCCGGTGCTGATGGGCGCCTGGGGGTACGGCTTCCCTTATGGCATCCTCAGCCATCTCGATTGGGTCTCCAACACTGGCTACCAATACCTGCACTTCCACTACAATCCGGCGCATATGCTGGCGGTGAGTTTCTTCTTCACCACCACGCTGGCACTCTCGCTGCACGGATCGCTGGTTCTGTCGGCCGCAAACCCGGGCAAGGGTGAGGTGATGAAGACCGCGGAACATGAAAACACCTTCTTCCGCGACATCATCGGCTATTCCATCGGCACGCTCGGCATTCACCGTTTGGGACTGTTCCTGGCGCTGTCGGCCGGCTTCTGGAGCGCCATCTGCATCATCATCAGCGGTCCGTTCTGGACAGGCGGATGGCCTTCCTGGTGGGGCTGGTGGCTGAACCTGCCCATCTGGGGCTGACACACACGAGCACACGCGACCACAAGACCAACTAAAGAGGACGCGCCGCCATGGCCGAGTATCAAAACATTCTGACACGATTGCAGGTGCGTGGGCCGATCTACGCCGGCACGCCGCTGGAAGGCAACGCAGCCTTCGGCCGCGGCGGAGTGCCCGGCTTCAACCATCTGTTCGGCCGCCTCGGCGATGCACAGGTGGGTCCGATCTACCTGGGCACCGTTGGCTTGGCCGCCCTGATCTGCGGCTTCATCGCCTTCGAGATCATCGGCCTGAACATGTGGGCTTCCGTAGGCTGGGATCCGGTGCAGTTCCTGCGCCAGCTTCCGTGGCTGGCGCTGGAACCGCCTGCCCCGAGCTACGGCCTGCATTTTCCGCCGTTGGCCCAAGGCGGCTGGTGGCTGATGGCCGGCTTCTTCCTGACCACGTCCATCATCCTGTGGTGGGTGCGCGTGTATCGCCGCGCCCGTGCGCTGGGCCTAGGCACACATACCGCCTGGGCATTCGGCGCGGCCATCTGGCTGTATCTGGTGCTGGGCTTCATCCGCCCGCTGCTGGTCGGCAGCTGGTCCGAAGCCGTCCCGTTCGGCATCTTCCCGCATCTGGACTGGACCGCTGCCTTCTCGCTGCGCTACGGCAACCTGTTCTACAACCCCTTCCACATGCTCTCCATCGCCTTCCTTTACGGCTCCACCTTGCTGTTCGCGATGCATGCGGCAACCATCCTGGCCACCAGCCGCTTCGGCGCGGAACGCGAATTGGAACAGATCGCCGATCGCGGAACCGCCTTCGAGCGCGGTGGGCTGTTCTGGCGCTGGACGATGGGCTTCTGCGCCACGGCCGAATCCATCCATCGCTGGGCCTGGTGGTTCGCCATTCTGTGCCCACTTACCGGGGGTATGGGAATACTTCTCAGCGGTACCGTTGTCGACAATTGGTATCTTTGGGGCCAGCATCATGGCCTGGTTCCGGTCTACCCACCCACCTGGGGCACGGTGATCGATCCCTCCACCCTTCCCGGAGCGCCTAAATGAGCGACCACATCACCAAGGGCCTCGTCTACGGCCTGGCACTTGTCGGTGTGGCCGCCGGCACCATGCTGACGGTCGTGGGCCTTCGCCAGTCCACGGAACGCCCGCCGATCGTGGGCGTCCAGCGTGGGTTCCGCGGCACCGGCATGGACCAGATCTACAACCCGCGCACCTTGGCGCTGCTCGCCGCACAGGCGAAAGTGCCGCGTAGCCTACCGCCGGCCAACCCGGCTGGCGTCAGGGCCGCTGTGGCCTATAAGAACGTTCAGGTCCTGGGCAATCTCAGCGTCGGCCAGTTCACCCGGTTGATGGTCAGCATCACCAACTGGGTGGCGCCGAAGCAGGGATGTTCCTACTGCCACAACGTGAAGAACATGGCGTGGGACGGCCTGTATACGAAGATCGTTGCTCGGCGCATGATCCAGATGACGCAGAATGTGAACGGCAACTGGCAAAGCCACGTGCAGAACGTTGGTGTCACCTGCTACACCTGTCACGGCGGCAATCCGGTGCCGAAGAACATATGGTTCAACGCGCCGCCGCCCAGGCTTGCGGGCGGCATGGCCGAGGTGACGAGCGGCATGGCGCACCCGACGGCCGCCATCAACATGGCCTCGCTGCCCTATGATCCGTTCACGCCCTATTTGGAGCAGGCGGTCAACATCCGTGTGCAGCCACAGACGGCTCTGAACGAAGGCAGTGTCTCCACGATCAAGCAGACCGAGTGGACGTATGCGCTGATGATCCACTTCTCCCAGTCATTGGGCGTGAACTGCACATACTGCCACAACAGCCGTGCCTTCTCCGACTGGTCGCAGAGCTCACCGGCGCGCGTGAACGCCTGGTATGGCATTCGCATGGTTCGCGATCTCAACAACAATTATCTAGACTCGCTGAAGGGCGTCTTTCCCGATTACCGGAAGGGCCCGATGGGCGACAACGCAAAAGTCAATTGCGCCACCTGTCACCAGGGCCTCTACAAGCCGCTTTATGGTGTCAGCATGCTGACCACCTTCAAGACGGAGCTGGGTGGGCCGCCGTTGAATGCGACGGCGGTGCAGGACGGGCTGAACAAACCGGCCGGCGGTCCAGCGACCAACACTACGCCGAACCCGATCCCAGATACGCCGCCTGCGCCTCAGCCACCGGCAGCGGCGCCGGGCGATCAGGCCAAGCCTGGCACGCCGCTGCAATAAAAGTATAAGAAAGGGCGGAACCCTATCCGGGTTCCGCCCTTTTTTTGACCGACGACGAGGCTACCGAAATCTGCCAGGCCTACTTCGCCTTGGGCGCATACGCCACGCAATAGCCTTCAGGCGAAATGTTCCCCAACACGACCTTGCAGGCGTTCGGTGCCACGAAGTTCACGCAGCTGCTGCATTTCAAACCGTCATCACTCGGCTTATCTTGGTACTGGACCGAGCTCTGCTCCACCTTGTCGCCGCCGGCCGCATCCTGCGCGCGCGCAGCTGTGGCGACTGCCACGGTTCCGGCAAGGACGGTCAGGCCGGCCTTGAGAATGCCCCGGCGCGACGCCTTGATCTGTTCGCTCATAATTCCGCTTCTCCCTCACGTTTGACCGGGCGAATGCCGCCCGCACACGGAACGTGCCACAGTGCATTTGGTGGCGCAAAGGCGGACGACCAGAGGGAGCCACGGCCGCCCCAGATTCGAGGGCGCAAAAGTTTTTTGGTTCTTTTTCAAAAAAGAACGCTTGCCTTGCTGTTACGCCGCCCGCGCCAGACTGAGCTGCCCCCAGATAGCCGACAGCGCCCCAACAAGATGGTCCACATCAGCGTCCGTATGCATAGGCGACGGCGTGATACGCAGCCGCTCCGTGCCGCGCGGCACGGTGGGATAGTTGATCGGCTGCACATAGATGCCGTGTTGTTCCAGAAGCGTGTCACTGATCTGCTTGCACAGGGTGGCGTTGCCCACCATCACCGGCACGATATGGCTGGGATTGGCCTGGTGGGGCACGCCGGCGTGATCCAGTTTTTCGCGCAGGAGAGCGACCAGCCGACGCTGCTCCATACGTTCGGTGCTGCTGGCCTTGAGGTGGCGGATGCTGGCGAGCGCGCCGGCGGCAACGGCCGGGGGCAGGGCGGTGGTGAAAATGAAGCCGCTGGCAAAACTGCGCACGTAGTCGATCAGGTTGGCCGAACCGGTGATATAGCCGCCGATGACGCCGTAACCCTTGGCGAGCGTGCCTTCGATGACATCCACGCGGTCCATCAGGCCTTCGCGTTCGGCGATGCCGCCGCCGCGGGGGCCGTAGAGGCCGACGGCGTGCACCTCGTCCAGATAAGTGAGTGCGTTATGCTTTTCAGCGACGTCGCAGATCTCGGCGATTGGGGCGATGTCACCGTCCATCGAGTAGATGGATTCGAACATCACCATCTTGGGTAGGCTCGGATCCAGGGCGGCGAGACGGCGATCGAGATCGGCCGGGTCGTTATGGGCGAAGACCTCGATGCGGGCGCGGCTATGGCGGGCGCCTTCGATCATGGACGCGTGGTTCTTCGCGTCGGACAGGATCACGCAATCCTTCAGCCGGGCAGCCAAGGTTCCGATGGCGGCCCAGTTGGACATGTAGCCGGAATTGAACAGCAACGCGCCATCCTTACCGTGCAGGTCGGCGAGCTCTTCTTCCAGCAGCACGTGGTAATAGTTGGTGCCGGCGATGTTGCGGGTGCCGCCGGCGCCGGCGCCGCAAATGTCCAGCGCCTCGTGCATGGCGGAGAGCACGGCCTTGTGCTGGCCCATTCCTAGGTAGTCGTTGGAGCACCACACCGTCACCTGGTCGCGGCCGGATTCTTCGGCGCCGGCGCGCTTGTGCATGACGCGGGGGAAGCTGCCAGCCTGGCGCTGGAGGTTTGCGAAGACGCGGTAGTTGCCGGCGGTGCGGAGACCATCCAGTTCTTGGGCGAAGAAGTCTTCGTAGTTCATGGCTCGCCTCTGAGGGGGAGGAGGAAGGAAGGACTTCTTTTTTGGAAAAAAGAAGCAAAAAACTTTTGCCTGGCTGTCGCGGGTTCGGCGATCGGCTTGCGTAGCCACCAGGTCCAGAGGGCGGTGAACGGGAGGGGCAGGACCAGGAGGGCGTGTTCCAGGACCGCCAGCGCGGACATGGTGATCAGGAAGACGAGGCCGGCAGACTGGGCCGGGGAGAGGCCGGGTGCCGCCGAAAGCCTGCTCAGCCAAAGCGTCAACACCGATCCGCCAACGAGGGAGAACGGCATCAGCCAGTTCATCCATCGGCGGCGCATGAAACTCAGCAGATAGGTCAGGTGCTTCGGCAGGAACGCCTCGCCAAGGTTCAACACACCCAGGAACACGTTCAGCTTGGCGCTGAGGCGCATGCCCCACAGGATCATGAAGGTCCATGTGCCGATCTGGTTAGGGGCGCCCCAAGTGGCCCAGAGCACGGCGACGCCGGTGCCGAGGATGGCCAGCTCGTGGTCGATGCAGGCTTCCACGCCGTGGCGGAAATGCGCGGCACCATGGCAGCCGTGCCGGCACGCGGTTTTGCGCGGGCCCGTCAGGAAACCCATGAAGAAGGCCATTTCGTGCCAGCCCCAAACCAGCACGCCGTAGGTGAAGGCGGCGTAGGCGCCGGCCAGGCTGGTATCATGGCTGCCGGCGGCCAGTCGGTAGAGCGACACAGCGGCAACCGCGGTGAAGGCGCCGAATGAAAAGCGGAAGGTTCGGGCCGGCAGATTGTTCAGGAAGACGATCAGGCCGGTGGAGAACCACCAGACAAACAGGCAATAAAACGCGGCATAGGCCGTGGGGTGCATGACGCCACGCCTACCAGGCCGGTGCCATGCGCACCTGGGCGGGGAGGGCTTCGGAATGGGCCGGCTGGACGAACATTCCGACGAAGGTGATGCCGGCCTTTGCGGTCAGCAGCAGGCCTTTTGCCCAGCCGAGCATGCCGCCCTGGGCGCGGGCCGCCGCTTTGCCCTCGGTGATGCGGCGCATCCGCTCCAGGCCGCGGATGAAGACCGGGTTTTCCAGATCGAGCGTCACGGGGAAGACCTGCTTGCAGATTTCGGTTGTGGTGCGGAAAACCTGGAAGTCGTATTGCGTGGGATCGATGCCGAGCGCGTCGTGGAACACGGGGCGTGCATGATCACGCACATACATCGTGGCAAAGACGGCCAGCTGGAAGAACCGGATCCAGAGCTTATTGATGCCGGAAAGCAGTTTGGGGTCCGAGCGCATCAGCAGCGCGAACGCCTCACCGTGGCGGTACTCGTCGCCACACCAGTTCTCGAACCAGTTGAAGATGGGGTGGATCACCCGGTCCGGGTTGCGCTGCAGATGACGGAAGATGGTGATGTAGCGCGCATAGCCGATCTTCTCGGACAGATAGGTCGCGTAAAAGATGAACTTCGGCCGAAAATAGGTGTATTTCTTGGTCTTCGTCAGGAAGCTGAGATCGACGCCAATGCCGAAATCCTTCAGCGACTCGTTGATGAAGGCGGCGTGCCGCGCCTCGTCGCGGGCCATGAAGGCAAACAGATCGTGGATGTCGCCTTCGGGGATACGCTTCTTGATTTCCGCATACAGCACGCAGCCGGAGAATTCCGCGGTCACCGAACTCACCAGGAACTCGAGGAATTCCTTGCGCAGTGCGGGCGGCATTGCGGAAAAGTCTTGCTTGAAAACCTCCGTTTGCACGAAGTGGTTCCTGTTCACGTCCGCGCGCAACTCAGCGATCAGGCCATCCCATTCAGCGCGAACGCCGCTCACATCGATGCGGCCCATCGCCTCGTAATCGGTGGTGTAGAAGCGCGGGCTCAGCACCGTGTCCTGCTGTGCGTAGACTGTGCTCTCGTTCGGGCCATCGGCGCGCTTGCCGGCGGCGTCCAGCGGCTTCGATATCGCATTCATGGCGTATTCCTTGCTACTCGTGCAACGAGTTCCAACTCTTCCATAGGCTGGAAGCCGACTTCATATAAACCCGTCAGTTCGAACATGCCGGCCGCCTCGGTCCACAACCGGAGAAGCGCACCGGCACGCGTGACCGTGGCGCGCGCGCGGAAACACCGACGCTCGCCGAATTGCAAACGGCTCGGCATATCATGCATCACCAACCGGTCGCCCGGGCGCATCTCCGCGCGCGGGATGGCATAGGCGTGGAAACTGTCATCGGAGCGTTCGAGATCGATGTCGCATTCGATCTCCTCCACCCCGTTGGAAAACAAGCCCATCAGCCAGCGCCCTGACCGGTCTGCGCCGTCTGCGCTGGCGGCTTCATAGTCAGCAGCCGAACGAACACAGCCTCGTTCTCCGAGCCGAATGCTTCCAGCTCCACATGACGGCCCGTCGAGGGATCGAACAGCACAAGCCGCCCATCACCATATCCCGTCAACGTCAGTGGCGGGATCGGTCCAACCCCATCGGCCCGGCGTGTGCGGGCGAAACCACGCAGCGTGCCGCGCAGGAAGCCGTTCTGGCCAGTCATCACGTCCAGCAGACGCCCGCTGTCACCCAAAGTGACCACCACTGCGCCATCCGAACGGTCTGCGAACGCCAGGCTGCGCTCGGCGGTCGCGCGCGCCATTGGCGGCTCCACGCCGGCCCCATGAGTCCGGCCATACACCGCGGCGCAAAGGGTGAAAGCCACCATCAAGCCCGCGCCGAACAGCGGAACTTGTGGGAAAGGCTTGCGTCTGGTGGCGGTCTCGGACATCGGCACGTCTCCGTCAGGCTACGGCGGGGTGCGCGGCCTGCACGCCGCGCTGCGTTGGCTGGCGTGGCCGGGCAGGCGCCCCCTGGTTGGCAGTATGTGGCAAGTCATGGCCATCTGCCAATCCCGCATCTTTCGCAAAGGCGGCGGCCAGAATGCCGGACGCTTCTTGCGCGCCGGCGATGCAGCGCAGCATAGGCTCCGTGCGGGCCATGCGCCACGGACGGGCATGGGGCCACATCACCAGATACGACATCTTGTTCGCCTCAGTCAGACGAAGCGGGATATCGCCAGTTCCATCGCGGTACAGGCGCAGCCCCGCCTGCTCGATCCGGCTGAACGGAATATTGAAATTCATTGGAAGCGCCAGGCCGAAACTGATCACCACACGCCGCGACGTGATGCTATAAACGGTGCTGCGCTCAATGGCCCAGGCATAAACGGTAATCAGCACAAGCGGCACCATCGCAAACAGCAACCGGTGCAGCACCGACATGGCCAGCGCATGACCATGGACACCGGACCAAATGGCCGAAGCTGCCGACCAGGCCAGTATCACCGCGAAATACGCAGCCACCGCCCGAATGTGGAATACCTGGAACATCAGGGCGCGGGCGCGCGGGGCCCCCTGCCACAACAGCCGCTCACCTTCCGGCAGGCGCTGTGGCAATCCGCGAGATTGCAGCCGGGCCGCACGCATCACAGCAACGGCTCCGACCGGGCCGGCGTCGCATACATCAGCCCACCGGCATAATAGCCGACGATACGGTCTTCCTCGCGTGAGGTGATGGTATCGGGATCACGCAAGCCGGGCGCGTCGGCAAAATGCACGGCATGCACGGCGTGCACCTTGATCAGGCGCTGTTTCGGCCTGAACGTCACATAATGCATCGGCAGCAGCACACGGCGCGCGCCAAGCTCGGCTGTAGTCTCCACCTCGAGGTAACGCACGATATACTCCGAGCGGTCGATCCATGCATCTACAACAGTTGCTGCAACCCTGCCGTCTGCCCCCAGAACATCGAAGCCACGTGGATCCGGGTCTTCCGAAGACAGGAAGAAGTCGGTCGCGGAGCGCAGTGGCACGATTTTCGGCAGCCCGTCATCGTAGGCGAGTTCCGGAACATCATGGCGCTTTGCGTAGGACGCAGGCCCCACGGCGTCGATCATCGGATTGCCGGTCGGCTCGAAAGGCGCACCAGCCCAAGGCAGGGTTTGCACGGCGGCAAATGTCTCGGGCGCCTCGTAGCGCGGCGACTCACGGACCACGCCATCGGCCAGCAGGAACTGCTTCGGCGAGGGCATTTGAGGGTAATCCAGGATGGCCTGGCCGGTATAATCGGCGACTAGCGGGTATCCCTCGCGATGATCCTCTCGGCGCAGATACCAGATCAGCGCTGCGAAGAAACCCCAGAAGACGTAGATTGCGATTTGTGCGACATCGAAGTGGGCGAGAACGGCACCTGCGGCCATGATGATTTTCCTCGTCTCAGGCGGTTGTGGGGGTCGAATAAGCCAGACGGGAGAACTCCCGTCCGGCCGTCTGCCTGCGCACCAATGGCCCTGCAGCCACCAGTGTTACGAACAGCAAGGCGATTTCGATCGTATAGACCACGCCGTATCCGGTGGCGGGATCGATCAGCGCAGCGCCAAGAGAACCACGCATGGCAAGAAGTGACACGCCATCGCGGATCAGGCCGCCCGCGGCCACCGCGACACCGGCCGCCGAGGCCTGCACCGCGCCCCAGATGCCGAGCGCCAGGCCGATCTGACCCGCACCCGCCATGCCCATGGCAGCGGTAAGCGTGCAATGCGCAAAAAGGCCTGCGCCGAGACCGATCAGCGACACGCCGATCGCGAACATCATCGTGGATTGCAAAGGAGCGGCAAAGATCAAGGAGGTGAACGCAACCAGCCCGGCAAGCGCGCCGAGGCTGGCGAGACGATAGGCATCCATCCCCTGCCCCAGCAGCTTGGCCGCAATGCCGAAACCGATCAGGCCGCCGACGGCAAGAAGTGCTGTGAAGGCGGTGGTGACGCCAACCGGCAAGTGCAGAACCTGGCCGCCATATGGCTCCAGCAGAATGTCCTGCATGCTGAAGGCGATGGTGCCGAACCCAAGCGCAATTAGACGGCGGCGTGCCGTGCCAAACCGGTCGAATTCAGCCCAGGCTTTGGCAAAACTCGGACGCGCGCGGGCGGGCGACGTCTCGGCCGGACGACGCGGCTCCTGTTTCCAGAGTGCAGCCGCGTTGACGACGATGGTAAAGACCGATGCGCCCTGGATCACTTGGATCAGGCGGATTTCGGAGAAATGGCGCAGGACAAGGCCGAACAAAAGCGCGCTGGCGATCATGCCGAGCAGCAGCATCATGCAGAGCAGGGCGACAACTTTCGGATGCTTTTCTACGGGAGAGAGATCGGTGGCGAGCGCCAGGCCGACAGTTTGCGTGGTGTGCAATCCAGCTCCAACCAGCAGAAAAGCCAAGGCACCCGCCGCCTGGCCAATGAAGATGGGGCCGTTGCTGTCACCGGACAGGATGATCAGTGCGAAGGGCATGATGGCCAGGCCGCCGAATTGCAGCATGGTGCCGAACCAGAGGTATGGCACCCGTTTCCAGCCCAGAAGCGAGCGGTGGTTGTCCGAGCGGAAACCGACCACCGCGCGGAACGGCGCGAATACCAGCGGCAGGGAGACCATGACCGCAACGAGCCAGGCGGGCACGCCGAGTTCGACGATCATCACGCGGTTGAGCGTGCCGATGAGCAGGACCACGGCCATGCCGACGGTGACCTGGAACAGCGACAGGCGCAGCAGGCGGCCGAGCGGCAGATCTTCCGTCGCGGCATCGGCGAACGGCAAGAAGTTCGAGCCGACCTGGCTCCATTTCAAGGCGAGTTTGGCGTTGACTCGGCGCAGGCGCGCTGGGGCAGACACGCTCACCGGTGCACCAGCTCCAGGGCGTGGGACATGTAGAATGCGGCGGAGATTCGGTGATCACGGCCGCCTTGCCAATCCTGCATCTGCGGCGTCGCGGTGGTGCGGCGGACCAGGCGTTTCGGGCGGACGGGCACGATGGCCGGCGAGCGGTCGCTGCGCGGAAACAGTCGTCCCATGGCCAGCATGGTTGTCAGCAGGGGTGTTGCCGGGGCGATGGTAAAGACGACCGACTTGTGGGCATGCGCGCCAAAATGCGACAGCACGCGCAGCATGTCGTCGGGTTTGTAATGGATCAGCGAATCCATGGCGACGATGTGGTCGAACATGGCCATGTCGGGCGCCATCATGTCGCCGACCGCGAAGTCGATGCGTCCTTCGCCGAGATCGCGGGGCGCGCGTTCTTGCGCCAGGGCAACCAAGGTTGCGGAGAGGTCGATGGCGGTGACATGCGCGCCGCGGCGCGCGGCTTCGACGGACAAGGCACCGGTGCCGCAGCCGGCATCGAGCAGGCGCAGGCCGCGCATGTCATCCGGCAGCCAGCTCAGCAAGGTGGCGCGCATGCGGTCACGGCCGGCGCGGACGGTGGCGCGGATGCCGCTGACGGGGGCATCCGACGTGAGCTTTGCCCAGGCATCGGATGCCGTGCGATCGAAATAGGTTTCCAGCTGGCCGCGGCGGGCCTGATAGGTGCTCATCATTCGTAGCCGAGAAGATCGAAGATTTCGCGATCCTTGAGAGGGGATGCGTTCAGCGGCTGCACGCCGGCCCAGAGATTTGCGGCCAGGCGGAGGTATTCCAGCTTCACGGCTTCGAGTTCCGGCGAGGATTCCATCTCGAACAAGGTTGATTTCTTCAGGCGGGAGCGGCGGATCACGTCCAGGTCCGGGAAATGCGCCAGGGTCTGGAGGCCGGTGGCGGCATTGTATTTGTCGATCTGGTCGGTCGCGGCAGAGCGGTTGCAGATGACGCCGCCGAGGCGGACGTCGTAGTTCTTGGATTTGGCGCCGATGGCGGCGACGATGCGGTTCATCGCGAAGATGCTGTCGAAATCGTTGGCGGCGACGATGATGCCGCGATCGGCGTGCTGCAAGGGAGCCGCGAAGCCGCCGCAGACGACGTCGCCCAGAACGTCGAAGATCACCACGTCGGTTTCCTCAAGGAGGTGATGTTCCTTGAGGAGCTTTACCGTCTGGCCGACGACGTAGCCGCCGCAGCCGGTGCCGGCGGGTGGGCCGCCGGCTTCGACGCACATGACGCCGTTATAGCCCTGGTAGACGAAATCCTCGACGCGCAGTTCTTCCGAGTGGAAGTTCACGCTTTCGAGCACGTCGATGACGGTGGGCTGGAGATGCTTGGTCAGGGTGAAGGTGGAGTCGTGCTTCGGGTCGCAGCCGATCTGCAGCACGCGCTTGCCGAGCTTGCTGAAGGCCACGGAGAGGTTCGAGCTGGTGGTGCTCTTGCCGATGCCGCCCTTGCCGTAGACCGCGAATACCTTCGCCGTGCCGATCTTCAGCGACGGGTCCAATTCCACCTGCACGCTGCCTTCGCCATTACCGCGTTTGGGAAGGAGGTTGTTGGGACGAACCAGGGTCTCGCTCATGCTGCCATCTCCGTATTCACGCCTTCAAGCCTGTCTTCAAGATCCTCGCCGGCGCGGCGCAGCGCGTCCAACGTTTCAGCATCCGGAGACCAGTATTTCCTGTCGCTCGCCTCGATCAGCCGATTGGCAATCTTCAGCGAGGCCGTTGGGTTCAAATTGGCGAGACGCTCGCGCATCTCGTCATCCAATACATAGGTCTCTGCCAATTTCTGGTAGACCCAGGGAGAAACTTCACCCGTAGTTGCCGACCAACCAAGCGTGTTCAGCACATGCGCATCGATCTCGCGCACGCCCTCATAGCCGTGCTTCAGCAAGGCTTCATACCATTTCGGATTCAAGGCGCGTGTCCTGGTCTCGAGTGTCACCTGTTCCGACAGGGTGCGGACCGCTCCGTCACCGCGTGTCTGGTCACCAATATAGACCGTGGCGGTGGTGCCGCCGCGGGCGCGGCGGACGGCGCGGGTGATGCCGCCGAGCGTATCGAAATAATGGTCGACGGTTGTGACGCCGAGGTCGATCGAGTCGAGATTCTGATAGGTGATATCGACTTTTTTCAGGATCTGGCCAAGCAGCGCGGATTGCTTTTCCGGGCGGCCACTGACGCCATAGGCGAAACCCTTGCGGGCTTCGTAGGCGTCAGCCAATTCGTCTTCGTCGTTCCAGGCGCCGTTGCCGACGAGCGCGTTCACGTTGGCGCCGTAGGCACCGTCCGCATTGCCGAACACGCGCAAGGCCGCCTGTTCCATGCCGCCACCATGCGATTCCATGAAGGCCAAAGCGTGGGCGCGTATGTAATTCTGCTCCACCGGCTCGTCCGCGGAAGCGGCCATCAAGGCCGCCTCGGCCAGAAGCTTGGTTTGCAGCGGCAGAAGATCGCGGAAGATGCCAGACAGGGTCAGCACGACATCGACGCGCGGGCGGCCGAGTTCGGCGAGTGGGATCAGGCGCGCGCCGCACAGGCGGCCATAACCGTCGAAGCGCGGGGCGGCGCCCATCAGCCACAGCGCCTGTGCGATCGGGCCGCCTTCGGTCTTCAGATTATCCGTGCCCCACAGCACCATGGCCACGGTTTCGGGATAGCCCTTGCCGTCTTCTGCGTGACGCGCCAGCAGCCGCGCCGCCTGGCGTCCGCCATCCTGCATGGCGAACAGGCTGGGCAGGCGGAAGGGATCGAAGCCGTGCAAATTGCGGCCGGTGGGCAGGATTTCCGTGGTGCGCATCAGGTCGCCGCCTGGCGCCGGGCGAACGAACCCTGCATCCAGGGCATGGATGATTGCGGGAAGCTCATGATCCGTTGCGAGCAGCTTGTCGATGCGGGCGCGCTCCACCGGTTCGTGAATGTTGGCGGCATCGAGCATTTCCGCACGCGCCTGTGCATGCGGCGGCTGGCCGATCACATGCAAGCCGTCCGGGATCAGCGTGTATTCCAGTTCCAGCAGCGTGGCACTGAGACGATCGATATGAGCGGCGGCAGCATCGTCCCAGGCGGGTTCGGCGGTACCCAGATCGACGGCGAAGGCCTGTGCCTGGATCAGCTCGGCGAGCATGACGCGTTGTTCGGCGTCCGAATCCGGCTCCATCTGGCGCCAGCGGTCCAGCGAGGATTTCAGATCGGCAAGACCGCGATACAGGCCCGCGCTCGTGACCGGCGGCGTCAGGTAGCTGATCAGGGTTGCTGCCGCACGGCGCTTGGCGATCAGGCCTTCGGACGGGTTGTTCGAGGCATACAGGTTGAAGTTCGGCAGATCGGCAATCAGCCGGTCGGGCCAGCAGGCTTCGGACAGCCCGGCCTGTTTGCCGGGCATGAATTCAAGCGCGCCATGCGTGCCGAAATGCAGCACCGCGTCGGCGTGGAAATCGTCGCGTATCCAGCGATAGAAAGCCGAAAACGCATGGGTCGGCGCGAAGCTGCCCTCGAAGAGCAGCCGCATCGGATCGCCCTCGTAACCGAAGCCCGGCTGCAGACCCACGAAAACGTTGCCGAGATGGATGCCGAGGACAAAAATGTTGGCGCCGTTGGACAGCTGGCGGCCTGGTGCCGGGCCCCACTGACCTTCGATCTGCCCGAGCCATTTCTGCGAGCGGACGTGGTGATCGGCGCTGATCAGCTCGGCGACGTTGGCTTCAGTGCCGTATTGCGCCGAATTGCCCTTCAGGATCATCGTGCGCAACGCGTCTACGCTGTCCGGCACATCGACGGTGTAGCCGGCCGCCTTCATGGCGCCCAGCGTGTTGAACAGGGATTCAAAGACGCCGAGATAGGCGGCGGTGCCGATGGCACCGGCGTTCGGCGGGAAGTTGAACAGCACGACGGCGATACGCTTGTCCGCGCGCTGTGTCCGGCGGAGAGAGACCAGGGCGGCAACGCGGCCGGCGAGAGTGGCCGCGCGTTCCGGATGGCTGATCATGTCGCGCGTGCATTTCACGCCGTCGCAGCCGGCGCAGGGATTGGCCGATTGCGCACGCCCGCAACGGCCGCCGAACGTCATGGGAATGATGCCGCCATCCAGTTCCGGGATGGCCACCATGATGGTGGTCTCGACCGGCAGCAGACCGCGCGGATCGACTTCCCAGGACTCGACAGTCTGGAATTCCACCGGGTGTGCGGTGATATAGGGCACGTCCAGGGCGGTCAGCTGCGTCTCGGCCGCCTCGCGATCGTTGTAGGCTGGGCCGCCAACGAGCGAAAATCCGGTCAGCGACACGACCGCATCGACGATCGCCTTCCCGTCTTTCACGAAATACGCCTCGATCGCCGGCCGCTGATCCAGTCCGCTGGCGAATGCCGGCAGCACGCGCAGGCCGCGCTTTTCCAGCGCATCGATCACGCCGTCATAATGGGCAGCATTGCCGGCCAGGAGATATGAACGGAGCAGCAGAAGACCGACCGTACCCTTCGCACCCCAGGCTGGCAGTTGCGACGCGTTCGTGACGATCCGGCCAGGTGCCCGCGGGTGATACAACCCCAGATCGGGGTATTCCACCGGCGCTTCGACTTTCTTCATCGAGAACAGGGATTGCTTGGCGGCCGGGGCATAGCGGTCCACCAACATCCGCACCATGTTGCCGAGGTTTTCTTCCGAACCTGCCAGCCAGTATTGCAAAGAGAGGAAATACGTCCGCACATCTTGCGCCGTGCCGGGGATGAACCGCATCAGCTTGGGCAGGCGCTTGAGCATACGCATCTGCGCCTGGCCGCTGGAGGTCTCGGCGGCCGTCTTGCCGGCCGCCGGCTTGCCGCGCAGCTTCTTAAGCATCGCCATCGCACCCGTGGCTTCCACGGACATGTCGAATTTGCCAACCCGCGTCAGCTTGGTGATCTCGCTGGCCGACATGCAGCACACCATGGCTGCGCAATCGTCACGCCGCGCCAGGAGTGCCGGCTGCACCAGGCGCACATGGTCTTCGAGGAACAGCATGGTGGCGACAACGATGTCGCCGCGCGCGATATCGGCGCGGCATTCGGCGAGCGCCGTGGGATCGGAACCCCATTCATCGGCCGCGTGCACGGTGATCGACAGATTGGGCATTTCGGCGCGCAATTTCTGTTCGGCGCGCGACATGGCGGCGGACAGATGGCTGTCCATGGTGACGACGACAACGCGCAGCGTGTCGCTGGAGCTCTTACGGCCCAGGGCGGGATCAACGTGCATAATGCGCCTTTGCATCATAGAGCGTGTCGAGGGTGATTGTTGCCAAACCCCTGTCGACCGCGAATTTTTCCGTGTTGCGCCGTACTTTCCCGCGCACGAAAAACGGGATCTTGCCGAGTTCTTTCTCGGCTTCGGCCGCCCAGCGCGCAGCTTCCAGAACCTGTGCCGGTTCCGGATTGGCGGCGCGCAGTATCTCCGCAGGCAACGGCGCCTGCGATCCAGCCCCCAGATGCGACGGCGCCGCATCGGCGGAGAATTCGAAATCCTCGCGGAACATCGTGATCAGATGTTCCTCCAGCCCCATCATCAGCGGATGCACCCAGGAGTCGAACAGAACGTTCGCACCCTCGAAGCCCATCTGCGGCGAGTAGCGGGCCGGAAAGTCCTGCACATGCACCGGTGCGGAAATCACCGCGCAACCGATGCCGAGGCGTTTGGCGATGTGGCGTTCCATCTGCGTGCCGAGCAGCAATTCGGGGCGTAATTCAGCGACGCGGGCTTCGACTTCCAGATAATCGTCGGTGACCAGTGCCTCGACACCGTAGAGCTTGGCGGCATCGCGCACGTCGCGGGCGAATTCGCGGCTGTAAGTACCGAGGCCCACGATCTGGAAGCCCATCTCCTCGTGCGCCACGCGCGCCGCGGCCACCACGTGGCTCGCATCGCCGAAGATGAACACGCGCTTGTTGGTCAGATACGTCGAGTCGACGGAGCGCGAATACCACGGCAGGTTCGTCGAGTCCTGCGCCAGCAGCGCGGTGGCATTGATGCCGGCGAGTTCGGCCACTTCGGCGATGAAGTCGCGCGTGGCGCCGACGCCGATCGGGATGGTCTTCGT
>Ga0123336_10002092_pt1 | contig 17663 bp, 12 predicted proteins | sample SSSSmetaG_FD_96466 | JGI IMG/M metagenome (GOLD analysis project Ga0123336, IMG submission 96466) | Glacier valley bacterial and archeal communities from Borup Fiord, Nunavut, Canada, to study Microbial Dark Matter (Phase II) - ​SSSS metaG | ecosystem: Environmental > Aquatic > Freshwater > Ice... | reverse complement strand
TGCCCACGTCCGCTATTACGGTAACGGCCTACGTGGGCGACCAGGAATCGGCGTACGACACGCTGCCGCTGCTGCCGAAAAGCGCGTCGGTGAGCCTTGGCGATGCCGACAACACGCAGGGCGACGAAGCGGCCTATGCCGCCGGCGAAGAAGATTACGACATTTTCCATCTCAAAAAGCGGGGCAAGGCCCACCAGCACGTGGGTAAGGTGCGCGCCGCCTCGCCAGCCGAAGCGTTGCAGGTGGCCAAGGCCGCGTTTGGTGACCAGCGCCCCGTGGTGAATGTGTGGGCCGTGCGCGCCGCCGCCTTCCTACGCTCCGACGACGACGACCGCGACATCTGGACCACCACGCCCGAGAAAAAATACCGCGACGCCATCTCCTACCGGGTGCAAGACCGCATCGAAAAATTCAAGGCCGAAAACCCATAAGCGCATGGACCCCAAACTTGACTTGCTGTACCGCCTGGCCGACGACCAGCTTATTCTCGGCCACCGCAACTCGGAATGGAACGGCCTGGGGCCGATTCTGGAAGAGGACATCGCGTTCAGCAGCATGGCCCAGGACAAGCTCGGCCACAGCCTGCAGCTGTACAACCTGTTGCACGAGCTGGGCGAGGCCGAGCCCGACACGGTGGCTTTTACGCGCAACGCGCCGCAGTTTCACTGCTGCCAATTGGTGGAGCTGCCCATCGGCGAGTACGATTTCAGCCTCACCCGCCACTTCCTCTTCGACCACGCCGAGCTGTTGCGCTTCGAAGCCCTGGCCGGCAGCAGCTACGAGCCGCTGGCGCAAGTAGCCCGCAAGCTGCGCGGCGAGTTGAAGTACCATGCCCTGCACGCCAATACGTGGATGAAGCGACTGGGCACCGCCACCGAGGAGGCGATTGTAAGGATGCAGGCTTCCCTGAATTTTACGCTGCCTTACGCGCTGGGCATTTTCGAAACCACGGCCACTGAGGACGAAATTATCAGCTCCGGCCTGTTCATCGGGGAAGTTGAGCTGCAAAGCCGCTGGCTGGCGAGCATCACGAAAGTGCTGGCCCAGACGGCGCTGGAAATGCCGGATTTCGCCACGCTGACGCCCGTGGTTGGCGGCCGCGATGGCCGGCACACCGAGCACCTGCAGCCGCTACTGGACGAGATGGCCGAGGTATTCCGGCTGGACCCAACGGCCGACTGGTAGATTCTATGGCGGTTAGTATATTTTGATTTCACTGATGAAAGCAGCCAACAGCGTTCACCTAACCGCTAAAACCCAAATACTGGAGTGGCTGCAGGCCGTGAAGGACCCGGAAATCCCCACCATTTCCCTCATTGACCTGGGGGTGGTGCGGGCCGTGGAAGTGGACGAGACTACCGGCGCCGTGCGGGTGGAACTGACGCCCACCTTCGCCGGCTGCCCGGCTATGGACTACATGAAGCGGGACGTGGAGCGCACCCTGCTGGCCCACGGCGTACCGGCCGTGCAGGTCAACATCAGCCTGCGCGAGGCCTGGTCGTCGGACCTGATTACCGACGCCGGGCGCGCGGCCCTGCGGGCGCACCGGCTGTCGCCGCCGCCCGTGCTGGGCAACCAGGTGCTCGACCTCGACTTTCTGGAATACGCCGAGTGCCCCAACTGCCACGGCCACAATACGGAGCTGCGCACGCCGTTTGGGGCCACGCTGTGCCGCGCCGTGCACCATTGCCACGACTGCCGCCAGTTGTTCGAGCAGTTCAAGCCGGTGTAGGCGTAGTTTTGTCGCCACTGCTTTTTCCCCTCGTATCGATGTCGCCCGCTTCGCCCAAATCCTTTAAGTCGGTCCTGGTGGGCCTGCTGTTGCTCACGGCCTGCGCCGCTTCCTGCAAGCGCGACGGAACCAAAACCACGGCTCTGAACCCGGCCTCGGCCTCGGCGGTGAAGGCCCAGCTCGCCGTGCTGCGCGATTCGGTGGACCTGAAGTGGCGCGCCATGACCGAGAGCGACGACCAGAAAATCGGCGTCACGCGCCTGCTGCTGCGCGAGCTGCAAGGCCAGCCCGGCACTGATGCCGCCCAGGTCAAGGCTTTGGAACGGGCCAATTCCCGCCTCAAAGCTCGTCGCTACGACCAACAAACAATGGCCAGCTCCGAGCGCATCGACCAGTACGACGCCGCCCAAGATTCGCTGCTGAAAGCGCTTTACCCGGTAGCGGCTCCTGGCGGAAATGCTCCATCGGAAAACGCCCGCAACTTCGTGGAAGGCATTCAGCAGCTTGATGCGGGCATAGTCAACTTCCGCGTGACTTACGACCGGGCTGCCAAGCAGTATAATGCCTACCTAAAGCTCCATCAAGCGGAGTTGCAGGCGCTGGGCGGCAAATACGCCGAAGCGAAACCGCTGCCGCTGTTTGAGCTGCATAACTGAGCTTGTATCAGCAGGGCAGTAGCTCCCGCGGAGTATGAGCCAAGTAATTCAATAAGGGTGCGCGCATATTAAATGCGCTTGGTGCGGGCAACGTGCTTACGGCTTCCGTATGCGCTCACTTGTGGCCGTGCCATTAGCTGTAAGGGACGACCATTTTCGGCCCATGCTACGCAAATGCAAATCTTGTAACTCCGGATACCACCGGGACACTGGTCGAAACGTTCGAAAATGCTGCTGTTTCGAGAGCGGCTGCGATGGTTTGCTGGGCCGGACCTCGGAAAGCCCCGCAGACGGCAATCCATTAATCAATGGTCCTTGACAAGAACAATTGGCTCGTATCAAAAACGACTAAACTATTTTTTAAAACCAATATCGTATTTTTTTCTTTAGAGAGGCACACCAACCCAACTCACGTACCCGACGTGAAATCATCACATTTAACAGAGTTGTTTTCAAAAACCCATGTTCACCAAATTCCGATTTTCAGAACTAGCCATTCTATTCGCCGCCGTGGCCCTGATATTCGTATCAGAGTATTATTATATTTTTCTTAAAGACCACGACCGGGCAATATTCATTGGCCTCTGGCCTCCAACTATGTTGGTGCTGCTTGTGTACCTCAACTTAAAGAAGCAGCAATAACATGGACAATTCTGATATTTTTCTGTTTACCCTCGTAGTTGTGCCGTTGTTTCTCGTATTTGGCTTCATCACGCTGAGAGAGTTTGCCCGGGCCGGCAGCAAAGAATACAAGCCCGAGTCCGACACCAGACTCAAGTAAGCAGTCGCAAGCCTGCTCGTTGCTTGGCAAGAGAAGGCCGCCCCGAACAAGCAAAACCATAAAGCGCCCCCAAACCAAAGGTTTTGGGGGCGCTTTATGGTTTTGGCAACTAGTATGCGGCTACAGGGCCGCCATTTCTTCGCGCACAAAGTCAGCCAGCGTGCGCAAGTACTCGGTACTGAAATCGAAGCGAATGCCGGCAGCAGCGTAAATCTGGCCGATGGGCGCGGTATAGCCCAGGGCCAGGGCGCGCTTGTAGGCAGCCAAGCCTTCGGCCGGATTCAGGCGGTAGTTGCGCCACACGGCAATGGCCCCGAGCTGCGCCATGGCGTACTCGATGTAGTAGAACGGCACTTCGTAGAGGTGCAGCTGCTTCTGCCAGAGGTAGGGCTTGTAGCTTTCCAGGCCGGTCCAGTTCACGGTGCGCTGGTTGAACTCGTCGAACGTCTTCACCCACTCCGCGTGGCGCTCGGCTTCGGTATGGGCCGGGTGCTCGTAAATCCAGTGCTGAAACTTATCGATGGTGGCCACCCAGGGGAAGGTTTCGAGCACACTTTCGAGGTGGGTTTTCCGGGCGCGGCGCAGGTCTTCGGGGTCGGGAAAGAAGATGTGCCACTGGTCCATGCTCATCAGCTCCATGCTCATCGAAGCCAACTCCGCTACTTCGGACGGCGGGTGCTTGTCGGCGCCCAGCGGCAGGCCGCGGGTGAGGAAGCTGTGCACGGCGTGGCCACCCTCGTGCAGCATGGTCACCACGTCGCGCAGGCTGCTCGTGGCGTTCATGAAGATGAAGGGCACCCCGGTTTCGTCGAGCGGGTAGTTGTAGCCGCCGGGGGCCTTGCCTTTCCGGCTTTCCAGGTCGAGATGGCCCATTTGGCGCATGGTGCGCAGGCAGTCGCCTAGGTAGGGGTCGAGGTTCTGGAAAACGGTGATTGTCTTTTCGAGCAATTCGGCACCGGTGCCGAAGGGCCGCAGCGGCGGCTGGCCGCTGGGGTCCACGTCGAGGTCCCAGGGGCGCAGGGCGGGCAGGTTCAGGTCCTGGCGGCGCTCCAGGTCGAAGTCGTCAATCAGCGGCACCACCGTTTCGCGGATGGCTCGGTGGAAGTCGAAGCAGTCCTGCGGGGTGTAGTCGAACCGGCCCAGGGCGGCAAACATGTAGTCGCGGAAGTTGGCAAAGCCCGCGTTGCGGGCCACCTGGTGGCGCAGGCCCGTCAGCTCGGTGAAGAGCCGGTCGAGCGGGCCGGCGTCCTGCAGGCGGCGGGCCTGGATGGCGCGCCAGGCGGTTTCGCGCACGGCGCGGTCGGGGCTTTTCAGGCGGTCGGCGGCCTGGGGCAGGGTCAGCTCCTGGCCGTCGAGGGTCACGTTCATCGCGCCCACCGTGGCCGCGTACTGCTGCTGCCGGGTGCTGATGTCAGTTTTCAGCGGAATGTTTTCGGCCCGGTAAATCTCCGATGCCCGGCGCACCGAGCGCAGGAATACCCCGTAGCGGTCTTCGTCGAGTTCGGCCAAGTGCTCCGAGGCCAGCATCTTTTCATTCAGGGCGTGGTCGTAGGGCGCCACCCGTGGTTCCACCTCGTTCACGAAGTACTGGAACGCCTCGGCCCGCGTGGGGTCCTGGGTGTCGCAGGTCATCCGGATGTAGCGCCAGGCCAGGTCCTCGCTCAGCACGGCTTCCAGCTCCGAGCGGTCGAGCAGCCAGCGTTCCAGGCCGGCGGCGGTGTGCACCAGCCGGTCCTGCAATTCCTGAAAGAACGGCTCGATGGCGGCCCAGTCCGTCACCAAAAAGTCTTCGGGCAGGTAGTGGCGCGGCGGGCGGCGGGTGTCGGTGGCCGACTCGGCGGTAGGTTCAAGGAGCTGCATCATGGCACAAGTATAATTCGACGGAAATAAACGGCTGAGTCTGCTCTGGCTGTACGGCGCCGGCCGGGCGCCGGGCTGAAAATATTTGACGGTTGCCGGGTCGCGGAGGCGCACCCCGCTGGTTTCACCGCAGCGGACGCAGCGGAAGGCGCAGCAGAGGCGCAGAAGTTGTGCTGGCCTCTCCACGGGGCGGCCGCGGCGGCTTAGCCAATCTCAATCACCACGTCGTCCGTCATCGGGTGGCCCACGCAGGTGAGCACGTAGCCTTGCTTCAGCTCCGAGTCGGACAGACCTTCGCGCTCGTCGAGGTGCACCTTGCCCGACAGGCACTTGCCGCGGCAGGCCGTGCACAGGCCCGCCTGGCACGAGTAGGGCAGGTCGATGTCCTGGTCGAGGGCCACTTCGAGGATGGTCTGGCCGGCGGGCACTTCGATTTTATACTCGGCGCCTTCGTACTGAATGGTGACGGTGCGGGCGGCCTTCACCTCGTCGGCCGGGTTGTCCGACACCTCGCCGTGGCCGCTGGCCGGGGCCTCAGCCGCATCGGCCGCCGCCACGAAGCTCTCGCGCCGGATGCGCGCCTCGGGCACCTGCAGCAGGTCGAGGGCGGCGCGGGCTTCCAGCATCAGGCCTTCGGGGCCGCACATGAAGTACTCGGCCTGCTCGGCCGGAAACTGGTGGCGCTGCTCCAGAATGCGCAGCAGCATGGTGCGGTTCAGGCGGCCGGTGTGCTGGTGGGCGCCGCCGGGCCGCAGCGGCTGGCTGTACACGTGCTCGACCTGCACGTGGCCGTTGCTGGCGGCTTCGAGGTCGGCGAGCTGCTGCTGGAAAATGACGGACTCCTCGTTGCGGTTGCCGTACACCAGCAGCACGTGGCTGTTGGGCTCGGTCTTCACCACCGCCTTGAGGATGGACATGAGCGGCGTGACGCCCGAGCCCGCCCCGATGAGCACCAGCGAGCGGGCCGCCTTGGGGCTGGGGCTGAGCGTGAAGTTGCCCAACGGCTCCATCACCTCCATCTGCTGCCCCACCCGCACGGTGTCCAGCAAATAATTACTGACCAGGCCGCCTTCCACGCGCTTTACGGTCACGGACAGGCGCGGGGCCTCGTGCGGGGTGCTGCTGAGCGAGTAGGCCCGGCGCTCCTTCTTGCCGCCCGGCCCGCAGGGCACGATGAGGGTGAGGAACTGCCCCGGCCGGCTGGCTATGGGCTGCCCGTCGGGCCGTTCGAGGTGAATGGTAACGGAATCGGCGGTTTCTTGGGTAAGCGCAACGACAGTCAGCGTGTGGTACATCGGGTGAATGGGTGAATGAGCGAATGAACGAATGCGGCGCGGAATCTGGCCGCCGCATTCGCTGGCAATCGTTAACAAAAAAAACGGCCAATGGTGAGGACCACGGGCCAGGCTTGCGCCGCAAAGGTAACTTGCCGCCCATCCTGCGTCACGCAGCCGCTAATCGCGAAAGGAAGAACCGGGCAGCCGCCACCGAAACCGCGGAGCCGACGAGCCACAATTCTTAATTCTTAGTTCTTAATTCCCCTTTGCTCTCCTCCCTCCTGCTTCGCCACCAAACCGAGTTCGGCCCCGTACTGCCCGTGGACCTCAACGGCCCCGCCGTGGCCCGCCTCGACTTCACGGCCCACAACCCCTTGGTCGCCGCCACCGACCTGCGCGACACCGCCGCCTTCGAGCAGCTGGTGCACGGCCTGCTGGCGGCCCAGGGCGCCGCCATCGGCGTCGGCGGCTACCTCGAACCCCGCGTCATTTACCGCCGCAGCCCGCATTTCGGCCTCGCCGCGGCCGAGGAACCCCGCTCCCTGCACCTGGGCGTGGACGTGTGGCTGCCCGCCGGCACCCCCGTGCTGGCGCCGCTGCCCGCTACCGTCCACAGCCTGGCCGACAACGCCAATTTTGGCGACTACGGCCCCACCGTCATCCTTGAGCACGAGTTGGAAGGCACCGTCTTCTACAGCCTCTACGGCCACCTCGGCCGCCGCGAGTGGCAGCGGCTGCGCCCTGGCCAGGCCCTTGCCCCCGGCGAAGCCTTCGCCACCGTCGGCCCCTACCCCGAAAACGGCGACTGGCCCCCGCACCTGCACTTCCAGCTCATCGCCGACCTGCAAGGCCGGGCCGGCGACTTCCCCGGCGTGGCCCGCCCCAGCGAGCGCGCCGCGTGGGCCGCGCGCTGCCCCGACCCGAACCTAGTGCTGCAATGCGCCATTATCTGAACCGCGAATTGAACGGATGGAACGGATTACTCGGATTACTCGGATTACTCGGATTACTCGGATTACTCGGATTTCGGGGACTATTCCGTTCTGACAGCAAGAAAAAGGGAAAACCGTTCAACGGTTGGCCTTTTGACTTAAGGGCGGCGCAAATTCAATCGTCCCCGAAATCCGAGTAATCCGTTCCATCCGATAAATCCGCGGTTCAGACAATCAGTCGAACTTGATGGCCACCACCGGCTTGATGCGCGCAATCAGGTACGTCGGAATCAGCACGGCCAGCAGCGAGGCGGCGAAGGTGGCCGCGTTCAGGATGAGCAGCATCTGCGGGTCCCAGAAAATCGGCACCCGGTCCATGTAGTAGTTCTCGGGGTCGAGCGGGATGACGTGGAAGTAGTATTGAATGAGGCAGAAGCCCACGGCGATGACGTTGCCGATGAGCATCCCGCGCACCGTGAGCGAGAGGCCCCGGAAGAAAAACATGCGCCGAATCTGGTTGTCGGTGGCCCCCAGCGCCTTGAGAACGCCAATCATGTTGGTGCGCTCCAGAATCATGATGAAGATGGTGGCCACCATGTTGAACGTGGCCACGAAGATGATGAGCAGCAGAAAAATCACCACGTTGCGGTTCAGCAGCCGCAGCCAGTCGAACAACTGCGCGTACTGCTCGGTGATTTTGTCAATTTTCAGGTTGTAGGGCAGCCGCTCGAAGAAGTTTTCGGAGGTCTTCTCCAGGGTGTTGAAGTCGTGCAGCACCACCTCCATGCCGCCCACCAGCGAGTCGGGCCAGGCCGGCGAGTTCAGCTCGCGCACCTGCCGGATGTCGCCGATGACGTACACCTCGTCGAACTCGTCGAGGCCGGTGGCGTAGATGCCGCTGACCCGAAACTGGCGCACCCTGGGCGGGCTTTGAATGAAGTAGAACAGGGTTTTGTCGCCCACTTTCAGCCGCAGCTTGTCGGCCACCTTGCGCGAGAGCAGCACATCGTCGCTGGCCGCCGAATCGGCGAAGCTGATGAACTTGCCGGCGGCCAGGTTCTGGCGCATGGTCGAGGGGCCGTCGGTTTCGGCGATGCCCTTGAGCACGACGCCCATCACCTCGTCCTTGGTTTTGATGATGGCCGTTTTCACGGCGTAGGGCTGGGTTGACTTCACCTCCGGGAACTCGTGCAGGGCCCGCACCAGCCGGGGCCCGCCGATGGGCGCCACTTCCAGCGAGTTGTTGGTGTCGTAGCGCGAGATTTGCAGGTGCGCCCCGAACGAGAAAATCTTGTTCTGAATCTCGTTGCGAAACCCTTGCAGGATGGCGAACGACACGACCATCACCGCCAGCCCCATCGCAATGCTGATGATGGCTATTTTTGTGACCGAGGACGTGAAGGAGCCGGAGTCGGCCCCGCCGTCAATCTTCTGCGAAATGTAGCGGGCGACGTTCATTATTCGGCCGTAAAGCTACGTTCCTGCGCGGGTACCGGCCGCCGGGCGCCGGCCCGGCTTGCGGCCCGGCCAGGCGCAGCTTTTCTCTTCAGCATTCTTCCCCCGCTCATGGTTGGCTTCACCGCAAAAATCACCTGTTCCCTGCTGCTGGCCCTGCCGGCCTGCGGCACCGCCCGGCCCCCGGCCGCCGCCGCGCCCGCTGCTGCCAGCCCGGCCAGCACGGCCGCCGCGCCGCCCGTGACGGTGGGCGCCGCCCGCCTCGACCAGTACCTACCGCAGCTGCGCGGGCAGCGCGTGGGCCTGGTCGTGAACCAGACTTCCCGCGTGGGCGCCGCCTACCTCGTGGACACCCTGCGGGCCCGCGGCGTGAACGTGACGGCCATTTTCGCCCCCGAGCACGGCTTCCGGGGCGAAGCCGCCGACGGCGCCACCATCGCCGACGGGCGCGACGCCCGCAGCGGCGTACCGGTGCGCTCGGTGTACGGCAAAACCCGGAAGCCCACCCCGGAGATGCTGGCCGACGTGGACGTGCTCGTCTTCGACATTCAGGACGTGGGCGCCCGCTTCTACACCTTTATCAGCACCCTGCACTACGTGATGGAGGCCGCCGCCGAGCAGAACAAAGCCGTCGTCGTCCTCGACCGCCCCAACCCCAACGGCGACCTTGTGGACGGCCCCATTCTGGAGCCCAAATACCGCTCCTTCGTCGGCCTCGACCCGCTGCCCATCGCCCACGGCCTGACGGTGGGCGAGCTGGCGCGGATGCTGAACGGCGAAAAGTGGCTGGCCGGTGGGGTCCGCTGCCGCCTCACGGTGGTGCCCGTGGCCCAGGGCTACACCCACGCCACGCCCTACGCGCTGCCGGTGCGCCCCTCGCCCAACCTGCCCACGGCCCACGCCGTGGCCCTGTACCCCAGCATCTGCCTGTTCGAGGGCACCAATATCAGCGTGGGGCGCGGCACCGACACGCCGTTTGAGGTCATCGGCGGGCCCACGCAGCCGGCTGCGCGGCCGTTCGCGTTTACGCCCCGGCCCAACGCGGGCTCCCCCACCCCGCCCCTGAACGGGCAGCTGTGCCACGGCCTGGCCCTGGCCGGGGCACCCGAGCGCGCGGGCGGTGGCCTGGTGCTGCGCTATCTGCTCGATTTTTACCAGCAAAGCACCGACAAGGCCCAATTTTTCGGCAAGTATTTCGAGGAACTGTCGGGCACAGCCGCGCTGCGCGAGCAAATCATCGCCGGCAAGTCGGAGGCGGAAATCCGCGCTTCCTGGGAGCCGGGGCTGGGCCGGTTCCGGGCGCTGCGGAAGAAATATTTGTTGTACCCGGAACGGTGAGTGGCGAGTTGGGCGGGGCACTACTCCTGCCCCGCCGCCGACCACACTCCTTGCCACCATTTACGGCGGGCTGAAGCCCGCGCAACCTTACGGGCTGAAGCCCGCGCAACCCGATGCTGAACCTGATTTTCATGGGTACGCCCGACTTTGCCGTGCCCACGCTCGAAAGCCTGCTGGCCTGGCCGGGGGGCCGGGTGGTGGCCGTGGTCACGGCACCCGACCGGCCGGCCGGGCGCGGGCGCCAACTGCAAGGCTCGGCGGTGAAGAACGCGGCCCTGGCCCACGGCCTGCCCGTGCTGCAGCCCACCAACCTGAAGTCGCCCGAGTTCCAGGCCGAGCTGCGGAGCTACGCCGCCGACTTGCAGGTGGTGGTGGCCTTCCGAATGCTGCCCGAGGCGGTGTGGGCCATGCCCCGGCTGGGCAGCATCAACATCCACGCCTCGCTGCTGCCGCAGTACCGCGGCGCGGCCCCCATCAACTGGGCCCTGATGCACGGCGAGGCCGAAACGGGCGTCACGTCCTTCTTCCTGCGCCACGAAATCGACACCGGCGACCTCATTTTGCAGGCCCGAATGCCCATCGCGCCCGAGGACGACTTCGGCGTGCTCTACGCCAAGCTGAAAACCGCCGGCGCCGCCCTGGCCCGCCGCTCGGTGGAAGCCATCGCGGCGGGCACCGCGCCCAGTATTCCGCAGCAGGCGCGAACCGAGTTGCGCCCCGCGCCCAAGCTGCAGAAGGAAACCGGCCGGCTCGACTTCACCCGCCCCGCCACCGAGCTGGTGAACTGGGTGCGCGGCCTCTCGCCCGCCCCCGCCGCCTTTGCTACCCTGCCCGACGGGCGCTTGCTGAAGATATTCCGCGCCCAACCCGTTGCGGCGGATGGCGCATTGCCGGCCCCCGGCACCTGGGCGTCCGACGGCCGCACCCACTTGCGCGTGGCCGCCGCCGACGCCTGGCTCGACGTGCTCGACGCGCAGCTGGAAGGCAAGAAGCGCCTGCCGGTGCAGGAGCTGCTGCGGGGGTTTCGGCTGGGCGACGCAGATGCCGTTTCTCGCTGAGGTTCGCGGAGGTTTTCGCTGAGGTTCGCGGAGCGCAACGATTGGGGGGACGCGCCTACGATAAAACAGAATTGTTCATTGCTCACTGTTCATTGCTCATTGCATAGCATGGTTTTTTTCGTAGTTGCCGTGGCCGAAAACGGCGTAATTGGCCGGAACGGCGAGCTGCCCTGGGGCAGCCTGCCCAACGACTTGCAGCACTTCAAGCGCCTCACCCTGGGCCACCCGGTGGTGATGGGCCGCCGCACCTTCGACAGCCTGGGCCGGGCCCTGCCCAAGCGGGCCAACATCGTGGTGACGCGCCAGCCCGGCTGGGCCGCGCCGGGCTGCGAAACCGCCGCTTCGGTGCCCGCCGCGCTGGCCCGCGCCCACGCGCTGCACCCGGACGTGGCCGTCATTGGCGGCGGCGAAATCTACGCCCAGGCCCTGCCCCTGGCCGACATCATCTACCTCACCGAAGTGCACGGGCGCTTTGCCGGCGACGCCTTTTTCCCGGCCCTGCCGCCCGGCGAGTGGCGCGAGGAAGCCCGCGAACGCCACGAGCCCGACGAGCGCCACGCCCATGCCTACAGCTTCGTGACGCTGCGGAGACGCTAGATGGCGGATTAGTGGATTGGTGGGTTGGTGGATTTGATGTTTGACCAGCGCAGGTGGCGTTGCCAGAACATCAAATCCACCATCCCACCAATCCACTAATCCACCACCCCGTCACCTAGCGCATCAGCACGAGCTTGCCCCAGTCGTTTTTGAATGCTTTGTCGCCGGCCGTTTCGCGGCGGGCGAACTGGCCGGTGGGGTCGTTCAGGGCCACGCGGTAGAGGTAGGTGCCGTTGGCGAGGCGGTCGCCGTAGGTGTCGGTGCCGTCCCAGGCGTACTCGGTCAGGTTGTTGCCGATGTGCAGCGGGCCCAGCTCGCTCATGAAAATCTCCTTCACCACGCGGCCGGCGAGGCTCAGTATCTGGATTTTCATGTTATCCGGCAGCTGGTGGCCCGTGAGGGTGAACACGAAGCGGGCCTTGTTGACGACCGGGTTCGGGTAAGGATAGACGTTGCTGATGGACGAGGCGCTCACCACCTCGAACTTCACCTGAAATTCCTGGCTGCCGGCGGCGGCGTTGCTGGGGTCGCGGCCCTGCACCCGCAGCGTGTACATGCCGTCGGGCAGCGGGGCGGCCTTGCCGGGCTCGTAGGTGAGGGTGGCCACGCTGCCCTGGGTCACGTCGAGCTTGAAGTCCACGTCGGGGCCCGACAGGTTCACCGGCACGGGGGCGCCCGCGCCGGGCCGCACCAGCGTCACGCTGAACACCGAGCGGTCGGTGATGACGCGCAGCCGGTCCTCGTCGGTAAGCTGAATGCGGATAACGGGCTGCGACGACACCAGCTCGCCGTTGAGGATGTGGCGGCCGTCGATGGCCACGTCGAGCGTGGGCGGCACGTTGCGGTCAATCACGGTGAAGGGCGCCAGCGTCAGCTCGTTGTTGAACAGGTTCAGCTCGGGCAGGGGCCGGGGCGCGGGGTTCACCGTGACCTTGGTGGTGAAGGCGCCGAACTTGCCCACCAGGCTCACGCTCACCGGAATGGTGACGGTGGCATCGCCGGCCAGCGGCGGCGCCACCACGGTGGCCGAGGCGCGGATGCCGGTGGCGTCGCGCACCTCCACCCGGGCCCGCAGCGGCGTCCCGAAGGCGTAGGGCGTCACGTTCTCGAAGCTGACCGGGAAGCTGATGGTGCCCGGCGGCGTGGTGGCCTGCTGCAGCAGCCGGGCCGGGTCGTACTCCGAAGCGGCCACCAGGTCGCGGCGCACCACGCCCTCGGGCACCCCCTGGTAGGTGATGAGCCACTGACGCAGCCGCGGCGCCACCCGGCTCACCGAGTCCTGCAGGGTCAGCTCCAGCTGCAGGTAGGGGTAGAGCGCGGCCGACACCCCGGCCAGCGGCAAGCCGGCCCGGCCGGTGCCGGCCGGCACGGCGGGGTTCAGCACCACGGTGCGGCCCAGCGTGTCGGTGCCGATGAGCCGGAGGGCGTAGCTACTGGTGGCGCCGGGCGCCCGCTGCACCCAGTGATATAGGTTTTCCCAGCTCTTGGCCGGCCCGATGCGGGTGGACGTGATGACGCCACGCGAGCTGGGCGTCCGCAGCGTGTCGTTCAGGCTGATGACCTGGCTGTGGCGCGGGGTGGACAGGGCCGGGTTGGGGCCCCGCTCGCTCAGCAGCCGCCCGCCCGCGGTGCGCTTCTGGGCCACGATGGCGAACGGGTCGCCGTTCTGGAGCTGGTTGATGAGCGTTGAGCCCAGCAGGGTGCTGAACGCAGCGCGCACCGTGGGCAGGCTGGGCCAGCGCAGGCGGTTCAGGCTGATGACGGCCACGTAGTCGCCCTCGGGCACGTTGGCCAGGAAGGTGGTGAGCTGGGCCTGGCGGGTGGCGTTGTTGTTGAGGGTGTTCAGCGTGTCGCCGGGAGTGTTGGCGGCCGGGTTCGCCCCAAAGGTGTAGAACAGCTGCGGCGCGGCCCCGCACACCGCGCCGCCCGGCAGGTTGGTTTTGGGTTTCAGGGTGCGCTGGTCGTACACGGCCACGAGCACGTTGGGCGCCCGGTTGCCGCAGGCCGCCGACATCACGGCCGGCGGCTGGTTGGGGTTGGTGATGATGCCCACCCCGGTGCCGGTGTTGAACGTGGACGCCGCCCCCGGCAGGCCGCCGCCCAGCGTGGACAGCAGCAGGGCCTGGTTCTCGGTGCTGAACGCCCACTGCCCGCCCGGCGCGGCCACGTCCACGCCGATGCGCTGGTCGCGCCGGAACTGCGCGGGGTGGCTCTGCGACCAGCCGCCGGCCAGCCGCCCGGCAATCAGCCGGAACGAGCTGCCCACCCAGCTGGCGTCCTCGTCGGCCGCCGGGGCCTGGAAGCGCACCCGCCAGTACCACACCGTGCTGTCGCGCCCGGTGCCGGGCAGCGTGGGCTGCCAGCCGGGCGTGAGCGTGGCCGTCACCGGCCCCGACGTCTGTTTGAGCGGGCTGTTGAACGTCGCGGCGGTGTCGGCCTCGAACTCGTACCCGCGCGCAGGGCCGTTGGGGTCGTTGGTCTGGGCCACCAGGCGGGGCCGGGCGCTGCCCGCGATGGCAAACTCCACCGGGTTCAGCACCCGCAGGCCGCCGCGCAGGAAGGTGAAGGTGGTCTGGGCCGTGTTGTTGGTTTCGCTGGCCTCGTCCACCTTGTTCAGGTAGTCCACCTCCACCCGAAAGGTGTTCGTGCCGAACACGTTGGCGCCGGCCGGGTTGGGCAGCCGGAAGTCGTAGGTGGCGCTGCCGAATTGCCCCTGCGGAAAGGTCTGGGTGAACACCGCGTTGGGCAGCGCCGGCAGGGTGGTGGGGTCGAAGATGCGCGTAACCCGGATTTCCACCGGGTCGGTAGTTACTTTCAGCGGGTTGGCCACGGCAATGCGCAGCACGAACTCGCTTGAGTTGGCCGTGACGCTGGTGGCCGGCGCCACCGGCACGATGGACAGCGAGGCGTTGCTAACCTGGAAATCGGGCTTGGGCGGCGCGTAGAGCGCAATCGTGGGGTCGCCGTGCCACATGGTGCACAGCAGCTGCTCGCTCGCGATACCGTCCTGGTTAATAGGATTGAACGGATTGTAGGTGAGATAGTTAGGTGCGATTTGCATACGGCGCACCGCTTCATTGTACACGGCCGTCACGGGCTTGCCGTACCAGCGCGGGTCGTTAAACAGCAGCTTGTAGAGCGTGTCCTGGGCCGGGTCGAGGTAAGAGGCGAACCCCAGGCCATACTGCCCCATACCACCCACCGCGCCCTTGTTGGGTGCGAACAGCCAGTCTTCAAAAAAAGTAGGGTACCGAACAAAGGTGTTGCCGGCCGCGCAATTGTTGTACATCAGCACCGGGTAGCGGCCGGGGTTGTTGTAGCCCAGGCCCGCGTCGCTTACGTAGCCGATGTTCAGGGAGAAAGAGGTGTTGGACCCGTGCCCAAAAAACGTGATGAGCGACAGACCGGGGTTGAGTTGCGGGGCAATATTCTGGCTCACCACCGGTGCAATGGCCAACGGCACGGTTCGCTCAATGGTCGTTACCCGCGCCCCCAGCAGGGGCTGCTCAGCCCGCTGCTTGTACTTGTTCATGTAGCCCCGGAACTCTGCGAACTCGCCGACATCGTGGCCGCCCACCAAGTGCAGCACGTTCTTGCGCCAAGGCTCGTCGCCCAGCCGGTCGTGTTCTTTCACCTTATCGAGGTAGGCCAGCACCTGCGCCGGCGTAGTAGCCGTGAGGCGACCGGTGTTGAGTCGGGCCGCAAAGTCGTTATTGGCAAAATCAGCCGTCAGCAGGTTGTCGGAGCCCGAGCGGCTGCTGACGGGGACCAGGTCCAGGCCCCGCTCACCGGCGCCACGGGCGGTGGTGTAGGCATAGGTATTGCCGAAGTTGCTGCCGTCAATCACGGTTTCGCTCGGCCCGATGGCCTTGCCCAGCAGCAGCAGGTAGCGGTTGCTACCGGCCGGACTGGCCGCGGCCGTCCAGCGCGCAAAGTGCCGCAGGGCCAGCCACGAGCGGTCGCCGTACTGGAACTGGTCGTAAAGCTGCGGCGCGGTGACAAGCAGCGTGTCGTAGCGCCCGCCAGCCGTCGAGGCGCGGTAAATGGCGTACTCCCGGGCCGCGTTCACCGGGCCGGTCATCAGCTGGGGGTGGGTGATGATGATGAAGGTAGCCGCCGCCGGGTTGATGGCCCGGAAGCGTACCCGCCGGGCCGGCAGCGGCGGCCGGACCGGCGCGGCCTCGTCGGCCAGCAGCAAATCGTGCGTGGCCGCGGCAGTGGCCCCCGGAAACACGAACCGGCGGCTGCCCCCGCTGCCCACCGTGGCCACCACGCGCTGCACGTTGTACAGGTCTTCCACGTCGAAGCCCACGGCGGTAGCCGGAATCGAGTCGGCCGCAAACTCGTAGGTGGCCGGCCCCGCCAGGGTCGAGTCGTTGGCAAACGCTACGCTGCGGCGGTTGGCAAACCAGCGGCTCACTTGCGGCGTCTGCAACCGGAAGTAGCTCACGAAGAAATAGTCACCAGCAATGCTCGAAGCGTCCTGCCGGGCTGTAATTATGACGCGGCCGCTGCTGCTCACGTCCGAGCGCAGCAGGGCAAACGACTGGCGAGCACGGGTGCGCCCCGTCCAGCGAATGACACCGAGGCTGCGCGGAGCGCCTCCGGGCGCCGTCACTAGCACCTCGGCGGCGTGCACGTTCACGCTGGCCCCGAACACGAGCACTTCCACCTGCGGCGCCGGGCCGGTCGGTGCCAGGCTGCGCACTACCGAGTCGCACTCGGCCGTGACCGGGCTGGGCACGAAGAAACCCTCACCGGGCTCCACCCACGGCAGGTAATTGTACTGGTTCACCGGGAAGTCAAAGTAGCGCATATCCCGGCGCCCGGCAATAGTTATCAATTGTTGGTTCAGCTGGCTGGCCAGCCGGTGCGGGTGCACCGCCCCGCCCGCGGCGGCGGGCTGGGCCATGCGCCGCCCCGCCCGGCCCGAGGCGCTCCAGGTGATGAAGTAGGCGGCCGTGTCGGTGTAAAAGCTGTAGTAGGGATGGGGCTGGTCCTGGGGCTGCTTGTACAGCTCAACGTCGAGCCGGGCGTCGTTGTGCACGGCGTAGAACTCCAGGAAGGTGCTGGGGTCGAGCACGGCCTGGTTGCCGCCGCCGTAGGCCGCTACTTCGCGCCCGCGCCGCCACACCTGCAGCTGGCTGGGCGCCACCCCGCCAATACCGGCCTGGGTCAGGTACTGGTAGTCGAGCTTGTAGAGCCCGTCCTTCAGAACCTTCACCTTGTAGTACTGCTGCGTGGGCACTATCCACTCGTTGCCCACCGGGCCCGACTGCGCCCGCGCCCCGCCGCCCGCCAGCCCCGCCAGCAGCAGCAGCATTCCCCCCAACCACCCCGGCAATAGCTTCTTGTACGACTTATTCATAAGTAATTAATTTCAGGAACTGCTTCCCCGCCCGCGGCTTTCCGGCCGCCACGACTCCATAAAGTTCTGGCCGGCCTACTTGAAGCCGTAGCCCAGCGATACAATCAGCGAGTTGGTTTGGGAGGCGCTGCCGAGCTTCTCCACGGCCAGGCGCGACAGGGCCAGGTCCACGCGCAGGCCGCTCACGGCCACGCCGGCGCCCAGGCTGTACTGGCCCTTCCACTGCAAGGACTTGTCCACCACGCTGCTGACTTGCTGGAAGTTGCCGGCCCCGCCGCGCAGGAACACCAGGTTCTTGTAGCCCAGCTCCAGGCCCGCGCGCGGGTCGATACTTACGCCGCGGGTCGAGATGGGCGTGTTGCGCTGCCCGTCGGTGGTCGCTTCCAGGTCCACGGCTGCCAGCGCGGAGAACTGCTTGGGCAGTTCGAAGCGGCGGCCCACACCCAGCACAAACTTGGGCAGCGTGATTTCGGTGCTGTTCGCCGGAATGGCGTCGCCGGAGGCGTAGGTGATGTCTTTGGCGTACTCGCTCGCGTTGATGGACCAAGCGTTAAACGTGGTGGTGACGTCGCGGGCCAGCAGGCCCAGGTTCCAGCCTTTGTGGTTGTA